>OHAU01001885.1_pt1 | contig 22189 bp, 16 predicted proteins | sample 1577181 | NCBI WGS metagenome assembly OHAU01 (sample SAMEA3541472, study PRJEB24748) | human gut metagenome | biome: human gut; feature: human-associated habitat; material: faeces | place: China | collected 2012 | reverse complement strand
ATAATCGTCTGTTGCGGCGCCAGCATTGTAGCTCACTTTGCTCGCAAAGTGAGGGGAGCGGACACGTCGCGAAAATGCTTAAATCCGCTATAGGTTCGCCACTATCTTCGTCCCCCTCACTTTGCGAGCAAAGTGAGCTACAGTGCTTCGCCCCAATACAATTCGTCCCGCATACGCGACTTGCAAGGCGAAAGCATAAAATGACGTTTCGAAAGCACTTCTGCCCCCCAAAAAAGCGCAGGAGACAAAGGTTTCGCCCTCTGTCTCCTGCGTAATTTATTTTCTATGAATGTCTATGGCCTTACGTATTGGACGCATCCACCTTGCAGTTGATGCTGCCACTCTTATAAGTGTAAATGCCGTCAACGCTGATGGCCTTGCTCTTCTTGCCCGTTGCGGAGATACTGATGTTTCCGCCGTTGAACGTGAAGTTGCCCTTCACCTTGATGCCGCGACACTTCGATTCCAGTGTGGCATCGCCCGGCATATAGGTTGTTCCCGTCACGGCCATCTTGATGTTGGGCGCCGCAGCGGTGCCCGTTTGCACGAGCAGGTCGGTGCCCGTGCTGATGCCCTTCGTGCCAAGGCCCGACACGGTGAGGTCAATCATTCCGCCGCTGATGGTCATCATGCTGTCGCACTTGATGCCCTTCACGTCGTCGGCCGCCACGTTGAGCGTGATGCTGCCGCCTTCGATAAATGCCTGTCCGTTGTGTTCATCGGTGACATCCTTGGTGGCTTCCACGTCAATGCCGTCGCCCATAACGTTGGCGGCGGTGAACTTGCCGCCCTTCATCTTGAAATATTGGCCGATGTGCATGGCGTCGGACTTCGCGCCAGTAACATGGAACGAACCGAAGTCGGATTTGAAGAGCGTGTATTCGTCGGAGGCGAAGGCGTGCTTGGTGTTGCCCGTCAGCGTCAGCGAACCGCCGCCAGAAAATTCGGGGTGTCCCTTGACGAAGAAGCAGGCTTTGTGGGTGCCTGCAGCACCATCGATGAGCGTTGACGCCGTGCCGTTGGGGAGAATGACGTTGATGCGCTTGCCGTTTTGAATATCTATGGCTGCACCGCGCTGGTTGGTCAGCACCAGATTGTTGAGGGTGAGCGTTGATTTATAGCTACCCGTAAGCGTGAACGAACCGTCGGACGAGGTGCCGCCCAGCGTGTAGCTCACTTCCTTGGCCAACGATGGATCGGCCGTGATGCTGACGTCGGCTTTGTCCACCGCAATGGTGAGCAGGGGATAGACATCGGCGGAAACGAGCAGGTGTGCTCCCGAGGTGCCATAGGTGATGCCTACGCTTTGCGGGGCAACGACGGAATTGTCGACCGTGACACTATCAACGGTGCTCAAGTCATAGGTGTGCCCCATCACGCTCAGCGCATTGCCAGCGATGAAATCCATCGTGCCAGCCTCAGCGGCGGGGACGGCGATGGTGGTGTTTCCCGTATGGATTTTTAGTGTCTGGGCAGAAGCCGCGCAGGTGGTGGCTAAAATGATGCCTGTAAGTAAAATCTTTCTCATTTCGACCACGCTTTAAATGTTTGACTTCCCACGCGCACCAGATAGATGCCGCGCGGCAGATTGGTCAGTCCGTAGGTGCGGCCGTCGAGCCCCGTGACGCTGACGGCAGCGTTGCGACTGTTTTTCACCACGACATTTCCGTTTTCAATTGTCACAGCAACGGCGCTTTCCCCGCTGAACGAGGAGATGGAAGTGGCGGTGGCGGCAAACTGCATGCTGGCAAGGTCGGCCAATGCCAACGAGGTAGTCTTGCCCTGGCTGGTGAAGTGTGCCTGTCCGCCGGAGAAAGTGATTTTCAATCCGTTGGCGGCAAAACTCTGCTCGCTGCCCGTTGCGGTGCGCAGCGTCAGAAAGTCGTATTGCTGGGCCTGGGCCGTGAGGAACAGACCGGAAGCAAACAACATGCCCATTAATAACCGTTTCATATCAGTTGGAATTTGGTAATGAACTATCAACTGGGGCTGGTTTCCCTTGCCCCTTTTTATTCGGGTATGCGCGAAGCATCATATTTTTGAGAAGGGAAGAAGGAGAAGTGTATTATATATAATGTACCCTTCTCCTCTCTTGTTCATCTTGTTCAGAACGTGAACTTATAGCCCACGCTGATGACGTGGATATTGTCGTTGCCGTCATCGTCGGCCCCGTTCTGGTAGATGTAAGCGGCAGAGATTTTGTGCTTCTTCGAGAGTTTCCAATCGCCGCCGACCGTGAGGCGCGTTTTGTCGAGCACGAGGTCGTTGCTCAGATTGTTGCTCCATTCAAAAGAGACGTAAGGCGTGAGCGGGCAATGGCTGATGTTATAGTCGGCCTCAATGCGCGAGCGGAGATAGTGGGCGGTTTTGGCCTTCTTGTCGTTCTCCACCACTTCGCAGGTCATAAACTCATAGCCGTCCCAGGGATACACTTTGCCAGTATAGCCATCCTGCTTGATGTCGCGAAAGCGGGTGCGCTGGCAGGAGGTGGCCAAACTGCGCGTCATTTGGTAGCGCTCACGCAGGCTCAGCGTGAGGCGACCGATGGCGAGCTTTCCCGTCAAGTCGGCATAGAAGCGGTGTTTGGAGCGCCAGAAGCCGTGGTCAACGTTGTAGCCGTTGAATCTGCCACTGTTGCTGCCATAGTTTTTCTTGCTCTCCTGCAGATTGCGGTCGTAGATGTAGGCATAGCCGGCAGAGGCTTTGAGGAACTTGGCGGGCTTATAGGAAAAGCCCAGCGAACCGGCCCAGCGCGAGACACTTTTCAGTTGCTGCTCGGCGCGGAAATCGATGCCGGCGTCGATGCTGAACTGCTGCGTGAGTTTCTTTTCGGCGGATATTTCGGTCCAGAGACCGAAGTCGTCGCCGGCCACGCCCGAGAGCGGGAAGGAGGCCAAGGCAGCAAGGGCCAGGAGGCGGGTTGTCTTGAAGATGCTCATAGAATGGTAGGAGGATTAGTAATTATCTGCTGGTATCTTAAAAATGCGATCGACCGATTTGATAGATTTGTTGGGGTCGTCGTAATAAACGCGAAGCATGGTCATATCGGTCAGGAAGTCGACAGCGCCCACTTCCACGCGCACGATTTTCAGTCCGAGGCGCTTCTCAAGGTCGGCCTTGAGTTCTTCATAACGCTCGGGAACGATGAGGTCTATATTGTCGTAGCGCACGAATTTGCATCCAACGCGACTCACGAGCAGATAGTTCTCTGCGCCCCAAACGGTCGTCAGCAACAGGAGGTTGGCCGCAAGGCGTTCCACCAAGCTGAGGTCGGCCTTCGTGCCGTTGAGCACAGAAAGGGCAACGAGGAAGAAGAGGTAGGTCATCTCACGGATGGGCACGCTCTCTGTTCGATAACGAATGATGCCGAAAACGGCAAACAAGCCCAAAGCCGCTCCGATTTGCAGGTTGGAACCGTCCATCAGGTAAATCAGCATGAAGATGCTGATGGAGAGCAGAATGAAGGTGAAATAATAATCGCGGCGGCGTCCCTTGGGATAATAGAAGAAATGGACGATGCCCCACACGATGGCGAGGTTGAACAAAAAGCGGATACACATTTCGAGCAATCCGTCGAGGTTGCAAAAATTGTCACGTAGTAAACTTTCGAGGTAGTGCATTAGGGTGTAGAGATTGATGGTTGAGGTATTGTAGATAGTCTGTATTCTTTCAATATCGCTGACGGGGCTGGCGGTTCATGATTTTCCCGATTTTCCGCAAGCGTGGCTTAAAGCGGTTGCGTTGCAGCGTGTCGTTGGTCACCGCCGTTCCGATGCAATATTTGCTAAAGCCAGAGGGCTTGATGCGCAGCGTTCGTAGCATCGGCAAGATGGGCGAAGGCACACGTCCGTCGCGCTTAAGCTCGATGATGACGGCGTTGTCCATTTCCGATTCCTGTCCCGTTTCGTAATTATAGAAAGAGAGGTCGAAATCAATGGTCAGGCGCTCTGTCTTGTCGAAATTGACCAGTGTGATGCGCTTGAAGCGGTTGCCCAGCGTGGGCTTGATGTCGGCAAAGGAATAGCCCGACACTTCCTCGAGAAACTCCTCCCCCGCCCCGTCTTTGATGACAGCGTCGAGCGATGGCACCGCCACGCGCTTTTTTCGCGTCTTCCCGTGGTTGTCTTTGTGTTTGATTTCAAGAAACGTCTGCTGCGTGTCGACATACGTGCGCACCCTCACCTTCGTTCGCGGCGAATGGCCACACTGATGCGAACGAAACATTTCGTGGCTGTCGGGGGCATCCCAATAGGTCGTCTTATAGGGGCTAATGCGGTGGCCGCATATTTCCTGCGCGTAATATTGTCCTTCAGCCATGCCCAAAAGATGCTCCAACGTCGCGATGTTGGTCACAAACTTGGTGTCGGTGCGGTTCATCAGCCGGATGGACGACATCTCCTCCAAGGTGATTGGGGGCAGATGGCTGAGCAATTGCAGGATTTCCTGGTCCGTATTTTCTGTATTCATGGAAGTTTAAGAATTAATAACGCCGTCCCCAATGGCGAATTACCCATGCCCGATACATATATAAATGCTAACGACAATGGTGGGTCTTCCGCATACACTCCGGGCAAAGGCCTTTGAGCACATAGTTGGCCGAATGAAGGTGGAAGCCTTCGGGAAGCTCCACTTGCGGAACGGGCAGACCGCGGAGACAGAAGGTGCGGTGGCATTTCTCGCAATAGAAATGCGTGTGCAGGTCGGTCAGTCCGGCATGGACATCCTCTCCACAATGGCAACGTTCAGCACAGAGGGCATATTTAACCTGCCCCGTGCCATCTTCAACGTCATGGATGAGGTGGTGTTGCAAGAAAAGAGCGAGCGTTCGGAAGATGCTCGACTTGTCAACCGTTCCGATACGCCCCTCCAAATCCGTCAGCGAAAGGGCGCACTCGGCATTAGCAAGGGCGCGAACCACCAAGAGGCGAACTGCCGTCGGCTTGATGCCGCGATGAATCAACTGACGTTCATAGTCTTCCGTTGCATCCGCCTGTTTTTTTCCAGATTTTTCAAAAGTGTCCATACAGATGGCAAAGGTAATGTTTTTCTCTAAAAAACGGGGCGAAAAACGGGGCGAAAAGACACGCGAGTTTTACATTTTAATGAAAGTCCCGTAAAAATACCCTATCACAGGGATTTTAAAAGTCCCGAAAGCAACGCGAGCCATACGTCCTTCTATAACCCCTTTCCGCGCCACCTTCCTATCATTTTGCGGTTAAATAAGCCATAACGCTTTCAAATTGCAAGAAAAAAGGTGGGCGACACCACAAGCGTTCAATAAGTTTTTTGTAATTTTGCAGCAAATAAACCATTCATTTAGAAAATAATATGAACGTAGCAATTGTTGGCGCCAGCGGTGCCGTAGGCCAAGAATTTCTTCGCGTATTGGCCGAACGCGATTTCCCCATCGACAACTTGCTGCTCTTCGGTTCTCAGCGAAGCGCAGGAAAAACATACACCTTCAAGGGCAAAGAATATACCGTTCAGTTGCTCCGTCACGGCGACGATTTCAAAGGCGTTGACATCGCCTTCACCTCAGCTGGTGCTGGCGTGTCGAAGGAATATGCCGAAGACATCACCAAGTTTGGCGCTGTCATGATCGACAACTCGTCGGCCTTCCGCATGGACGAAGACGTTCCCTTGGTGGTGCCTGAATGCAACGCCGAAGATGCCCTGACGCGTCCTCGCGGCATCATTGCCAACCCCAACTGCACCACCATCATGATGGTGGTTGCCCTGAAAGCCTTCGAAAAGTTGAGCCACATCAAGCGCGTACACGTCAGCTCCTACCAGGCCGCCAGCGGTGCTGGACAGGCTGCCATGGACGAACTCTACGAGCAATACCGCCAGGTGCTCGCTGGAGAACCTGTCACAGTGGAGAAGTTCGCCTATCAGCTGGCCTTCAACGTCATCCCTCAAATCGACGTGTTCCAAGACAACGGATACACAAAGGAAGAGATGAAGATGTACAACGAGACCAAGAAAATCATGCACTCCGACGTTGAGACATCGGCCATGTGTGTCCGCGTCCCTTCTCTGCGTTCACACTCAGAGAGCATCTGGATTGAAACGGAGCGCCCCATCAGCGTTGAAGAAGCCCGCGAAGCTGTCAAAAACGGTGAAGGCCTCGTGCTCATGGACGAACCGGAAAAGAAGGAATACCCCATGCCGCTCTTCCTCGCAGGAAAAGACGATGTCTACGTGGGCCGCATCCGCAAAGACCTCGCCAACCCCAACGGCCTGACTTTCTGGATTGTCAGCGACCAGATTCGCAAGGGCGCCGCCCTCAACGCCGTGCAGATTGCCGAATACCTTGTCAAGGTGGGCAACGTGAAATAATTGACGTGAAATAAACATTGGGAAAGCATTCCCCATCCCCTTCTGAACCTATTTCGCGAGAGGGGACTTCAGGGTATCCCTCTTTCTATTAGAAAGGTGGAGCGACCAAACTCATAACAGATAAAAGCCAAAGCGTGCAACTCAAGAAGCTGCACGCTTTGGCTTTTTTATTTCTCCGACTCTCATGCCGTTCGCTTGACTCTACAAAGAAGGCTATTATCTTACGGCTCTACCACCATTACTTAACCATTTTAATCCAAAATCCAGGCATGGCAGTCTTGAACTCAACATCAATGTAATGGCATTGCTCCTTTATGATGCCTCTGCGGCGAATTGCAGGTTGCAAGCAGTAGGTTTCAAATTCATCAAGATTGACATTTTCGACGTGTGTCCAATGCGGGAATAATAGTTTCATATAAGCGACGGCTATGCGTTTCACGGCATTGAAGTCTCGTGTGTCGGCATTCTTGTCACACGCCACCAGTTCATCGAAAAGCAAGCCATAGACATTCTGGGTGCGAAGGGCATGCAATATTTCTGAGAAATATTCAACGTTAAGCGTCCAGCCTTTGAAAATAATCCCCTTATTGATGCGAGGCAAATGCCAGCCTTCTATGAAACAATGAAAGCGGTCGAGCAAGGCTGATTCTCGGAAAGACTGTGGCAAAGAGTCGAAATATCTGTAGTTGAGAGGTCTGCGCTGCTCGCTGAGAGGAATATTACCCATGAGCATGAGGCCGCATTCCGAACTGAACTCATTGTTGTCAATCGTTGTTTTGCCTGACTCCAAATAAGATTTAAGCGCTGCCTGTATCTCTGCAGGCTCCTGAAAGATGATGGTCTGAATCTCATCAAAGGCCGTGAAATCATGGTTCTTGATAATGCCGTTCTGCTGCTTGGCCTTGTCATAAAACAACTTTGCGCGGGTCACCTTCCCGCCACTCACGAGCCAACCATACTTTGAGAGATTGCCAAACACAAAAGACTTACCAGTGCCCTTGGGAGCAAGTTCTATGACATTCAAGCGAGGCTCAACGAAGATAAGGAGGCGTGTCAAGAACTCCATTTTCTGCGTCATCGTCTCAAAGCCATCTGCTTCATATTCCATCGAAGACAGCAGCACATCAATCCATTCTCCTGTGGAGAACGCGGCACGGGCGTTTCGCAGATAGTCAACATCAACACTTCGATAAGGCTTGAAGGGTTTGTAGTCCACCATCTCCACGTGGTTTTTCTTTCCGTCTTCGTCTGGCAGCACAGAGAGTTTGATGATGCCCCACTTCTCGCCGTCTACAAGTTCCCCTTGATGTTTTCTGTAAACATACTCAGGAATCTGCCCCTCGTTTATCTTGATGCCGAGATCAGGAATCCCGAACCGACGCACCCCCTTCACCAAGTCTATGTAAATAATAAAGCGAGTGAGCAGAGTCAGTTCCTCTCCCGAAGAAAGACGGTCTTTCACTTCGGTCTGCTTTTGCGGTATTACTTTTTCAAGGAAATTCGTCAGACCGATACGGTCAACCGCTCCTTCTTCACCGATAAACCGCTTCAAGATGAAGTCTTTCACGAAAGATGGTAGATTCCGCCCTGCAAACAAGCTGTTGGTCGATGCTGGGTCTTTGTATATTGCCATCGAGGCGAATTGCTCTCGAAGTTTCTGTGTGATTGTTGCTTGCATGATTAAAATCCGAATAAGTCATCTTCCTGAGCGCCCAAATTGATGCTCAGATTGTCTGTTTGCTTAAAGTCTCCTATGCACAGGACAATTCTTGTTGAAGTGCCGACGAGGTTCAGTCGCTCGCTCTCATAGACATCTCCGTTGGTCTTGTAAAGCCTGTAATCCACACCATTATACGACACATGTGGCATGTCAATGCTGCTAAGCCCCTTTATTGTATATCTCACGACGGGATTACTTGCTACAATCTCGTTTGACTGCAATTTCGCAGAATAGACATTTGCGTTCTTTTGGCTGGAAACGACTATGATGGGCACAAGCACCTCTTCTGGCGTTGCTCCGCCGTGCGCTCCCTGTCCTGTGGGCGTTTTTGCAGAAAGGGAATTGTCGTTTAATGAGCACAGCGTCTGGCCGTCGTCGCAAACGACATAGTGGTTATCTGTTGGGGCGTTGCCTTTGAACCAATGTCCACAGCGCCCAGCATGATTTGTCTCCACGCCAGCAAGATTCAATCCCACGCCAAACTGTGCCATGTAGCTGATGCCATGATCAGAAACGAAGGCTATCTTCTTTCCATTGTACATGGAAAGGACTTGGCAAATGGCATTTTCCACGATGCCGAACTCCTCTATCAGATATGCAGGATAGGTTTTCTGTGTATGCGCAAATTTGTCAACGTCTCCGATTTTCTCCAAATTGCCACCTGCCAGTTCATCCAGTTTTTTCTTGTTAACAGAAGTCACAGAAGGCAATTCTGAAGCCGCAACATAAATCTCGTTCAAGAACACGCCATCGGCTTTATGTCTTTCAACGACCTTTGTCATGAAAGGAATCCAGTCGACGCCAAGTCCGTCTATCCAATAGAAAACATCAATGTCTTGACGGTTGTGCAGGAATGTCTTGACGGTCTTGAAGCCGCCATGCCATGCCTCAAAGCTCACTTGAGAGGCGTTGAGTTCGCTGAGCTTTTTCGTCAGGACTTCAGACGGTCTGTTTCCAACCTTTGAAAGGCAATAATCTTGAAAATATTCATTTATCCAGCCGTTGCCATTATCCGTTTGAACATTGAAAGGCAGCAGATAGTCATACAGTTCGGGGAAGAGCGCCCTTATGCTGTTCTTTTCTATCTTCCCTTGCCCCACCCATTCCACCATCAGACATTGTTCCGACAATGTGAGCGGCGACATGTATTTCATTGCAAACAAAGGTCCACGTTCTGGGTCGGCAGCCATTGCAGCCAGTTTTGCCTTCACTTTCTGCTCTGCCAGGCTCGTTATCTGTACGCCCTGTCTCTTTGCCTCCTTGAGCAACAGCAGGCGTTGTCTTAGGCTTTCGCTGTCAAGAGGTTCGTCAAATATCTGAGTCGCTATCTGCGAGAACAGTTCCGAGGTACTGAGCGAACAGACATTTTCCAATACCCTGACAAGATAATTACGCGTTTCCGCCTTCCACAAAGAATAGGTTTTCAGCAGCCATCGCGAAAAGGCATCCTTATATTCAAACCATGTCTGAACAAAAGCATCTTCCTCGTTAAGGTTAGCAGCGTTGAACCGTTGGTTGGTAAAAGCGTCGAAATCAAAATCCTCCACATCTATATTGGAAGCCAGTTCTTCCCAATAAGGCATGTCTGCCGCTCTTGTGCTCACATTCCCGAAATCGATGCCGAGGCCCTTTGTCAGAAATTCAAAGACATCGTTACACACGATATACTTAAAGGCATTATCGGGCTGCGCATTCCTGCTATTGACAAAAATGCACCTTGAAGTGCAGATGATCTGCGGTTTTATCCTGCCCCCAACATTTTTCCAAAGGGCAATCCAATGACGCAGGTCTTCACAGAGCGTGTAATGTTTCTCCAGTCCCTTCACGCCGTACGTCGTTCCTTTTGTGAGAACAAGCTGATAGTTGTCATACTCTGTCCTGGAGTGATATTCCCAGATGTGTATATTGGGATCGTCCTTAAATTTACTCATCTTGCCCTGCATACCGATAACAGGAACATATATACGCTGGTGTCCTCGCTGAGCTTCTTCGTGCGATTGTATAAGGCGTATGGTCTTCAGCAAGGAATCGAACTCTGCGTAACGCGTGTTGTCATAGAATCTGGTTATCTCAGAAAATGGCGCTATAACAAAATCATTGGCTGGCAGGCTCTTGATGTAAGCCTCAAACAAGGCGGCAAGCTGCGAATAGGTAATCAGCTTATCGTCCTGCCCGTCCTTCATCCATTTTTCTATGCTTTGCACGTACACGCCATGATCCTGGCAGACTTGTACGAAGTCACCGAAGTCACCGAAACTCTCAAACAGCACGAAGCGCATCGGATAGCGGTTACGAAGGCCACTCTCCGCACCCGTCCAATGCTTGTCAACCTCTATCTCGTGATAAAGGTCTTCCAATGAGCCAAATTCCTTATACATAGACTAACTGTTTATCATGTCCAAAAGCAATTCTCCACACTCGTCACAAAGCCTATTTAGCAGAGCCTTGGCATCATCAATGGTTGTGATGCCTGCAATATGATTTTTTGCCTGCTTGCGCTTTTTCTCTAATACATTTGCATTGGGGGCTTGTGGCGTATTTGAGAAAGGCGGTACTGAAGAAGAATTGCCTCCTGACTGCCAGTCGTTGCCATTTGTTGAAGGCTGGTTGCCCGACGAAGCATTCCGGGCGGAGTTCCATTGCAGCGCCTTTTTCTCCACTTCCTCCTCTGTCCAGTAGCCCACGGTGGATTGCAGATTCTGCTCGATGAAATGCTTCACATCGTCAATCTCATCTTCCTTAATATTGATGAAGTCAAGCTGCATAAGATAGTTCTTGAAGCCATCGGAGAAAACGGCATCCACATTGAGGATATTCCTCATTTCGTATCTCAGTTCAGAGATGAGGTCTATGGTCTCCTTAACCAACGCAGGGTTGCGCAAATCGCGCTCCATGCAGATGGTCACGATGTTGTCAATCAAGCGGCATTCTTCGTCTGTGATATTTAGCGTTTCAGGCAGATTGTCGAAAGCGGCTTCCGAGGCGTATTTCACCGTCCAAAGCGGATACCCCTTCTTTCCGAGAAATTCTGCCGTAATGGCGTAGCGGGCATCCTTGAGGCTGGTCACATCTGAATAGTCATTGCTCTTGCTGTTGAGTTTGAAGAGCGAAATGAGGTCTTTGCACAGTTTGCCCTCTTCAGGGGTTTGGAACTTGAAATTCAACTTGCTGTTTGATTTCTTGTCGTCCCACACTTTGAACAACCACACGATGTCGTCAATCAGAGCGTTTTTATCACGAGGCTTGCCCTGCATGTCGAATATCTTGTTGGCCCAAGGCCTCAGGGCAAAGGCCATCATGGCCATAGAAGCGAAACTGCCGTAAAGCCCATACGGTGGTTTCTGCAGAACAGAGAACTTGTCGTCGAAATTAAACGGCAGACTTTTGTCTGCATGCTTGATGATGCTCTGCACCTTGTCATACACCATCTTGAACGGATGATTCTCAGGAACGTCATTCTTCCATTCCATGTTCTCGTCCAAACACTCCTGTACAAGATATTGCACAGGGCGCATCTGGGCGGTTATGGTTGTCAGTTCTTCCTTCGAAGTGGCAAAGATGAACGTGCGCACAATCTCTTTGGAGTTTTGCTGACGCCAGAACGTTGACGGTGTCTTCTGTCGCAACAACTCGCAAGCATCTGGGCCATACGGAAACACCATCGGAGCTATCACACTGTTGACAATGCTTGAAAGATGCTTCACGGAGATGGGCTGTTTTTCCTCTCCGTTTATATACACAATGGCATTGCCCCTCTGCACGCGGTCCATCCACTCCTTGACCATCGACACGGCATGCTCACGGTGTACTTTCTGTTGGTCAAGGAAGCCATGACTGCTGGCACAGGCATAGTTGGCCTGATACTCAACGAACTGCTCGTAATTGGCATCTGTCAACACCTCGTCAAAGACAAGGAACACAATGTTCTTTAGGTCTTTATCGCTCTGGTCTTCGGCACATTTCTCTGCAAAACTGCGCAGCACGCCAAGTTCTTCATAGTTTCTTGCCATGAGCAGGGCAAAGAAAAGGGCGCTCGTCTTGGTGTCTTTGCGGGCATTCTTTATCTGGCTTCTGAGCACGGCTTCATTCTGATGGTCTGAGAAGAACTTAAAACCATACGGGCGAATCACCTTCTGCATCATCTTCTTCTCAAAAGCGGTGCTGGCGGCATCCGAAAAATTGAGAATCTGCTCTGTGTAACGAAACTGCACATTGCGCATCTCTGTCTTTTTCTCTTCAATCTCGCCAGACGGCAGGGCGGAAAACTGCACGGAATATAGTCCGCCTGGCGCACGTTGAATGATGCCCTGCTCGTTAAACCACTGCAACACCATGTCCACTTCGTTGTCATAACGCGTTCCTGCGAAGAGCGCGTGTATGTTGTCTTCCGATGGCGTCACCAGTCCGTTGTTGTTATCTCCCGACACATTGTTGAAAGCATTGAGCAACAAGATACCCTTGAACACGGCATAATATGCCTCGCCTTTATTGGCCACTTGGAGCATATAGGAATTATAGCGTTCGGTCACGGCACCATAATTGGCCACGTCATCTTGAAACACCCTTAAGACGTAGTCCCACAGATAGTCTGCCGTGATGGTGTCGCGGTTAAGAAAATGTTCACTGCTGTCAAGAAACTCCCGTATGGAGTCGTTCTGTCCCAAGAACTCAAACACGCTTCGGCTTGACGAGCCCACCACCGTGGCATAATGGGTGGCGAGATTGGCTGTTCCAGGATGCAGGGGGAAGAGTTTGAAAAGGTCTTCGCGCGTTGCCTGCCGGTCGCTGCTTGTGGCTGTAAAGATGTCCAGCAACTGCGGGTGCATCGCATAAAATTGCTGGCACATCTGCCCGTGCCGTTCCCCATCAATGACTTCAAACTTGCGCGACATAATCTTGAACGCCGACACTGGTTCCATATTATACTTCATGCGGTGGTAGCGTCCGTCGGTCTGCTTCAGCTGCTCTACATCGACACCATTGAAGGCAGACGGATGAGAAATGAGGAAGATATAGGAGTTGCTTTCTTCATTCATGAATTTCTGCGCCACCTCCTGCAGCTGTTTCAGCACAGGCACACCAATAGCAGCCGTCATCACATCCGTAAACTCGTCCCAAACGATGAGCAATCCGTTGTAAGTTCCAAGCGCTGCAAGACGTTCTTCAACTTCACTCAGCCACTGCTTGATGTTGTCATTGTTCAGGCGAATATCCAGTTGGACCGCCCGCAACGTGTCAGTCACACGATGGAAAACGCTGAGGTCTCCTGCTTTCAGGCTTTCTGCCAGCTGCTCACTATTGTCCACCACAGACGAAAGGTCTGTATGCGTGTCAATGAGATGATTCCAAATCTCTGGATACTGCAAAATCTGCTCTGTATAGTTCTCATAATCTGTCGGGACGGCAATCTCTATGTTGTGCTTGCGTAGCGTTTCCGTCACCGCTTTCTGCAACACGAGGGCAAGGTCGCCGGGATGGGTCATTGCCCCCAGTCCGTACACCTTCACCGTGAGCAGCCGCTTCGTCTCACGGAGAGAATAGATGGCTTGACGGAGAGAGGCAAACTTGGCGTCCTCATATTCGTAGTCCACCCATTCGCGTATGTCTTCCACAGCATCCCCCAGCAAATGGCTGATGACAGCCACGGCATGGCTTTTGCCGGTGCCGTACGTTCCGTTAATCCAAAAGCTTTTGTGGTTGTCTATATCGTTTCCTCGCACACTCTTTAAAACCGTGCGCAGCACACCATTGAATTGTTCATTAGGGATAAACGATACCCATTCACCCTTCTTTTCTTCCGCTATGTCGTAAGCGGCCTTGCCGCCGCGAAGCTTGATTATGTCGTCATACTTGGTAGCCATAAGCGTATGATTGGTTTGTTATAGTTATTCTGTCAGGTATCGCCTGATAATGTTCTGCTTGATGTATTCCCTACTTTCCGTATCCTGCAACAACTCCCATAAATCATCGTCTAATTTCGCATATAGAAGATGCTCACGGAGGTATTTGGCGGAGGGAGAGGATGACATGCTCAGAGTGGCTATACTATCTTTCCATATTAAATGGTAAAATGGGGAACTCGCAAGATGGTAAAATGGCTTAAGGTATGTTGACAAACTACATGTTCTTTCGCCATAGACTTTTTCATACAGGGAGAGAAACATCTGTTGCAAACCCACATTCTCCAATCCCCATTTATTATGGGTCAACTTTCCACACTTGACACATTCTATCAATGCCAATATATATAGTGGTTTGGATAGAGAAATCCGACCTCTGTAATTTCCCAATGTCAAAGAAAGCATCATATCTGTATATGTTACAAGTAATGCTTTCATTTCACTAATGCCTCTAATACCTTTTCAGGACTTAAATCATCTCTTAGTGTAATGTGGTCTAACCCCATATTTAATTCCGCTATCAAAACCCTATGACTATCAGAAGAAAGAAAACGCAGTTTCTTTTCCAAGTCATTTTTGGAGATGCCAAATTCCCTATAGATACCATCTTTTTCTTCAGCCTTGTAAAGGTCGGAAACTCTCATTAAATTGCTTCCCTTAATCTGTGCATACTTGTAGAGTGAATAGGCTACAGCTTCTACCTCAACATCTGAATATCCAGACCTTGTGTATAGATTCTTATCAACCTTAACCAATTGACCAAGGTCTTCGCCTATTGGACTTTCCTTAAAAGTGCGAGTAAGAGCATACACAACATTCTTTATGGTTGTTGTACTATCACTGGAATAATCATTTTTTACCCCCTCTCTTATATCTGCATCAGTAAAAATGCTTCCAAAAGACATATTTTGAGCATACCAATGGGCTATCGGGGAATTATAAACCAAGTTTATCCAAATGATTTGCCATACCAAATTCGGGGTATTCTCATATATTTCTATGAGCAAATTCCCCAGTGGGGTAATATTTCTCTTCTTTGTATCTGAAAGAATTTCAGCCTGTACGAGCCATTTCACGAAACTTGGTAGTTGTTCCTTAACATTTAAGCCATGCTCTGTTGTTTGAAAATAATCAGCAGAATTAGGCATATAGTAGTCCAACCATTCTTCACGCAATCCAAAATTATTGTAACTAATCAATTTCATTTTATCCTTGGGTATTTCGGTAATTTTTAAGGAGTGTGCGACAATACATCCCGTTTCATGGAAATTGAGGCATTTACCACAATGAACACATTTATCAATATCTATTTCCGCTTGGGGCAATATAGACAAAGCCCCTGTTGGACATTCGACTTCACATGCTTCACAGTTTATACAAAACGTGGCTTTATTTAAAGCTCTCTTTATCAGCCCCTGTAATGCCAAGCTTTTTGCTGTATTTTTGAATGACACATGATAGACACCATCTTTATTTTCGCACTGATACGAATATACATTTCCCTTAAATTTCAGCTCTCCCTGTTTGTCTGAACCAGTATATGGAGAGACTGCACAAAGCCATGTCAATGGTTTTTTTTGAGGGTTTATCATCATTACATCTAAGTCTGGCTTTGAGGACACAATATCAATCGCAGAAGAAGACTGAATATCACGTCCTCCAGCACGCCTTTTCCAATTCCCGGCCTCTATGTAATTTCTATAATCCTGTACTTGGCTGCTTTTTACATTCTTCTCTATCCGAAATAAAAATGGTTCAAGTTCTTTGTGAAATGAATGGTTAACAACCATGTCATTCCACTCTGAGGAAAACGGACAGATTATACATCCCACTCTCGTTATGCCCAGCCTATACGCTATATTAATAGGAAGTAAATACCGAAACAAATACAAGAAAACCTCCACAGAAGACCAAGCTAATATTGGGCTCGCATTAATAACTGTAGAATGTTTGACGCCCTTTCCTATGCGATTGTATCCACTCCTCCTTACAGACTCTTCAGCCCTCACCCCATCAAACGTCAAGACATGTGCTTGCTTATTGCCTTCCACTTTCAGCATACGATACAGCGGTGCCGTCTTCATCACCGAACAGCACCAACGGTGATTGTCACTTGGCGTGCCAATCTTATCCCAATAGTTGAGTACCGACTCATGATTGCGGGCCGTAAGGAAACGGAGTGAGGGGAATTTCTGTGTGTAGTATGCTTCTACATCTTTATACAGAGACAGAGAAGGAGGCAGTTCATAGCCAGTGTCGCTATAAATGACCTCAAAATCTGTTGGGGGAATGGCACGAGTGCAAAGGTCGAGCACCACCTGCGAATCCTTGCCGCCAGAAAAACTGGCGATAAAGCGGTCAATTTTCGTGGAAAGCAACACGCGCTTGCCTTCTTTCTCTGCGGTGGCAAGCGGAATGATGTCAAACGAGTCGCAGTTCTGCTTCACAACGGCCATGCGTTGTTTGCTCTTCTTCTCCACACGCTCTGCCATCGTCTCGAAGTCAAGCTTGTTGGCGTCAGCTTTGGCATACGTCTTATTGGCTTTGGCGTATGTCAAGTAGGTGTCACGAATAAATTCAATGGCCTCGTTCTCCAACACAAACATCAAGTCGGACGTGCGCTGAAGCATCTTCTTCACGTCGACAGGTTCCAACGCCATCGGCTCTATGCCAGGCTGCATTTCCAATGTCGGTCTGGTATAGATATTCGCCCCCTTGGCATCGAAAAGCCTTACTCCACGATACCAATACTGCTTATTGACCGCCCACATAATGGGTGCTTCCACACGAGGATAAGTCCATCCCGACTTATCCAGCCCCAACAAATCCAGCTCCTCAAAAAACACAGGACGAGGGGAGACACCCAATGTGCCTTCCACGATGCAGGAGTGCAACTGCACACCTCCCGTTTCCTTATCCCATGTTATCTTATACATTTCGGTTCTATCTTTTAAAATGCGGATAGAACCCCAATCTCCGACAGTGTTTCTACATGTATGTTACACCTCTATAAAATAAAGCGTGGGATTCGCCTTTGCCCATCCCACAGCTCGAGGCTCTCGCATTGCCCTAATCGTCGAGACGGACAACGCTGAAAGCCCACGCATGGCATATATTAATCCCATGCGCGAGCAGCCGTACACATACGAGAAGTACATATACGACAAACCACGGCAGGGCATAATATTACCTTACCGTGAGCATTTACTGGTTGCAACCGTCCTTTGACGATTAATGTAATTTGTGAGATTACGAGCTGTCAAAGACAGGCGCTAAGTAAACGCCCATTTCCATAAAGTCAACACCCTCCCGCTTGCCCTTGGGCTTCCAGCGACGAATGGGTATCTCATGCAAATTTAACGCAAAAGCTTCAGACCCACGAATTTTTATCCGTGTTTTTCTCTTGAACACACAAATTCTGCAACAAGTTCCGTAGCACGTTTTGCAATAAGTTCCTATTTTGGGAGAAAAAGCCTCATCCAATGCTTTCAACATTCGCACCATGCCTTTCCAAAGAAAGCCATTTCCCCTAACGTTATTCAAGTATAAATATTACCTTTGCAGCGCCAGCGCACGTTTGTCGTATAAACACCGCCATCGCCCAAGCTCTCTCCGAAGAGCCCTGCGAAGTATTTTCAAAACATTTCTTCAACCTGTCTTTATGTCAAACAATCTTCTGCCCTTCTTCCTCATCTCGGCCTTCGTCGCCCTTCTGGATATTCTGCCGTTCATCTACAAGAGGTGTCCTTGGCGCTACAAAGCGGCCGTTTATTTCCAAGTGTTTGCCACCGGCATGGTGGTGTTCTGCATCTCCCCCAGCCTGCTACCTTGGTGGGCCACAGGCCTTGCCGTTGGCGCCCTGCTTGTTCTTCCGCGCCTCATCCTGCCGCCCGTCCGCGGTGCATACGCCTGGTATGCCACGCTTCTCAACAGCCTCGGCATGGGCCTTCTCTTCGCCTTCATACGCCATTCGCTGACGAAGATTGCTTTGCTGTTTGTTTAGTGTGAAGGGGGCAGACCCATTCCTTACTCCTCCTCTATCTTTTTGCGTACAACGCCCTTCGAATCGACATACAATATGCCGGAGGGCTTTTCGCTTTTTGCGGCAGACGGGGCTTTCGGCGACGGCTGTCGGCGGGGCTGCGTCTCCGGTGCTGCGCTCGACTTTTTGTCCTCCCGTTTTTCTTCAGGCTTCCGCGCCCCCTCCTGCCTGCGCTGCGCCTCCTTCTCTTTTTCGGTGCTTCTACAACATCCGTAAGTGTACACGCCAAGGATAACGATGACGGCAACTAAAAGCCAGCCCCAAGGCGGCATGTCGTTTTCGAGCAGGGAAACGGTTTTCCTTTCCTTGGGAGGATTGACGGACGAGATGGCGGACAGGGCGCTGGATGTATCATTGCCCACTTCTGCCTCGACATACTTCGCCAGCGAATCTGCTTTTTCAGACCTGACGCCAACCGGGAGGACCACTATATGCTCCACCGTGTCATACACGGTGCGGCAAGCGGCAGAGTCATAATGGGCGCGGATGTCCTTCTTTACAATGGTATCGTATTCCATAACCAGTGTCGGCACACAGGGAACCGATGGCGGCACTCTGGGAACTCGCACTGGTGGCTTAAAGTTCGATGCTGCTTTCACAGCCTTATAAACAGCACCCGCAGCTTTTCCCGGTAAATATTGCGAATATGCCCCGGCGGCAAAAGCCCAAAACATGAGGCAGAAAATGAAGAAAGGTTTTTTCATAAGGAGGGTTTTAGGTTATATAAGTTATAGGGTTGGGATATATGAGGTTTTCCATCGCCGAGAAGTTGCCTGACGAAGCTTCTGTCTCGTCGTTTTGTTACTTCGTAAATTTATTAATTTCCAACCATTCCACCAAGAGAAATGCGCCGAAAGACACGGCTGTTGCCAACTTTCTACGGATATATGCCTGACGGGCTGACGGGAGCGTCTGAATGTTCAAACGGACATGACATTTCCTGCCAAACGTCCGTCCGTGGAAATGCTGCTAACTGTTTGTCGGACCTCTGAGAGGAAAAAGACGACTGGACTTACGCAAGCATGCAACTACCACCAGCGACCACTATTTTCAACGCGCCCCTATGCTTCGCCTCCACAAAAGCCTGCGTTTACCGAACTTTTTCGTACCTTTGCATATCGGGCTTCCGTCTGGCACGCAACTGTCGGCAGAAGGCCTAAAAGCAATAAAAACGGAAATGGGCGGCGCATGCGTCACCTGTTTCCGACCACTTATCCAACCAAGTATATCTACTTATGTCTGAAAACTATAGCTTAAGCCATCTCAAGGAACTTGAGGCTGAGTCCATCTACATCATCCGCGAAGTGGCTGCGGAATTTGAAAACCCCGTGATGCTCTATAGCATCGGTAAAGACAGCAGCGTCATGGTGCGTCTGGCCGAAAAGGCTTTCGCACCAGGAAAACCGCCCTTCCCCTTGATGCACATCGACTCAAAATGGAAATTCAAGGAGATGCTGCAATTCCGCGACTGGTATGCCAAGGAACACGGATGGAAGCTCATCGTTGAAAGCAACGAGGAGGCTTTCAAGGCGGGCGTGGGACCGTTTACGCACGGCTCGAAGGTACACACCGACCTGATGAAGACGCAGGCGCTGCTCCACGGACTTGACAAGCACCATTTCGATGCGGCCTTCGGTGGTGCCCGACGCGACGAGGAAAAGAGCCGCGCCAAGGAGCGCATCTTCTCCTTCCGCGACCAATTCCACCAATGGGACCCGAAAAACCAGCGCCCGGAACTTTGGGACATCTATAACGCACGTGTCCACAAGGGCGAAAGCATCCGCGTGTTCCCGCTCTCCAACTGGACGGAGCTTGACATCTGGCAGTATATCCGACTCGAGAACATTCCCATCGTGCCGCTCTATTTTGCTAAGGAACGCCCCTGCGTGGAAATCGACGGACAGCTCATCATGCCCGATGACGACCGCCTGCCGGAAAAATATCGCGACCAGATACAGATGCGCAAAATCCGCTTCCGCACGCTTGGATGCTGGCCGCTGACGGGCGCCGTGGAAAGCGAGGCCGACACGATTGAGAAAATCGTGGAGGAAATGATGACCACCACGAAGAGCGAACGCACCACGCGTGTGATTGACTTCGACCAGGATGCTTCCATGGAACAGAAGAAGCGCGAGGGATATTTCTAACATCTCCAACACACACTGCCATGAAATATTATTTCATCAACACCGCCAACCAGCAGGAAGGCCCCATCGACGTGCATGAATTTGCTTCACACGGCGTGACCGACCAGAGTTTCGTTTGGCGGGAAGGCATGGCCGACTGGAAACGCGCCGGCGACTGCGACGAGCTGAAAAGCTTCTTTGAAGTCCCTGCCACGCAGATTCATCCAGCTGCCGAAGAGCCCCCTGCCGCAACCGACTGCAACGACGGCGTGCCGGCTCCTCCCTGCCATTTGACAGCGGCCATCACGGGCCTCGTGCTCATGACCATCCCCATCCCATACGTGGCGCTCCTCGGCGGTGCGGCACTCGGCATCACGGGCATCGTGCTCAACGTGTGTGCCTACAACTTCTGGAAGAAAGGCAACTACGCCGTCATGCAGCGCCTCGACGACAAAGCACGCAAGCTCTCAAAGGCAGCCCTATGGGTGGGCATCGGCACCTGGATTTTCTTCATCGTGCTGGTCATCATCATGGTCTGCGCCGCCAGACCATGCCCGCCACTTCAGTAATGGGAATCATTGCTATTAATGGACCGTTACCTACCGAACTTCGAACTCCAAACACCACCGAATAAATGGGCTTATTAGAATTTAACAAACTCCCCATCAATACGCTCGTCGGCGCCGACTGGAAAACTTTCAAGGCGCTCACCGACGGACGCGAAGTTGACGCCGCATGGCGCGGCAAATACCGCTTGACGAAGGCCGTGTGCCGACTGCTATCAACGTTGGCGCCCATCCAGGAACGCCGCTACCAGAAGCGTTTGGCCGACAAACCGCTGGAGCACGCCCCCGTGTTCATCCTCGGACACTGGCGCTCGGGAACAACGTTCGTTCACAACGTGCTCTCGTGCGACAAGCACTTCGGCTACAACACCACCTATCAGACGGTGTTTCCACACCTCATGATGTTCGGACAGCCGTTCTTCAAGAAAAACATGTCGTGGCTCATGCCCGACAAGCGCCCAACCGACAATATGGAACTGGCCGTTGACCTCCCGCAGGAAGAGGAGTTCGCGCTGGCCAACATGTGCCCGTACACGTATTACAACTTCTGGTTTTTCCCGAAATACCAGTTGGAATATTGCGACAAATACATGCTCTTCAACGACATCACGCCTGAGGAACTGAAGGTGTGGGAGGAGACGTTTACGAAGCTCATCAAGATTTCGCTCTGGAACACGGGCGGCACGCAGTTCCTCTCGAAAAACCCGCCCCACACGGGCCGCGTGCGCGAACTGGTCAAGATGTTCCCCAACGCGAAGTTCATCTATCTCATGCGCAACCCCTACACCGTGTTTGAGAGCACGCGCTCGTTCTTCACCAACACCATCCAGCCGCTGAAGCTGGAGGAGTTTTCCGACGAGCAAATCGAGAAGAACATCCTCACCGTCTACGAGCGCCTCTACCACAAATATGAGGCCGACAAGGCGTGCATCCCCGAAGGCAACCTCATCGAGGTGCGCTTTGAAGACTTCGAAGCCGATGCGCTCGGCATGACGAAGAAAATCTACGACACACTTTCTCTGCCGGGGTGGGAAGAGGCCCGCACGGCCATCGAGCAATATGTCGGGGCGAAGAAGGGATACAAGAAAAACAAATACGACTATGCCCAGCGCACGCGCGACCTCGTGGAAACGAACTGGAAATTTGCGCTCGACGACTGGGGCTATCATTTGTAAACCGCTTTCTCACGAAACTGGCTGGCACGGGATGCTGCAACGCATCCATTGACACGCATCTGCCAAGCTGTTTTGAGATAACAACCAAAGAGGCAACAGCGCCTTCCGTCAAGGAAGCGTCTGTTGCCTCTTTTTATCTGCATTATTCGCACCGTTGCCATTCCCTGGATTTCCAACTGGCAGCCCAAAATCTGGGGTGTTCAAAATTGAAATATCAAAGGTTAGCGGTAGCGCCCTCGCAGCGGAGATTTGCACTGGCCCGCACAATCGTCTGTTGCAGCGCCAGCATTGTAGCTCACTTTGCTCGCAAAGTGAGGGCCA
>OHAU01001871.1_pt1 | contig 22311 bp, 23 predicted proteins | sample 1577181 | NCBI WGS metagenome assembly OHAU01 (sample SAMEA3541472, study PRJEB24748) | human gut metagenome | biome: human gut; feature: human-associated habitat; material: faeces | place: China | collected 2012 | reverse complement strand
GATTATTGATATAGGAATCTCTTGTTGTTAAATTTGAATGAATATAATTGCTCAGTACAAAAGTTATTTTCGTACAGTATTTTTGTCTGAGTGAAGTGAAAGGAATGGATAAAAATATGAAAATAGCAGTTTGTGACAGTGATAAGGATTTTTTAAATAAAGTAGAAGTAATATTACAAAAATTATCAAAAAATAATGAGGTGCCATACATTACTTTTAAATATGAAAATTCATATGAACTGTTAGCATACTTTAGCAACTATAAGGACTTTGATATTGTTCTTCTGGGCTTTGATAATATGAAAAAGAACGGATATGAAACAGCAGTTGATATCAGAAAAATTGATTCAAAAGTAAAAATTATTTTAGTTTCAGATGTTATTCAATTTGCTATAAAAGGTTACGATATACAGATTTCAAAATTTCTGCAGAAGCCGGTAAAAGATTTTCAGTTATTGCAGGTATTGAATACGGTTATTGAAGAAAAACAAAAAGAGGATCAAAAGTTTTTTATAAATAAGACTAATGCACGAATTGATAAAATATACTATTCAGAAATTAAATATATTGAAACTTTTGGGCGTCATACATTGATACATACGGTACATGGTGTTTATGAAAGTTACATTACTATGAGAAATCATTTGAAATTATTAGAAAATAGTGGTTTTGTGCAATCGCATTCGGGATACATTGTAAATTTGAATTTTATAAAGAGTATATCGGAAAAGACAGTATTGCTACGAGATGGAGAAAAGGTCATATTAAGTCAAAAAAGAAAAACAAGTTTTATAAAAGCATTTAATACATACTATTTTTGCTGATTTTCAGACACGAAATTTAAGATTTATCTGTAACGAGAAATCCGATTTTTATGCATGGTTACATAAAATGATTATATATTTGGTTATATTAAAAATATCATAATATGGTTAAAATCGATGATAATTATGACTATATAAATAAAATATACAAATCTATAGATTCAGAAAGATTAATAAAAAATTTAGAAATTGACCCAGATGCAGCAGCTTTTGGAGTTGGTGCCATAAGGGAAATAGACGATGAAGGAAATATATTTCTATTAGAGTTTAAAGGTAATGAGAGAGAAAAGCCTAATAAATGGAGTATTTATTTTGTATATGGAACGTATATTAATTCTAAGCAATTAGAAATAAGTATATATTCAGATACATATATTCCTAATATTGAGGATATGTATTTGGAAAAATTAAAATTAGTAATTAAGAAATCCATTAGCAGAGAATGGGAGAAAATCATTTGGCTAGTAGATAGAGATTCGGAATGCTTATCCATTCATCTTTATTCAAAAATATACAAAGTTGAGAATCTTATGAGAGAAGTTATAAATGAGGTAATGACAAGGCAATATGGAATTATATGGTGGAAAACATTTGTACCAGCGAACATCAAGAAAAAGCATTCTGATAGACTTCGAGAATATAAAGAGAAAGTTCCAGCTTTTAAGGATGTAGATGAAAGGCTAATGTCTATTGATATAGATGATTTAGGAACATTAATTAAATTTAAGAGATATAAATGGAACCCAGTATTTGATGAAAAAATAAATGCGTATATTAGTGGTGTTCAAAGTTATAATGATGGTAGTGTTCGAGAAAAACTATTTAATCAAAAAGTCTTAGAGATTGATTTGTGGGAAGAACAATTTTCAAAATATTTGCCAAAAGATTTTAATAATCGATATGCAGCATTTACGAAGGATAGAAATCATGTAATGCATAATAAGCTAATTGATAGAGGTGCATTTAAAGATATAAATGATTCAGTTGAGCAGATAGAGGACGATTTATTAAAAGCTATAAAAAAAATACAAAATGAAATTTTATCGAATGAAGAAAAGTTTGAAATTGAAAAGCAAAAGCAAATTGAGAGATTAATGTTAGAAGAATTAGATCATGACTGTAGAGAAAATGATTCGGGAGTATCAATTCGAAACAATCATAAGATAGAAGAACTTTTTCATGAGAGCATTGCAGAGTTTTTTACAGAATTTGAAGAAAAACTTCGATTTAGAAATGACATAGAGATAACATATAAATATGAGGGGAGTGGTGATAATGGAAAGTTATTTTCAGTAAAATCCAAAATCACTCAAGAGAGTATTGAATTTTATTTTGAAATGAGTATTTGTGATAGCGAAGGTTCAGAAAGTATACTTGATATATATTGTGGAAATAAAGAGTTTGAAGTATATATTAAATATCAAAATGGAGCTGTAGAATATGATTATGATAGTGCATTATATATGCCGATTACAGAAGATAGTATTGATAATGTAGAGAACATCATTGATGAAATTGTTGATTTTGTTAATACAGAATTACCAAGCTATTTAGAACAAGTTAATCCGGAAAATATTGTAGAATATTTAACATGTTGCGAATGCGGAATGGAGTCAATATGTATAAATGAAGAAATTCTGCCTATTGGAACATGTATGAATTGTGGATGTTTCAATGAAGTACGAGAATGTGATAGATGTCATTTATGGTTTAATGTTGAAGAAGAGGGTATTGTAACAGACGGTACGGCATTGTGTCAAAATTGCATGGAAAAATTAGAAGAATAATTAAATAAAGTAATTATATATAGCCGATTGGTTCACCAAGAATCAGTCGGTTTTTCATACCAATTTTTATACATAGCCAGTCCCGTAAAAAGGATTGGCTATTAAATTTTTTAAGGAAGGAGGACACCATATGACCAAGTGTAAAGTAATCGCTCTTGCGAATCAGAAGGGAGGTACAGCCAAGACTACAACGACTTTGAATCTGGGAATCGGTCTTGCAAAGCAGGGGCAAAAAGTATTATTAGTCGATGCTGATCCACAGGGAGATCTGACCACTGCATTAGGTTGGACTGATGCAGACAATCTTCCGGTTACATTGGCAACACAGATGCAGAAGATTTTACAAGATGAACTATTTGCATATAATGAAGGAATTTTGCATCACGTAGAGGGCGTAGATATTATTCCAACAAATATTGAATTGTCTGGTATGGAAATCTCATTGGTCAATGCGATGAGCAGGGAACAGACATTAAAATTATATCTATCGGATTTGAAAAAGGATTATGATTATATCCTGATAGATTGTATGCCGAGTTTAGGAATGCTGACCATCAATGCGCTGGCCGCGGCAGACAGTGTGATTGTTCCCGTACAGGCGCAGTATCTGCCATTAAAAGGCATGACACAGCTTATGAAAACAATCGGTAAGGTGCAAAGACAACTCAACCCAGGGTTGAAAATTGATGGAGCTTTGCTAACATTAGCGGATATGAGGACAAGGCTTGCCAGAGCAACAGCATATAACTTGAATGCAACATATGGACAGCACATCCGGATTTTTAAGACGGTTATCCCAGTGGCGACCACAGCAGCGGAAAGTAGTGCGGCAGGAAAGAGTATTTATACTTATGACAAAGATGGAACTGTGGCACAGGCATATGCAGAATTTACGAGGGAGGTGATGCAATGTGGCGAAAGGCAGAGAAATAAACATGAATCTTCCATTTGCAGATGATCTGTTTACGACACAGGAAGAAAGAGAACAAAAGAACCAGGAATATGTCAAAGAGATTTCCATTTATGAAATTACGGATTTCCCAGACCATCCTTTTAAAGTAAAGATGGATGATAAGATGCTAGAAACAATCGAGAGCGTTCGAGACCATGGTGTATTGGTTCCGGCACTTGTACGGGAAAAACCGACAGGTGGATATGAAATGATTTCCGGTCATCGCAGAAAAATGGCATGTGAACTGGCGGGAAGAGATAAAATTCCTTGTATTGTAAGGAATCTTACGGATGATGAGGCGATTGTGGTCATGGTTGACAGCAATCTCCAGCGAGAAAAAATTCTACCATCCGAAAAAGCATTTGCCTATAAGATGAAGTTGGAGGCTATGAAAAGACAACAAGGTTATCGCTCTGATTTAACTTCTGCAACACCGTTGCAGAAGTTAGGCAAAAAATCATCTAGAGAATTATTAGCCGAGCAAGTAGGAGAAAGCCATGAGCAAATCAGAAAATATATCCGTCTGACTAATTTAATTCCTGAAATCTTAGAAAAGGTTGATGACGGTAAGATTGGTATGAATCCGGCAGTAGCACTTTCCTATCTGTCAAAAAAAGAACAGGAGCTGTTGCATGATGCGATGGAATCGGAGGCTTGTACACCAAGTTATGATCAAGCAATCCAAATGAGGAATCTTTCCAAAGAGGGGAAATTGACGGAGGATATTATCATGGTCATCATGTCGCAGGAAAAGCCCAATCAGGTAGAACAATGGAAAATCCCGAAGAGTAAGTTGAAAAAATATTTTCCATCCGGGACTTCGCAGGAAAAGATTGAGGAGACCATTATCAAAGCACTGGAACTGTACCGGAAACGGGAAAAGACCAGAGAACGATAGGCAAATTTGACACCAAGGGGAAAGTCTATCCTCTGACAGGTATCAAGAAAGCAGAAATTTTCTGTTTTCCCCTCCCCACACCCTACCCCTTTGGTTTACCAGCAGATTACCAACCGAAAAGACAATAAGGAGCAGGAAGCCATCTTCTCTTTCGGCAGATGGAATATTCCAGTCCCATATGACAGCAGAAAATGAACAGAGTACAGCAACAATTGGCGTTCCAAGGGACGTCTTTTTTGATGCACAAATTGATACGAGAAGAAAGGAATTGTAGAAAATGAGAAAGATATGGAAACGAGTGTGTACAGGGATTCTTGCCCTGGCTACAGTGATAACCGCATTGCCGATCACATCGGTTCATGCAGCAGAGACACAGTACTGGACGGAGTCAGCAGAACGAGTTGGATACATTGAGCATGTGATGAATGATGGAACCATTCATTCCACATTTAACGAAGGACATATGAAAGTCGAAGGAGAAACTGCATACTGTGTGGATATCAATACGAACTTCCAAAATGGATATAAGACCAGACATGACGCAAGTGCCAGCATGAGTGCAGCACAGATTGAGGATGTGGCATTGTCACTGGAATATGTAAAGCAGTACACAGGCAGTCACACTAATCTGAATGCAAATCAGCGCTATCTGTTGGAACAGTGCGTGGTATGGCAGAGACTGAGTGAGCATTTAGGATGGCAGTGTGACAATGTCCGTGCAGCTTATTCTGAAATCTCACAGAATATCCAAAATGAGGTGTATGCCGGAGCAAGGGCATTTGTACAGGAAAACAAAGGTCGTTACAAATGTGGTGGTTATATTTATACCGGACAGGGACAGGATGTTGGACAGTTCTGGGCGGAACTGAATGTTGGAAATGCAAAAGTAAAAAAGGCTACAGCAAATGCAAGTGTTACGAATGGGAATGCGTTATATTCCATTGCAGGAGCAACCTTCGGTATATTCTCAGATCAGAACTGTAGCAATCAGATCAGAACACTTACTACAGATGAAAATGGAGATACCAACGAAGTGGAAGTGACAGCCGGAACGGTTTATATCAAAGAGCTTTCGGCACCAAAAGGATACAAATTAGATACAACAGTGCACAGCCTGACTGTAGAAGCAGGAAAGACAGCGCTATTAAGTGTCGCAGATGCTCCGAAAGTAACAGAGACACTGGTGGATTTGTTCAAGATTGACATGGAGACAGGCAAAGCAACCGCACAGGGGAGTGCAGCACTGGAAGGAGCAGAATTTACCTGGCGTTATTATGACGGACTTTATACAAAAGACAATTTGCCAGAACAGGCAACACGCACATGGGTTACAAAAACAGTAGCAGAAAAGAACAGTGAGGACTCTAATCATTATGTGACAAAGCTGGCAGATGCGTATAAGGTATCAGGAGATGCATTCTATACGCAGAATGAGAAAAATGTGTTGCCACTTGGAACACTGACAGTAGAAGAGACAAAAGCACCAGACGGATATTTGCTGGATGGAGCTTATATGAAGGCAGGAGATAACACCGAGCAGATCAAAGGAGTGTATCTGACACAGATCACAGAAGAGGGAGAGCTTGCGATTCTTTCTGGAAGTAATCAGTATTCCGTATCTGATCAGGTCATCCGAGCAGGTGTGAAGATTCAGAAACGTGACTTGGAGACAAAAGATACCAAAGCACAGGGGAGTGCCACGCTAAAAGATACAGAATTTGCCATTATTTCTCTGAATGAGAATCCGGTTCTGGTAGAAGGAAAATTGTATCAGAAAAATGAGACAGTTAAAATGATTCAGACAGGGATTGACGGAGTAGCAGCAACTGCAGCAGATTTACTTCCGTATGGTAAATATAAACTGGAAGAGACAAAAGCACCGGAAGGGTATCTGACAGATGGAGTCAAAGCAATTGAATTTTCCATTACGGAAAATGGAAAGATCGTGGATTTAACAGATGAAAGCCATTCCATTTATAACCAGATTAAACGTGGAGATCTGGAAGGAGTGAAAATCGGAGCAGGCACACATAAGAGACTGGCGAATGTTCCATTTAAGATTACCAGCAAAACAACCGGAGAGAGCCATATCGTAGTGACGGATAAGAATGGTCAGTTTTCAACCGCTTCGGACTGGGCATCTCATAAGAAAAATACCAATGCCGGAAAATCCAGTGAGGATGGCATCTGGTTTGGAACTTCTGAGCCGGATGACAGCAAAGGAGCATTACTTTATGACACTTATGAGATTGAAGAATTGTCTTGCGAGGCCAACAAAGGAATGAAACTGATTCCTGCATTTGAAGTCGTGGTAAGCAGAAATAAAGTGAAAATCGACCTTGGAACTCTGACTGATGAATATGAAAAAGAGATTACTATTCATACAACTGCAACGGATAAAGCGACCGGAGAAAAGGTGATTGTTGCAGGAAAGAAAGTAGCGATTGTGGATACAGTTACGCTGGATGGTCTGGAAAGTGGAAGAAAGTACCAGTTAAAAGGCTGGCAGATGCTGAAAGAGGAAAATACGGAGCTGTTGATTAATGGGAAGCGTGTAGAGAGTGAGTATACTTTTGTTGCTGACAGCGAAAAAATGAAAGTAGAAATCTCTTATACGTTCGACGCATCCGAACTTGGCGGACAGAATCTGGTTACATTTGAAGAATTATACGATCTGAAGAATCCGGAAGAACCTGTAAAAGTAGCAGAGCATAAAGACATTGAAGATGAGGGACAGACGGTTCTGATCATAGAACGTAAGATTTCTATTCATACTACAGCAACAGATAAAAATGGCAAGAAAGAGATAGAAGCAGGAAAAAACCTGACGATTGTAGATACTGTTACCTTAGAAGGATTGGAAATTGGTACGAAATATAAATTGTCTGGCTGGCAGATGATCAAGGCGGAAAATGCAAAGCTGATCATTGATGGAGAAGAAGTATCAAATGATTACAAATTTACTGCAGATAAGGAAAATATGGAAGTGCAGATTGAGTTTACTCTTGATGGAAGTTCACTTGGTGGAAAGCAGCTTGTAACATTTGAAGAATTGTATGATATGTCAAATCCGGAAGAACCAAAGAAGGTAACAGAGCATAAAGACATCAATGATGAAGGTCAGACAGTAACGATTAAGGAAGTACCGGAAACTCCAACACCGGAGACACCGGGAACCCCTGTAAAGACCAGCAATCCGCCAAAGACAGGTGATACAGCGCAGGCAGCTTTGTGGATAGCCATGCTGGTATTATCTGCAGCTGGAATTACAGGTATCCGTGCATGGAACAAAAAGAACCAGATCAAGAAATTAGGAATTGAGGAGAAAAAAGAAGAGGAGGAGTAAAGCGGAGGGCGGCGTTAAGCTGCCCTTTGTCAATAAAATGGGAAAGAATCAAAAAGCAATAAAGGTATTACAGCGTTTATTTGATGCCGGGTATGGAACGGGGAAAGAGATTTCCAGCATGACCATGGATGAAATGCTTACTTTGCCGGGAGTGAATGCGGCAGATTTATGTATGATCAGTGAATTACAGAAAGGCATTAAGGCGAATAAGGTGATAAGTTATTTGTCAGGAAGAACAGAAACAAAGGACGAACCGAAAGGAGCAGAGGAACATGGAGCAACCTAAACAATTGGAACTGACATTATCACAAATAAAAGCGTACGTGGAATCAACAGATAAAAAGCTTCTGTTAGTCATAGAATTTTCGGAAGGAGTAGAGAAGGATGGAGAATGAGCTGGAAGTTGTAAATATCCGCCTGGTCAAGGAACCGTCCCTTTACAGTGAAAAGATTTTGGACAGCCCACAGGCAGTTGTGGAACTGATGGCAAAGGAGCTATCTCAATATGACAGAGAAGTATTTTGTGTCTTAAATATGAAGAACAACGGTCAGGTGATCAATATGAATATGGTGAGTGTGGGAAGTATCAATGCTTCGCTTGTAATTCCAAGAGAAGTTTTTAAGAGCAGTATTCTGGCAAATGCATCTGCGATTATCGGACTTCATAATCATCCCAGTGGCAATGTGAAACCGTCAAAAGAGGATATGTTAGTAACCAGAAAGTTGCAGCAATGCGGTCAGTTATTGGGGATAGAGTTATTGGATCATATCATTGTCGGTGGAACAAATGAAAAGATGTTCAGTTTTCGAGAGGAGAAGATGTTGAATGTGACGGGAAGGATGGAGTTGGAGAGATAAAGAATATATGTGAATTTAGATAAATCAATCTAAAGAAGCAGTTGGTATGAGCGGTATTGATTGGATAATATCGCTCAAAAACAATAATTTTGCTGAATAAATAGTAAAAAAACGAACACAATATAATTAATATTATAATTTGAAAAATGGAATAAAAAATACCGAAGTATAAAATATAATTGAAAATATTTATGCTCCATGTTATTATATAAATATGATTTTTTAAAATTATAGGAGGCAAATTATGAGAAATTTTGTTGTTCGTTTGTCATCATTAACTTTAACAAATATTAAAAATGTAAAGAATGGTACTATTGTGATGCCACTTTCTAATGAACGAAAATTTGAATGTAGCAGAGCTGAGATTTTAGGAATTTATGGACAAAACGGATCTGGAAAAACAGCAATTGTTGATGCGCTTTATTTTTTACAAAATATTATGACTGGAGAGGAGTTAGATCAAAGAATTATAGATTATATTGATACAGATTCGATAAATGCGGAGATAAATGCAGAGTTTAAAATATTTGGAAACGACATATTGTATGAAGTAGGTTATCATATCATTTTTTCAAAAGTGGATGAGGGTATTATTATTGAAAGAGAATATTTGAATTGTGCTATAAATAAAGAGGAATATAGAACGAATAAAAATATTTTCATGGATTATCAAAGAGCTGAAACCAATTATGTTTTTAAACCATTGAAGAGACTTGAAGAATTGGTTGGGAAAGATAAAAATGTAAAAATGGATCTTATTGTTGCACGAAAAATGGCAGAAAAGAGTAATTGCTCTTACATTTTTGGAAAAGATAGCAGAGAAATTTTTCTGAAAAAGAATGATGAATTTAAGAATTATTCTATTGTTATTCAGGCTTTGTTTGAGTTTGCACTTAAAGATTTGTTTGTAATTAGAAGTTCTCATTCAGGTGTGATTTCTGCAAACTTCTTGCTTCCAATGGCCTTTCGCATTGAAAAGGAAAAGACAGGGATGAAAGGAGATTTTGCAGTTCCGTTAATGGAACCGGTTATTTTAGATGTTAAAAAGAAAGATATTCTTAATGAGATTGTAAATCAAATTAATACTGTTTTATATACAATTATTCCAGGAATGCGTATTGAAATAAAAGATTATGGAAAGCAGGCAATGGATTCAGGGGAAGAAGGCTGGAAAGTTGAACTTATGTCAAATAGAGAAGGAAAAAGAACTATTCCAATTCGTATGGAATCTGAAGGGATTATTAAGATAGTATCTATTTTAAATGTTCTAATTCAAGCATTTGGGAACCCTTCTATTTGTTTAGTTATTGATGAATTAGATGCTGGAATTTTCGAATATATGTTAGGAGAATTATTAGATATTTTTAATAAGAGTGCAAAAGGGCAATTGATTTTTACATCTCATAATCTTCGTGCATTAGAGATGTTGGATAAAGATAGTATTATGTTTTCTACTGCTAATCCAAATAATAGATATATTCACATGAAAAATGTGAAAGGATCCAATAATCTGCGTAGTATGTACATTAGAAGTATTACGCTTGGTGGTCAGGAAGAAAATATATATGAAGAAACGGATAGTTTGAAAATTGCGAGAGCATTTAGAAAAGCAGGAAGGAGACTGCAAAATGAGTGAAAAAAAAGTAGTTGCAGTTATTGTTGAGGGACCTAGTGATGAAAATGCTATAGGTGGAATATTAAAAGAATTTTTTTCATCGGAAGAAGTGCAATTTGCAGTTGTTCATGGAGATATAACATCTAGCTATAAGACAACAAAAGAAAATGTGGTGTCAAAAGTAGGTACTTTAATAGAAACTATCAAAAGTAAATACGGATATAAATGGGGAGATTTTGTAAAAATTATTCATATAGCTGACACAGATGGTGCATTTACTCAAAATTGTATTGAGGAAGCAGAAGTTGAAAACATTCAATACTATGAGGATCATATAGAATATTTTGACATGGAAGAGGTTGTGAAAAGAAATATACATAAATCAGAAATTATGTTTAAGTTGTATACAACTGGAAAAATCCGTGATATTCCGTATAGATTATATTTTAATTCATGTAATTTAGAACATGTTTTATATAATGAACTTAAAGATTTTTCAGATGATGAAAAAGAAATACTTTCGGATGAGTTCGCTGAAAAATATGAAGGAAAAGTCGAGGAGTTCATAGAGTTTATTTCAGATATGTCAGTTGCTGTTGATGGAACATATAGAGAGACGTGGAGATATATAGAAAAAGATAAAAATTCACTTCAACGTCATTCAAATATGCATTTAATTTTTAAAACAGTTTAGAAAAAGATTACAATGGAAAAGAGGGTGCAAAAATGAAGTATGCTTTAGAAGAAGCTCGTAGACCATCGATATTTGTAAGCTCTACATGTTATGATTTAAAACAAATTAGGCAGGATATTAGAGAATTTATTGAAGAGGATTTAGGATATGAAGCTATATTATCTGAATACGATTCTTTCCCTATAGATCCGGATAGAGATACTATAAATAATTGTCTTCGAGTCGTAGAACAAAGAGCAGATATAATGGTACTAATTATTGGCAATCGATATGGTTATATAACGGATCGAGGAGAAAAATCCATTACTAATTTAGAATATTTAAGAGCAAAGGCAAAGGGGATTCCTATATTTGTTTTTATAGATCAGAAAATAAATAATATGTTACCTGTATGGCAAAAAAATAAAGAAATGGATTTTTCGAGTATTGTGGATTCAAATAAAATTTTTGAATTTGTGGAAAAAGTAAAAGATAAGGATAGTAATTGGGTACATGAGTTTAATACAGGAAAAGACATTATAAAATGTCTGAGAAAGCAATTAGCTTATTTGGTCAATGACAGTTTATGCCTTAGAAAACATTTTTCAAAAGAAAAAGTCTCTCCTAAAGTATTAAAATATTCAGGACGTGTATTTGAATTAGTAGTTGAAAAACCTGATTTGTGGGAGTACTTGTTATTTGCAGAGGTATTAAAAGAAAATTTAAATAAACTTGATGATTTGCGATACGATATGAAATATGGTATATCATTTGAAAGAACAGTTTGTTTTGAAAATCCGATAGAAATTTTAGATTATGTTCGAGCAAAAAATAAAGAGCTTATTCGAAAAAATGAGATTCTCTGTGTCGTACTTAATGAAGCTCTTAAAGAAGCACTTGGTGAACCTGGCGTACCAAGAGACGCTGAGTATATTATTTATGTAGCAGAAAAATTGATTGAGGTATATAGAAGTGATCATTTCTGGGCATTAGATTTTAAATGTGTTAGTGTTCCGGAAATGTTCGAAAAATTGATAGAATATGCATCAGAGTTAAGTAAATCTATCATAGAAGATATTGAGAATTTTATAGATGATTATGACAAACGAATAAATGAATTAGCATATGGTTTGGAGGATATTTCTGAAAAAATGGTAGTATCTTTTAAACTTGAATTACGTAGTCCAGATATGACTAGGATTGATTCAGAAATTAGGAGGTTAGAAGAAATATTATTAAATAATTAAAAAAAAGGATCTATATCTTACATAGCCAGATGGTTCCAACCCAAGGAATCGTCTGGCTATTTTATGCCCGGATATTATCTCAAACAATATCAATCCCAGGCAGGAAAGGAGATGAAAATCATGCCATATATACCACCGTCAGTTGTGCAGGAAGTCAAGCGAATGGACCTACTCACCTACCTGAAAAATTATGAACCGTATGAACTGGTTCATTTTTCCGGCAATACCTACACCACCAGAACACACGACAGCTTGAAAATATCGAACGGAAAATGGATGTGGTGGAGCAGGGGAATTGGTGGCAGATCAGCACTGGATTATCTGATCAAAGTAAAAGAATACAGTTTTTTAGAGGCGGTTGAATTGCTTGCAGGACAGGCAAATATTCAGCCGCCTCTTTCTGCATCCGAGAACATTCCGATGGAGAAACATTTGCTGTTGCCCAAGAAAAATGAGGACAATGCGGAAGTGATTGCATATCTTTTGAGACGAGGAATTGACAAAGAAATCATTCAGTTTTGTCTGGATTCCGGAAGAATTTATGAAAGTGCGTTTCATCATAATGCAGTATTTGTAGGAATGGATGCGAAAGGAAATCCGAAATATGCAGCTCTTCGGGGAACAGGGACAAGCTTTATTGGTGAGGCAAATGGAAGCGATAAGAATTATTCTTTTTCCGTTTTTTCAGAAAAACCAAGTGAAACGGTGCATCTGTTTGAGTCAGCGATCGATTTGTTGTCCTATGCAACCTTGCAGAAATCAGAGGGAAAGGAGTGGAGAGAGGAACATTTATTGTCTCTTGCAGGCGTCTATCAGCCAGCAAAAGAAATTGAAAAAAGTAAGGTCCCTGCAGCGTTGACCAGAGCATTAAAGCTGCATTCAGAAGTGAAAGTGATCGTACTGCATTTGGATAATGACCGTATCGGAAGACTTGCCACAAAAGCAATTTGTACTGTACTTCCAAAGCAGTATCAGGTAAAAGATGAGCCTCCGAAATATGGAAAAGATTACAATGATCAGCTTTGTATCAAGTTAAACCTGGCGATTACAAAGAGGGAAAAAGCAGCAAAAAAGAGTCTGGCAAGTCATGAAAAATATGAGAGATAGAAGGTGAGCAGAAGATGAAAATGGTGAAATATGAGCTGGCAGTTGTGCATAAGAAAGACCTGATTTTGACGATGGAAGAGGATGTGGACAGTGAAGAAGTTTTGAAGATTTTTCTTGAAACACTAAAAGAAAATGAGAAAAATCAGGGAGAATTGCTTGGAATTGTTGCTGAAAAAGTGCTGGAAGAGAGCTGCATGGAGCAGTGTGAAAACTGTCAGATATATTGTCCGGCAGGTGAAGTATAGCAATACACAATACCAGCAAGCAACGCCTTTGGATTGCCACACAGGTTTCCTGTCTGGCAGTCTGCGGCAGCTTGTCAGGGAGAATCCCTGAAACCCTCAGAAAATGAAAAAGGAGAAAGTAACAATGTTGAAGTTTATTTGTGGAGTATTAGTAGGTGGCATTATAGGAGTAGTGTTGATGTGCCTGTTGCAGATTAACAAGATTCAGTAGACAAAAAGAAAGGAGATACAAGATGCAGGTTGAAGTATCAATGAAAGACAAGAAGAAAGCAGAAAGACGGTATCAGGAATATTTAAAGAAAATGAACAAGAAGAAGGGAGAACAGAAGAAATGATTGTAAAAGAGATGATAGCAGAAAAGGTATTTGCGGAAGGTGTAGCAAAAGACATTCGGAATTTTCTCCCAGCTAAATATGAGAATGCAGAATTTCAGGTAATGCAGATGAATAAAAATAATGGAGTCCAGATGGTAGGAGTACAGGTAAGACTGCAGGAAGAAAATGTGTGCCCAGTTGTTTATGTAGAGCCGTTCTTTAATGAAATACGTCTGGGCGAACCCGTTGAGAAAGTGATGAATGAAATTGCAAAATGCATGGAAGAAGCAGGCAATGCCCCGTTTGTGGACTGTGGTATCAACCCAATGGATTATGGTTCAGTGAAAGAACATCTGGCAGTGATGCTTGTGAACACCCAGGCAAACAAACGAATGTTACAGGAAATGCCTCATGAAAATATCGAAGATCTGTCGGCTATCTGTTATGTGGATTTCCCGGTAGAGTCTAACGATGGAAAAGCGACTATGAAGGTGAAAAATGAACATCTTAAGATGTGGAATGTGGATGCAAAGGAAATGTTCCAGCAGGCCAGAGCAAATACACAGCTTGTAAATACACCGATTCTTCAGTCAATGGACGAAATGTTGTTGAGTATTTTTAATGAAGAAGGACATGCAACAAACCTGTTAGATGAAAATGTTGATTTTGGACTTCGTTCACATGATATGCTGTATGCACTTACGAATGTAGAAAAGCAATATGGAGCATCTATGATCACGCAGCCAGAAGTTTTAAATAAATTGGAACAGCTTTTTCCAGAAGGATTTTATGTGTTACCGTCATCTGTGCATGAAGTTCTGATTGTTCCGGATAATGGAGAGATGGAACCGAAAATGCTTGGTGAAATGGTACGGGAAGTAAATAAAAATGAAGTGGAACGGCAGGAGGTTCTCTCAGACAGAGTTTACAGTTACGATAAAGAAAAACACCAGATTCGCCAGGAACCAGATTCTATACAGAAAGTAAAGGAGATGGAGCGTTGAGAAAACGTAATGTAGCAATTCTTTTCCGATTGAACAAAAAAGAAGCAGAGGCATTGGATAAGAAAGTAAAGAGAAGCGGACTGAACCGGGAAGCTTACCTGAGACAGTTGATTTCTGGTGTTGTTCCAAGAGACGCACCGCCGCCAGATTATTATTCTATGATGCGGGAGCTGCATAAGATTGGAAATAACTTAAATCAGATCGCACAGAAAGCACATGTGTTAAATGTGGTAGATGTGCAGCGTTACGATAAGGAAGTGCGGAAGTTCAATGAAGCAGTCCGTAAGATTACAGAAGCAGTGATACTTCCAGAGAAAAATGAATCATGGCAGTGACATCAATCTGGAGCATCAAGGGGTGGATTGGAAAAGTAATCAATTATGCGGAGAATCCGGATAAGACGAAAGAGAACAATGAAGGGCGAATATCTGAGAATCAATCACGATCCACACAAGGACTTAATGATGTAATTACCTATGCGGTGAATGCAGAAAAGACCAGACTGAGACAATCTAAATCAATGGAAATGGAAGTTGTCGGCGAATCGGAAGAACTGATGGAACAGTATGTATCGGGACTTAATTGTGCACCGACAACCGCTAGAGAAGAAATGATTGCAGTCAAAAAGCGTTTTGGAAAGGAGGACGGAATTGTTGCGTTTCATGGATACCAGTCTTTTGCACCGGGAGAATGTAGTCCGGCAATGGCACATGAGATTGGAAAGAAGATGGCAGAAGAATTGTGGGGCAGTCAGTATCAGGTATTGATTGCGACTCATTTGGATAAGGCGAACCATCTGCACAATCATTTTGTGGTGAACTCAGTTTCATTCCTTGACGGGAAAAGATACCACAGGACAAATCAGGATTACCGGGATATGCGAATGGTGTCGGACCGTTTATGTAAAGAATATCAGTTATCGGTTGTCGGGCAGCCGGAACAGGGAAAAGGAAAACATTATGCCGAGTGGCAGGCGGAGCAGCAAGGGAAGCCAAGTTATCATAGTATGGTAAAAGCAGATGTTGATGAAGCAATCCGAAAAGCGAGGACTGAAAAACAGTTCTTTTTTTATTTGCGGGAAAAAGGATACTCGTTTAAGTTTGGAAAAGACATCACTATTCGTCCGGAAGGGCGAGAGCGAGGTCTGAAGCTAAAGCGGAACTTTGGAGAGAATTATTCGCTGGAAGCAATCCGGGTTCGGATTCTGGAAGAAAATGAATTACCTGCCGAGAAGAAAATTTCAGTTGGGAAGTATTACCGGATTCAGGTATCCGGCAACTTTAAGCAGACAAGAAAAATCAGAGGGCTTCGGGGATTGTATCTGCACTACTGTTATCTTTTAGGAATCCTGCCGAAGAACCGCCTGTCAATATCTGCCAAACAGGTGCATATATTGTTCCGGGAGGATTTGTTAAAACTGAATACCATTTCAAAAGAGACGAAGCTGCTCTGCCATTATCACATTGATACTGCGGAGCAGCTTTTTTTGTTGAAAGAAAGTTTGCAGAAGAAAATGGAGCAGTGTGTGGAGGAACGGAAGCACTTGCGTTATAAGATTCGGGCAGACAGACCGGAAGAAGAAATAGAGGAAATGAAAGAGCAGATAAAAGTTCTGACAGAGAAAATCGGAATGCTCAGAAAGAAGACAGCACTTTGTGATGGAATCGCCGCACGTTCCAAGGTAATCGAAGAAAAATTTAAGACGGTGCGGGAAGAAAAAGAGAAGAAGGAGGAACAAAGCCATGAACACATCAGGCGAAGCCGCTGATCAGGTGGTACGAATGTCGTTGGAAGTCGGTGAAGCAGCATTGAAGATCAGTGGTACAGGTGCGAAGCATCTGGCAGTGATGCTGTATACAGTCTTAAAAGAGAAGAAAAAGACAAAAGGCAGAGTAAGACTTGAAACATTGGTTAAATCAGGTAGACCACTGACGGTATTTTCGGTGAAAGAAAGTGATCTGAAACAATTCGTGCAGGAAGCAAAGCGATATGGCGTATTATATTGTGCAGTCCGAAATCCCAAAGGAAGCAGTGACGGACTGGTAGATGTGATTGTAAAGGAAGAAGATGCACCAAGAATCAACCGTATCGTAGATAGATTCCAGTTTGCATCTGTAACAGAAGCAGCGAAGATTAAGACGGAAATTGAGCGGACACGTGCAGAAAAAGCAAAAGCCGGAAAATCAGAGAAGCAGGAAAAGAAGCCGGAAAAAGTACAGGTTCAGCAGGAAAAACAGGGACAGGCAGAACCGGAGAAAGATTATCCGCAGAAATCCAAGGAGGATCAGCTTATGGATGAGCTTTTTGGAGAGCCGGTAAAGAAAGAGGGGAAGGAGCAAAACCCCTCTTTGGCAAAGACGACCAAATCCCGTCTGTCCGAGCCTACCTCAAAGAAGCAAGAGAAAACCGCAGAGGGTACTTCTAAGTTATTTACCCCGGAAAAACCAGAGAAACCATCGGTCAGAAAGGAACTTCGGGAAATACAGAATGCAAGGAAGAAAGAAGCGGAGCGGCGTGAGAATAGAAATGATCCGGTGAGAAATCAGGGAAATAAAGACCGGAATCAGATTCGCCACCAGCAGCCACAACAGAAACGAAAACCAAGGAAAGGGAAAGAGAGGTAAATTTTATGGATAATAGTTTTGATTCTTTATTAAATGCATCGGCTGTACCACAGGATGAAAAGGTACAGGCATTTATTGCGGAAAGCAAAAATAACAGGAATCGCTGCTATGAGTTGTCAGAGCAGGTAACCGCACAAGTGGCAACGGATTGGAAAATGCTGCAGAAGTATCTGGATGTACAGAGTACCTTTGATCGATATACTACCAATAATGCACTTCTGATTCTGGCACAAAGACCAGATGCACAGAAATTAGGTGACTATGGATACTGGAGAGATCATGGATTTTATTTAAAACGTATGGAACGACAGAATCCAGTTCTGATTTTAGAGCCAGGAAAAACATATAAGCGTGAAGATGGTACAGTTGGAAATTATTATAATGCGAAAAAGCTATATGATATTTCTCAGACAACAATGTCCGATACTACAATTCAAAAGTCAGAATATGAAGAACATGATTTAATCCGGGCGTTAGTCAGTACCCCTCCGGTAAATATTGTTGCAGCAGAACCAGAACAGATGCCGGATGAAAAAGGAGCATTTTTTAAACCGGAAGAAGGTTGTATTTATGTAAGAAAAGGGATGAGTGCACAGGAAATCTTTCAGAATCTTGTGCCGGAATTGGTATTTGCCGGATATGCGGATGGAAATCCACACTATGATAAAAATGAAGATGCATTTCATGTATCGTGTGCGTCTTATATGTTGTGTAAAAAATATGGAATGGATACCAGTCGATATAATTTTTTACATGCACCAGAGTTTTTTGAAAAAATGGAGACTCAGGAAGTGAGAGTGGAACTTTCCAGAGCCAGAGATGCAGCGAATGCAATTTCTGCAAGAATGGCAAAGGTACTGGATCAGAATCGGAATGCAACTTACCGACAGTCAGAGACTGAAAAAACCGGACAAGACAGTTCTGAAAAGGTGAACGATAAGAAAGAAAATCCAGAGCCTGAAAAGAAAGAACAGAAATCCAGAGGACAACATAGAAAAGAAGCACGCTAGAAAAATCAGGGAAAGGAGAATGCAAAATGAGCAGTGATACGATCACGTTAGAACTGGATAAATATGAGAGCGGTGTGGTGTTCCATTCCCTGAAAGATAAGCGGAATCAGATGCTGAAAGAGGGAAAGGATACGGAGCTTGTCGATAATGTTCTGATGAAAGTGATAGAGAAAATCGAAGTACCGCCGGAGAAGGAAAAGCGAGGACGCAGAAGCCATGAAGAACGATGATGAGCAGAGTGGTCTGATACTGGCAGTAATTGGAATTATCCCGGTTATCTGGTTTGCGTTACTTGTCGCACCTTATCTTTCGTCTGGTCTTATGGGGATTCTGGAAGGAGTCCCGGAAACAATGAACCACCCGTTTTCGATTCAGTTATGTGGGGACAGTGTAAAAACTGTCCTTATTTTTTTGCTGTCTTACGCCATGGGAATCGGGATTTATATTTCTACCAGGAAACATTACCGACGAGGCGAAGAACATGGCTCTGCCAAATGGGGAAATGTGAAAAAAATCAATCGCAGATACAGGGAGAAGCGATTTACAAAAAATAAGTTGCTGACCATGCATGTACGAATCAGCTACAATATGCGGAAACATTTGCGAAATGTATTGACGGTTGTGATTGGTGGTTCCGGTTCAGGAAAGACCAGATTTTTTGCGAAACCGAATCTGATGCAGGCGAATACCTCTTTTGTGGTGCTTGATCCAAAAGGAGAGAACTTGCGGGATACCGGGTATCTTCTGGAAGAAAAAGGTTATGAAGTAAGAGTGCTTGACCTGATCAACATGGAAAAGAGCCATTGCTATAACCCGTTTGTATATCTGAAGGACGATAACGATGTGCAGAGATTGGTAACGAACCTATTCATAGCGACTACACCCAAGGGAAGTCAGTCAAACGATCCGTTCTGGGATACTGCAGCTTCTATGCTGTTGTTGGCACTGATTTTCTATCTGAGATATGAAGCACCGGAAGAAGAACAGAATTTCCCGATGGTAATGGAAATGTTACGTGCCGGAGAAGTCAGAGAGGACGATGACCAGTACCAGTCACCGCTTGATGAATTGTTTGAGCGGTTGGAAATGAAGAACCCGGAACATATCGCAGTAAAGTATTACAAAGATTACCACTCTGGTAGTGCCAAGACATTAAAATCCATTCAAATCACATTAGCCGCAAGACTTGAGAAATTCAACTTATCCAGTCTGGCAGCACTGACCGCAACGGACGATTTAGACCTGCCATCACTGGGAGAGCGAAAAGTGGCTTTATTTGCGTTAATCCCGGACAACGACACCAGTTATAACTTTCTGGTGTCAATATTGTATACCCAGTTATTTCAGCAGTTGTTCTATCTGGCAGACCATAAATATGGAGGGAGACTTCCGGTTCATGTGCATTTCCTCATGGACGAATTTGCAAATGTTTCACTGCCTGATGACTTCGATAAGATTCTGTCTGTGATGCGTTCCAGAGAAGTGTCAGTCAGTATTATTTTGCAGAATCTGGCGCAGTTAAAAGCATTGTTTGAGAAGCAGTGGGAAAGCATTATGGGAAATTGTGATGAATTTTTATATTTAGGTGGCAATGAGCAGGGAACACATAAATATGTCAGCGAACTTCTTGGCAAGGCAACGATTGACACGAACACCTATGGAAAATCAACAGGACATTCTGGGAATTATTCCACCAATTATCAGAATACAGGGCGGGAGCTGATGACACCCGATGAAGTTCGCATGTTGGATAACCGATATGCGATTCTTTTTATTCGTGGAGAAAGACCAATTTTAGATGAGAAATTTGATATTTTAAAACATCCCAATGTAGGGCTTACGACAGATGGAAATGGAAAGCCATATCTGCATGGAGCAGTTGACCGGGCGGTGGCAAGTATCTCACTGGGAGACAGTCTGGAGGACGAGTTTGCTGATGATTCATTAGAAAGTGAAGGATACGAATTATTATCTGATGAAGATTTGGAAGAAATTATCCAGAAATATGAGTAAATCCAAGAAAAATATATAGGAGGCTATCAAAAAATGAAGTTAGATATGCGAAAAAAGCAGGAGAAGAAAGAAAGCACAAAAGTAACGAAGAAGCTGCCAATGACAGCAAAAATGAAACGTGCCATGGCAGTGTATATTGTCATGGTATTGATTATGACAGCAGGAGCAAGTACTGTATTTGCGGCAGACGATCCACTGACCGTAATCAATAATCTGTCCACATTTATCTTTGGACTGATTCGTGCTATCGGAATGATTTTACTGGGATTTGGAATTGTGCAGGTTGGTTTATCACTGAAATCTCACGATCCAAGTCAACGAGCCAATGGATTCTTAACATTAGCAGGTGGTGTCATTATTACATTTGCAAAAGAAATCTTGAATTTGATTACGGGTTAAGAAGAATAGAAAAATAAAAGAAATGGGACGGTGCAGGCCCACATGGAGCCGCACCGTTCCGTCTAAGACAGGAGGTGTTTAGAACGTGTCAGATAACTGGGTAGTACAGAACTTGCAAAATGCCTTGGATACCTGGAACAGTAAACTTGCGGAAATCTGGCAGATACTCACACAGTCACCGGAAAACTTTAAGGGTGGCGGTATCTGGCAGGTGATTGTGCAGATTCATGGAGCGTTGCAGGCAATCGGCTATGCTTTGTTAGTGCTTTTCTTTGTAGTTGGAGTGGTCAAGACTTGTGGAAGTTTTACAGAGGTAAAAAGACCGGAACATGCATTAAAAATATTTATCCGTTTTGCGATTGCAAAAGGCGTAGTCACGTATGGACTGGAGCTGATGATGGCATTATTCAACATCATACAAGGAGTGACCAGTACGATTATGCAGACCGCAGGATTTGGAAGTACGGAAGATACCGTTTTACCGGACGAAATCATAGAAGCGGTAGAAGATTGTGGATTTTTTGAAAGTATTCCTCTATGGGCGGTGACGTTGATCGGTGGACTTTTTATTACAGTTCTGAGCTTCATTATGATTATGAGTGTATATGGAAGATTTTTTCGATTATACCTATATACAGCAATTGCACCGATTCCGTTAGCTTCCTTTGCAGGAGAGCCGAGCCAAAATATTGGAAGAAGTTTCTTGAAATCCTATGCAGCAGTGTGTTTGGAGGGAGCAATCGTGGTACTTGCCTGCATTATATTTTCATTGTTTGCATCATCACCGCCAGTAGTCGATCCAGATGCAGCGGCAGTGACTATGGTATGGAGCTATATTGGAGAATTGATTTTCAATATGCTTGTACTGGTCGGAGCAGTGAAGATGTCAGACAGGGTAGTACGGGAAATGATGGGATTGTAAAAAGGACGCCCGAAAGCATCCTTAAAATTTATTCTACAATGTTGTTGCTGTTGTTATACCGCATATTCCCCTGAGAATCAAAATGAACAGAATCTAAAGGAATCCCTCTCTGTCTGGCACGAGAAATCTGGAAGGACATATCATCTTTCATAGCTTTGTAGTATTGATGTTCCTGCCATTTGCGTCGCAGAGCAAAAATCCAGCTGAGAACAGAAAAGGCAGTCAGCAGATAGAGGATTGCAAATGCAAGTTTCTCATGAGTTGCTGCCCATGGATTCAGAATCGTGGAAACAGCAAGAAAATATAACAGCGGTAAGGTCAGATTTAATCTGGCAGCAATCCGAAACAGCAGAGAAATCAGGAATAGAGCAACGGTAACAACAAGTGAAATCATAACAGTGATTGGCATAGGTCAGTCCCCCTTTCATTTACCCAAAGTGTAACAGAACAGGAAAAATATAACAAATGTGCGA
>OHAU01001866.1_pt1 | contig 22345 bp, 30 predicted proteins | sample 1577181 | NCBI WGS metagenome assembly OHAU01 (sample SAMEA3541472, study PRJEB24748) | human gut metagenome | biome: human gut; feature: human-associated habitat; material: faeces | place: China | collected 2012 | reverse complement strand
AAATCAAAACTTCTAGGTAATTTATAAATGTTTCTTGGTGTTTTTTTATATCAAATGGTGAATGTAGGTTGTATTCTTCTAGTGTTTTATTGTTCATTCTTTCACCTCAATATCTGAACAATGTAAAATAGATTTAATATGACTACTTCTAAACCAATGATTGTCACGCCCATTTTTTTCTTGTTTACAGTGGTAATATCCCTCTTCATAACAAGTCCCTTTTTCTAATATCCCTATATACTCATCATTGTCTGCACATTTAACCTTTACTTTTCCCCCTAAAAAACTCTCAACTACTGATTTTTTCATTCTTCTACCTCATCTAATAATTTTTCAAAAAATTCTTTAATTTTCTCTTTGTTTTCGTCCGTTAAATAATCAAGGTAATCTGGGGAAATTATTTCTCTATATTCTTTTAATTCATCTTCTGCAAATTCTAATTGGTCTTTTAATTTGATCTTTTCTTGTTTCAGGTCAATAACTTCTTTTACTCCTTGCCTTATATATCCAGGATAACTTCTTATCCCCAAACCTAGACCACCTGTAAATGGATTTATGGTGTCAAAGGTTTCAACTAAATCAGCACTGTTTAATGAAATTTCAATGAAACGGTTGATTTTATTTGTTTTGTATTTCATGTGTATTGCTCCAGCTCTTTCAATTTATTATTTATTGTTATTCTGTTTCTATTTATTTGTCTCGTGTTGTAGTATAAATAAATATCTTCTTCGTCTTCGTCCTTTGTTGCATTTATAAATTCTTCTTTAATATCTTTTAATAGTTCTTCAGCTATTAGAATATTATTCAGTAACTCTTTTTTTGTTTTTTTCATCGTTCCACCTCTTTATTAAGTAAATCCTGAATACAATAGTCATTGATAATAGGCTTGATTAAATCAAAGTCAGTTAGTGCTGCTGTATCTCCACTGTGATACCAAATAAAGGCTTGATTATCATTTTTAATCCTTTTTATCTTGCCTATCTCGTAACCATTCGCTCCCTTGTAAATAACTAATTGTCCTTCTTTAAATTCTGTTATTTCCATAATGTTTCTCCCAATTTTTGCAATATATTTAACCTTCAACCTCTTTAAGTTCTATCTCAACCCTTGGATTCTCTTTATCAACATAAAAGTAATGGTGTATATCTCCTATTTCCTTCCAACCATCATTCTTAATGACCCCTGCATCTTGCAATCCATCAAGAATAAATTTAAGTCCACCGCTTATATTGTCCTTATCAGTCCTTTTATCTTTTCTGTACCAGTGACAATATAGGTCTACTTTTTTTGTTATTTGCTCTTTAAGTTGATTTCTTGTTCGCCAACTAATACTTCTTGTAAAGGTCTTTTTCTGGTCGGCTGCTCCATACCTGTTAGACCTATTTATATTTATTATTTGATTAGTTGTTGGTAAATCTATGTCATAAATTAATTTATAATCAGTCAAAGATAGCTCCTTCCGAATATCTTTATAAACTCTTCTCTACTGTGAGTTAGTTCGAATTTCTTTTGTCCTTCTTGTTTGCTCCATTCCATTAAGTCTTTGTTTTTGTGTATCTTGTTATGGCAAGACCTACAAACTTTCTTTTTAAGTCCGTACTTATCACTTTGTTTTCTGTTTGCAATTCCTGGTATGAGGTGATGTTCCTCTAGGTAATCAAATCTTCCGCAAACTTCGCATTCTGCACGCTCTTTCAATAAAATAACCTTTCAAATTCTGCCCTATAGTCAATTATTGTTACTCCCGCTTCGCTTGCCATTCGCAAAAAATAATCAATCAAGATTCCCATTTGCTTGGTGTCAAACTTACTGGATTCAACAAAGCACCTTAAAAGTATTCTGTCATTCTTTTCGTCTAGTATCTTGTAGGCTCTAAAAGCACTTTTAAAAATCCTAAGGCTCTTACTTGGTATTTCTATGTCTTCAAATTCTGCTCCAACTTCTTCAATCCCTTGGATATATAAATCCCACCTGGAAGCTTCAGACGGTATTCCATTAATCTTTTTGTCTATATCCGATATAATCGCCCATAATAAATTGTTTTGGTCTAATGTACGTGATTTACGTGCGTTAGAAACATTTATGTTAAGTAAGTCTTCGTTATTAATATCTTGGATTTTATTAACATCAAGGTATCTTTCAAGCTCAATGGTTATTTGAGGTTTACCTTCAATGGTGTAATTTATATTTTTAAGCTTCCCTTTGAGTTTCATCTGCCACCTCTGCTTGGTTTATGTTGACTATGGTTACCGAATTTTCAGTCCCTAGGTCTTGTAGTTCTAGTTGTATAAGTTCTAGGTTTTCAGTTTTCCTAAAGATAATTGCGTTTATATACTTATAAGTTTTTCCTGTTGCCTTTATCTTTATTCTTGATTTCATGGCCTTTAAGGCTTCTTGATAAATCATTTTATTCACCTATGCAATTAAGGAATTCTAACGCTCGTTCCGTGTTACAATTTTCAATGGCTAGTATTTCTTTTTTTGCTTCATACTTCCTATCCATAATTTCTTTTCTGGTTTCACTAGGTAATCTTTTGTAGAAGCTTTCGTTGTTTTGTTGATTTATATATGCTTGTCTAAAATTAGCTCTATATGACATTTGATCTTCAGTTTGACATAACCCCTTATATCCCATACGTCTAATAGCTTCAGCTGCTATAGAATCATAAGATGCTATCCAATCTAAGGCTTCTCTTTCTCTATATGTTCCAAATCTTCCTACCGATCTTAAAACTAGTGACCAGCCTTCAGTCCAATCTTTATCTATTGTTACGTTCCTAATGGCCATCTCTCTTATTTGAGACGGTTTTGGTGCGAATTTTTCAGTTGTTGCATAGGTTTTTATTGCTAACATTAGGCTTCTCCCGTCTATATCACTTAAAAGTTCATACCAAACAGATTGGGTTGTTTGTTTGTTAAAAGTGTTCTCCATTTCTGGATAAACTGCTATTAAGTATTCAATTGCTTTTATAAAATCACTCTTGTTTAGCATTTAAAAAACCACCCCAGCGTTCTTCCGCATCTTTTTGTGAATCTTTTATACTTTTAATTCTTCCTTTATCGTTTCTTTTTGCATTTTCAACCCACGCCTTTTCTACACTAAGCCAACCTCTAATGATAGCTAAATCAATAGCTTCAAGTTTTTCATCGTCAGTTTGAAACTCTCTATCTAATTTGTTTATAAATCTTTTAATTGCATTTTGTGTCATAGGCTTTTTTAAAAGTTTTCTGTGTTTTATGAATTCTTTTATTGCATCATCTAAGTCTATATTTGAGTAGTATAAAGTTTTAGTTCCTTTAGCTTCCGAATCGATAGACGAATCGTGGTACGAATCGATAGACGAATCGTTACTCGAATCGACAATTGATGAAGTTATTGTTTTGGCTTGATTTAGAGATTTTGACGAATCGTGGTACGAATCGTTATACGATACGTCGACGATTATGTCATTGTCATTGTCATTGTCATTGTCATTGTCATTGTCATTGTCATTGTGCATTTGAGAAAAATCATAAAATATCTGTTTGACTTTCTCATCAAATTCTCTAGGACTGCAATCCCATTCTTCTTCCATAGCTTTAAAAACTTGATTTATAAGACTTTTATCTTGAACTTCTAGGAGATCTTTTTTTATACAATCCTCTACAGGCTTACCACCTTTTACTATGCTAAAAGAAGTGTATTTTAAAATGGCTATTTCCTGAGTTTCGTGATTATACTTAATTTTTTTATATCTATTTTCAAATCTATCTAAAAGAACCTCGACAACCTCTTTTGTATAACCTGTTTCAAATGAAATATATTTTTTTGGTAATTTAAATATTCCAGCTTGTTTTGTGTATTTATTTGTAATTAGGTACAATGCAAAAAACTTATCTTCAACTGAAAAATTATCTATAACATCTATGTCATTCCAAAAATCAGTATCTACTATTCTTTTAACTCCCATTTAAATCTCCTTAGGTTGTGCTTGTGTTTTTCTTCCCCATGAATATCTTTGGTTGCCCTTACCATCTACAATCACTAAATAAGCAATCTCACGCTTATTGTCATATTCAATTTCTTTTACAAAGAACCTTGTTTTTGTTTGATACTTGTTTTTATTCTGTGTGACTTCTCCCTCTAGTGGTTTGATAAATATTCCTGGTGCTGAATAAAGCTCTCTACCAATACCAACATTTATACATGATCTTTTAAAAGAATCTGAAGCTTCTCCCTTTTCTGCTTGGGTGTAACTTGGTATTCCTACATCTTGTTTTGAGATCCATTGTTTTTTATCATCGTCATAGATGCTTACTGTGCAGAACAGGTTGTTGTTTATTACATCATGACGTCTTTGCCAATTCATAGGGCCAAAGGTCTCATCAAGAATTTTCATATCAACCCTTGCATCTTTGTAAAGAAGAACGCTTATATAATTTTGGTTAACCGTCTGTACACGTACATCTATTTCATTAGCTTTTAATAGTCTTATATCTTTCATTTTTCTTGCTCCCTTTGCTTATCAGTTTCATATCTTAAAAGTAGGTATTTATCTATAAGCTCTTGCATGTAATAAAAGTTATTTCCAGCTTCAAAGTCTTTACTGTTCGTTATTAGTTCATTTAAGGCTTTTTGGTATATTGAGTTTTGCCTTAACTTTATTAGCAATTCTCTTTTTTCGATCTCGTTCATAACTCCACCTCAATATTTAACGTTAAAGTTTCTATATTCGGTGATTTTTATTCCCTCGATGATTTCTCCGTTTTCGTCAACTACTGTGTCCCCTGCTACTGTTAAAGATTTCTTTAAATTAACCTTATCTAAGCTTTCAGTAACTTTAATAAATTCATTGTGTCCTATATCTTTAAGTGATTTAATTGCTGCTCCCTCATCTTGCCAGTTCCACTTTTTGTTAATTTTTCCATAAGATGCTGTGCCATTAGCTGTTTTAAGTTTGAAATTTTTATCTTCAGCAAGTCTTTTGTCTGTGTATATCTTAAGAAGTCCTTTAAAGTAAGCTTCATCATCTTCAGCTTTTTTAATTGTTTCTTCTTTAAAGTTTTTATACTTTGCTATTTGTTCATCAGCGTATTCAACAAGTTCGTCTCTTTGTTTTTTAATAGCTTGTAATTTTTCAAAGCACCAATCAGCACCTGCTAAGTCCTTGATTTCAAAAGTTTCTCTTTCTTCTACTTCTTCAACTTCGTCTATATCATCAAATAATTTTAAATCTTCCATTTTATCCTCCTGTTTCAATTGCAAATTCATAAAGATATCTAATGTAGCTTCTTTATTGATTTTCAAAACTTCACAAATCTTTTTAATATCACCTAAAGTTAACTTTTCTCCATCATTAGCAAGTCTTCTGTATAGAGTGTCTCTATTTATTTCAATTTCTTTTGCTAGAGAAGTTATATTAAGACCGTTTTCGGCGATTTTACCTTTAAGTTTTAGAATGTTCATCATTACTATCAACCTTTTAAATGCTGTAGATTTCGATTAGTTCATCTATGTTTTTTTCTAGTTCTTCAGTAATTCTTGTACATAGAATTTCTTGGTCATAGGCAAATAAATTTCTGATACTAGATCCAATTAAATTCTTTATCCTATCTCTTTTATAATCTTCAATCGCTTCTTCTTTTGTACTAAAAAGCTTTTTACCGTCTATCGTGTAGGCCCTTGTTTCTTTAAGGCTTTCATCTATAAAATCTTTGTAACTGTTAATTGTTTTCATGCTATAACTCCCTTTATCACTTCGTTTATATGTTCTTCTTCTAGTTCTAACTGTGTTATCTTGGATCTAATGTCCGCCATGTTAAGGCCTAACTCATGCTTTAGATTAGTGTCATAACATTTGTAGTAGAGGTATTCTGACCTCTTCCACTCATCTTTTAAATCCTTTAATAAGTTATTCATTTTTACTCCCAATTTCCTGTAAGTGTGATATAATAAGAGCAAATCTATAGTCAAATATGTTTAAGGCTCTTGTATTGCAGTACAAGGGTCTTTTTCTTTGCTCTTTTTTCCGCTTGCCTTATATTCCTTGATAGTCATTTCAATAATCTTCTTTATGTTGCTTTCTGTTATCTCTAAGGTGTTTTCAAAATTAACAACGCTTCTATTGCCTAAATTTATTTCAGTTGGATTAGCTCCACCAAAGCAACCTTCATCTGTAGTCAAGTAAGTATCGATGCAAAAGTAATTTTCTAAGACCCTATCTATAAATCCATGTTTATACCAAAGATTAGGTAGTCTATATTGACTCTCGTTATCTGGATAACAAAATGTCAATTCAATTAAGAACTCTAAGTCATTATCATTAGGTTCTACATAGATAAACCATCTGTGATTTTCTGCCATCTCATCTACTTCTTTAACTCCGTTAATGTTACTTAGTAATTCAATAACGTTCATATTTGCCCCCTTAGAATATGCTTACAATAAAGTTAAAAAACTTATCTAAAATCTTTGTTATTCCATATAGGAAACAACAACCTGCTTTAATCGCTGTTGAGAATACCATTGAAATCAACATTAAAATCATAAGTCCTATAAACAAAGCAGCCATTATTCCAACAACTCTTCTAATTGTTAGCTGTACGTTATAGCTATTTAATTTAAGTCTCATTTCTAACCCCCTAATTTATCTTTAGTCCGTGAGCATTAAGGAAGTAATCCTCAACGCCCTCTTCAATGATCTTGACCCTGTTCCCGACTTGGATTTTAGGGAAATCTTTTTTTCTTACAATTTTTCTAAGGCTATCCCTACCGATTCCTAGTTTGGGTGAGTAAATTTCATAAAACTCTTTAAATCCCAATAAGGTCATTTTTAACCCCCTCTCATTTGCCAATTTTTAGTTGTTTATTTTAATTTTTTACAATTATTACTTGGATTTTGTGTCAAAAAAAATATTCTCAACATTACTCTCTAATTCGTTAGCAATTCTTTTCGCTAGATTGATGTTTGGTGTAGAATATCCTTTTTCATAGTTGCTCATCATTTGTTGCGTTATTCCCAACTTATTTGCAAGTTCTTTTTGGGTAATATTTTTATCATTTCTGTATTTTCTTATGTTATTCATCTGTTCACCTCTTACAATTATCCTTTGTGTAATTTAATTATAAACAAGTAACTCTTGTATGTCAACACTTATTTTGTAAAAATACAAGTAATTCTTGTAGACAATTACAAGTAATATTTGTATTATATTTATAAGAGGTGAGGTTATGAGAGTACTATTAGCAAATAGATTAAGAGAACTTAGAAAAGCAAATGAGCTTTCCCAAGGTGATATGGCTGAAAAATTAGATATGACTACAAGTGCTTATGGATATTATGAACAAGGTAAAAGTAAGCCATCTCCTGAAACACTTTCTGATATTGCTGATATATTTGGAGTAACAACTGATTATTTATTAGGGAGATCTTCCAATCCTAAACTCTCTCATAAAAATGAAGTAGATATTCAAAAAGACCTTGAAGCAATGAAAGAAAACTTTAATAAGGGTGCTTTACAAATGCAACTTGACGGAGAAGAGCTTGATGACGAAGTTATCCAATACATATTAGATAACTTAGAAGATGCTCTAACAATTGCTAAGATAAAATCCAAAGAAAAATTTACGCCTAAGAAGTACAAGTAAATAGTTTTAATTACATCATTGTATATAGTGAGATGATTTTATGCAGAGAGAAGAAATTATAAAACTTGCCAATAAAACATTTAAAAAATTTAATACAGTAGATCCTTTTAAAATAGCATCTGATATAGACTGTAAAGTTATTTATAGGGATATGCCTAAAAAGATAAGAGGTTATACTCTTAAAAACTTCAGGATTAATATTATCTATCTCAATGAAAATTTAGATGATAATGAATTAAGGAATACCCTATTACATGAATTAGGTCATATATTTTGTAAGCATGATGAAAATAGAATCTTCACTAGTTTAAAGACAAGGTTTGTTACTGCTAAGTTAGAAAATGAAGCAGATTTATTTTCAGTAGCAATGCTTTTAAATACATTAGACAAAGAGGATTTAGAAAAATATACTTCCAAGCAACTTTCTTATAAATTAGGAATTGAAGAAAGTAAGCTTGACTTATATTTTTTTTAACAAGAAAAGAACATTAGTTGTTTTATAGGAGATGAACAAAATATGAAAAAATTACTATTGATTCCTACCCTAACCCTTTTATTACTAGTAGGGTGCAATAATCAAAACAATGTAAATACTAACAAATCCAATAATGTAAACTCCAATACTGAATCAAATGTTGATGTTAATCCTGAATTTATAAAAGGTTCTTATGCTATTTTTGACAAAGGCATTGTACTTGAAAGTCCTTATGATGTTTTTAACGCTATTGAGGTTCTTATGAAAGTTCAACCCTTCGCTTTTGATGATGCTAACCTACAATACTTTTATTCTAAGCAAGGAAGTGCAATTGTAAAAGTTTATGATCAACTTTTAAAAATGATATTGGTAATGAACAATTTATCCATAAATATTTCAGAATTTGACAATATGTTAGTTGTCGGTGGTGACTATTACGTTGAACAATGTAAAGCTAAGTCTCAACAAGATGGCACATATTTTAATGAATATAAATGTCTAAGGGACTTCATGCTTAATGATTTAAGCAGACTCACTGAAAAGTTTTTAGGTCAAAAATTAGATTTGTCTCAATATAATATTGAAACAATAGATACCCCAAGGTATTTTTATTCTGGTTTAACAAAACAAAAACAAGAATTAAAATCTAAACAAGATAATTCTAATAATACTCAATATATGGATAATCCTAATTCTGCTAAACCTGATGAATTTGAAGCTAATGACGGTGAACCTATGGAATATATTCCACCAGAAGATGGTATTGAAGAATCAGATGAAAATCAAAAATTCCCTTACAAAGAAGGTCAAAAGCTTCTTGTTATTAGTGATAAAGCTTATAACAGAGCTGAACCTCTTCTAACAGGGAAAAAAGTTGGTTATTGGATAAAGGGTGATGAAGTCACTGTTTATGACTTTACTTATTTTGATGATAGGTGGTGGATAAAAACAAGTCCTGATAAAGAATGGTGGGTAAGTGAAAGAGATTTAGAAGTTATTGATTAATAGTTGGAGGAATTTATGAAAAATTATTTTAAAAAGTATTCTGTATTACTATTTGCTATCTTGATGTTTATTCCTATAAATATCTTTGCAAGTAGTGATATCAAATTATGGATTGATGGAAAGTATGTAGCTAGTGATGTATCACCAGTAATAGAAAACGATAGGACTTTAGTCCCTCTAAGAGTTATATCTGAAAACCTTGGATATGATGTCGACTGGAACGGTGATACTAAGGAAATAATGATAACTAAACCTAAAGAAGGTTATACTGATGTATTTACCATTTTAGCTTTCACTATTGGTGACAATAAGCTATATACATTTGATGTTAAGCTTATAGGCGATGATGCAGATGGAACTTATTTTGAAGTACTTACAGAATCAGTTGCCAAACCTTTAGATGTAGCACCTAAGATTTCTAAGGATAGAACTCTAGTACCTATTAGAGCAATTGCTGAAAACTTTGGTAGAAATGTTAACTGGGATAATGCTAATAGAACAGTTGTAATTGGTGATGGATATAAGGCCGCTTCCCCTACTCCTACATCTTCTAATACATTTAGAGAAGCAACTGTAACAAGGGTAGTTGATGGAGATACTATTGTGGTTAACCTGCAAGGCCAAGAATACAAGGTAAGACTTATAGGAGTTAACACTCCAGAAACGAAGCACCCAAGTAAGGGTGTGGAATATTTTGGCAAAGAAGCATCTGCATATACGACAGCAGAATTAACTGGTAAGACTGTTTACCTACAAAAAGATGTAAGTGATACAGATAGGTATGGCAGATTACTAGCCTACGTATGGCTTACAAGACCAGCTACAGATAACCCTACAAATGAAGAGATAGCAAAGTATATGTTTAATTCTAAACTCGTTGAAAATGGCTATGCTAATGCTTCTCCCTATCCACCAGATGTAAGATATCAAGATTTCTTTAGGGAAAAAGAAAGAATTGCAAGGGAAAATAATTATGGTCTATGGGGTAACGGTGGAGCAGCTATAAATACAAAGCCTGTACAAACTAAGTCTACTCAAACAAATAAAACTACTAAACCTAATAATTTAGTTAACACTAATACTGGTGGGAAAAGTAATTTTAATAATTACAACGCCGATACAACGCAAGGTGTAATTAAAGGTAATAGAAAGAGCAAGATTTATCATGTACCAGGTGGTGCAAGTTATAACAAGATTTCACAAAAGAATGTAGTTTACTTTAATTCTGAAGCCGAAGCAAGGGCCGCAGGATATAGAAAAGCTCAAAGATAAATAAAAAAAAGAGAGCCTGCATAAATGCAAGCTCCCTAAAAGATATATGCTATCTTTTCATGTCGCAATTTAATTATAGCATATAATCTTCTATTTACAATATTGGGGGTTATATTATGTATGAAGTAAGAATTGGAAAAATTTATAAGAATGAAAGAGGTTATTTTAGAGGTGATGTTGTACTCGACAATGGAATTGAACCTATAAGAAAAAGTTTCAGTGCTAAGAAAAAATACGACTTAATAGAAAAAAGAGATGCCTGGATTGATAAATATAAAGACTTATATTTAGATCCATTCACCTCAAACACACTAGGTAAATTATACCATGACTGGGTTTATACAGTCAAAAAAGGAACAACTTCAGACAATACATTGTATGAATATGTAATAACTTTAAACAACAGGATAAAAGGATATAGCATTGAAAATGTAGATGTTTCTGAAATGAATCCCTTTATAGTTGAAAATTATATTAAGGAGCTATCTAAGGATAATTCTAATAGCACAGTTAAAAAGACCGTTGGCCATATTAATGCTTTTTATAACTATTGTTTAAATAATAACTTTGTAAAGAATAATCCTTTTGCAGGAATTAAAATTAAAGTTGAAAAAGAAGAAAGAGAACCTTATACACTTGAAGAACAAAAAATAATTTTCAACAGTTTAGATTTTACTGATTCAGTAGATCTAATTATTTATACAAGTGCAATATCAGGATTAAGAAAAGGTGAAACAATAGCTTTAGGTCTTTTCGATTTAAAAGATAACTTTTTGGGAATTGATAAGCAACATAAAAGAATAGCTAAAATCGATGAAGGAAATATCACTTTCAGGTATAAACTAGATGACTTAAAAACGCAAGCTTCTTACAGGAGAGTTCCTTTACCAGAACAATCAGTAAAGATACTTGAAGCTAATGTTGATAGAGTTTTAGAATTAATGAAAAAAAGTGGATATGAATTCAATCCTAACTATTTAATGTTCCCTAGTGAAACTGGTGGTTATATTGAAGCTAAAAGGCCAACAAGAAGGCTTCAAAAGATTTGTGAAAAGAATGGTATAGAGTATAAGACATTCCACGCTTTAAGACATACCTATATAACTAGACTTGCTGAAAACAATATTCAGCCAAAGATAGCACAGGTGTTAGCAGGTCATCGTAACTATTCTACAACTATGAATATTTATACTCATATATCAGATCAACAAAAACAAAAAGCAATAGATGTTATTACAAATAACAATGTTTTTTCTTTGTAAGATTCATTTAATTTGTGGTGTAAAAAGTGGTGTAAAAGTGGTGTAAAAATTTTAGGAAAAGCCAGTAAAATATAGTTTTTTATAGTAAAATACAGTTTTTTCAAAGAAAATGGATAAATAAATATCCGTGCCAAACCGCTATTTTAAGCTATTTCTAGTAAAATACAGTCTAACACGGATAAATACAGTTTTTCTGGTGCTAAAGATGGGACTTGAACCCATACGATCTTTCGACCGCCAGATTTTGAGTCTGGTGCGTCTGCCAATTCCGCCACTCTAGCATAAATAAAAAAGAAGTGCCAGGCACTTCTAAATATTGTGGGGTGGATAGTGGGAATCGAACCCACGATCTTCAGGACCACAATCTGACGCCTTAACCAGCTAGGCCATATCCACCACGAACAATACATATATAATAGCAAATTAAAAATGTATTGTCAATAAACATTTATAAGTTCTCTAACTTTTCTCTGAGATTCTTCAAGGCTCTTGCCCTGTGAGAAATTTCATTTTTTTCTTCGTGAGACATTTCTGCAAAAGTTTTGTCAAAGCCATCTGGTATGAAGATGCTGTCGTATCCAAAACCATTGTCTCCTCTTTCTACTTCTGAAATTTTTCCTTGGCAAACTCCTTCAATTGGAATTATATTTTTTTCAGAATCAATTAAAATTATTTGAGTTTTAAAGTAGGCTGACCTATCTTCCTTGTCCTTTAAATTATTCAAAAGTTTCTCTCTATTTTTCTTGTCATCATGTTCCGATGCATATCTTGCTGAGTGAACTCCAGGCTCACCCTTAAGTGCATTGACAAAAAGTCCAGTATCATCTGCTAGAACTGCTAGGTCTACTCTCTTGGCCATGGCATCTGCCTTTTTTAATGCGTTGTCATAAAGAGTTTCTCCATCTTCAATAACTTCAAAATCAAGTCCTTCAATGTCAGACTTGCCAAAAATTTCTATGTCTAGGTCTTCTAAAATTTCTCTAATTTCTCTTACTTTATTTTTGTTGTCAGTAGATAAAACTATTTTTTTCATAAATTTTGCTCCAAAATTTCAAAATAATCAAAAATTTCTCCAATGCATCTTTTTGCACCAAGTAAAAATTCATTTAACTCTTCAATAGAAAAAGTATCTTTTTCTCCCGTTCCTTGAATTTCTATAAGTTGGAAGTCGTCATTCATCACAACATTTAAGTCAACATCTGCATTGGAATCTTCTTTAAAATCCAAGTCAACTAGCTTTACTCCATTTACTTTACCAACACTAATAGCTGCAACTTTTGAAACAATTGGATCTTCTTCAAACTTCTTGTTCTCTAAAGCTTTTTTAACTGCAAGTTTAAGGGCAATGTAGGACCCTGTTATTGCTGCTGTTCTTGTTCCTCCATCTGCAGAGATGACGTCGCAGTCAATCCAAATAGTCCTTTCTCCAATTTTATCTAAATCTATACAAGTTCTTAAGGCTCTTCCAATCAATCTAGAAATCTCGCTGCTTCTTCCATCAAGTTTCCCCTTGGAGATATCCCTAACTTTTCTAGTAGGGGTTGATCCAGGTAGCATTGAGTATTCACTTGAAAGCCATCCCTTGTTCTTTCCTCTTAAAAATCCTGGAACCTTGTTTTCAATCATGGCACTGCAAATAACTCTTGTCTTACCACATTCAATTAAAACGGATCCATCGGGATGATCTAAATAATTTGGAGTGATCCTAATCTGTCTTGCTTCATCGTTTTGTCTATCTTCTCTCATAATTCCCCTTCTACTTGTCTACATAGGTATTCATATAATCTACTATACCATTATAGAGTCCTTGAGCTAATTTATCAATGTAGTCAGGGTCTTTAATCTTTTCTAGCTCATCTGGATTTGATAAAAATCCAAGTTCTGCTAAAGCTGCAACATTTTTTGTCTTATTCAAAACAATGATTGCAGGTCTATTTATAATTCCACGGTTTACTGCTCCAGTTTCTTTTATAAGAGCTTTTTGAAGGCAGTTTGCAAAATTCTTTTGAACCGTATCCTTTATTCTTACATTTTTTTCTGATGCATAAAGTACTTCTATTCCCTTGGCACTAGAATTGTCAGCACTATTAAAGTGAATTGACAAGAATAAGTGGGCATCTCCATTATTAGAAACTCCTGCCCTATCTAAGAGCTGGATGTATTCGTCTCTCGTTCTCGTTATTGTTGGACTTATTTCACTATTTTCATTCAACTTATCCATTAGTCTTTCTGCAACTAAGAGATTGACAGTTTTTTCATAAGTTTCTCCGTCAAGGGCAATTGCACCTGAATCTTTTCCACCATGTCCTGGGTCAATAACGATTTTTAATTTTCCATTTACTTCAATTCTGTTTTTTATTACTCTTTTAGCTTTTTCATCTGACTTTTCAAGATCTGCTTGGTCAAAGACTTTGTCCTTATTGCCATCATTGATTTCCTTCTTTATCTTATTAGTTTCTCTCTTTTCTTGATTAGATTGAAAATAATTACTGTCAAAAATAGATTTTGAATCAATTGACTTATTCTTGGATTTAGTCTTCTTATTGCTCTTAGAATTTTTATTCTTCTTAGTGTCTTTAGAATTTTCTTTATCGTCACCGTCAACAATCGACTTAGACTTGTCAGTGCTTATCTCTGCCCTAACTTCATCATTGTTCCAGTCAACGTCATAGCCAAAAGTTTCTGATATAAACCTCAAAGGAACCATTGTCTTTGTTTCTTTTCTCGGACTTGAATAAAGAGCAAGTTGAGGAGCTTGTGCATTATCTAGGCTGACTTTTTTTCCGTTTACACTTACATTAGGACTGTTAATCTTCATGTTTATAACATCGCCATTAAGACTTATCTTGATAGACTTGTCCTTGTTGTTCCACTTAACATCTGCCCCAAGATTTTCTGTGATTTCACGAATAGGCACAAAGGTCCTCCCTTGTTTTATGTAGGGAGAGAATTCTGTGTTCAAGAGTTTACCGTTAACTAGAACTCCTGCTTCCTTAACTTGAAACTGAGTTTTACCTATACTTACATTAAATAAATTATTGGCAAATACTGGGCTTACAAGCAGTGCCAAAGACAATATTGAAATTTTAATAATTCTTTTCATTTAATTCACCTAGATAAAAGTTTATAAACTTTAGTAATTAATGTCAACAATGTAACCAAATTGTAATAATTTTAAACCACCTTATAAAGCTCGTCAGGATCTGGATCTTGTAAGCTAATTTCCCTGTCCTCATACTTAACTACAGCTTGCTTTTCATTGTTTATCTCGCCAATCTTTGTAACTTTTATTCCACTAGCTTCTGCTTCTTCTTTAAAGTCATCAAAGTTTTCTCTATCGAAAACCATTAACATGGATCCACTAGAAATTAATTTCATTGGATTGATCTTATAAAAATCAGAAATCTTTTTTGTCACATCTAGTAGTGGAATTGTGTCAGCAAAAATTCTAATTCCATGACCTAGGGCTTTAGAAGTTTCCCACGCTGCACCAAAAAGTCCACCTTCTGTGATGTCGTGCATGTGCTTAACACCGTACTTGCCTGCAATTTTTGATTCTTTAAGGACAGAAATTTCCTTTGAAAGTGCTTTTGCAAACTCATATTCTTCTTTACTTAAAATTTCTTTTACTTCCTTTTTCTCATGGGCTATTATACTTGTTCCCTCTATGCCGAGATATTTAGAAACTGCGAGGACATCTCCTGCCTTCACTTTCTTTAGGTCTGGCCTTCTTTTTTTATCAACCCTTCCAATAACTGTTGTTGAAATTACAATTTTATTTACAGCGTCAGTGACTTCTGTGTGACCGCCTACAATATCAACATTTAATTCTCTTGCAGTTCTTGTTGCATCATCTACAATTTCTTTTAAGTCATCAAGATCTGCTGATGGTGGAATTAACAGTGTCATCAAGACTCCAACTGGGTCTGCACATTGGCAGCTCACGTCATTTACAGAAATATTTATGGCAAGAGCTCCAAGATTTTTTGACGCTCCTGTTATGGGATCAGTTGATGCAACAATAAGGTCTCCCCCAAAGTCCATGACTGCATTGTCAAGGCCAGTACCTCCACCCATAATAACTTCTTTTCTATTTGAAACTAGCTTGTCGAAAATATATTTTTCCAACAAATCTGTTTTTAATTTTCCAATCTCCATTTTTTACACCTCTCAAGAATTTTACACTTATTTGATTTGCATTTCAAATTTATTAAAACCATTTTCCTTGTAAAAATTCTTGCTAACAATATTTAGGTTCTTAAATTTTTTATTAAAATAAGCCTCATCTTTAACAAGTCCTTTAACAAGTATCCTTCCCTTATCGAAGTTGTAGGAAGTTATAACTAAGTTGTCATCTTCAAGTTTTTGTATTTCAGAAATTTTTTCTATAAATTTTTTATTTCTTTCTTGAAACCTATCTGATGATAAGTCTATTTTTTCATTTTCTATTTCTTGAGAACTTATTATTTTGTTTGTGATTTCCTTTTCTTTCTTGAGCTTATTGTAGTAAAGAAGGTTGGAAGATATTAAAATTAAAATCGCCAAGGGTAGGACGAAATTAATATAATTTTTATTTTTATTTTCCCTAAGCTTTTTCTTTTCTTTAGAATTTGGAATATCAAAATCTAAATTTTTTTCAATATACTCAAAATCCAAATTGCTATAAGACTTTAGGATGTCTTTTATAGTTTCTGAATCGGCAATCCTTCCAAAGAGTTGAATTTTATCTCCCCCAGAGAAATTTTCTATCTTGCTTATATGTCTAAGGAAGAAATTCTTATACTTGAAGAGAAAGTCCTCCTCGACTTTTTGTTCCTCTATGTCGTAAGAAAGATTTATTAAGTTAGAAGCATTCTTCTCTTCTAGTTGGTTGTCTCCTATCATCATTTCGATGTTTTCATCATAAATTTTGTCATAAACTTTTAGCAACTTGTCTTCTACAGAAATTAATTTTATGTAACTTGCTTGTATCTCTACAAACTTGCCATCTTTTGAGAGGCTTTGACCTTCTGGAAGAATTTCATAGTTTGTAACTTCTAACTTTTCAAAAACTTCCTTTAAATCTTCTAGAATTTTCTTGGGAACAAGGTCAATGGAAAGATTCAATGCCTTTGCTGTAGAATTTTTCTTGTAAAAAATTTCATAATCACTTAAATTAAAGTCACCATAATCTTCTAATTCAAGCTTTAAAAAGTCCCTTATCTCACTCTCATCAATTTCTGGAACTTTGTAGTTGATATGGATGATGGAAGTAGAATCAAAAATAATAAAGACCTTGTCCTTCTTTTTTAAGTCTAGCTTCTTAAAAACTTTGCTCATCTTATAGAAAAAATGATGATAATCTAAAATATTCCCATCCCTATAAATCCTATAGGGCATGGGAATACTAGTCTTTTCTTTTTCACTTTTAGTCTCGTCAAAAATATTTATAAATCCATCGTTAAGTTTAATTTTTATTTTTCTGTCAAACATAATTCACCTGCAAATAAAGAAAATAATTATAGCTGTAGTCATAAAGGGTCCAAAGGAAATTGAGTCCTTAAGAGTTTTCTTTTTGAGTAAAATCAAAATCAAGGATACAATGCCAGCAATGATAAAGGAGTCACGAAATAATAAAAAGGCTTCAAATAAATTATTGGCAACTAGTCCCATGATAAAAGCATAGTAGACATCTCCTAAGCCCATCATTCCCGTGAAATAATACAATAAAAAAAATATTAATCCCATAGCAAGAGAAAACTTTATAGAAACAAGGATCCCTCCGCTGATGAAAATTTTATAGCTTATCACAAAGAATAAAAGTATAAAAAGGTCAAGATTATAAATATAACCAGTCTTGAAATCAAGGACTCCTATAAAGACTGCCACTATTAAAATAAAGATAATTATTAAAGTCTCAAGAGAAATCCCATATCTCATAAAAACCATGAGACCTAAGAGAGAAGTCAAGACTTCAATATAAAAGTTTTCTCTACCAATTTTTTCTCCGCAGGAAGAACATCTTCCTCTTAAAAAAATATAAGAAAAAACTGGAATCATTTCATAAAACTTTAAATTCTTGTTGCAAGAGTCGCAAGAACTTCTTGAGAATATAAAGTCTTCTCCTCTTTCCCTTCTCTCAATAAAAACTTGGTAAAAGGATCCAAGGGACCCACCAAATAAGAATACTAGAAAAGAAATAAATAAAAAATAAAAATTATTTTTCATTATCGGGAACTAACTTCTTATCTTGGACCTTAAGTGGACCTGGTGTAACTTCTACGTCGCCATCTTCTTTTGAAGTAATAGAAAAGTCCTTTGCATCATAATGCTTAGCAGGTTTTGGAATTTTTCCTCCTTCAAGGTAAGGCTTTAGGCTTTCTATATCAATTGTTCCCTGATTTTCTGGATGATCAATTAGGTATAAGATTCCTGCACTTTTTAAGACCTTGACATTGGCGTTATGTGCTGCTGCCTCTGCTGCTAAATTTGTGGAGCTGTACTTCATCGCTGCAATGGAAATTAAAATCGCAATAATTGCTATTACAATAACCAACTCGATTAGAGTAAAGCCATTATTTTTCTTTTTGTTCTTCATATTTCCCTCCTAAAATTGATTTACCATGTCAAAAATTGGAAGTGCAATAGATAGCACTATAAATCCAATTATCAACGCCATAATTATTATTAAAATTGGTCCCATTAGACCAAGGATTTTTTGATTGCGAGAATTTAATTCTTCTTCATAGTATGAAGACATAATGGAAAAAATTTCTCTAAGGCTGGAGGACTCTTCTCCAACCCTAATCATAGAAACTAAGACTTTTGAAAAAACTCCTGCTTCTTGTGCACCCTTATAAAAGGGCTCACCTGACTTTAGCTTAATTAAAATTTCTTGATACTTTTCTTTGAAGACAGAGTTCCTTTCCATGTTGGAAATTATTTCAAGGCTCCTGTCCACTGTTAGGCCAGACCCAAGTAGGAGATCCATGTTAAAAGACAAGTTCATAGTCCTTGTCATCTTGTAGTAGGATGACTTGAGCAAGAAGGAATGAAAAGTCCTAGGCTTCTTTTTATGATGAATAAATGCAATCGATACCACAAGAACTATTCCTAAAATTATAAATAAATAATTTTTGTAAACAAAGTTTGAAAATCCCATTAAAATTCTTGTTGGAAGTGGGAGCAAGTTATTGTTGTCAGAAAAAATTTCTCCAAAACTTGGAATGACATTTATAATTAAAAAATTAATTATAATAATTGAAGTCACCAAGAGGATGCAGGGGTAAGCCATGGCCTCAATTATCTTAGACTGAGTCTTTCTCTTTTTGATGTAATAACTAGATAACTTATCAAAAATTTTACCTAGGCTTGAAGTGTTCTCACCTACATAAACCATGTTTATCACAAGACTTGGAAAGGCTTTCGTCATCCTCATGGAATCAGATAGGTCACTTCCAGACCTTATGCTGTCTCTTATATCAGATAAAGTTTTTCCCTTGTCCTTTTGGAATTGTGAAGACAGAATCTCAAAGGCATTTTCTATATTTATACCTGAGTTTATAAAAAGAGAAAGCTGTCTAAATAAAATATAGAGATCTTCATTTTTAAACTTCTTCTTGTACTCAAAGGAATTTGATGACTCAATATTTTCTTCTATCTTTATGGGCCTAAGTCCCTCTCTTTTTAATTTTTCCTTGGCTTCCTTTAAGTTGTCAGCCTTAATATTTCCCCTAACTTTTTCACTGCCCCTAAAGGCCTTGTAATTGTAAATCATAAGTCACCAACGGTATGTATGTTCTTGTAATACTCATCAAAAGTTGTTTCGCCATCTTCTATTAAGTTTAAAATTTCACTTGATAGGGTCTTCATTCCCTTTTCTATTGCCAAGACTTTTATATTTTTTACAGATTCTCTCCTGCTTATCATTTCCCTAATTTCAGAATCTACAATCATTATTTCAAAAACTGCCATCCTACCTAAGTAGCCTTGGTTGCACTTATGGCATCCTTTTGCCCTATAAACAAATTCACTATTAACAAGTGGATTAGTGTTTTTAATTTTTTCTTTGCAATGAGGGCAAAGTCTTCTTATTAACCTTTGAGATATAACCCCAATAAGACCTGCCGAAATTAGGTAGGATTCAATTCCCATATCAAGAAGTCTTCCTATTGATGCAGGTGAAGATTCTGTGTGAAGAGTAGACAAAACTAGGTGACCTGTGATGGAAGATGATATTGCAATATGGGCTGTGTCTTCATTTCTTATTTCACCAATCATTATCTTGTCTGGGTCCATCCTCAAAATTGCCTTAAGTCCCTTTTCAAAGCTTAGGCCTGTGTTGAGATTTACCTCAATTTGATTTATCCCATCGATTTTATATTCAATTTGATCTTCAATAGTCATGATGTTAATATCATCATCTTGGATTTTTCTTAAAAGTGTATAGAGTGATGAAGTCTTGCCAGAAGATGTTGGGCCACAAATTAAAATCAAGCCTGATGGTTGAGAAATTAATTTCATTACCTTGTCATAATTTTCTCCCACAAGCCCAATGCCTTCTGGAGTGTAAGAAATTCTTTGGATATCCAAAATTCTCAAAACTATTTTTTCTCCATTACCTGTTGGTGTGGTCGCAACCCTAATGTCAATTTTTTCTCCCTTGAAGTCAAAGGAAAATCGTCCATCTTGAGGAAGTCTCTTCTCAGAAATATCTAACTGAGACAAGATTTTTATCCTCGTAACAAGATAGGGATAAATCTTTTTCGGTAAATCTATCAGCTTATTTAGAGCTCCGTCAATCCTAATTCTTACTATTATGTTGTCAAATCTTGGCTCAATGTGAATGTCGCTGGCATTTTTCTCAATGCTTTCTCTAAGTATATAATCAAGGACCCTAACTGCAGGCGAGTCTTCCTTGTCCTCATCTTCTAAGACAATCAAGTCCTCATATTTATTATCTATGTCTTCTAAGAGATAATCTTTTTTGTCGCTCATGTAGATTTCATCTAAGATCTGTTTAATTTTTTCTAAGGAAGCTTCTTCAAAGGAAATTTGTCTTCCTAGCTTTTCGCTGAGATTGTATTTTAGAATCTCATCGTTAATATGTAAAGAGTAGAAGACCACTAGGTCGCCTTCTTCTCTATAGGGAGCTATAAAATTCTTTCGACAATAATTTTCTGTCAAAATCTTTTTAATATCAAAAGAAAATTTATTCATTTTCCTCTCTCCTGTAGTCGCAAGTAGAGTTACTACATTTTATTGTTTTTTTATTTCTAGAGTTCATTTCTGTCAAGATGCTGCCACACTTTGGACACTTCTCATTAATTGGCTTGTTCCAAGATACAAATTCGCACTTTGGATATTGGTCACATCCATAGAAAATTCTTCCTTTTTTGGACCTCTTAACTACTATTTCTCCGTCGCCACAGTCTGGACACTTAACTCCAATTTTTTCAACAAAAGGTTTCGTGTTCCTACACTCCGGGAAACCTGGGCAAGCTAAAAACTTTCCATATCTACCCATTTTTATAACCATGTTTCTGCCACATTTGTCACAGATTACATCAGTTACCGGGTCTTCAATTTCAACTTTTTCTATGTTTTCATATGCCTTGTCGAGATCTTCCTTTAAATCTTCATAGAAGGACCTTACAAGTTCCTTCCAAGGTTTTTTGCCTTCAGCAATTTCATCAAGTTCGAATTCCATTTGTGCAGTGAATTTCTTGTCAACAAGGTTGTCAAAGTTCTCTACTAAAATTTCATTTACTGTGTTGCCAAGCTCTGTTGGAACAAATTTCTTTTCTTCGAGAACCACATAGTATCTACTTTGTAATGTAGAAATTGTTGGGGCATAGGTAGAAGGTCTTCCAACTCCCAAGGCTTCTAACTCCTTAATAAGTGAAGCTTCATTGTATCTTGGAGGTGGGTTTGTAAAGTGTTGTTCCTTTTGAATGTCCTTTAATTTTAAAACTTGTCCTTCTTCAAGAGGTGGAAGTTCCTTTGCCTTTTCAGGATTGTAATCATAAACTCTTAGGTATCCATCAAAGTTCAAAGTTGATCCACTTACCCTAAAGATTTCAAGATTAGAAATTATGTCAGCTGAAATTGTATCAAAAATTGCATTCGCCATAAGTGATGCAACAAACCTATTCCAAATCAAAGAATATAATTTAAATTGATCCTTTGAAAGTGAATCTTTGATTGAGTAAGGAGTCTTTGTAACATCTGTTGGCCTAATACATTCATGGGCATCTTGAATATTTTCAGTTTTTTTGGCAGGTGCTTTGGACTTACCAAGATAGTTCTTGCCATAAGACTTTTCTATAAAATTAAGACAAGCATTTTGTGCTTCTTGCGAAATTCTCACAGAGTCAGTTCTCATATAAGTTATAAGTCCAACTGAACCTTCCTTAGGAAGTTTTACACCTTCATAAAGACTTTGTGCAACCATCATAGTCTTCTTAGTAGAAAAATTAATTCTCCTAGAACTTTCTTGTTGCATTGTAGATGTTGTGAAAGGATTTGGCGATTTTCTAACTCTTTTTCCCTTCTTTACAGAGTCTACTGTAAACTTGTCTCTATCAATATTACCTATTACCTTGTCGGCATCCTTTTCAGTCTTAAGGTCAACCTTCTTAGCCTTATTTTTTTCTTTAACTCCATAATATTCAGCAAGAAGTTTACGTCTGCCAGCTCTTAAATCAGCTTCAATTGTCCAATATT
>OHAU01001863.1_pt1 | contig 22405 bp, 15 predicted proteins | sample 1577181 | NCBI WGS metagenome assembly OHAU01 (sample SAMEA3541472, study PRJEB24748) | human gut metagenome | biome: human gut; feature: human-associated habitat; material: faeces | place: China | collected 2012 | reverse complement strand
AAATACGCTTCCGTAGGGCGGGCTGCCCTCAGCCCGCCGCCCGTCAACCACCGCACCATCACGGCGGCGTGAGGGCACGCCGCCCTACGCAGGTGTTCAGACATTTCCGTAGCGGCGGACGCCTCTGTCCGTCCCCTACGCCTTACCGCACGATTTTATAATAGGTCCGGGCCGTGGCCATATAGATCAGCGTGTACACCGCCGCAAATACCCCGAAGGTGACAAGCGAGCAGGCCACAAACAAGCTCGTGCTGGACAAAAGTAAAATGTGCAGCACCTTCTCTAAAATGGGAAATGCAAAGGCCAAATGCATCCCCGCCACCACCAGCGGCAGGAAAAATACCAACAGCACCTGGCTGTTGATGGTGCTTTTTACCTCCCGGCGGCTCATGCCCACCTTCTGCATGATCTGGAACCGGGCCCGATCCTCGTAACCCTCGGAGATCTGCTTGTAATACACGATCAGCACCGTGGCAAACAGGCACACCAGTCCCAAAATAATGCCCAAAAACAGCAGAGCCCCGCACATAGCCGTCACGGACTCCCGTGCGCCCCACACGCTATTGCCTGTGATAAGCAGTCTTTCACCCGACTCCTGCTGCTGGGGAGAGGCTGCCTCCTTCAGGTACGCCTCCACATCCCGCTCCAGCTTTTCTCCCACATCACCGTTCGCTCCCCGGCCCGCAAAGCTCGCCGCGATACGCCGGGTGTAGTCCGAGGCCGCGTTCCCGTAGACCTGCTTTTGCTGCGCATACAGACGCGCCAGCACGCGGCTGTCTGCCACCACCACGCCGTAGCAGTGGGTGGACAGCTCCTCCATGCCGGACCGAATGGGGAACTCGGGCAGCACGGTTTTCACCGGATAGCTGTCCCCCTCTATGGTGATCTCCGTCCGGTCAAGGCCCCTCTGGCGGATGTCCATGGGACACACGGCAATTTCGTCCTCAGCCAGGTTCAGCTCCTCCCCGCCCAGGCTGCGGTACATCTCCTGGGTGATATAGGTCATCACGCTGAGTCCCTTGAGACTGTCGGCGGCGTTGCCATCCGCCTGCCGGCAGTACAGGCCGCCGTTTTCATTCTTATAGGAGACCGTCAGATACTCCTGGAGAGCTATCTCCTTTATGGTCAGGCCGTTTTTTTCCGCCCCCTGCTCCACGGCCCGGAGCAGGGTCTCCCGGGGCATATCCTCCGAGTGCAGCAGCACGCCCTCATCGCTCCACTGCATATACCGTGCGGAGAGATAATAATCCTGGGGATAGTTCCGCTTCACTGTCTCCTCCGCCCCGGCATACAGGCTCACAGTGGTGGAGATCATCACCAGCACCCCTGTGGCCAAAATTGCGATGGAGGCCAGGCCCACAGCGTTCTGCTTCATACGGTAGAGAAGACCCGAAACCGCAGGCATGTGTTTTTTATTATAATAGAACCTTTTGTTCTTTTTCAAGGCCTTCAGCACAAAAATACTTCCGGCCACGAACAAAAAGTAGGTTCCGATGATCACCAGTATCACCGCCACGAAGAACAGGACAATGGCCTTCAGGGGATTCTGGGTAGTAAGGGAAATGTAATAGCCCCCACCCAGGGCCAGCACGCCCAGCACCAGCAGCGGCCACTTGACCTTGGGTTCCCGCTCGCCCACATTGGCGCTGGAGAGCATCTCCACAGGCTTCATCCGGGCGATGGTCACGCAGTTGACGCCGTAGGCCATCCCATCCAGCACCAGGAAAAAGGCTCCGGACAGGGCCAGGCTCCTGGCGTTTATAAAGTAAAAGCCCAAAACGATCTCCGCATTCAGCAGCTGGCAGATGAGCAGAGAGCAGAGCTTGTAAAACAGCGTCCCCATGGCAAGTCCCAGCACCACGGATGCCAGGCTGCTGAGGGCTGTTTCGTGGAAAAGCACCCGGCAGATGTGCCGCTTTTCCAGGCCCAAAATATTATAAACGCCAAACTCACGCTTGCGCTGCTTCATGAGAAAGCTGTTGATATAAAACAGCAGAATTACCGACAGCAGCATCATCACCGCCACACCGATGGACATGAACAGCTCAATGAATTGTCCGCCCCGGAGCTGCAGGATGCGCTCGTCGGCCCGGAGGGTGAACACAATGTAAAACACGCATAAAAGCCCTGCCTCGGACAGAATACGCGGGAGGAAAAACCGGCGGTTCTTGCTGATGTTGCTCCGGGCCAGCTTCAGAAAAAATCCCCTTTTCATTCAGCGTCCCTCCCTGTGCGGAGCATGGTCAGGGTGTCGCTGATCTTTTTATAGAGCTGCTGATCGCTGCACTCGCCCCGGTAAATTTGGTGGAACACCACACCGTCCCGGATGAACAGCACCCGCCCGGCATGGGAGGCGGCATCCACGGAGTGGGTGACCATGAGGATGGTCTGACCCTGGCCGTTGACCTTTTCAAACATCCGCAAAAGATCCGCCGAGGAGGCGGAATCCAAGGCCCCGGTGGGCTCGTCCGCCAAGAGCAGCTTGGGTCCGGCGATCATGGCCCGGGCCACGGCGGCGCGCTGCTTCTGGCCGCCGGATACCTCATAGGGGAACTTGTGCAGGATGTCCTCAATGCCCAGAGACCGGGCCAGGGGCAGCAGGGTCTGCCGCATCTCCTGCACACCTTTTCCCGCCAAAACCAAGGGCAGGAGGATATTGTCCTCAATGGAAAAAGTATCCAGCAGGTTAAACTCCTGGAACACAAAGCCCAGGTTGTCCCGGCGGAAGGCGGCCAGGTCCCCCTCGGGGATGGTCTCCAGGTTTTTCCCCGACAAAAGCACCTCTCCGGCCGTGGGCCTGTCCAGGGCCGCCAGGATATTCAGCAGGGTGGTTTTGCCGGAGCCGGACTCGCCCATGATGGCCACATACTCCCCCTCCTGCACAGAAAAGGTCACGCCCTTCAGGGCCTGGACCCGGTTGCCGCCAAAGCGGGAGGTATAGGTTTTTTTCACTTCATTAACCTTTAAAATTTCCATGTTAAACCTCCGAAATCTGATTTACAGGCTTATTTTACGGCAATCCGGTCCCCTCCGCCATCGCTTCGGGTGACAGGGCTGTGACAGTTTTGTAAGGGGGTGAAAATCGGTGCCATTTGGTGCGGTTTGGTGCAGCTGCGGTGACGGATTTGGTGCAGATGCGGTGACGCATTCGGTGACGAAGCAGCCCCGGCCCGCCCTGTTTTGCACCCGGGCATAAAGTGCCGCTCCCCGGCCTGCGCAGTGCGGGTCGGGGAGCAGAAGAGCGCGGGACTCACAGCAGCACAAGGCTGCGCCCGCATTTCATTTGAAGGACGGCGGCTATATCCCGGCTGAGGTCATCCAGGGGGGCGCCGTTCACAGACTGAATTTCCAGTTTTTGGATGGCGTCTCCCGCGCAAAGGGCGCAGATGAGATCCATGAATGCCTCGGCTATCCGCACCAGGGGCACCGGGGCGCAGAGGCACTCTCCCAGCTCGGGCCGGAAATACGCCAGGTCGGAAAGCTGCTGCGCCGTCAGGTAATCGGCCCAGTTGACCTGGCCGCACCCGTAAAGGGCCCGCAGCACCTGGGATATCCAGCTCCCGGGCAGGGACGGAACGGTGCAGACCTCCAAATGCAGCACACGGCCCCGGGGCTCCTTGCTCTCCTGCAGGTGCAGGTGCTTGCTCAGCTCCTGCAGCTTCACCGACGGCTCCACGCCCACATCCCGCAGCAGACGGCTGTAAAACATCTGATAGTACTGGGCGGCCTCCCGCCGGGCGTTTCGCTGCAGCAAAATCTCCAGGCGTATCTGCGCAATGTCCTCATTATAGGGGTCTATTTCCTCGCAGGCGGACAAGAGCTGCAGGCAGTCGTCATAGAGCTTATTTTCATAGGTCAGGTGAATCAGCCGGTGATAGACCACCAGCTTTCGGTTTTCCAGATAGTACCGGCGCAGAATGATATGCTCCAGGAAGCCGTCGCAGTTGTGCAGGCTGCAATTTTCAAGAAAATCGCCCCGGAAAAGCGACAGTAGGTGCTTTAGCTCCCCTATGGAGTCCATGGTTTCGGGGTCGGCCTGCTCGATTTCCACAATGTCGCAGCGGAAGCTGAAGTGGGGATTGATCCCGACCACATCCTTGCTCACCAGCAAAAACGGCTCTCCGTCCGCCTGCACAAGGGTCTTTTTGATCTGCCAGAGGTTAAAACGGAGATTATATTTGGCGGCATCGTCCTCGCTCTCGCCCCAGAGAAAGCCGATGAGATCGCTGCGGCGCATTTGGCGGGAGCTGTTCATCAAAATCAGCGCCAGGATGGCGGCGGACTTGCTGCTGATCTGCCCGCTTACATCCACGCCGTCCAGCAGAAACTGTGTCTGCCCCATAAATGTAATACTTAACATAGGCTTGCCATTCTGTTAAACACGACACGGCCATCCTTAATGGTCATGTCCACCTTGACTTCCTTCAGCTGCTGCGGGTCCGTCTGCGTGATGTCGCGATCCAGGATGACGATGTCCGCATCCATGCCCTCCCGCAGGCTGCCCTTTTGCTTTTCCAGGAAAAGCGCATAGGCCCCGTTAACGGTGTACATCTCCAGGGCCTCCTGGAGGGTGGCGCTGTTGGCAGGGACGGGATGGTTTACGGCGTAATGGATCCCCAGAAGGGGATTGATATGGGTGACGGGTGGGTCGGCCCCTGCGCAAACCGTTATGCCGCTGTCGATGATGCGGCGGAAGCGGTTGGTGGTGCCGTAATGGGCGCCCAGGCGCTGCTGACACATACCCCCGGGATAGCCCCACAGCCCCTCATAGCCGGGCTGCATACACAGGATCACTCCCAGACGGGCGGCCCGCTCCATCTGAGAGGGGTTAATCAGCTCCGCATGCTCGATTCGGTGGCGCATGGCAGGGACATCGTATTTCTCCGCAGCGGCCTCCAAAGCCTGGAGCACCGCCTCGATGGCCATGTCCCCGATGGCGTCAAAGCCGATTTGCAGGTCGTGTTGGCAGCACTCCATGGTGAACTGGGTCAGGGCGTCCCGGGTCAGATAGACCCAGCCGCGCTTGTGGGGAGCATCGGCATAGTCGAAGGACAGAGCGGCAGACCGGCCGCCCATGGTGCCGTCGATATACAGCGCGCCGCCGATGTGCTTCAGGCCCTGCTCCAGGGCGCGCTTACACTCGGTGGTCTGATAAAAAATCTCTATGGTCAGCGGATAGCGGTCCTTATAGCGCACCAAAAAATCGCTGGCACGCAGAGGGGCCTGCTCCGCCTGGGCACCCCGGCACTCCATAGCGGCCACGGTGGTCACGCCGTAGGATAGGGCCATTTTTGAACCCAGGGCCGCCGCCTTATCAAAATCGTCATAGGAATGGGTATCCATCACATTGCTCTCCAGGCGGTTTTCCGCCTGGTTGGTGAAAATACCCGTGAGAATGCCGTTTGCATCCGTTTGGATCCCCGGCAGGGTGAAGGGGATCTTATAATAGAGAATGCCCACCGTATTGAGCATGATGGTATGGCGGTCCAGGGAAAAGATCAGCACCGGCTTATCGGCACAGTAGCGGTCAAGGACCCGGCGGTCCGGGAGGGTCTTTTCCTCCAGGCAGCTGCTGTCCAGATGATAGGCCGTGATCACGCTGCGCTTTGCGGCCTCCCGGCGGAGGATCTGGCCCATCTGCTCGTAATTCCGGGCGGGAGAGAGGTCCACACAGCCGCACTCCAGCCCCAACCGGACCACCTCGAAATGATTATCGATAAAGCCGGGCAAAACCGTGCGGCCCTTGGCATCAATGGTCTGCACCGTGCCGGAGATATACTCCGGCCTGCAGTCTCCCACGCCCAAACGGGAGATCTTGCCGTCATGGGTCAGCAGCCAGTCGGCGCACCGGCCCCCGTCCATACAGAGGATCTTTCCGTTTTTAATGAGAAGGTCTCTTTGGTCCATGACATTTGCTCCTATCTCTGCGGCGGCAAACGGGTCAGGCTTTCCCGAAAGCACTTTGAGACGCCCACCGGCGTTTTTTAATTTCTCAAGCCTATTCAAAAACAGCGGCGCCCGGGGGAAGGTCCCATTTATGGGGAGGCACGCACCCGTCTCTGCTGCCGTATCCGCAGACCTATTCTTTCTATGGCTCAGTATAGCATATCCCAAGGGAAAAAGGAAGTATCAGCGTGGTGAAAAAGTCTTTTCGCCACGCTGATAGACTGTCGAAAAACCCTCCGGGTTTTTCCGGCAAAAGGATTGCAGTCTGCTGCGCGCATAATTTGTCCGTTACAGGCGGACAAATTATGCACTGGCAGCCTTAAAGTCTCTTTACTCCGCCGTTTCGATAAAGGCGGCCATATTCTCCAAAAAGTCCGCATCGGTCAGCTGGGCTGCCAGGTCATAGCACAGGGAGAGACCTCGGTCGCTGTTGGTGAGGACCACAAGACCGTCTCCGGTCCGTTTATCCCACAGAGCCAGAGACTTAAAGCCATCGTTATCGCCCCAGTGCCACTGGAGGTCGGGATGCTTGCGCACCAGACCCACGCCCAGGCCCCAGGCAATGGCCTCATCGGCGATGTTCTGCACGGAGCCCATCTGCTGATAGGTGCTCTCCCGCAGCCAGCCCCGGCAGCGAAGCAGGCCGATGAGGAACCGGGCATAGTCCGAGGCGCAGGAATACAGCGACCAGGCGGCGTTGGGCTCGGGGGCGTTGCCTGTAAGATCAACGCTGCTGCGCACCCGGCAGGGTTTTCCCGCCGCATCGAAGCCCACAGAGATGGCACTCCCCACGGAGGGAGTCCAAAGCACGGCGGAGCGGCTCATGCGGAAGGGGACGAAAATATGCTCCTCAAACAGCTCCGGCAGGGTCTTGCCCGTGCGCTTTTCCGCCAAATGCTGCAGCAGATAGTAGCCCTGGCCGGAATAGCCGAAGGCCGTGCCCGGGGCAAAGAGCATGGGCATGGGGCGGCTGTGCCAATCGGGCAGGCCGGAGCCGTGGCTGAGAATGTGGCGGGGGGTGATTTTTTCGAAGTCTGCCTCCTCGGACCAGGGGATGCCTCCCAGCTGGGCGGCCACCGGCTCATCCAAAGGCAGGAGGCCCCGGTCCGCTAATTGCAGCGCAAGCACAGCAAACAGGGGCTTGGTCAGGGACGCACATTCATAGAGCGTGTCCTCCGTTACCCCCTCGCCCCCTTGGCCGCGAACGCCGCAGGTGACGGAGCCAAACGCCTCCCCGCCCCGTATCAGAGCCACGCTGCACCCGGGAACGCCGAAGCGCTCCGCCTTTTGGGTGAGCAGGGTGGGGTCGGCGCAAAGGCGCTCTGCATTCGTAAGCAAAATACGCATAGAGGGGCCTCCTTAGAGCTTTTTAACGGGATAACCGGCAAAGGCCACGGCGGCTTCGGCCAGAATCTGCGTGGGGTCCGCTACGGAATACGCCAGGGCGCACTGAGAAAAGACTATGGGCAGCTCCGTGCAGCCCAGGACAAAGCGCTCCGCTCCCTGCCCAAGCATAGCATCCAGGGTCTGCCGCAGGGCCGGGATGTCAATGGCGGCCAGGTTTCCGGCCTTCACCCCGTCATAGATGGCGGACATGACCCGACGCTGCCCCACGGCATCGGGCTTGACGACCTTTATACCCCGGTCCGCCAGAAGCGTCTCATAAATACCGGTGCGTATGGTGCCGTCTGTTGCCAGGAGGCCCACGGTGCCTATGCCCTCCCGCTTCAGGCTGTCCGCCGTCAGGCGCAGCATATGCAGCACCGGCAGGTCGGTGTGCCGGCAAAGCTCGTCATAAAACCAGTGGGCGGTGTTGCAGGGCATGGCCAGCACCTGGGCCCCGGCCCTTTCCAGGGCGTGGGCCGAGCGCACCAGCTGGGGCACCGGATCCTCGCCGCCGCTGAGAATGGCCGCGGTGCGGTCGGGAATGTCCGTATTGCAGTCCACGAGCACATGGGGAAAATCCTGATCCCGAGCGGCGTCCGTGGCGCGGATGATCTTCTCGAACAGGTCTGCTGTGGCCAGGGGGCCCATGCCGCCGATGATGCCTATACTCTTTTTCATGGCGATTTCCTCTTACTTTTCTCCGGGCTTATAGAGGTCGGCCAGGCTCTTATAGTGGTTGCCTGCCCGGCCCGTTACGGCGGAGGCGTGGAGCATGGAGCTGATGATGGCCTCATCTACGCTCTCAATGGCCGCCCGGAACACCTCGTCGATATCCTCCTCGTAGACCAGGCGGATAGATTCCAGCCGGTCGCTGCTGTAATGGGCCAGCTTGTTACCCGTGGTGAAAGCCAGAGCGATCTCGCCGCTGCCGTTGCCGGAGATGCCGCCGGTGCGGGCAATGCCGGACTGGGCGCGCTTGGCCACACGCTCCAGCTGGCGGGAGGACAGGGGAACATCGGTGGCCAGGACTATGATGATGCTGCCCTTGTCCTTCAGCTCCGACTGCTCCTGCCGGTACAGCCGCTCGCCTACCGGGTCCCCTGCCACGCGCAGGTCACGCAGGGTGCCGAAGTTGGTCATCACCAGGGCGCCCACGGTGTAGGTCTCGCCATAGAGATGGCAAAGCCGGGAGGCGGAACCGATGCCGCCCTTGAGGGAGTAGCACACCATGCCGGCGCCGGCGCCTACATCACCCTCGGCAAAGGTCTCCGATGCTGCCGCCAGGGCCGCACGGGCGTGCTCCTTGGTGACATGCAGGCCGCGGATGTCGCTGAGGCGGGCATCGTTGCACTCCATGACCAGGGAATTGACCGTGCCTGCATCCAGGCCGATGTCGTCGTTTCGCTCCAGCATATACTCCACCAGTGCCGTGGACACGGTGCCCACAGACAGGGTATTGGTCAGCAAAATGGGGGTCTCCAGGGTGCCCAGCTCCTGCACCTGGACCAGGCCGATGCTCTTGCCGAAGCCGTTGATAACATGTGCCCCGGCCAGGCACTTCTCGTGGAACACATCCCCTGTGTGGGGAATGATGGCGGTGACGCCGGTATGTACCTCGCCGTCGTGGATGGTCACCTGGCCCACACGAACACCCGGCACATCGGTAATGAGGTTGCGCTGACCGTGCTCCATGTAGCCGAAGGTCAGGCCGTATCTGCTCTCTACGCCCATAATCTTATTTCCTCCTATTTTCTTGCTTATGCGACAAGAGGGCCGCCCGTTCAGCTCGCACAAACATACGCACTGAACGAGCAGCCCTGTCGCTTTTCGTAATCGTTACTTCTTATAAACTACCTTGCCGCCCACAATGGTCATTACGGGCAGGATGTCCTTGATCTCCATGGGATCCACGGTGAAAATATCCCGATCCAGCAGGACCATGTCCGCATAATAGCCGGGCATCAGGCGGCCCTTGACATCCTCCTGGAACTCCGCGTAGGCGCTCTCCTTGGTGTAGGCATCAATAGCCGTTTCCACATCCACGCACTCGCCGGGATAGAAGCCGCCTGCGGGACGGCCCTGTCTATCCTTGCGGGTAACGGCCATGTAGATATTGGTGAAGGGGTTGCAGTCCTCCACAGGGCAGTCGGTGCCGTAGGACAGATGCACGCCCATGCGCAGAAGGGTGCCGAAGGCGTAGGAGGTGGAGGCCAGCTCCTTGCCGCACAGCTTTTCCACGATGTTCATGTCGTAATCCAGGAAAATGGGCTGGGCAAACACCAGAATATCGTCCTTGGCAATGCGCTCCAGCAGGGCGCGGTCGGTGATCTGGCAGTGGACAACGGCGTGGCGGAGCTTGTTCTTGCCGTCCACGAAGGCCCGCTCATAGCACCCCACGGTGCGGCGCACGGCCTCGTCACCGATGCAGTGGGTGATCACCTGCAGATTATGCTTCTTTGCCAGCTGGCAGTAGCGGTCCATATCCTCCACGCTGATCCACTCCAGGCCGTGGTTTTCCGGATCGTCCACATAGCCCTGGGACATGAGACCCGTGCGGGCGCCCAGGCTGCCGTCCTTGAACAGCTTCAGGGGGCCCAGGGTGAGCCAGGAGCCCTTCTTATACTCGCCCACGGCGTACTCGCCATGGGTCAGGTACTCCTCAAAATCCTTCAGGTTGTTGAAGCAGACCTGATGGCGATAGCGAACCTTGCCCTCGCCGTTATCATACATCTCGTGCAGCAGGCGGAAGGCAGCGGGGGTATCCAGGAAGGTGGTGCCCACATCGTTGCTCTGGACGCTGGTGAGACCGTGGGAAACCGCATAGTCCATGGCATCCCTCATGAACTCATGGCGCTCCTCCAGGGTGAACTCCGGGATAAGACGCTTGGCGATGTTGCAGCCGTTGCCGGTGAAGATGCCGTTGGGCACGCCGTTTTCATCGGTGAGGCAGTCCTCGCCCTTGCACTTGTTTATCTCGCCGGTGCTTTGCAGGATCTCCAGGAGCTTGCTGTTGACGGAAACAATGTGTCCGCAGACACGCTCCAGCACGATGGGATAGTCGGTGCTGATCTTGTCCAGGTCGTGCCGGTCAGGCAGGCGGCCGCCGTCGGTGAAATAGTCCTGGTTCCAGCCGAGGGCATGGAGACCGTTTTTCACACGCTGGGGGTGCTCCTGGGCAAACTTGCGGCACACCTCGATCATCTCCCCGATGGACTTTACATCGGCGATCTGGGCCTGGTTCAGCGTCTCGCTGAACTGGGCAAAGTGCATATGAGAATCATTGAGACCGGGGATCATGGTCCGGCCGCCGCAGTCCACCCGGACGGCGTCGGCAGGGGCTTCGGAGAGCAGGGCATCGCTGCTGCCTATGCGGCGGATGATGCCGTCCTCAACCAAAACTGCCTGCTCATAATGACCCTTTTCCACATAGACCTTGGCATTATAATACAGCTCAGCCATCATTAGCCTCCTTATTCTCCGCCGCTTCCTTCTTCAGCTTACGGTCAAAGATCCAGTAAACAACGGCGCCGATAGCGGGCACGATGAAGCCGAGGGAGCCCAGGAAAGGATTCTCAATGGCGGAGTTGACGAACAGGGCCACGAACACAATGGCAGTGAAGATGATGGACACGGGATAGAGCCACACCTTGTAGGGACGCTCGATGTTGGGGAACTTCTTGCGCAGGATGGGCACAGCCAGAACGATCATGACATTGAAGAGCAGATTGCACAGCACCACCATGTCGGTCAGCTCGCTCAGGTTACGCAGCAGCACCAGGGCGCTGGAAATGACAGCCTGGACAATGACGGGCACATAGGGGATCTTCTGCTTATTCAGCTTGGTGAAGCTCTTGAAGAAGTGGCCTTCCTTGGCCATGGCGTAGTACATTCTGGGCTGGGCCAGGATGAGGCCGTTCAGGCTGCCGAACATAGCCAAAACCATGCCCACGGTAACCACCACGGCACCTGCGCTGCCCAGCAGCTTCTTAGCAACCGCCGTACCCAGATACAGGTCACCGGCCTCGATCATGGAGGCGATCTCCTCGTGGGGCAGAACCTTCATGATGGCAAAGTTGAAGAGGGCGTAGAGAATCGTAACGCCGCCGATACCGATGATAAGGGCCAGGGGCAGATTCTTGCGGGGGTTCTTCATTTCCTCGGCCACGGTGTTCAGGTTGGTCCAGCCCTCATAGGCCCAGAGGGAGGCCACAACGGCCAGGGCGATCATGCTGAAAACATTGGTGTTGTTCTCGGCGGCATAGACGCTGGCAGAGCCAAAGGACAGGTCGGGGGTAACATGGCCGATAAACAGGGCTGCCAGCAGAATGATGGCAATGGGCACCATCTTGGCGATCATGGAGACATTCTGCACCACGGAGGCCAGCTTAACGCCCACCATGTTATAGGCGGTGATACCGAAGATGAGTACAACGGCAGCAATCTTGCAGCCGAAGTCGCTGAGGTGGAAAATGGGCTGGAACACGCCCATCAGAGCCAGGGCCAGAGCAGCCACGGAGCCGGGGCCGCCGATGAGCCAATCCACAAAGCCGTTCATGAAGCCCACGATGGGATGATAGGCCTCATTCAGGTAGACCACACGGCCACCGGACTGGGGCATTGCCGCGCCCATTTCCGCATAGGCCAGACCGCCAAACAGGGAAATGACGCCGCCGATGATCCAGCACAGCAGAGCCAGACCGCTGTTCATGCCCACACGCTGCAGCACATAGGCACCCAGGTAGAAGATACCGGAGCCGATCATGATACCAGCAATAATGCTAACACCACCAAAGGCACCTATTTCTCGCTTTAGTTCTGTTTTTTCTGTTGTCAGGTCGCTTATAGTTTCTTTTCTCATGAGATGCGTCTCCTTTTTTCGGCTATGAAAATAGCCTGTATGTAAATTTATTGTAAAATATTCCCGTTCTCAAAGGTGTTTATACTCGAAAATTTGGGGGTATTTTTATATAAACGCTTTATTAAACCCAATCAGCGCCGTGTTTTTCAGGGAGAAGGCCCGATCCCCTGTGCGGAATCAGGGCAAAAAATCTTTTTCCATGCCGATTGCGTTATTGACAGCCCGGTATAATATAAGTAAGCATTGCAGGCCCACGACTCCACCCCGGAGCTTTGCAGGGCTTCCGGATGCCGAGACCGAACAGAGGAGGAACCGTTTATGTGTACCGCTGCCGCTTTTCGCTCAAAGGACTTCTATTTTGGGCGCACACTGGACTATGAATTTTCCTACGGAGACCAGGTGGTGATCCTGCCCCGGAGCTATCCCCTGCACTATTTGGAGCAGGAGACCCAGACCCGTCACTACGCCATGATCGGTATGGCCTGCGTGATGGAGGACACGCCCCTTTTTTACGACGCGGTCAACGAAAAGGGGCTTGCCATAGCGGGACTGAACTTCGTGGGCAACGCCTGCTACCATCCCCACGCCCCGGGCAAGGAAAATATCGCCCAGTTTGAGCTGATCCCCTGGCTGCTGAGCCAATGCGCCTCTGTGGCGGAGGCTTGGAAGCGCCTGGAGTGCATGAATATCCTGGACACACCCTTCCGTCCCGGGCTGCCTGCAGCCCAGCTGCACTGGCTCATTGCCGACCGGGAGCGTTCCCTTACCGTGGAATCCGTGGCGGAGGGACTGATGATTTACGAGAATCCCGTGGGCGTTCTCACCAACAACCCGCCGTTTCCCATGCAGATGCAAAACCTGGCCAACTACCGCCACCTCTCCGCCGACCCTGTGGAGGCTACCTTCGGGCCGGGCCTGTCACTGCCGCAATACAGCCGAGGTATGGGCGCTCTGGGGCTGCCGGGAGATCTTTCGTCCCAATCCCGGTTTGTTCGGGTGGCCTTTACGAAGCTGAATTCCCGGTGCGGAGAGAGCGAGGAGGAGAGCGTCAGCCAGTTCTTCCACATTCTCGGCTCCGTGGATCAGCAGCGCGGCTGCTGCCATCTGGGAGGGGGAAAATACGAGATCACTCTTTATACCTCCTGCTGCAACACAGACCGGGGCATTTACTACTACACCACCTATGATAACCACCGCATTATCGGCGTGGATATGCACCGGGAGGACCTGGAGGGCGGGAGCCTTATCCGCTATGCCCCGGTTACGAAGGAGTGTATCCCCATACAGAATGCGCCTAAGGGGGACGGGGTGTAATATTGCAGCGGGGTGAACAGGCTTTTTGACACGATGACGCAGAAACGGTGCAACCGCAAGGGTTACACCGTTTCTGCAAGGCTGTCGAAAAACCCTCCGGGTTTTTCCGACAAAAGGTTTGCGGTCTGCGGGCGGCAAACTCTGCGAGACTTTTTTGACATGATGACGCAAAAACGGTGCAACCGCAAGGGTTACACCGTTTCTGTGACTTATGGGAGGGGCATTTCGGATGCGCCCTCTTTTTCATTTTGCCCCGGGGTCAGGTCCGGCGCTTTTTTTGCCGGGTCAGAGTCACACCGGCCAGGGCGGTGAGAGCCATGAGACTGAGCCAGAGGGTCAGGTGCATGGTATCGCCGGTGGCGGGAGTGAGGGTCTGGCCGCAGAGGTCACACTTACCGTCCTTATTGGCGTCCGTATGGCCCGTGGCCGGGAGGAGACGGGTCTCGGTTTCGCCGCAGGCGCACTTACGCGTCTCCGCACCGGAGGCGGTACAGGTGGCGGGGGTGGTGACGGTCCAGGTGCCGAAAGCATGGGTGTGATCCGTGCAGATCACATCCGCGCGGTTACTGATACGGATACGGGGGGCCATGGCGGTGCCATCGGAAAGGACGAAGGTATTGTCATAGGAGGCAAGGCCGGTGGCCTCGATGGCGCAGCCCACCTTCAGGTTCTGCACCTCGCTCTCGGGACAGATATAGCCGTCGATGAACACACGGGCTACCTTGCCCTGGGGATCCCGGACCAGAATGGTCTGGACCTTGCCCTCGGCCATCTCGATGGCGGTGACGATACCCTTGAGGGTGACCAACCGGCCCAGCACGGAGCCGTCGTTGACCTGGGTGGAGGTGACGATCTCGGGCGTCACGGGGGTGCCGTCACCGATCTTCTCGATCTTGGTCACAGCCAGCTGGCGCTCGCCCTGATAGGAGCTGGTGGTGCCGCTGACACGGACCCTGTCGCCGATCTTGAAGTCCCCTGCCACGGGGAAGCAGTTGATGCCGCCGGTTTCATCCTGGATATAGATGCAATCGAAGAAGGCGGTATCCTTATCGTGGCCGGAGGCGTTGGAGGTGACGATGCCCTCCACGGTGTACTTGAAGCCCTCCTCGGGCTGCTGATGGACCTGGTCGATGGTGCTGAGCTGCACGGGGTTGAGATAGCTGACCAGATTCTCGCAGATACGATAGTTGGAATAGTTCTTCTCAGCGCCGTTATCCAGCTGGGCCTGAACCTCGAAGTTGGACATGAAGGCTGCGCCGGAGACCACGATGAGGCCCTTGCCCGCCAGCTGCTCGGTGGCCATGACCAGCAGACGGTTGTCGTTTTCGGCATAGGTGTACTTGGGGATGCCTGCACCGCCCTTGCCGTCCTTATCCACATCGATTGAATAGGTGGTGGCGTGGCCGTAGACCACGGGGGATACGGTGGCGGGGAGAGCAGAGGTAGGATTGCCGCCGGCATCCACGGCATAGATGGAGGCGCCGCCGTAGTGGCTGAAGCGCTCGGTATACAGCTTGTCGTAGGGGTGGTCAGCGTCCACGATGACGCCGCTTGTGAGGAAGTTATCCATGTTATAGGTGCTGAAGTAGAGTCTCCACTTATCCACACCGTCGGCGGCGCTGCGAACATCATCGTAGGTAGCATCGTCGCTGATGCGGAGGCTGGAGCCCAGGGCCTTCAGCACATCGTTCTGGGTCTCGGCCATGTGCTTGATGGCAGGATTCTTCTGAATGACATCGTAGTTCTCATAGTTGTCGCTCCAGCCGGCCAGGATGACCGTTCCCCCGGCGGCGTTGAAGGCGGCCAGGGCCTTGAGCTCCGCATCGGAGTAGGTCTTGGGGTCCTTTTGGGCATCCGCCAGGCGGCGGCTGGGGGCGGTGAGGATGAGAGCCTTATACTTGGGATTGGAGCAGGCAGCGATGAGATCCGCACCGGTGTTCAGCTGGACGGTACGGACGCTGTGGTCTGCGGCAAGATTGCCGAAGTTGCCCATGCTATCCTTATAGTTGCCGGACACATACTCATTATAATGAGAGGCGTCGATGCCGATGTAGACCAGGGAGTCGGCATTCAGAACATCCAGACCGATGGTCTTGGTGAAGGTGTACTCGTTGTTGCCCTGCTCCACCACGGCGGTGACCTGAACGGTGAACACCCGGGCGGCGGTGGGGGTATACTTAAAGGGCACATCCAGGGTGCTGCTCTTGGCGAGGGTATAGCCGGTCTTATCGGTGCCGATGACGGTGCCGCCGATGCTGTAGGTCAGGGACTTGATGGTGGCATCGCTATCCTCACTATTGAAGAAGGTGGTGGTGAGAGTCAGTTCCTCATCGGTGACGGGGGTAGCGGTACCGCAGACCATGTTGGAGATGCCCAGCTTCAGGCTCTCGCCCACCCACACAGGGGAGGTGACGGCCAGGTCGCCGTCTTTCTGGGTGACACGGATGAAGTAGTAGCTGTAGCTGGGGTCCAGAGTGGTGGAGAGCTTGCCGCTCCTGAGCTGGGCGGCGTTATCCCAGGTGTAGGCCACCTTACCGGAGTTGGCCACCACCTCCACCTTGGCGATGGAGTCGGAGGCGTCGGGATCGTTGACGGTGACCTCGATATTCAGCTTATCGGGGATCTCGGTGATGCTGGAGCCCATCATAAGACCGTTGACGGTGTAGGTCAGCTCCAGGTTCTTATCCTCGGTGGCATACATACGCAGAGCGCGGATGGCCTCGTAGATGCCCTGCTCGCTGAAATCGTCGGTGAGGACAACATCCCGGGCATCGTTGGCATTGCCCCACTTGCCTTTGTGGTTATCCTGGTTGTTGGTGGGGGCCAGGTGCCAGCCCTTATCCAGCGCCATGATGTACTGCTCATAGCTGGGATAGTAGCCGCCGGCGCCGATGGCACCTTCGCCGTTACCCACCTCCACCATGTACATACGGCTGTCGATGACGGGATCCCAGTAGTTGAAATCCTTGAAGTTGCCGAAGGTGGTGCCAGGGTGGTTGAACTGGCTGATGGAGCTTGCGCCCTCGGCCTGGCTCAGCAGGGCGTAATAGGCCTTCATGCCCGCATCATCGGTCTTATTATTCAGGGTCTTATTGTTGCGGGAGACGATGCCGGGGGTATTGAAGGTGTTGATATGGCCGGGGCCGCCGGACCAGGTCATCTCGAAGCCGCCGATGGCTACCCTGCTGCCGGCGTTGTCCTTGTTAAACTTGGCGATGGTGTCCTTGTAGGTCTTCCAGCTGTGGTTGGCATCGGAATCCTTGACCAAGGAGGTGTCATAGAGGGCGGCCTCCACATTGGGACTGGAGGAGGAGTCGAAATAGTTGGAGTGGTCGGTGAAGGCCACGAACTGGACATTGGCGCTGGCAGGCAGATTCTCCACATAGCGCAGCGCATCGGTCAGGGTGCCGGCACCGTCGGAATACTGGGTATGGCTATGGAGCTGGCCGAAGTAGTGCTGATACTTCGTGGCGCCCACGGTGAAGAACCAGGTGATGTCAGCACTCTTGCCATCGGCGCGCCTGGCAGTCACCGTGACCTCGGTACGGCCCTGGGGCAGGTCGGCAGCGGGGGTGTAGGTGACGCGGCCATTTTTATAGGCGGCTGTCACGGTCTTGCCGCCCACGGTCATGGTGACGGTGGGGTTCTGGCCGGCATTATCCAGGGCCACAGAGATGGTGGGGCGCTTATTCTCGCCGGTCTGGCTGCCCCGGGCGGGGGTAGGATCAGCAAGGACGGGCTCGTCCTTGACGGTGATCTCAGCGGCGGCGGAGATGGGAATATACTTATTGTCCGTGCCACTGATGTTCACGGTGAGCTTATCGCCCGTGACGGAGGCGGCGGGGATGGTGACGGTGTAGGTGCCATCCTCGCCCTTTGTGACGCTGAGGGAGGTGCCATTGAGCTTGGCGGTCATGTCACCCCGCACGCCGAAGGGGGCGTCCACGGTGAAGGGGAAGGAATAGTCCGTGCCCACATAGGCATCGGGCAGGTCGCCCAGGATCACGGCGGGGTTATTCACGACGCCGTCCGAGATCGTGCCCGGGCCCACGGGGTAGAAGAAGAAGGAGTAGATGGTGTAGTCGGTGACATTATACATGGAGTAGACCTTGAAGCTGTCACTGTAATACTCCAGCCACTGGCTATGGCCCTTGTACTTGGCGGTGCGGCTCTCCATCTCGTAGCCGCCTACGCCGCCGGAGCAGGTGCGGAGGAGCCAATCGGCATCGTCGCCGGCGGTGGCGCTATAAAAAGCGTTGTTGCCGGTGCCGCCTGCGCAGAGGTAGCCGTAGGTCTTGTTATAGAAGCGGTAGTAGTCCCCGCTTTTTTCCACGGTGAACACGGCGGCGCCGTTGGCGCAGGCAGCCTTGCCGTCTTTAATGGTGGCGGCGGCCTTGTTGATGGCGGGGCTGGTTGCATTATCGTTCTGCGCAGCCAGGACAGCCTGGGCATTCTGATTGTAGATGACCACCTGGTCGCCGGGTTTGGGGAGACCGGCGGAGGGCTGGTCGGAGCCACCGCCATCTACTACCAGGTAGAGCTGCTGGGCAAACAGGGCTTCGTCAGTGGTGCTGACGGATTTCTGGGAGCTGAAATTGCCCTTGTCGGAATACCACTTGAGGGCGTTGCCCCGGGTGACATTCTTAATGTAGAAGCAGCCCTCGGTGGCAGCGGCGGTGATGGTCCACTGGGTATTCACATCATCCAGAGGGATGCTGGCGAAGCTGGCCCCCATGGAGAGCTTCTTATTGTCGGCGGTGGTAAAGGTATACTTGCCGTCCTTGATGCCCAGGGTCCACAGCTCGGTATTGCCGTAGCCGGTGAGCTTATTGGCGGCATCCAGGGTCACATCCACACCGGCACGGTAATAAGTGGCTACCGCTGTGGCGGACATGGCCTTTTTGACAGAGGGGTTGAATACGACCACCTTGTCGCCGTCCTGCAGGGTGGTCAGGTCCGTGACGATGCCGCTCTGGCGGGCGGGAACGGTGTCCAGCTTGTAGAGGGTGAAATTGCAGGGATAGCTATCGGCATAGCCGGAAATAGTCTTGTTCTTATATGCTCTGTACTTATTGTCAGCGCCGGTATTTCCGGCCAGCTTCACGGTATCGGTGCCTTGGCCCGAGAAGGTGAAGGTGCCGTTGGCAAAAGCAACGGCCCACTTGTAGTCGCCTTTCTTAATGCCGTTGTTGTTGCCGCCCAAAGGGGCAATGGATGTATTGCTGGCATCGGTAAGGACAACACCGTCTGCACTTACGGTGATGGTCCATATACCCTCGGATGCTGTGGCTGTGTCACCGTTGACCGCAACGGTCGTCTTGGTGACCCAGTTGCCGCTGAGTTCTTTGGGCGAGCAGCCTTTTTCGTCTACCAGCACATACTGGCCGGTGACCAGCTCATCGGCGGATTTGACCTTTTTGAAGGTCTGTGGCGCCGGGTCTGCCGCAAGCACCGCTGTGGGCAACAGCGACAGCAGCATGATCAGCGCCAGCAGAACGGACAGAAGCCGTCTGCTATGTCCTCTCATTTTCAAATATGATCCCTCCTTTTCATTTTGCACGGCGGTCTGCCCCCGGCCCGGGCAGGCGGATCCGTTCTTTCATCATAAAGCCACTATGAAAAATCCGAAACCGCTCTTTTGTAAAGCCTGCGTGAAGTACGCAGAGACAGAAAAAGCCGCCTGCCCCAACTGCGTGGGGAGACGACCCTGCACAACCGCTGCAAGAAATGCTACTTGGAATTCCGTCGACCAGGACAGCAGGCTGTGAAGGATGCCGGGATACGAGAGCAAACTTTTGGTGGTGATGAGAATATTTTACCATATTAAGATAGGAATTGCCACCGATTTTTATTTTAGTGAAAAATAGAGAAATAAATTTACTTATATTGTTAAAAATGTCCAAATTCGTTCGTCAGAGTCCCTCTCTGCAATGGGGAGGGACTCCCTCCCCGGGTCTCCCTCCGTACCGTTATCGCAAGTCCTGCCACTTTATCGGCTGCCTCCTTGACATTGGGAGGAGAAATTGCTATGCTGAAAAAAAAGGCACGGAGGTCTCTCCTATGAAGAAAGTCAAGGGAAAAAGCACAAGACCGGAGGCAAGGGCCTGGTGGCGCAAAAACCGGCTGAGCTGCCTGATCCTGGCGGCGGCGGCGGTGCTGTTTTTCTGTGTGCGGGCGGCGGCGGTGAGCCGGGAGCCGTCCCAGACCCGGGGCGAGGATTACGCCGAATATGAGCGGGGCGTGATTACGGATGTTTTGGCCGACAACACCGAAACGGACGAGGTTTCCGACGGGGGATACCGGGGTGAGCAGCTGCTGCTGGCCACGGTGCGCACAGGGCAGTACAAGGGCGAGACCATGCAGGTGTCCAACTTTGTGGGGCCGCTGTACGGCCAGCCGCTGCAGGTGGGACAGTCGGCGGTGCTGCTGATCTCCACCTATGCAAACGGAACCCACACTGCCACGGTATACGAATACAACCGGGCGGTGGGTCTGGCGGTGATCGTGGGGCTATTCCTGCTGGTGACGGTGGCCGTGGGCGGCAAGGTGGGCGCCAAGTCCCTCATCGCCCTGGCGGTGACACTGGCGTGCCTATTCTATGTGCTGATCCCGCTGCTGATGAAGGGGGCCCCTACCCTGGTGACGGCATTTTTGGTATGCGCGTACATCACCGTTGTGACGATGGTCATACTGGGCGGCGTGTGCCGGAAAACCGTGTGCGCGGCACTGGGGACCATTGCGGGAACAGCGCTGGCCCTGCTATTCGGCCTGCTGGCACAGGGAATCCTGCACATTGACGGGCTCAGGCTAACGGATGTGGAGCCGCTACTCCAGCTGCGGCAGACGGGTACCCCCCTGGGCCTGCGGGGCCTGCTGGTGGCGGGGGTGGTCATCAGCGCCCTGGGCGCGGTGATGGATGTGGCCATGAGCATATCCTCGGCCCTGACGGAGGTACACGCAGTGGCCCCGGGCCGCAGTGGACGCGACCTTTTCCGCTCGGGCATGAACATCGGACGGGACATGGTGGGCACCATGACCAACACGCTGATATTGGCTTTTTTGGGCAGCGGGTTTTCCTTTATCCTCTACCTCTGCTCCCTGGGGCTGGATCTCCGGCAGCTTATCAGCTCCCCGTATATGGCCACAGAGGTCATCAGCGGCGTGGCCAGCAGCGTCGGCGTTATATTGGCGGTGCCGCTGACGGCGGCGATCACGGCGGCCATCGTAACGCGGGAAAAAGCCGTCCCCCCGGCGGCGGACAAGGCCGCAGAGGGAAAGTAAATGCGCAAAAAGCAGCGTACCGAAGGCTCCATTCGGTACGCTGCTTTTTTGCGGCGGGTGAGGGCGGATTGCCACGGGCGCAGAGCGCCCTCGCAATGACAGGTTAGAAGAAATGCGGTGCAAGCCCGGGCGGCGGGGTGAGGGTGCCCCGCCCTACCCCTTTATCGGCAGTCTCACGGGCAGGGCAGAGCCCCGCCCCTACGCATAACAGGTTAGGCAGCGGTTTCGTCGTTGCCTATGCAGAAGGCAGGGGGAATGCTTGCGGAGAGATTCTACTCCCGGGGAGGCACTGCGGAATCTCCTGCATTCTTAAGAATACTTTTGAGGTTCAGAAGAATGCAGGTAGGTGCAGCTATACCCAGGGCAATCAGGATAGCTTGCAGCTTGAGCGGCATCTCAGCATCCGTGGCCCAGTAGTACGCGCACACAAGGGCTATTGCATACAGGACAATGCACGCAAGGATGATTTCTTTTCTGCACCAGGGAATGTCGTGTCTTCTTTTTTTCATACAGGCCTCCGCCTCCTTACCGTTATCGTAATTCCTACCACTTTATCGGCAGTCTCACGGGCAGGGCAGAGCCCCGCCCCTACGCACAACAAGTTAGGAAGCGGTTTCGCTATTTTTGCGTTTCTTTTGGAAATAGGCCCGGAGCAGCTTAAAATACTCAATGGCAGCCAGGAGGAGGAAAGTGCCGATAAAAAAGTATTCCATAAAAAACCAGGCATAAAAAATATCAAGAATGCGGGCGCATTGCAGGGCGGTGTAAATGCCCGCGGCGCAGAGGAGCAGTTTGTCGGCTAAACGCATAAGGGTCTCCTTTCGACGCAAAAGCGCATGGTTTTTCTCCGTTTTGTTTGTTAATTATACAATATACTCCGCTTTAATGCAATGAAAAATTGGAATTTTTGTTAAATCATTGGGTGAGCGCTTATTGGAAGCTGTTTTCGTAGATGTCCACAAAGCCGGTGACGAAACGCGCCTGCCGCAGTTCTTCTTCGGTGCCCTCCGTAAGCTGCCAGCCGTACATCCCATAGAGATTATAGGTGTAAGGGGTAAGGGGCAGCATATACAGTTTTTTTTGGACAGCCCAGATGCCCTCGCCGTAGTGGGCGCGCAGGGCCCGGAGGGCCCTGGCGGGGTTTTTGAACACGGCCATGCCGTCCTCGTCCGCGCCGATGGCAAAGGCGTCATCAACGGCCAAAAACCGTGCCGTGTCCACCTGGCCCCGGCAATTGCCGCTGCCGACGATATATTCCTGGGTAGCGGGATTCTTCACAGGCCGCCATGTGGTGAAAATTGCAATGAGCAGCACGATAACAGCGGCCAGGGCGGCCCATTTCCAGTGTTTTTTCAGAGTTTTCATGGCAGTACCTTCTTTCTTCATGGTGTGGGTGGGTGAACGGGGCGCAAGGGCGCGCTGGTTTTCGCTTTTAGGGGTTATATTTGTATCATATCGTTCTTTTGATTACAATACAAGGGTAGGAAATTTACAATTTTGTTAAAAAACATTTACGAGAATTCAGAAAAGGGGTGGGCGACCGCGAGGGTCGCCCCTACGGAGAAGCGGGAACGGGCGGGGTAGAACCCCGCCCCTACGGAGGGGTTACAAGAGGTGCGG
>OHAU01001856.1_pt1 | contig 22434 bp, 23 predicted proteins | sample 1577181 | NCBI WGS metagenome assembly OHAU01 (sample SAMEA3541472, study PRJEB24748) | human gut metagenome | biome: human gut; feature: human-associated habitat; material: faeces | place: China | collected 2012 | reverse complement strand
CCCAGCCGTGCGCGCTACCAAGCTACGCCATACCCCGACAAAACTGATTTATACAAGATAGAAACTATTATATGCATTATAATGGCTTTTGTCAATAATTATTTGATTTTTAAAATTGCTTTAAAAATCGATAAAATTCATTCTGATAAAACTTTATCATAGAAACCCGTTGACAATCTGTCGGCTTCTATGGTAGAATCTAACTTGTAAATGGCGTAGAAGAGGAAGAGTACAGAGGATTCGGCTTTCAGAGAACTGCTGGATGGTGTGAAGCAGTGAATGAAGAATTTGGAACTGCCCTTGGAGCTGCTGTCTGAACGAAATATATTTCCAGTAGGAACAGACGGAGTACCCCACCGTTATCATGGGGGAGGATATAAGGTGTAGACCCGTATCTGACAGAGTGCATGAAGTTATTCATGAAAAAGAGTGGTACCGCGTAGGAAATAATCCTTCGTCTCTTGAGAAGAGAGACGGAGTTTTTTTTACGCATTTTTACATATTCATAAAGAAGATAGATGCCAGAGATGTGCAGGGAATCAAATTTAGGAGGATGAGAAACATGATGAATTACAAAAAGTATGTGAGACAGTATTTTATGCCACCGGTAAAATGTATGAAATGGGCAGAAAAAGAGTATGTAGAGAAAGCCCCGATCTGGTGCAGCGTGGATCTGCGAGACGGTAACCAGGCACTTGTGATCCCGATGAGTCTGGAACAGAAAATTGAGTTCTTCAAACTTTTGGTAAAAATCGGATTCAAGGAAATCGAGGTAGGTTTCCCGGCAGCATCTGAAACAGAATATGAATTCTTAAGAGCCTTGATCGAACAGAACCTGATTCCGGAGGATGTAACTATTCAGGTACTGACCCAGGCAAGAGAACATATTATCCGCAAGACCTTTGAGGCGGTAAAAGGTGCACCGAGAGCCATCATCCATGTATATAATTCTACATCGCTGAGCCAGAGAGAGCAGGTGTTCCGCAAATCAAAAGAAGAGATTAGAAAAATCGCTGTAGATGGAGCTGCCCTGTTAAAGAAACTGGCAGATGAGACAGAGGGAAATTTCCTGTTTGAGTACAGCCCGGAAAGCTTTACCGGAACAGAGCCGGAATATGCACTGGAGGTGTGTAATGCAGTTCTGGATGTATGGAAACCAACACCGGATCAGAAAGCAATCATTAACTTGCCGGTAACAGTAGAACATTCCATGCCGCACGTATATGCAAGCCAGGTTGAGTATATGTGTGATAACCTGAATTACAGAGAAAATGTTATTGTATCTCTTCACCCACATAACGACAGGGGATGTGGTGTTGCAGATTCTGAGCTGGGCCTTCTGGCAGGTGCAGACAGAATCGAGGGTACTCTGTTCGGAAATGGTGAGCGTACCGGTAATGTAGATATAATCACACTGGCGATGAATATGTATGCACAGGGTGTGGATCCGGAACTTGATTTCTCTGATATGCCAGGCATCTGTGAAAAATACGAAAAATTCACCGGCATGAACGTTGACCCAAGAAGTCCGTACAGCGGATCTCTGGTATTTGCCGCATTTTCCGGTTCCCATCAGGATGCAATCGCAAAAGGAATGCACTGGATCGAAGAAAAAGATCCGGATCACTGGACGGTTCCGTATCTGCCGATCGACCCGAGAGATGTGGGAAGAAGCTATGATGCCAACGTTATTCGTATCAACAGCCAGTCCGGTAAAGGTGGCGTAGGTTATATTCTGGAAACAAAATACGGTCTGAATCTGCCACCGAAGATGCGTGAAGCTATGGGTTACGCAGCGAAAGCGGTATCCGATCACACGCATAAAGAACTTCATCCTGATGAAATTTTCGAATTGTTCAAAGAAACTTTCGAAAATGTCAAGAAACCGCTGGATATTCAGAAAGTACATTTCCAGCAGAACGGACACATCACCACACAGGTTACGTCTTCCTTTGAAGGTCGTGTGATCACTACCGAGGCAGATGGTAACGGACGTCTGGATGCGGTAAGCAATGCACTGAAAAAAGCATATGACATGCAGTATACACTGGTTTCTTACACCGAGCATGCACTGGAAATGAGCACAAGTTCAAAGGCGATTGCATACGTGGGTATCCAGAAACCGGATGGATCCCTTTCCTGGGGCGCGGGCGTCGACAGCGATATCATCCGCGCATCTATCGATGCCTTAGTCACCGCTATCAACAATCGATAGAAAAAAACCTTTATTTATAGGCTTTTTCGAGAAAAAACAGGAAAAAATGTGTACAGATTCAGGGATTAAAAGTACCATAAAATAGTGTATTTTTCCATAAAATTTCATTAAAATTGAGTAGAAATTGTGTACGGAAAAATACAAAGTGTGTACGGAATATTCCATGAGTAATCAACAGAAAAGATGGAAAGAAAATAAAACAGAGCCTAGGAACAGAGCAAAGCTATCTAGTAATAGATAGCTTTGTTTTCGTATAAAGAGAAATTTTCTAAAGATCGGTTAAAATTGTTAAGAAGAGATATTGGAAATTCGTATTTTTTAATACTAGAATATACGTTCGCAATATGATAAAATAAAAGAACATATATTCGATATATAAAGATACATTTTCAAGGTGGTGGACGACAATGAAAAGAGAAGAGAAAATTGAAATGATTCAGGAAATAATTGAGAAAAAAGATCCATACATAGGTCTGTACGCAGAGTTATTACTTTCGATGGGCGATATGAAACTCAATTACAGAGATTATATGATTACAGAACCAATCAATTGTTCTGAAGAATTAAAGAGGGTATTTAATGCTGATTATGATTTATGTGCAGCATTGTTGACTATGGTGTTGAGAGAAGATCATTTTTCAAATGGTTCTTTTAAAAGAAGATTTGCTGCTGGTCAAGTGCTTCCGATTTTAAAGCGTATGAGGAATGTATTGAGGGAAAAATAAGATAGAAGATTATTTAGAAATGGTAGTCAGTAGGTTCCCTCAGTACTGCCTACCATTTTCATGAAAAAAGCAAAACTTTTGAAAGCACATTTATATCATATCATGATGTATAGAGTCCAACAAAAAATATCATTCGACAAATTCCAATACATTCATTTTAGCACTATTATGGAAGATAAAAATAAAAAAATAGTTGCTAAAAGTTTGTTTGTTAAGTATTCTGTTAATAGGAGAGCAGGCGACATCCTGCTGGTGTGGCTGACACCTTAAATCCGATATTGAATTCGAGTACATAGATCGGATGATTGGCAGGCAACGGTAAAACCTGATAATGATTCCAGACATATGGGCTGGAGGGTTGGCGGACAACGATAAAATCAGTCAAAAAGGGAGACGTACAGCACTGCGGTGTTGTAGTCTCCCTTTAAAGTATATATTGATGAAGCATGATAGACAAGAGCTGCATCCAAAGAAAAGACTATTTTTATAGGAGAAACATATATAGATAATTTCTTGAAAAATCATGTAAGATTAATACGTGATAAAAGAATGAATAAGAATTATTGCAGGGGATAAATTCATGATTATAAAGTCAGGCTATTGGAATTACTACATGTCTTTTAGAATCAAAGATAATAAAAAATTATTTCAGGATATCATAAATAAAGAATATAATGATTCTATCATCGGAATAGCACTGGAAAAAGGGCTATTACAAAACACTACTATAATTTCTGAATATCTGGAGAAACGTGAGAACGATGTAAAACCGTATTTGGAGCAGAAAAAGATCGAGAGATGGAGCATATCAACGGAGCAGGAAAAATACAAGAATAATGAACTTCCGGAATGCTATTTTGATTTCGTAAACGAAGGCAACAGATATGTTGATAAATTAAGAAAGTCATATGGGTCTGAATTGGCAGAGATCCGTGAATGCAATAAAGCGGTTATCGATATGACACATGAAAACAGCAAGGATTGCTGGCTGATATTGGCTATGATGCCCTTAAAGATTGAAATTCATCCTTTTACATACGAATTTTGCCCGGTTCACATGTATTTGTTTGAAAATGGTCATGCAGTAATTAAAACAAGTATCCCGTTGGAAGATATTGATGCGGGGTCACTGGCGACATATCCGATGCAAACCTGGTTTTGGGATGTAAAAGTATGGGAGGCAGCTATTAAGCAGGGCGGTCGCCAGGAATATAAGATTGTTCAGGAGCCAGGGAATGAAGAAAATATTTCATTTATTTCACATCTATTACAACAGTGTGTATACCGACTATTTGAGAATAATCTACTGGATGCAAAACGATTCTGTAGCTTTGAAACACTTGTTATTGCGGAGACAGAGAGAAAACAAATCTGGGAGATTCCAGGGAAAGGATCTGTTGCGGAGAAAGAAGACTTGTATCATCTTGCAAATCCGGAAGAATTTGCATCTGTGTTCAGTATGGATCGATGGTATGCATTTTGGGAGAATGCACATCAACATTTTGTAGGAATTGATTTTATTAAAGGACAGCATTGTAGATTGATTATTACTACAGATGCAGCGAGAATGCAAAAAAGACATCGTGGACGAGAGATTGGCGAACTGGGCTCTTATCTGAATGTATCGGTACAACGTACCTTTGATTTTTATCTGGTGCTGGCCTTGTGTCAGAAAGATGGGGAAATGTATCTTGCGAAAACGTCACAGGAAAATATTCATGAAGTAGAAAAACAACTGGCATTGTATAATAGCAACTGCAATTTCTTTGAAACATTTCTGGATACGATTCCGTATGATGCCAGAAGATTTTACTCTATGATATATGAAATGAATAATAATTCATTTGTAGATGTCAAGACCAGAATAGAACGGATAAAGCAAATGGAAGACTACCAAAGAAACAATTTTTTGCAGAAACGAACGTTGATTGTGGAACTTGTAGCATTGATCGGGACTATACTATTTGGTTTACCAACGCTGACAGATACTCTTACGATATTAAGAGAGTGTTTCTTGCCGGCAGGTGACTTGATTCCGGGAAATATAGTGCAGTTGTGTGCAGTAGGTACCTGGTTGTTGCTAATTGGGCTGATTAGTAGATATTTACACAAAGCCTACACAGAATACGAAAAGAAGAAGTTGTAGCAGTAAATAGAATTATTCAATGCACTATAAAATCATGTCAAATTTTTAGAGGTTGTATCTAAAATGGTATGATATAACAACAAAAATTCAAAAAATGAGGATAACAATATGGATCCAAAAGAAAAGATAGAAAATGTAAAACTCGATCTTCAAAATGTAGATACAATGACAGATGTAAAACATAACCCAGTAATTTCAGCATTTGTTTCATCAATAAAAACCGTTCCGTTTCTCGGTGATTTAATAGATGATTCTTTAGAATATACTTTAACAGAGTTTCAAAATAGAAAGCAACAACAACTTTTAGAAGTTATTAATAATGCATCTGTTGGGTCAGTTACATCAGACATGGTAAATGATGTAGAATTTATTATGAGTTTTGCAAAAACAAGGAATGCTGTAAATAAAGTGTTGAATGGAGATAAGGTAAAATTCTATGGAAATTTACTAACAAATGGATATTTGAATGGAAAAGAAAAAATATCAACAGATGAGTTTGAAGAATATATAGAATTAATAAACACGCTTTCCTATAGAGAATTAGAATATTTATCATTTTTTAAAGAGTTTTCAAATGAATACAACGGGCGATTAGTATATCAAAATTGGAGAAAATTTTGTACGGAATTTCGAAAAAAATTTCCACACAGAGATGTAGATTCTGTATTTAAGCGTTTACAACGAACAGGTTTTTTAAGTGAAGTGATAGAAACTTCCGATGTTGAGGGAGAAACATTATCGTTGGATATTAATTCTGTTGGTTTTGAAGCTGAATCAGAATTTTCTCGATTTAATGAAATTGTATTGAAAACATTTTACGAAAGTCAGACAGCTTCTGGTTCTACAGTAAACGGTGAAAACTGAGTACCTTGAAAAATAGCATGGCTGCAGAAGCAGCCTGATATTTTTCAAGGTACTCAGTTTTCACCGTTTATATTGACACCTTTATATTCTCCATCTATGCCTCAGTATTTTGGTATACTCATGTCTTCAGGATTAACTCATGGTCCTCACTCATGACTGCAAAACTGGTTCCGAGTTTTTCCGCCAGCTGGCGATTATGAGTGATTGTAATCAGTGTTTTCCCTGCTCTATGAAAATTCTGTAAAAATTCTGTCAGCATATCCTGTGTTTTTTCATCTAATCCAGCCAGAGGTTCATCAAGAATTAACACCTCAGGATTCAGAGAAAGAATACAAGCCAGCGAAACTTTACGCTTTTCTCCCCCACTTAGATGATAGGGAGGCCTCTCACGAAGCTTCTCTATTCCAAATAATTTCATGCAGTCTTGCGTACGTTTTTTCACCTCTTCATCTGACAATCCCATCTGAATTGGTCCAAATGCAATCTCCTCTTCTACACTGCCACAAAACAGCTGTGTATCAGCATTTTGAAACACATATCCCATCTGTTGATGAAACCATTTGGCAAATTTTTTGTCTTTTAACGATTTTTCGGTGATTTCATGTTTTTTATAATAATAGTGACCCTCCGAAGGAAATATGATCCCATTCAATACCTTGATAAGCGTAGATTTTCCGCACCCGTTTGGCCCCTGAACAACTAAAGAATCACCTTTTTCAATATGAAGGTCTACATATCTGAGTGCCACTTCATGATCATATGCATAACATACCTTTTCTAATGATATCATAACTGCTCCCTTTATAGATTTGTAACTGTTCAGTACCTTCACAGTGGATTTTAACAGTTACATTATTTTTATTAGTTTAAGTATATGAACATGGCTACACATAAGGCCATTGCTATAACATACACTATATCAATCCAACGAATTTTGTACTTTTTCCTGATCTTGTACTCTCCAGTAAATCCCCTGCAGCACATCGCTGCATACATTTCTTCAGCCATTTCATTTGATTTGAGAAATGTGACACCAAGAATGCCGGAAAATGATTTCGCCTTATCTGGATTCTTTCCAACTGACCTTAAACTTACTGAACGTAAAATATCAATGCATATTTCTCCAAGAATAGAAATGTATTTTAGAGTGATATCCAGTGTAAATATAAAAATCGCCGGAACATGAAAGTTTCGTAAACTTCCCGTGATTTTGTTCCAGGAGGTTCCTGTTGACAAGATACCTACAAGGGTTACCGAAACATACACTCTTGCGATAATATTAGCCATAGTCTGGGGATTTCCCATAAACACAGCAGGCAAAAGAAGTAATATGGAGAGCATTACAGCCCCGAATGTTACACTTAATATTTGACGAAGAGCTTTAGCTGAAAAAAATGCAAGCCGAACAGTTACAACAGCACACATAGTCAGTACAAAAAGATAATTCTTCGAGGCAGCAGTCAAAATGATAAAAATTATTGTATAAAGCAACTTAAGAGAAGGAGTAGCAGAATATTTGCCACCCTTCTCTTCATAAAATCTTAATTTTGCAAGTGCCAACAAAACACTCCTTGAACTTTTATCCAAAAAGGCCTCTTTATCTACATCTGGAACATAGTCTTCATCCTGACACATCCATGCAGGAATACCTGCTTTCTCTGTTTTGCTGTTATTCATCCTTATGCCACTTTCTTTTTGAAGTCAACCTTGTCCTTCATAAGAGAAGAGACAATTTTAAAAATGATCACCAAAAGAGCTACACCAACAACAGCCGACAGAATATAACCGGTCCAGTCCGGCAGACCTGCCATGGAATAATCAGGAAACAAAGCAGAAAGTTCAAAACCACCTTGCATTCCGGCAGGAGTATAACCAAGCTGTTTACCGCCACTGACAAGGGTCGCCATCTCATCGACACCCCATTCTCCCCAGGCTGTTCCTGTGGCAAGAAGACCAATTGGTGTAAGAACAATGAGCACTGCTGCCAGTATATACAATGGTTTAAAAGATGTTTTTGCAGGAATCGGATCTAACACCTTAGGAGTTGCTTTTTCCACGAATGTCAGCACTACAGTTGTCAGCACGATCTCTGCCAGACCAAATAATGTGATATGTCCGAGCATCATAGCCGGGATTGATACGCTCAAAGGATAGGGACAATAAAGTGCCTGTCCGGCTGCGTTCTTAAATAATAATGGCTGTATGCCAAATTCAACTGCTGCACAAAAAGCCGCCGCATTGATTCCTACATAAGCGCCAATTGCTGCACTGAATTTCCGTTTTCCTGTCTTTTTCAAAAGAAGTTTATATAGGAAAAATCCCAGATAGGGCAATACAAATGCCATGTTAAAACAGTTTGCACCAAAAGCAAGAATTCCACCGTCTCCAAAAAGCAACGCCTGTATCAATAAGGCTATCGATACTGAAATACAACCGGCCGCAGGACTGCCGGTAAGAATTGCAATCAATGTTCCGCCAACTGCATGACCTGTAGTACCACCCGGAAGTGGCACATTAAACATCATCCCCAGAAATGAAAAGGCAGCTCCGATACCCAAAAGAGGCATCTTAGCCTTTGGTATCTCAGTTTTAATTTTATGAATAGAATATCCCCATGCCGGTAGCATAGCTGCTGTACACATTTCCATCTGCTCCTTTTATTCAAAATACTTGCATGCCGGTAGCATAGCTGCTGTCATTACAGCACATGTTGACGGGCTTAAATAGTTCTCCGGTATATGCATAAATATACTTCCTTTCCGTATGAAAACTTTATTTTATCTGGTGCGCACCTCGTAAACAACCGTATTGTAGCACCACATTAAAGTGGTCGCAAGCCTCCCTGGGGGATATAATTTTGCATTAGAAATACATTAAAGTTTTCCTAGACGATAGTGATGTCGCAATCGATAATAATGCCGGTGAATGTGCGATCCGAGGTTTCTGTATTGGAAAGAAAAATTGGAAGATGATAGATACGATCAATGGTGCTACCAGTTCTGCGATTATTTACAGCATAGCAGAAACGGCAAAAGCAAACGATTTGAAGTCATTTGACTATTTCGAGTATCTGCTCAGAGAAATCCCTAAACATGTGGAGGATAAAAAACTGATTTTCTAACTGAGCTTCTGCCATGGTCCAAGTCTTTACCAGAACATATCGGGAAGTCCAAGAAAACAGCTGAAAAATGATATGGCCGCATGCAAAACTACGACATCCTTCAGAATCCACTATAATTTCCCTGAAAGAAAATCAGACATTCAAAAAAGAATCTATCGTTTCTTAAAAATGGATAAATTGAAGCAATTATGGAAAATGCCATACAGGAATCAACCATATTAGAAATGACCTTAGAATAAAATATGACCTTGTTTGTGGATCAACCTTTCCCACAGAGTTCCCCTTTACACAACGAGAATATTTCGTTTTACAGGTTATTTGGTATGTGACAGGAGAGTGGTAAACTCCTTCGCATATATTCAGGTAAGAGGCGGTTAAATGTGTATTTATCCGCCTCTTGATGCTTTAAGCGATTCTGTTTTTCAGAAATTCCGATTTTCTTTCAAAAATTATCGTATTTGGAGGAAAAATCATGAGTCAAAATGAATCCTATCATGTCAATGAATCTTTAAGAAATGATCTGCGTTTGAGAAAAATTCTTGATGAGCTTCCGGAATTTGCAAGCAGATATTTTTACGCAAATGAATTTTCACTAAGTGCGCGAACCAGGGTTGCTTACGCGTATGACCTTCGTACTTTTTTCCGATATATCATAACAAAAAATCCATCGCTACAGTACATGCAGGTACGCGATATTACAATTGCGCATTTAGAGCAGCTTTCGGTACATGATATTGAATCTTATCTGTCCTATCTGAAATGCTATCATCCGGACGAACAAGAACACCGGACGATTCATAATGATGGAAGAAATCAGACGGGTAATGCCGCACATAAAGGATAGCGATATGGAAGAACTTTCTGGGCAGGTGTTGAGAAAGTTGGAGGGCATGACGGATAAGGAATTTGCGGAAATTTCATTAGAAGCGGTAGAAGAATAGCGGTAGCGAGTGGGTAGTCGGTTGCAATGGCTGGCTACCTGCTTTTTTATTTTGGCAAATTTTTGATACATAAAATTGATTGAGAAAAATCATGGGGTAAGTTATAATTTCGGTATGAGTCATAAGTTCAGATGAAAAATGAAAAATTAGAAATAATAGAAAGTAACGAATTTCAAAATTTATTTGATAAATCAAAAAAACTGATTGACAGTGCCAGAAGTAATATGGGACAAATGGCAAATGCAATTACAGTTCTTACCAGTTTTCTGCTTGGAAGATATATTATCGAGCAGGAACAGCAGGGTTCAGAAAGAGCAAAATATGGAGCAAAAGTCTTGGATTCTTTGTCATCATATCTGACAGAAGAATATGGCAGAGGTTTTTCAAGAAGCAATGTTGCTGGAATGCGTCAATTTTACATGGCTTACAAAGATAGAGAAGATGAAATTATCCAATTGGGAATTGGACAATTAGAAACGGCATACAAAAAAATACCATTTAAGCTGAGCTGGACACATTATCAGATACTTATGCGTATAGAGGATAAGGACGAAAGAGACTTTTATGAAAAGGAAGCAATACGTTCTAACTGGAATGTAAGCACCTTGAAAAGATAATTTCACTCCAGTTTGTATGAAAGACTTGCATTGAGCAGAGATAAAAATGATGTGATGCGATTGGCAAATGAAGGTGCCGTTCCGCAGAAACCAGAAGATATTTTACATACTCCGTATGTACTGGAATTTGCAGGGCTGGAGGATAAAGCAGCATATCATGAAAGTGATCTGGAATCTGCAGTAATTGGGAAAATGCAGAAGTTTCTTTTGGAGTTGGGGAAAGGATTTCTCTTTGAACAGCGCCAAAAGAGATTTACATTTAATGACAAAAATTTTTATGTTGATCTGGTTCTGTATAACAGACTGTTAAGGTGCTATGTCTTGATAGATTTTAAGATTGATGAGCTTACGCACCAGGACTTAGGACAGATGCAGATGTATGTAAACTATTATGACCGGTATGAGAAAATTGAGGGAGAAAATCCGACGATTGGTATCTTACTCTGCAAGCAAAGTGATGAGGCTCTTGTCGATTTAACACTCCCGGAAAATGCCAATATTTATGCAAACGAGTATAAATTATATTTGCCGGATAAAAAGCTGTTACAGAAAAAGCTAAAAGAATGGCTGGATGAAGAACAGAATTGATTCAGAGGGGGGAGTGCTATCTGATGGGATAGCATTCTCCCCTATTGTTTTATAAGCTGTGATTTTTGTTTTTTGCCTGCTGTTCCTGCACCGGATCGGTTTGTGTCCGTCCCAGAAACCGGTCAAGATTTTCCTGTTTCCGCTTCAAATCTTGCACCTCTTTTTCATAGTTCTTGTAGGTTGCGGTCAGTTCTTTTTTCTGCGTTTCCAATGCCTGATACTCGGCTCGCAGCTTATCCACATTCAATCCTTTTAGCTTGATGCCTGCCTGCTCAAGTACACGCCTTGCTCCACCATATAGGATGATCTGGCTCTCGTATTTGCGGAAATAAGCGTCTGGGTTCTTGGCTTTCTTGTAAGCGATATGGTAGGAACGGTTGGCTTTGTACTGCTCGGCATGTCCTCCCGATAAATGTTTCCGGTGCTGTTTACCCTCTTTGCGATCTGGTTTAAATTGGAGCTGATACGTCCCAACTCCGTATTATAATTTCGCAGGTAACTGTAATCAACATCATACACATATCCATATAAGATCAGCTTGCGCAGGAACGCAGACATACTCTTCATGCCGGATGCTTTGAATTTGGTGTTGAGGATGTACTGCTCATCATCGCTGAGATAAAATTGCATCGGATTGGTGTGGTTTCGCTTTGCTATTTCTGCCACTTCCTTTCTGATTTTGATACAAAAAAACTGCTGTAAAATGTTCGATTTTTACAACAGTTCATTTCAAGTTTTATTCAATTTTGGGCACAATGAGGGTGTGTCGTAGTTCTAAATCTTAAGATTTTAGGAAGTCATGGAAAATGGTTGCTATTATTCGTTTAAACGTCTAAAATAAATACTATAAATGGAGGGAAGTTCATGGAATACATATCAATAAAGGAAGCATCAATAAAATGGGGAATCTCTGAACGTAGGATACAGAAGCTGTGTTCCGAAGATAGAATAGAGGGAGCAATTCGGTTCAGCCGGGTCTGGGCAATACCGAAAGATGCAGAAAAACCGAAAGATGCAAGAAGAAAGTGATTGGAATTCGCTGTGACTGAAAGGAAATGACTATGTACAGGATTGGAATTTGTGATGACGATAAGATTTTATGCTCTGCTTTGGAAGAACAAATTTATGAGCTTTCAAAAGAGTTGGCGATAAAAATTGAAATTGATGTATGGTATTCGGGCGAGAGTATAGAGAACGATTTGAAAAAGGGAATAGAGTTGGATTTGCTTTTTCTGGATATTGAATTAGTCCAGAACAATGGCATTGCGGTTGGAAATTTTATTCGCAATGAATTGGAGGATATGCAGACTCACATTGTATATATTTCTTCCAAAGAAAGTTATGCCATGCAGTTATTTAAAGTGCAGCCGTTGGACTTTTTAATTAAACCCGTTCCAGTAGAGCAAATAAAGGAAGTGCTGATAAGAAGCATAAAGCAGAAAAGAAGTGCGGATACATATTTTGAGTATCAAAAAGGCAATTCAGTATTCAGAGTTCCGATAAAGGATATTGCTTATTTTATGAGCATGGACAAGAAAATTGTAATTGTAAAAAAGGATGGAGAGGAAGAATTTTATGGGAAACTCAGGAGCATAGCGGAGAATCTTCCGGCTGATTTTATTATGATTCATCAGTCCTATATCATTAACCAGGCTTTTGTCTGTGAGTATTCTTACGAAGCAGTAAAGATGGTAAATGGGGAAAACCTGAATATCAGTAAACCATACAGAAAAGAAACCAGAAGTAAAATTAAACAATATCAGAAAGCGAATATGAGTGATGGAATCCTATAGTCCTATAATTGTGTTAATTGTAAATGTTCTTAGAACATTATTAGTGAAAAAAGCCATGGATATTTTCCTGTCATTAGATGATGTGGAGAAGAAATCTCTGAAAATCGGTCTGGGTGTATACTGCATGTTGACAACAATCGTGTACAGTATGTTTCAGGTGTCTGTGGTATATGAAATATGTAATTGTCTAGGTATGATAACGCTTACCTGTTTTTATCAGGAAATCTGGAAAAAGAGGTTATGGGTATCTCTTGTGTTATTCAGCCTTGATATGGCTTGTTCTTTAATTGTACTTTTCATTTTTGGAGAGCTTGCGGAATTTCAGCAACCGGCAATTCAAGCATTGCTGATTTTGATATGTGTCACGGTGATAAGTCATATTTCCTATCCTGATGATAGAAAAGAAATGGCTTTTGGTAAAAAGCAGACATTATTACTGATCGTGATCCCGGCAATGAGTGTCATTATACTAAGCATGCTGATGCTGGGAAATCTGGAAAGTATGTATGCACTATTAATCTGTTGTTGCACGTTGATTATTAACATCAGTGTATTCTACCTCTATAATGTGCTATTGGAAAACTATATCCATTTAAGAGACTATGATATTTATAAACAACAGATATACGCATATCAGAATCAGTTGGATGTGATTATGGAGTCCCAGAACCGCATCCGGGCTTTGCGGCATGATATGAAAAATCATATCTTGGCATTACAGGTATTGGTGCAGAAAAAAGAAGTAGAGGAAGCAGACAATTACTTAGATTCCATGCAGCACTTTATGAAGAATCCGCAGGAATATGTTGCTACAGGGAATGATACTATTGACAGTCTGCTGAATTATAAAATTCAAAAGGCAAAGGATGTACTGAATTTGGTTGAAACTAAAATTAGTATACCGGAAAAGCTGAATTTACATTCTTTTGATTTGAATGTAGTATTGGGAAATTTGCTGGATAATGCAATAGATGCTTCCGTGCAGACAAAAGAAAAGGAACTGAAAATAACGATGAAGCTGGATAAGGGAGTTTTGTTTTTGAATATTTGCAATAGTTGCCGAGGGATTGCTGAAGGAAAGAGGGGTATACTGGAAACAACAAAATCAGATAAGATGAATCATGGCATAGGGCTAAAAAATGTGCGAAGGATTGTGGAAAAATATCATGGAGACATGGAGTTTTTATGTGAGAATGGTTCTATGGAAGCAGATATTATGATATATGTAAAAAATATGTAGTAGCGAGCTGTTGCAAACTCATGTGTGATTGATACGATATGATTTTGTAACAGCTCTTTTGGTCTAATTTCGGCAATAACGTGGGCGAATTTCACCGGACAAAAGAAAACAAAGAAAATTGTATTTATAATATGTCCATATTAAAACGCATAGGAGGCATTTATGAGAAATAAAATTTTTAGATTAGTAATTGTAGCAGCGCTGATGTCAGTAGCTGTATGTGGTTGTCAGAAGGCTCCGGAAAGCTCATCTAATGGAGACATCCTTCATGCAAAGGGCTCTGTGGAAAATGAAGTGGAAGCAATTGTAAATGAAGGTGGAACAGGAAAGGAGGAAAATACTCTTAAGGAAATCAACTGTACGATCGGCACAGAAGACAATGCCATAAGAATTCAGGCGCAGATGCCGGATATGCCAGAAAATATTTACAATATGGTGCTTGGGGAAAATGATACACTTACAAAAGATCTTTTGAAGGATTTTCTGGGAAGTAATTCAGGTACAATAGATGATTTATCAGAGGAAGTGAAAAAAGAAAGAGAGAAATTGGAAGTAGAAAATGAACAAAGTGACGAACGTGCATTATTTTCTGTTTTTGGCAATGATTCTGTTTATGAATTGTCAGATGGACAGAAGTCAGCAAGTTTTTCAAATGGTACAAGTGCTTATTATGAGGATGAAATTTTACGGGAAAAGTGTATTTCTGCTTATAAGTCAGGGAGCGAAACCGTTTTAAATCAAGTAGATCATAAGGATGATTATAGAAAAATGGAAGAATTATTGTTGGATAAACTTTCAAAAATTGATTTGACAGAAATATATATTTACAAGATTACAAGCTATCAGAATGAAAGTGTCACATTCTATGAGGTTAAATTTACACCATCATATGAGGGTATGGGAGTCGTACATGAATTTGGTTCCGTAGTGTATGGAGAGGTTCAACCGTTAGGGGATGCCTGGGTATGTGAAGATGATATTGTCACTTTATCCTTAGACAGCAGCCTTGGCAAAGTAGAAAAACAAGAAAAATGCGAAACCGTATTGTCCTGGGGACAGATCGAGCAGATTCTGGAAGTAAATCTGAATAACGGAAAAATCAATGGGAGTGACAGTGACAAGGCAGTTCTGACCAATGTAGAGTTTTTATATTATCCAGTTTTTCAGAAAGATGAAAATAGGCTGGCATTAGTTCCTGTATGGCATATCTATACACCATTGTCTGTATGGTTAGAGAATGAAGAATTATCGGAAGCGTTTACAACAAATGGTGCTGCATCCAGTATTTGTGTGAATGCGGTATCAGGAGAAATAGTGAGGGTGGAGTAAAATGAAAGGATTCTTTTGGCAGGATTTGAAAAGAAGTTTCCTGAATAGAGGCTTTTTTGCCGGTCTATTGGTAGTAGCCTATATTCTGGTATCGGCAGCTTTTCATGCACCATTGGATAAAAGCAGAAGCAGTTATTTTATTATGATTGAAATATTTGCAGCATCAGGATTTTGTCCTTTTGCTGCCATATTTCCGGGTCTTGCGTATGCGACTGCCTTTTGTGAGGAGTATAGCAGTGGCTATTTGAAAATGATTTATTCCAGGATGTCACCAGTAAAATTCGGTCTTACTCGTATTGTGACAACAGCGCTATCCGGAGGAGTTATGTTGGCTATTCCATTTTTCATAGCAATGAACATAGTTTACTACTGTGGTGTTCCCGGAATTCCAACAGGAAATGATGAAGGGCTTATGGCAGGAAGAGCGCTGATTTATTATATAGAAACCTATGGAGATTGGTATGTCTTTCTTTGGAAAGTGTTGTTAGGGTTCCTGTTTGGATGTACTTGGGCATTGGTTGGACTAGCTTTTACGGTGTGGCTTCCGAATAAATATGTAGCTTTGATTGCACCGTTTGTATTGTATGAAGCCATGTGGCTTGCATTGGGAAAGGTTCCTATTTTAAATCCAATCGATCTTATACGAGGAGATGATTTGAATAATTACCCGCTGTCAGGGGTTATGGAGTGTGTTTACATTTTGCTGGCGGCAGTGCTGGTTATGTGGGGGCTGAAACGGAGGTATCGAAATGGGGAAATATAAGCAGATTTTTTGCATTACTAAAAATACGTTTTTGGAAGAACGAAGCAGCAAACGAGTAATAATGGGCTTCGTTCTGGGAATTGCACTGTTTGGATACTGGTTGAATAATTTTATGCAGTATGTATGGGATACGGGAGAACCGATAAACATCCTAGAAGCGTTTATAGTGGTGGAACATTACAATAAGAATATTTTGTTTTTAGTGCTTGGATGGCTGTTGATTATATCGGACGCCCCTTTTATCAAAGGAAACACTTATTTGACCTTGTGCAGAAGTAGCCGCAAAAGATGGAATATCGCTATGCTGCAGTACATCATGGCTCAGGCATTTTTGTATGTTACCTGCATAGCGGCGGTATCTGTAATTGTCAGTTGCTCCAACGGGTATGTCGGTAATATGTGGAGCAGCCCAACGTATGAACTGGCAATGGATACAACGTTGAACATCAATGAGAAATACCACATTTCATTTTCATGGATTAATGTCTTGGAAAATATGACTGTTCCGCAGGCATTTATGATTACCTTTGCTTTTCTGCTTCTATATTTGGTGGCGTTAGGCATTTTGCTTTATGTGTGCAACCTTCTGCTGAAAGAAATTTACGGGATACTGATCGTATTTGGCATACAGTTATCCGGATACTTATTACAACAGGAGGGATACGCTAATCTTTCTATTATGGCAAAAGCAATCCCAGGAAATTCCATAGATGGAAGCGGTGGACAGTGGGGAACGGTATCATTATTTGTGGTAATTATATTGATTCTTGCAATAATTTCTCGATGGGTAATCAAGCGAGTAGATTTTAAGAATGTAGCGGAGGAAGAATAAATGGGAACATCTTTATTTTTTCAGTTATTTGCGGGCGTTCCTATGGGTGCAATAGACACATTTCCGCTGATTCCGTTGGGACGCTGGTTGCTTCCAATAGGGATTTATATATTGCTGATCAGTCTTCAGCCGGGCATGGACAGACAAAACCGACGTTTTGTTGTAATACGATATGGAATGGTGCAGAAATGGTGGAAGAATTATTTTGTCAAAAACATTTTTAATGGTGGATTGACGGCAGTTATTATGCTGTTTCTGTTTAAAATATTTGAGCTACTCATATCGCAGAGAAAATTCTCCAGTCTGAAGGAAATGGTAGCGATTGTTGTTATATGGACAGTTCATGTAATTACAATTTCAGCATTGTTTATTCTTATGGAAGCGATGAATGTTAAAAAATTGATACCGTCCATACTTCTTTTGCTGGAGGGTCTTACCTTTTTGGGCGGTTATCGTATAAAAGGAATTGCTCATTTTATGTTCGGAACATGGGGCATGTATGTGCAGAGCAGTTTATATGACGGTGTATATGGATTTTCTATTATGATGGTACTTGCAGCCGAAGTTTTAATTATTGCCGTATGCTATCTGCTGGGAAGATATATACTGCAGGGCAAAGAAATGGAAGGAGTATAGGAATATGGAAAGCATTATAAAAGTAGAGAATGTATCAAAGAAATTTGGAGCAGACACAGCTCTTAATAATGTTTCAATAGAATTTGAAAGCGGAAAAATTTATGGAATTGTGGGAAGAAATGGATCCGGGAAAACGGTTTTGTTTAAAATAATTATCGGATTCCTAAAGCCTACCAGCGGTAAAGTAATTGTAGATGGAAAAGAAATTGGTAGGGATACAGATTTTGCAGATAATATAGGAATCATCATCGAAACGCCAGGTTTCCTTAGTTCTTATACCGGATTTAAAAATCTGGAATATCTTGCAAGCATTAAAAATGTGATTGGAAAAAAGGAAATCCAGGAGAGCATGGAGCGTGTAGGACTTGACCCGAATAGTAAAAAGAAAGTCGGTAAGTATTCTTTGGGAATGCGTCAGAGACTTGGAATTGCTCAAGCAATTATGGAAAATCCTGATATCCTGATTTTGGATGAACCTATGAATGGTCTGGATAACCAGGGCGTGGAGGAAGTCAGGGGGATTTTGCTGAATCTGCGTGATGAGGGGAAGGCAATCATCCTCGCGAGTCATAACAAAGAGGATATTGAAGTTTTATGTGATGAAGTTTATGAAATGGATCATGGTAAACTCACCGCATCTGCGTAAACCTATCATTTGCCTAACAGACTGAGAGGAAACAGTTTTAGGAGGAAGACAGTGCAGATTATCAAGAAATGTTGGCGCAAGCGTTGACTGAAGGGATACTGACACATTTAGAGGAGGGATAACATCGCAAAATTATTAGTATTATCATTTGTCGACCGCTTCAGAATACCAGGTGCCACAAGACCTTCCGCTTCCAGAATGTAAATGATCTGGGCGGCACTTCCCTGCGCAGTTGGATTGCCTGTTCCAGAAGAAACTCGAAGTTTTCCGGAAGGATCTGTGAACGTCGTTTTTCACGGTCAGCTGGTCTGAGACCTGCGAACTGTTTTTCAGCAAACGCTTTCTCATACCGGTAAAGGGTGCGGACAGAAATGTTATTCTCATCAGCGATTGTTCTGCGCAGCTGTAAGCGTCTGGCATCATCCAGACCTGTCTGAAGAAGTGGGGAGATCAACTGGAAACGGTGAAGCGCTTCCTGATCCTGCCACTGCTGTTTTGTAAATGTATCACTTGTACTCATAGTATAGATACCTCCTTTTGAGACCACTATACTATCTGTACGCATGACAGACGAACCAAAGCAGGTGCATGGATCTACCAGCGGATCGGAGGTAAAAATCCACCGCTGTTATAGATGAGCCGGAGGATGAGTTCCAGCCAGTTTTGATGTCTGTTTCTTATTTCGTTGAGCAGTAAGCCGGAAGTAAACAGGAGTTCCTCTCCCAGATGCAATATCTGATATCCGACTGTCCGCAGGTATCCTTCTATACGCTGCAGGTTTTCACGAAACCATTGAAGCCAGCGGAGCATGGTACTGAAGGAAGGATAATCCTCAGAATCCAGGTCATCCGGAAGGATCACTTCATCCAGAACACCGGCAATCACCTCTGCTTCGTAGTGCTTATAAGGAACAAGGCAATCCGGAAGTTCATTGTGATAGCTATGGCAGTTCTGACAGCGGAACCTGCGGATCATCAGATGCTCTTTCATTCCGCCTTCCTTTTTTCGGATGCGTGGACGGGAGTCCCTGTAACGGAGCATTCCCTGACAGACAGGGCATAAATGGGAGTTCTCACTGCTCTCAACAAAAACACCAAAATCCTCCTTGAGAACCAGTGTGTAATCTGATATAATAATCATGGTTTTTACCATGGTCTCAGAGTACACGACTTGTCACGGAGGGTGCTCTGGGACCTTTTTCTTTCTGTAAACTAATGACAGTATACAGATCATTCCAGAGACATGCTAGTAGATCAGTATCTTGCTAATTTAAGGAGTCAACAACAAGAAAGTAAAAGGTGTTGAGAAAGTATCCAAGCTGGTTGTGACAAACAGTGTAAATGTTACTTAGAGACAGATGCAAGCGAAGCACAGGTGAGCTGGTGTTTATCATTTATGAATAACTATTCTTGACAAATATAGTCTACCGATATACTATATTGATATCCGATATATCGAAAAACTATATAAAGGCGGTGCATATATTGAAAATTGAAAAATCACTGGTTTCCGGGAGCATGGCGATGTTGATTCTGAGTCTTCTGGAAGAAAAAGACAGGTATGGTTATGAGATGATTGAAGCTTTGCGGGAAAAGTCACAGAATGTGTTTGAGCTGAAGGCAGGTACGTTATATCCATTGCTGCACGGACTGGAAGAGAAAAATTTTGTATCTTGCTATGAACAGGAAGTAGTGGGAAAAGTACGGAAATATTATAGTCTGACAGCCACGGGGAGAAAAAGGCTGGAAGAGAAAAAAGAAGAGTGGAAAGTATACGCAAAAGCGGTGACGGATGTGCTGACCATGGAGGGGTAGATATGAAAAAAGAAGAATATTTACACATTGTGACGGATCAGATCCGCTGTAAAAAAGCTCGTCCTGATGTGAAGACAGAGCTGGAAGCTCATATCATGGATCAGATGGAAGACTACAGAAACGAAGGGATGGAAGAGCAGGAGGCAATGGAACGGGCGATCCTGGAGATGGGAGATCCGGTGGAAGTGGGAGTGGAACTCGACCGGATTCATCGACCGAAGATGTCATGGGAAATTTTGCTGTTGGTAGGTATTCTGTGCGGAATCGGTGTTTTTTTACAGTTTGCCTTGTGGAGAGGCGGCAATGCAACGGCGCAGCCAAATCGGCAGCTCATGTTTCATATCGCAGGTTTTTTGTTGATGCTTGGTGTGTATTTCATGGACTACAGTATTCTTGGAAAATATGCGAGACAGATCGGTATCATGTTTTGTGGAGTTATGATTCTGGTGGTTTCTCTGGGACATTTGGCGAGTACAGGTGGTACTTTTATTATGATTGGGCACTTGGTCATTTCTGTTCCGTTGGTGATGTATCTGTATGTTCCGATTTTCGGAGCAATTCTGTATTCTTATCGAAATGCAGGATATGAAGTGCTGTGGAAGAGTGCTTTGTGGCTGGCTATACCGATATGGGTGGATCTGAGATGTTCCCTCGTGCATACATTTTGCATGCTGTTCATCTGCCTGTTTATGTTTTCTATCGCGGTCTGGAGACAGTGGTATCAGATTGCACGGAAAGAAGTATTGATCAGTATGTGGGTGTGTTTGTGGATCCTGATTGCTGGTGGAGTTACAGTTGCGGCAGGAGGATGGATGCAGCCGTATATGATAGAAAGAATCCGGGCTTTCTTACAAAGATCCAATAGCTATACACAGGATATGATGCAGAACATTTTTGCACAGAGCCGATGGATCGGGAAAAGCGTATCCGGTATGGAATTTCTGGAAAGCAGCCTGCCGGGATTTAACAGCGAACTGATCCTGACCAGTGTGATGGCCTGTTTTGGTATCCTTCCGGGAATCTTGACCGTTCTGATCTATCTGATGATGATCTGGAAAATCTTTGGTGTCTCGAAAAAACAGCAAAATCAACTGGGAACTATGATCGGATATGGATGTGGGCTTGTATTTGCAACGCAGGTTGCCTACAGCATTCTTACCTATCTGCGAGTTCTGCGAATATCCTCTGTAATTCTTCCGTTTTTATCAGTTACTGGTGGTGGAACACTGGTGGCGTACCTTTTGATGGGAATGGTCCTGAGTGTTTACCGGTATAAAAATATCCCGCTGCATCCGGAAAAGAGCCGGTTGCCGAGGATTCGAATCACAATCGAATGAAAAATAGAAACGTCAAACCATTCGTATATGTCTGGTTTGACGTTTCTTATTTATGCGTCATTTTGTTTTTCTTATTTAAGGGAAAATCCCTGTAGAAGAATGGAGTTCCAATTACTTTTTTGATAAAGAAAACGGACAAAGGTTATTCTATGCTGTATCAGGATTTTTAAGGTAATTCAATGTAACCCACGGCATGCATAATATCGCACTCCGTAATTGAAGTAAAATGAACTTTGTAGTTTTGAGTCATCGGTTACGACATTCCATGATATCAGCTATGACTTCAGAAAATGACCTTGTGTTGCTGGATGCGATATCTTCCATTCCTTCATTAAGTGTGTTGTATAATTCAAATCGGCTGGTCAATTCTTCATAAGCTTCGATACTCATAACTGCAAGATCGATTTTTCCATTTTGGGTAATGAAGACCGGTTCAGAAGAACTATGGCAAAATAAACGCTATTCCTGGTATAAAGCACATACTATGTATGAATTATCCTTAGTATTCAGCCTTCAATTGTGATAATAAAATCGCCCATATTCAAGAAAAAAGAAACAGGAGGAGCGGTTTTATGAATGACAAATCTAATCTGAAATCCCAAGAAAAACCACCAAAATTAAATCTGGAAGATTTTCTGATTTTATCGAATGGTACCGATAAGGAAGGAGATCCGCTAAGTGCCGGATCTATTCATATCTGGAAACAGTCGGAGGGACAAAACGAGGCGATAAGAAATTATGAACTCCCGGGTGCTATTTATGAAATATTGATCAGGGATCGTTTTGTACAGATGAATATGGATTTTCAACAAAAGTCCCGGCATGGA
>OHAU01001844.1_pt1 | contig 22544 bp, 20 predicted proteins | sample 1577181 | NCBI WGS metagenome assembly OHAU01 (sample SAMEA3541472, study PRJEB24748) | human gut metagenome | biome: human gut; feature: human-associated habitat; material: faeces | place: China | collected 2012 | reverse complement strand
AAACAATATTAGTATAAAATGTGCTGGAATAAATTGCAAGCCAAGCTTTCCATGGTGTATATTAATTGAGGAGTGCGGATTGGGAATTGGTCTGCGTCTTAAATGTTGTGTATATCAGTTGCTGTGTCTGACTATAGCATACGCTTGAATAATCCGAGCTGTGTGTAACTTAATGTCGCTATATACATTAGGGCGGTGCGTCAAATCTCGTTCAAGCGAAGCGCGTTTGATTTGACACACCGTAATAAACTCTGTAGATAGCGACATTTAGTTACACTAAGCGCAGGATTCCTGAAAGCGTATGCTATAGTCAGATGCCACAACATCATGTACGCAAGTCGAAGGATGCAGGACAATTCCCAATCCGCAGACCGCAATAAAATAAAAGGAGTATCCGATGCTTGAATTAAATGATATAAAAAAGGATTATGTGTCTGGTTCGACTACTGTGAGTGCACTTAAGGGCATTAATCTTAGGTTCAGGGACTGCGAGTTCGTGTCGATTCTTGGACAGTCCGGATGTGGTAAGACTACTATGCTTAATATTATAGGCGGACTTGATAAGTATACGAGCGGCGACCTTAAGATAAATGGAGTGTCAACTAAGAATTATAAGGACAGAGACTGGGATTTTTACAGAAATAATTCTATTGGTTTTGTGTTCCAGAGTTACAATCTGATTCCGCACCAGACTGTTTTATCTAATGTAGAGCTTGCACTTACGCTTTCAGGTGTATCTAAGACAGAGAGAAAGAGAAGAGCTATAGAGGCACTTGAGAAGGTTGGACTTGGTGAACAGATTCACAAGAAGCCTAATCAGATGTCAGGTGGACAGATGCAGAGGGTTGCTATTGCAAGAGCACTTGTAAATAATCCTGATATCCTGCTTGCTGATGAGCCTACAGGAGCGCTTGATACAGAGACAAGTATCCAGATTATGGAGCTTTTAAAGGAGATATCAAAGGACAGACTTATAATCATGGTAACTCATAATCCGGAGCTTGCCAAAGATTATTCTACAAGAATAGTCAGATTGTTAGATGGTGTGATAACTGATGACTCTGATCCATATTCGTTAGAAGATATGGAAGCTGATATTAAGGCTAAAGAGGCTGCTAAGGTTAAGGTATCAGAGAAGAAGACTAAAAAGTCAGGAAAGAAGCAGAAAACATCTATGTCATTCTTTACAGCGCTTTCACTTTCCTTTAATAACCTTATGACTAAGAAAACAAGAACGATTCTTACTGCATTTGCAGGAAGCATAGGAATTATCGGTATTGCAATGATTCTTTCTATCTCAAATGGTATCCAGTTATACATTGACAGAGTTCAGAGAGACACGCTTTCAAGCTATCCTATAACACTTCAGGCAGAGTCGATTGATATAAGCAGTATGGTTACAAGTATGACGGGCAATTCTGATTCAGCAGAGCATGAAGACAAGACTAAGATATATTCTAACGATATCATGGGTGATATGATTAATACCATGGTAAAGGAAGTTAAGAGCAATAACCTTTCAGAGTTTAAGAAATACATTGAAAACGACGGCTCTGACATTAAGTCATATGTAAGTGATATCCAGTATTCATATGATGTTCCTCTTAACATTTATATGAAGGATACTTCTAACGGTGTTGAACAGTTAAATCCAAGCACAATGTTTGATTCGATATATGGCGAGGGTGCAACAAGCACATCTTCTGCAATGTCATCAGGCATGGGTATGGGGATGTTTTCTAACAGCAGTGTGTGGAACCAGCTTTTAGGAAACCAGCAGGTTCTTGATGAGCAGTATGATGTCCTCGCAGGACACTGGCCAGAGAATTACAACGAGGTTGTGCTTGTTACAGATAAGAATAACGAGGTTGATGATTATACACTTTACTCATTAGGACTTAAAGACCCTGAGGAAGTAAGAACACTCTTTAAGAAAATGATGGTTGGTGAATCATACGAAACAGAAAAGGATATAAGCTATACATTTGACGAGATACTTGATACAGAGTTTAAGCTTGTTATGCCTACGGACATGTATAAGTACAATGATGTGACCGGTACATGGGACGATTACAGCAAAGATGATAAGTATATGACAAATGTTGTAAATAACGGAACTGACATTAAAGTATGTGGAATAATCAGACCTAATGATGACGCAGTCAGCACTTCAATTTCAAGTGGAATCGGTTATACAGCAAAGCTTACTGAATATATTATCGAAGAAGTAAAAAACAGTGAGATTGCCAAGGCACAGCTTGCTGATACAAGCGTTGATGTATTTACAGGAGTTCCATTTGACAATGACAGGAATACAGAGATTACAATGGACGATGTAAATGCATATATGGCAACACTTTCACCAGAGGAAAGCGCCCAGATGCAGGCAATGACAAGTGGAATGAGCGATGACCAGATACTACAGCTTTTCTCAGCGTCACTAAAGGCTAGAACAACAGATGCAACATTAGACAGCAATAAGTCAAAGCTTGGAATTACAGACCTTGATACACCTTCACAGATAGATATATATGCAACTGATTTTGATTCTAAGGAGAAGGTTCAGAATATTATTAAGGACTATAATAAGTCACAGCAGGACGATGGCAAAGAAGAAAATGTTATTAACTACACAGATTATGTTGGAATAATGATGTCTTCAGTGAGTACAATTATTAATGCAATCTCTTATGTATTAATAGCATTTGTTGCAATATCACTTATAGTTTCTTCGATAATGATAGGTATTATCACATACATTTCAGTACTTGAAAGAACTAAGGAAATTGGTGTATTAAGAAGTATTGGCGCTTCTAAGAAAGATGTTTCAAGAATATTCAATGCAGAGACACTTATTGAAGGTTTTGTCTCAGGCGCACTTGGCATTGTTGTAACTTTATTGCTGTGCATACCTGCAAATGCGTTGATTAAGCACCTTACAGACATTTCTAATGTTGCACAGCTTCCGGTTGCAGGAGGAGTAATACTTATAATAATAAGTATGTTCCTTACATTTATTGCCGGACTTATCCCGGCAAAGCTTGCAGCTAAAAAAGATCCTGTTGTGGCATTAAGAAGTGAATAATGTCTTTACTTTAAAACTTCACTGTGTTAAAATTTGAAAGTAATAAGCCAATGCTATTTTGGAAAACCGGGGTGTATAATTATGAATAATAAGTTAAAGACACAGGCTGTTGAGCAGCTTTTTCAGGCAATATTAAGTCTTAAGGATTTAGATGAAGCATACGATTTCTTTGAGGATGTATGTACAATTAACGAGATTTTATCCTTATCCCAGAGATTTGAGGTTGCCAAGATGTTAAGAGAACACAGAACATATCTTGATATTGCAGAGAAGACAGGTGCGTCTACTGCGACAATCAGCAGGGTAAACCGTTCGCTTAATTATGGTAATGACGGGTATGACAGAGTATTTGAAAGACTTGGCATGCTTGAGAAAGAGTCAGAAGATAATAAGTAATATATGAAGCAATGTAAAAGGGAACTGTCAGTACTGGCAGTTCCCTTAATTTATACGGATTATTTCTTTTTGTCTGTTTTATCAGACTTCTCAGGCTGCTTTGGCGCATGCTTGGCAGAGTAATCATCAATCAGACTTTCAATCATGTTCTTCTTCATGTATACATCAAAGCTTAAAAGACATACAAGACTGAAGAACTGTAAGAATTCTCTGTCATCATCATTCTTTACATCTGTAAATGCATTACTTGCCTGTTCAGACTTTGCAAATATATCTTTAGATAAGGGCCTTGCAAGAGAGGATTCCATTGAAAATATCTCTTTATATATATAATCCAGATCCGGCTTGGAACCTTCATCAAAGAATTTCTCAGTGAGAGGATTGAGCATTTTCTGTATATCACTTATTGAGAGAATGTTCTTAAAGTAATAGATAAATGTAAGGATATATATATGCTCCTTAGAGTACTTTTTCTTAACTGGTGATGGCAGCAGATTGTTCTTGGCATAGTTGTTAATCATTGTTTTGGTTAATACTTTATCATCAGTGGTACGCTTTGTATCGTGAAGATGTTCATACATAAATGTTGTAACCTGATCCATGTACAGATTGATGTTAGGCACATCTCCGGGTTTTATATAGTTAAGAGCGGACATATCTTTAAGAATACCGCTCATAAGCTCTTTAATATCGTTGTTCATATGTTCCTCATTTCTTTAAAAATGCGTATTCATGAGAGAATACATTTATATTAATGCTTAAGCTATATTATATAGTTTTTAAAACCACATTTCAAGTAGGAATAATATAATGAACTTTAGCATAGTGTATTGTGCATATTATGATATTTTAATATTTATTACAGCAATATAAAATATGTTTCATAGGAGCAAATATTCGTGACATTTTGCTCCTGATATATTATAATGAAAAAGGTTTTTTAAGAATTCTGGGAGACAGAATTCGGATGCACCAGAGGGTGATATGTGCCAGAAAGCGGCACAGGAATGGAGGATTATTATGGGTATTTTAACAAGATTCAAGGACATTATGAGCGCTAACATCAATGCACTTCTCGATAAGTGTGAAGATCCAGAGAAGATGATTGACCAGTACATGAGAAATCTTGAGAGCGACCTTGGAAAGGTTAAGGCAGAGACAGCTTCAGTTATGGCTGAGGAGACAAGATGTAAAAGAGAGCTTGATGAATGCACAGCAGATGTTGCCAAGTATCAGTCATATGCAGAAAAGGCTCTTAAGGCTGGCAATGAGGCAGATGCAAGAACATTCCTTGAGAAGAAGCAGCAGTTAGTTTCTAAGCAGGCTACATTACAGCAGACATATAATATTGCAGCAGACAATGCAGCTAAGATGCGTCAGATGCATGATAAGCTCTGCAAGGATATCCAGTCTCTTGAAGCAAGAAGAGATGCAGTTAAGGCTAAGGTTGCAGCAGCTAAGGCTCAGGAGAGAATCAACAAGGTTGGTTCAAGTGTTAACAGTGTTGGAACAAGCATGGATGCATTCGGTAAGATGGAGGCTAAGGCTAATAAGATGCTTGACGAGGCTAATGCAATGGCAGAGCTTAACCAGACACAGCTTGAGGCAGATGTTGACAGTCTTGCAGCTAAGTATGATGCAGAGCCGGCTAACACAGCAGTTGATGATGAATTAGCAGCACTTAAGGCTCAGATGGGCTTATAATTCAGAAGCACATTTATAATGAGATAAGCAATACATAGATAAGGAGAGGGAACATGGGATTATTCAAAGGGCAGTTTGCCAACGTAGTTGAATGGGAAGAGTACAGAGATGATATAATCTTCTGGAAATGGACCAACAGAGAAATCAAGAAAGGCAGTAAGCTGATTATCCGCGCCGGCCAGGATGCAATCTTTATGTACAATGGTAAGATTGAAGGCATTTTTAAGGACGAGGGAAGCTTTGATATTGAATCACAGATTATTCCATTCTTATCAACACTTAAAGGCTTTAAGTTTGGCTTCAACAGTGGAGTAAGAGCAGAAGTTTTATTTGTTAATACTAAGGAATTCACAGAAAAGTGGGGAACTAAGAATCCTATTCTTATTCCAACACAGGCACTTCCAGGTGGAATGCCAATAAGAGCTTTCGGTAACTTCTCATTTTCAGTATCTGATTACATTACGCTTATAGACAAGGTAGCAGGTGTAAAGCAGATGTACACTGTTGCAGATGTTAAGGAAAGAATATCAGCAGTTCTTGACCAGCTTCTTATGAAGTGGATTTCTAAAGAAGGCAAGGATATGTTTAATCTTCAGGCTAATGCTTATGATATCTCAGCGGGTATTAAGACAGACCTTGATATGGAGATGAGCAAGTTAGGAATTACAATAACAAGCTTTACTATCTCAAGCTTTTCTTATCCGGAAGAAGTACAGAAGATGACTAATAAGGCAGCTTCTCAGGCAATGGTTGGAGATATGAACAGATATACACAGATGGCTATGGCTGATAGTATCGGCAATTCAAGAGGCGGTTCGAATATTGCCAGTGATATGATGCAGCTCCAGATGGGGATGCAGGTTGGACAGCAGATGATGAATAACATGAATACTGCAATGAATAATAATGCAAATGTGTCAGGTGGCACAGCACCTAAGTTCTGTCCTAACTGTGGAACACCAACTAATGGCGCTAAGTTCTGTTCTAACTGTGGAACAAAGCTTGCATAAGCTGACAATTAGTAATATGTGAATTTAATAAATAACAATCAGGGATGTTGTCATATTGGCTTGGCAACATCCCGTTGTTTTTGTATAATGTGGTAGTTGGCAGAAATAAGGTGGATATAGATTTCACATTTGCATGAAGGTGGATATATGAGATTAGAAGATTTGAATGACAGCCAGAAAAGGGCAGTTAAATATACAGATGGCGCGCTGCTTATTATTGCCGGGGCAGGCTCTGGAAAGACGCGTGTGCTTACGAACAGAATTGCATATTTAATAGAGGAATGTGGAGTAGACCCATATAATATTATGGCAATTACATTTACTAATAAAGCTGCAAGAGAGATGAAAGAACGAGTTGAGACTACTGTGGCACAGGGTGCAGGGGCTGTATGGGTAAGTACATTCCACTCAACATGTGTGAGAATTTTAAGAAGATACATAGACAGAATTGGATATGATAATAACTTTACCATATATGATACGGACGACCAGAAGTCTGTTATCAAGGATATATGTAAGAAGATGAATATAGATACGAAGATGCTTAAAGAGCGGGCTATTATGAGTAAGATTTCATCTGCTAAAGATGAATTAAAGACTCCTGATGAGTTCGAGCTTGAGGCGGGCAACGACTATAACCTTAGAAGAATTGCGGGCGTATACAGAGAATATCAGAAGACGCTTAAGCTTAATAATGCGCTTGATTTTGATGATCTGATATTCAAGACGGTTGAGCTGTTCCAGAGTGATGCAGAGGTGCTTGAGCATTATCAGGACAGATTCAGATATATAATGGTAGATGAGTATCAGGATACTAATACATCACAGTTTAAGCTGGTTGCAATGCTTGCGGCAAAGTATGGCAATATATGTGTTGTTGGTGATGATGACCAGTCTATATATAAGTTCCGTGGAGCAAACATTTATAATATTCTTAACTTTGAAAATGTGTTTACAGGTGCTAAGGTTATAAAGCTTGAGCAGAATTACCGTTCAACGCAGACTATTCTTAATGCTGCAAATGCTGTGATAAGTAATAATGTCGGCAGAAAGAGCAAGTCACTCTGGACAGATAACGGAGAGGGCGAGAAGGTTAATTATACTTTGTATGAGAACGGGTATGATGAGGCAGAAGGCGTTGCGAGTGGTATTGCAGAGTATGTAAGGGATGGCTGGAATTATAATGATGTTGCCATTCTTTACAGAACTAATGCACAGTCAAGAGCACTCGAAGAAAAGCTGATGATTCACAATATTCCATATAAGATATATGGCGGACAGAATTTCTATCAGCGAAAGGAAATCAAGGATATTCTTGCTTATCTAAAAACTATTGATAATGGTCTTGATGGTCAGGCGGTTAAGCGAATTATAAATGTTCCGAAGAGGGGAATTGGTAATACAACGATTGACAGATTGCAGGAATATGCAGATTTTAATGATATTACTTTCTGGGAAGCACTTGTCAATGCAAAGGATATTGACACAATAAAGAATGCGGCACTTTCCAAGTTAGAGCCATTTGTTGACCTTATTGGAAGACTGCGTGCCAAGGAAGAATTCATGTCATTAAAGGAACTTGCTGAGGCTGTAATTGAGGATACAGGATATATCGAGAGTCTTTCACAGAATGAAACAGTGGAAGAGGTTGAGGCAAGACGCGAGAATCTGGATGAATTCATTAATAAGGTTGTAAGCTATGAGGAGGGCTGTAAGGAAGCAGGTGAAGAGCCTACACTTTCAGGACTGCTTGAAGAAGTTGCATTAATAGCGGATATTGATAATCTGGATGAGTCAGAGCCTCATGTAATGCTGATGACACTGCATAGTGCGAAAGGTCTGGAATTCCCAATCGTGTATATGACAGGAATGGAGGATGGACTTTTTCCAAGCTATATGACAATTGTGTCAGATGATTCAACTGAGATTGAGGAAGAGAGAAGACTGTGTTATGTAGGAATAACAAGAGCAGAGAAAATACTTAATCTTACAAGTGCCAAGTCGCGTATGGTGCGTGGTGAAACACAGATGAATAAGGTTTCAAGATTCATTAATGAAATTCCTAAGGAATATATGCACATAGAAAACAATTCCAGTGGGTATGCTAAAGGCAGGATTGCATATGGCGGGACATCAGATGAGCCGGATACAACAGGCATTAACATGCGTGCAACAGCCAGATCAATTCTTAGCAGCTACGGAAGCGGCACACCAGGTGGAAGGGCAGCAGGAACATATAGTTCAAGAAAGGTTAAGATAAATGGTGGTTCTAATCCGGGATTTGGAAAAGACCCTATGGAATTATTTGACCTTAAGAAACCAGAAAAGAGAAAGACTCCGGCAGATTCTGTAAGAAGTGCTTATGCAGGAGTGCCTACACGAAGCGGCTTATCTTCAAGAAATGTAATAGGTGCTGCAAGAGGTGCAGATATAAGTGCAAAATCTTCAGGCGGACTTGGCTACAGTGTTGGTGATATGGTGAGCCATGTGAAATTCGGCGAAGGAAAGGTACTTGCTATAGAGGATTCAGCAAGAGACTATATGGTAACAGTTGAATTTGCAGAGTACGGACAGAAGAAAATGTTGGCAGGATTTGCCAGACTTAAAAAACTATAATGACAAATGTTTAACGCTATGCTATAATACATTTATTAAATCCGTGGTATGAAAGGAGATATTGTTATGAGTAAAGAAAAATTAGATGAGCTTATCGCAGCTACTAAATTAGGAGAACTTATTAGCAAGAAGGAAGATGAAGATAAGAAATGCTGCAAGAAGTGCAGCACAATTATCATAGCTGTTCTTGCTATCGTTGGTGCAGTTGCAGCAGTTGCTGGTATCGCTTATGCTGTATACAGATATTTTACACCAGATTATTTAGATGACTTCGATGATGAAGATTTCGAAGACGAAGATTTTGACGATGATTTCGAGGATGAAGACATCGAGAAGTAATGTAATAAGTGCGATATGATTGAAAGCCACAGCCGGCTAAGATATGTCCATTAGGATATATCAGAGGTTGTGGCTTTTTTATTGCATAATATTTAATTATTTCTTAATTGACATAGGGGTGTAATCAGTGTTATATTACTCAACCCTGTTATAAAGCAAAATTTAAGGGGAGGAAAGGAAAGCAGGAATTTATGACATTTTATCAGGAGTTACAGTTAAGCTCGGCTGGTTCAAAACAGCTTATCAAGAACACACAGGATTCTAAAGAGAAAAGAAGACATATTCTTATATATAATTTTAAGGTGTATCTTGTTATGATATTCTGCGTCGCAGTAGTTACAGTATTCAGTAAGCTGCTGGGGAATAATAACAGCGTTGTCGGAGTTACAGTGCTTCTTGCGGTGCTGGTATTAAGACAGGCGGATTTTGGAATTAAGACATCACATGGATTGATTTCGATAATGGGAATATATGCGATATTGATAGCAGGACCGAGGGTTTCCAATATGGTACCGCCAGTTGCTGCATTTGTAATAAATATTGTGTGTATTATGCTTCTTATGATAATGGGATGTCACAATGTAATTATGTATAATCATTCAACATTTGTTCTTGGGTATCTTTTGCTACAGGGATATGATGTCACAGGCCATGAATATATGATGAGAGTTGTGGGACTGCTTGCCGGGATGTTAGTATGCATGATTATTTTCTATAAGAATCAGAGGAACAGACCATATAGAAGAACATTTTGGGATTTGTTTAAGGAATTTAATATTAATTCAGCAAGGACAAGATGGTACATTAAGCTTACATTTATCGTATCAAGCGCTATGCTGATTGTTTCACTGATGGGACTGCCTAGGGCAATGTGGATTGGAATTGCGTGCATGTCAGTGTGTCTGCCGTTTTCTAAAGATGTTGATAAGAGAATTGGAAACAGGGCATTGTTTAATGTTGTTGGATGTGCGATTTTTGCAGTGATGTATATAGTTCTGCCAGAATCAATGTATCCGTATATAGGCATGATAGGTGGTATCGGAGTCGGATATTCCGCTGGTTATGCATGGCAGACAGCTTTTAATACATTTGGCGCATTATCAATTGCGGCGGGACTTTTTGGAATGCCTTATGCAGTTGCATTACGTATAGGACTGAATGCTGCCGGGGCTGCTTATACATGGCTGTGTGACAAGGTACTTGAAAGAATACATTCTGCAGTGCAGGCAAAGAATGCCAGCGTGGTGGAGTAAATGTGACTACTATACTTTAGCGCATTTTTCTGATAAAATTATATAAGGTATGCCGTTATGTGAATAAGTGCTGCCAGAAACTATTAATATGTTAATAACAGGCACAATTCATGTGCGGAATGGAGTATAGATTGAAAAAAGGAAGCGTATACGAAGGTAAAGTTGAAAAGGTTGATTTCCCTAACAAGGCGACAGTGTGGGTGACAGATGAGGACGGACAGAAGGAAAAGGCAATCGTCAAGAACGCAATTCCTGGACAGACTGTCAGATTCTGCGTGAATAAGAAAAGAAAAGGACACTGCGAAGGCAGACTTATGGAAGTTGTTGAGAAGAGTCCACTTGAAACCAACCCGGCATGTCCACATTTTGGCAAATGCGGTGGCTGCACTTACCAGACAGTAGCTTACGAGGAACAGTTAAAGATTAAGAGCGCACAGGTGGAAAAGCTTCTTAGCGAAGTTGTTTCGGGTGAGCTTCCATTTGAAGGAATAATTGGAAGTCCGGTCACAGAGGAATACCGTAACAAGATGGAATTTTCATTTGGTGATGAGTACAAGGACGGTCCGCTTGCACTCGGACTTCACAAACGAAACAGCATGTATGATATTGTTCCGGTTACAGAATGTAAGATTATTGATGAGGATTACAGAAAGATTCTCACATGCGTTCAGGATTATGCAATAGAGAAGGAGCTTCCTTTCCAGCACAAGTTAAGCCACGAGGGGTATCTGCGTCATCTTCTTGTAAGAAAGTCTGTAAAGACAGGGCAGATTCTTGTTGATATCGTTACAACAACTCAGATTGAGCATGATTTCACAGAGCTTGTAAACCGCCTGACATCAATTGAATATAAGGGCACTCTTACAGGTGTTCTCCATACATTTAACGACAGCCTTGCAGATGCAGTAATTAACGAGAAAACTGAGCTTCTGTATGGTCAGGATTATATTGAGGAGGAACTTCTGGGCTTACGTTTCAAGATAACACCGTTCTCATTCTTCCAGACTAATTCTCTTGGAGCGGAAGTGCTTTACTCTAAGGCACGTGAGTATGTGCTTTCTGGCGGATTTGGAGATGTGGCTGGTGTTGATGACACTGGGGCTGCCAGTGCTGTGGGAAATTCAGATGCTGCGGTGACTGCTAAAGCTGCGGGAAATGTCGAGGTTCAGGGAAATGCTGGCAGCAAACCGGTTATATATGACCTGTATACAGGTACTGGTACGATTGCACAGATGTTATCTCCGGTTGCCAGCAAGGTTATCGGTGTTGAGATTGTTGCGGAAGCTGTTGAGGCTGCTAAGAAGAATGCAGCCCAGAACGGTCTTACTAATTGTGAGTTCATTGCAGATGATGTTTTAAAGGCGCTTGATAATATTGAGATTAAGCCTGATTTCATCGTACTTGACCCACCTCGTGACGGAATTCACCCTAAGGCGCTTGAGAAGATTATAGACTACGGTGTTGACAGAATGGTGTACATATCATGTAAGCCTACTTCGCTTGCAAGAGACCTTGTTACTCTGCAGGAGAGAGGGTATAAGGTGGAGAAGTGCTGCTGCGTGGATATGTTTCCTAATACGGGGCATGTGGAGACAGTGGTTCTGATGAAGTATTGTGGGAAATAAGAAAAATAGGCATTCTAGACCACAAGAGGAAGCTCTTGGAAAAATAGGGTATTTTGAGTCTATAAATGTATGGGCCAGAGAAGAAGAGATTACAGGTTATGCACTTTGTGTAGAAGAATCTAGTGCATCAATAATTGGAGGGTATACATTGGGAGGATTCAGAGATCGGTTTGGTCATGCGAGTTATACACCAGTGCAGACAACATATGTTGAAAAAGCTGTTATTGAAAATGAAGCAAATATGGTTTTACCATACAATGAGTCTTGTGTTGTTTCAGGAAATTATCGTTGGGAATGTACAGATTTGTGTTATGTAAAAAACGTGTTACTTTCGGGATTAAAGATTAGTGTTCCCTATTTAGTAGATGAAGTTGTGCTAAAGGGAGCTGTGATAAATATTACAAATTCTGAGTTTGTTCCTAATGTGTCACGGAATAATATTAATACATTACAGCAGGCAAAATTATCGTATGCAATAGGAAAGGCAATTCATATGTGGATACGAGATAATGTTTCCTTAACATTAGAACAAAAAGGATTATTAGATTTGTTCATTGAATTAAAATACAGTAAGATGAATTGCTGTTTAAAGTAAGTGATAATACTTGACAGTAAAAAATATAATAAGCAATTATGTAGAATGGATGATGACATGTTTATTCCGGTAATAGATTCAGTATTAGAAATGAACCCTACTGAATTTGAAAAGTATGCTTTACAGATTTTACAAGATCATATCAAAGGGTTAAATAATGTGAAGTTTATACATAATAAGGTAGTCGAAGCCTATGATGGAAATTATCAATTATACGGATATATAGAATTTGAAGTAATGGGAGTGCTCTAAAAAACAATAGTTGAGTGCAAACATTATAAATATCCTATTAGCAGGGAAATTGTGCAAAAGGTTTATGACAATCTTAGAGCTATTGGCGCACAAAAAGGAATTGTAGTATCAACATCTAATTTTCAATCAGGTGCAATTGATTATGCAAAAGCGCATGGCATTGCGTTAATTCAAATGACAGAAACAGAAGAAATATTTCATACTAGATGTCACTATAGTGTAGTTGTTAATCACTCTTATGTACCGAGAAATGGCGGACAACCATATATTGGCGTTATGATAGGGAGAGGGAAAGGGAAAGACGGTGTTAGTGTAACTTGTTCATATTTATAAGTGTTGTCAGATGCACTGAAGAAATTTATATTACCGTCAGAATGAGAATAGAAACAGGAGGTCTTTTATGGCAGCAGTTGATTATGCATGGAGCATAGAACTAGGACAAGAATTAACGGCATCAGAAGCTCATGAAAAATGGTTTATGGGAATACTCTCTGATAAAACAATGTTTGAATGTAGAGATGAAAACTGTAATGCTCAAATTACTTGCGTTAATATGGATAAGCAGCAGTATCAAATGAAAATGCGAGAACATTTCAAGGTTTATGGACAACATTCAGAAAAATGTGAAGAGGTAAAGAAAAATAAAGATGTTAATAGAAAATATAAGACAGGAGCGGGAACGGAATCACCAGAACTAGAAGAAGAAATAACATTCAACATGGAAAGGTTGCCGAGCCATAAAGAAACACAGATAGATAAACATAGTGATGATTTTTCAGAGGGACAATCTGTTGAGAACAAAGTAGTAAAAAAAGAAAAGGAAGGTGAGAAAAGGAGCGGTTCAAGAAAATCACATCTATATCTAGTACATACGCTAGTAACAAAGTATTTATATGGATTGAAAAATGGAACTTTAGCTAAAATAAAAGTGAATATTTGTTATCCTGGAAGCAAGAAGATATATTCAACTCCCTTGGACAAATTGTTTAAAAATATTAAAAGCACTCCTTTTGTGTCAGAAGAGGCATGGAAAATGAAAATATTTTTTGGTAAAGCCAATATCAGTAAAAATAGGAAAGGCGAGTATTGGGTTAATTTTGAAGAACAATTGTATAACGACGAGAGGAAGGTGTGTTGTGTCATTAATCAGCAGATAATAGATAATACACTAAGTGAAAATGCATCCAAAAAACTATTAGAAAGTTTTTTATATAAGAAAGATACATATTGTTTTGCTTTTGGAAAACTTAAGGAAACGAAAGACAGAATTTATATAAATATATTAACATTAGATCATTTGGCATGTACAACAGAAGATATTGAAAGATTAGATGATTTGTGTTAGATGAAGAATAGGAAAAATGGACAGAATCAAGCCTCTAAGTCCCTCAAAGATTTGGAGGTTTTCTTCTGCCCATTTTTAGAGGAAAGTAATTTCCGAAATAGAAATCTAGGGTACAATATCTTAAAAGTCATCAACAGGGTAAGTGGACCATAGAGAAAGAGCAGAACACAAATCACTCGTAAGCCAGTCTGGTTTGTATCTCAAAAACAAATCTAATCTTTTTCTATGGCAGATGCAAAGTGGTGCATTATGCTGATTTTTGCAGGTCTGGTAGGGGACTGTTGCATCATTTTAGAACCCAAACTTGACGAATAAGTCATGGGATGTGCATCTTTATTGCGCACTCATGGCAGGTGGAGACGGTGTGTCTACTGTCAAGAAAAGTCTAATAAATCAAAGGTTTCAGCAATTTTTTTGGGAAAATAGATGTGTATTTCTGTTCCCGCAGAGTGAGGATATAACCGAAGGTTTATCCCAGGGGATAGGTTTTTCAAAATAGGAGATATACATTTTGGTGAAGGGATACTTTTTTGCAAAAGAATTGTATTTTTGGTGTTTTAGGATTGAGTTTATAAAAACATATGATAATGTCAGGAGGATACGTTTTGGAAATCAAATATCAAATATTTGTAAGTTCAACATATGAAGATTTAAAAGAAGAAAGAAAAGAAGTAACACAGGCAATTTTGGAATGTAATTGTTTTCCAGCAGGAATGGAATTGTTTCCAGCCTCTAATAAAAGTCAGTGGGAGATAATAAAAAGAGTAATTGATGAAAGTGATTTTTATCTAGTTATAATAGCAGGAAGATATGGTTCAATAGGCGTAGATGATGATGGCAATAAAGTAGGATATACAGAAATGGAATTTAATTATGCTGTCAAAACCGGTAAGCCTATATTAGCCTTAATATATGATGATATTGACAATTTGCCAAGAAGTAAAACTGAGAGCAAAGGTACAAAACAATCTAAATTATTGAAATTTAGAGAAAAGGCATGCTGTGGTAGAGTTATTCGAAAATGGAATAATAAAGATAATTTGAAAGCAGCAGTGCTTGCAGCAATCGTTGAACTAAAACGAGATACAAACGCATCAGGTTGGATTAGAGCAAATCTAAAAATGGATAAAACGGCATATACTATATTGGATGAGCAGCGTAGATCATATGAAAAACAGTTGCTTGATTTAAATGGTATTATTGATAAAGAAAAAAAGAAAATATATGAGAAAGAAGAAATTATAAAACAACTCAATGATAAGTTATTGTGTTATGATGAACAAATTAAGAAAATTATAGAAGACAACAAAAGGTTGAATGCAAGATGGAAAGAAAAAGGAAGTTTTTGGATTTTGTTGGCAGAAATTAATGCAAGGTATGAATATTTTATGCATGAGCATAAAAATTTAGCAAATGATTTACGTAGTGAATATGGTTACGAGCTATCTTGTGAGGAAGTGAATTTCTTGGAGTATAATAATGATTCCTATGTATGGAAGCAAGTAACTAGAAAGGCTTTTACTATACAGGATGAATATATGAAAATGTCGGTAAAAGATAGGAAGCAATTTTTACATACAATTGGAATATCATTAGAAGATTATATACCGGATAGAGATTGCTTAGCATGTTCATATAAACAATTTGAATCACTATTTGCATTATGTTTTTCTCTGGTTTTTATGAAATTATCAAATAAAGAGGATGAGCTATTTACAATTGTGGCACTAAAAGAGAATCAAGTTATGGATGTTTGTAATGAATTCGTGAGTGAACTTTGGGAAATTGAGTTAGCCTTAAGTGAGAATGATGGTTAATTATGTTTTGGCGTTTTATAAGAAAAAGTGTGCGCAAAACAAAGAAAAATCCAGATGTTTTATGTAGAGGATAACCATGATGCTATGCTTTTTAAGCGGATATGGGAATGCGTTTAGCTTGAGATTAAAAGCAGAAAAAAGTACCTTAAGGAGCATGGGATGTGCCAATCGCCATGTGAGGAAGAAACATTGATAAAGGCTTATCTGATGGCATGGAATGCACTGGTGGAGAATCAAGTAGATTTCATGGAACAATGGACGGAGCAGTTGCAGAGTGAGAACCTCTTAGAAGGTTATCGGGCAGAGAAGTTTATCAAATACACTGATGAGGCAGAAACATTGAAGGAAATGGATACGGATTTTATGCTGAAAACATTCCACCACATTAAGGTATTTGAGGACTGAACATTGTTGGTAGTGCTCCTAGATGGAACGGAAATTAAATGTAAAAATGAAGAGGAGTAAAAAAGATGCCGATTGGAAGTTGAGATTTCCAATCGGCTTTTTTACTTCTTTTCGGATAATAGGATATGTGGCCTGCTGTGGTATAATATTATTGAATTTTTATGATTGGAGGGTAAATTCATGGAAAGGATAAAACCCAAAAACAAATAAAGAAAGAAAATAAAAATTGGTTATTATTGGTGACAGTTAATGATATAGAAACAAACTTAATAGGATTAATATGCTCTAACATATTACCTGAATGCCACATAAAGTCATTAAATACACCTGAATTATGCCAATAATCAAACTTCATTTGATTCTCCTGAACACCTAAACGAAGAGACTTGAGAGTGACGTTAAACAAACGAGAATCACGCAAATTCTGTTGACCTTTAACAAAAGACTCTGTATCTAAGTTGTAAGCTTGTGAAGCACCTACTTTGGCATTTGTAGCAGCATTCTGAGCGGAAGCACGAGCACCAACAATGGCAGCAGCAGCATTCGTATAAAGCGAATCCATTTGCGCTTTACTCATCTTATCATACCACTTATTAACCTTTTGTTGGTAAGCTATCTGAGCAGCAGTATAAGCAATCTCTAATCTATCCTTTTGGAACTGCAAAGGTTGACCGATACGAGCATACATTGCCTTTGAAGCCAATTCCCACGCAGAACCTTGGGCAAGCAAGTTATCTGCATAGGTCTTGGTGTACATCTGTTGTTCGGTCTGCTTCAGGATATTCAACTGCATATCCTGAGAGGACTTTTTGAGATAGTTATCATACTTGAGACCTGTAGTCTCTTGCACCATCTTGGCAATCTGAGCAGCCTTTTCGGCAGCTGCATAATTATTATCAATCTCCTGACGTGTGACCTGCGAACGAACCAAGTTAGATTGCTGCATCTGGGCAAAAGCATTAACGGCATTAGGTATAGCGTCACGAGTAGCAGACGTATCTGCAGGGGCGTTTTGCTCGGGAGTAGCACCCATATTGCCAGCTATATTGCCATAGGCAAATGCAGGATTTATACCTGCTTGCAGCAACAACTTACTAGCATTAACGGGATTCTTATACTTGTTGTACATATACTCGTTAAAGCTATTTTGGCGGTCAATAGCTTCATAACTAGCTTTTTGCGCCTTATGTGAACCAAGCAAAGAAGCACCTGCACCGAGAATAGGAGACACGGCAGAAGCAATACCACTTAAAGTTGAAAGAAAAGAACCCATATAATTGATAAAAAAGGTTTAAGCCCCCTACTTCTGTAGGGGGCAAATAGATATTAAACATTATCACTAGGTGTCTGAGGAGTCTCAGGAGTCTCAGGAGTCTCAGGAGTCTCAAGAGTCTCAACATCGAGACTATCAGAAATCTGATTAACATAACCAGCAAACTCCTTTAACTCGCTAGGAGTCTGTAAAGAACGCAACTTACAAATCTGCAACTTAACATCATCACTCAAGGACTCGTAACCTGAAGAAGTCTTAACAAGCTGCAAAGAAGCTAAAAGCGACTGACGCTCAGAATCACTACAAGATGGGTCAAGAGCACGAACAAGGGGCTCACAACGCTTGCCAGTAGTAGAGTCAAGAGGGCACAAAGCATCCATTTCATCTTGATTAATCACTTTCTCAGGATGAACCTCGTAAGAAGGTGAAGGAACAGCAGTATAACAATACTGAAAATAACTACTATAATTCATAAACAAACTAAATTAAAGGCTCACCGCTAACCGACATAGGCAAAACGGCTTGAACATTATTACTAACTTCACAAATGAACTGGTCTTGAGTCTGAAATCCCTCATACTGATTAACAAAGATGCTATTATACAAAGCAGGATTGATATAAAAGAAGTTCTTTGAAAGACCATCCTTACACCAATAAGAAGCCATATCGTCCTCAAAGCCAGCGAGACGAGGAGCAGTCCAACTAGAAAGAGTAGGCTCACCACTAGCTGAACGGTAGATGTTACCATTCAACTGACCGTGAACCTCATCTATATGTGTCTTATACTCAGCATATCGAGGAATCCAACCAAGAACGGCAGGGGATTTAATACCACCTGAACCAGGGACTTTGGCAAGATACAGAGCAGTAGCGTCAAGAGGCTGCTTTCCAAGATTATCAAACTCTGGTTGAAAATACTCAGAGGATGAAAGCTTCTTGTTAAAGATGTTAACACCATACGAACTGTAATCAACATCAGGCACAAAAGAACAAATACCCATCAGGATACCGTGTTCTTTGGTATCAAACTCAAACGTATCAGAGCCTTGTGCAACACCATTTCCGTAAATACGACCAACGGGGGTTCCCTGAAAGGCACTATCCGAAGTCGTGAGAGTATCAGCAGTAGATGTAATCGGGTTAACCTGAATCACGCTACTAGCAGAACCAACAAACTGACAACGCATCTGGGGAGCGTAAGCATCAAAGCCATATCTAGCCTTAATCTGTGACTTATAATCACCATCCGAAGCCTGAGCCATAAGACGATAAAGCTTATCAAGCGCAAAGGCACTACGAAGATTAGAGACAGTCAGACGCAAGGTCTTCTTATTGATAGCATCAGTAGCAACATCAGCCTGAAAGCCTGAAATTTGGTGAGTAGTAGGAGTAAAGGACGCCACATCAGTATCAGAATAAGACGGAAAAGAGGGCGAAGCAAAATGATTACTCAAGAAATCTGCACCTTGAAATTGGGTATTAGCAATGGTAAACAAATCTTTTTTCCAAGGACGATAATTGAGTGCGAGATAATTATCCAAGAAATTCTGCAACGTTACAGCATTCCACGAAGAAGTAAGGTCTATATTAAGACCATCAATATTCCAAGACTTAACACGGTTGTCTTCCCAATTCGCAACACGGTAGAAATCGGCGCAAATCTTCTGATAAGCAAGCAAGCGAAAAGGATTCATAGCTGCAGGAGCGAAATCCATAGATTCTGGAGTATAATAACAACCATAACCGAGCAAATCAAGCAGACGCATTGCATTCTGTATCTTAGGATAACCAAGCAAATCTGTACCAAGACCACCAGCAGGGGTAGGGTTAGAAGCAGATAACTTATCTTTGAAAGCGTTATAAATCTTAGCCAAATCGAACTTTGGAGAATCAGAAGAAACCTTAGAATCATACAGAGAAGTAGGGAACTTGGTACCCGTCACAAACTGAGGGAAGTCTCGCCACAAGAGACGATAAGGCACAAAAAAGAACTCAATATGTTGTGTACACTGAATGAACGCAGCCGAGTTCATAGGCATTGTACGAGTGAACATACGGGCATTAATGCGGTAGTGCTCATCAGGGTTACACTCACGAACGAAACACGGCAACAACATACCAAGACTGCTAGTAAACTTGTTACTATAGCCTACATCAAACGCATTACGAGATACGTTTGAAATCGAAAGCGGTTTTTGTAAAACTGACTTAACCATAATAAAATATATTAATTAATAAATAATACCCTTTTGTCGGGCATAAAACTCTTTATACTTTTTAGACTTGTTACGGTCAATACACTTCTGGGTAGTATTAACACGGAAATTCATATTAATAGTGTTATTATATAAGAAATCCAAAACAGCAGGAGACAACTCAAGACCAATGTAAATATCTGAGATAACAAGACCAAAATTATTTAACTGTCTGTTAAGTTGAAACCTATCAACGGCAGGAGTAAGCACTCTAGGAAGAGAGAAAACAAACTCAGGGTAATAAGTGAGAAGATAAATTTTAGCCTGATAGCGTTGAGTAAATAGATACTCATTATACGCATTACGAGAGCCATCTAACAAATCTTCCTGCTCGGCATAAAACTTAGACAACTTGTATAACTCAAGATTACTATATAATCTATCAAGACACTCAATATATTGACGAGGAGACAACCTACGAGACACAAAACGACCTGTAAGAATACCTAAATTATCACGTTCAGGAACATCGAAGGAGCGAGAACACCAATACTTCAACATACGATGAAATCGGCTATTTTGATAGCGATAATAATCGTTGTAAGGGGTATCATCATAATCCTGATTGAAATCATAACAAACCAAGTCTTGTTTCTTTTGGTAGAAAAAACCACGTCTAACAATTGGTCTTTTTACATACCTTCCTGCTTCATACTTCGCAAATATTGATAATTTATCATTAATATCCGAAACGCCATATGCTTGGCACTTAGGGAAGTATCGAAGGAGATACGTGTAGGGTAAAGGGTACTCGGTAAAGGACTTTTCGTCATCATTCCATTGAGGATAAAGGATAGTTCCATTAAAGAGTGCATCCGTAAGCACATCTGGGCTAACTTTGTAAGAACCAATAATAGGGTTTTTACTTGCCAAGACCTTTGGACGGAAGGGTTTAGCCTGAAGAACATCAGGCAAACTATATGTGCTACATACATAGCTTGCAACGTACGAGGGAGCAGCCTTTGTGACGTGTTGTGAGTCGCATCTATCCGGACTACACATCTGCCAACTTTCGTATATAAGACCGTGCCAATAGTCTCTATCGGCAGATTTTGCGCTATTCTTGTAGGAATCAAGAAAATCGTTTGCCAAACACTTTTCATCACACCACAAAATGCCGTGGTAATGTGGACGCAGGGTAGTTGGTCCATATTCGCCATTAATGAAGATTCGGAAAAGCGGCTCTTCTTTAAGCTTACCATTAACGAATAAACTTGTATAATATTTTTTATTGCGCTGAACATATCTTTTGAGATTTATAAACAGACGTTTCTTGAAATTAATAATGTCCTGCTTCCAAAGGACACCGAAACAATCGATATCAATGGGGCATTCATTAGACTCTATAGGGTGTACACCTTGTACCTCAGAATCGTGAATAATAACAGTACTTTCACCATCAACTACTTCTCTGCGGTTACGAAGTATCCACCATTTACCAACACGCTCTAAATAGGGAATATGCTCATTATCATAAGTGAGAGTAAAAAAGATAGCATAGGGATGTTGTTCAGACTCCTTGTAGCATCTTTGCGTCAATTCGTCAGAACGCATCTTAAGACAATAAGGACACTTACCACAATTATGCCACTCAAATACACCTCTTGCAGCATTATAAATGCGCAATGGGTGGTAGCAACGCATAGCAGGTGTAACGTTCTGCCTAAAACGCTTAACATAATCCTTAATACTATCTCTCATATTCCCAAAATTTATAACGATGTATAACCCAGTTGAGCAGCCAACGCAGTAATAGCGTAAAGAACTGCCTTAATAATAACTTTAAAAACTTCTTCTTTTTTAAACATAACTTATTTATTTGTAATCGAAATAGTAATTGACTCTTTACCTAGAACAGACAAGCAACGGTCAAACAGTGAGCCTAAAGTGCTAGTAGAGTAAGCCAAAGGAAGAACACCACCACGCTTACCAACAAGAATGCAACCGCTAGTATCTTTATGGGTATTACCAGAATGAATGAGAATTCCAGAACGACCAGAGACACCACACAAAGTAAGCATGTATTTTCCAAACTTTGGAGAATAATGAAAATCAATAGAATAAGTGCCAGGAGCAATACAACAACCTTTGCCGTATTTAACCTTTTTACCTATAGCAGGCTCTAGAGTATTACAGAACGGGACATCATCGATAAATAACTCACCCAATGTAGAACAAGAATCAAACGAATCTCTGACCAATAACAATCTCATATCTTTTTTACATTAAAATTAAACAATAAATTATATCAGAAACAATAAGTAACTGAAAACGAGTGCAAAGATAATGAAGTACTACCATACTTCTAACATAAGGGACGTTATGTTAACAAATATTAGTTTACTTTTAAAATGTTTCACGTGAAATGCTATGTGGAGATAGCATTATTTACGTGTGTGTCGGTTTTCCTTTAAAGGACAAGGGCAGGTTGGCGATTGGCGGGGGCAATCGCACTTCGTGAAAACCGAAAGTTGATAACTAGCGATTAGGGGGCGCCACTCCGCGCCCCCTACAACCCCTCGGAGGTCGGACGCCGACGGCGAATGTTAGGGGGTTTCACCCCCTCAACCCCT
>OHAU01001841.1_pt1 | contig 22564 bp, 20 predicted proteins | sample 1577181 | NCBI WGS metagenome assembly OHAU01 (sample SAMEA3541472, study PRJEB24748) | human gut metagenome | biome: human gut; feature: human-associated habitat; material: faeces | place: China | collected 2012 | reverse complement strand
TGTTTTTCTTTATTTTGAGCCATTGACTTTGGTACTGATCGAATTTTTGATGGGGTGGATCTTTCTTTACTGAAAGAAAAAGTTAAGAGGATTTTGGCTAATTATCAGAAGCTTGATTTATTGAATTTAATACCTGTAAACTTTAGGTATCTTAGGAAAACGAAATAAAAGAATAGAAAATCCAGAACCATTGAAATTTTGCCGTTATTTTGATCGGTTCGCAGCAAATTTGGTGCATTGTTTGAACTCGCGTAGCGAGTGAGTTATGCAAGGAAAATTTGCGAATCAGCGACCGGTCAAAATGGCGAGCAAAATTTCTGGTCTGGATCTTCTATTCTTTTATTTCGTTTTCCTAAGATACAGAAAGACTACAGCTATTACACCAACAATTAAAATTTCTCAGGAAGCTGCGCCAGAATAATCGCTATAAACATCAATACACATCCGATCAACTCTCTCTGGCTTAAGTTTTGATGCAGTACCAAAAATCCAGCGATCACAGAGGTCACAGATTCCAGACTAAGGATCAACGATGCTACCGTAGGATTCATATTCTTCTGCCCCACGATCTGTAATGTATAAGCAACTCCACATGACATCACTCCTGCATATAAGATTGGTTTCCATGCGAGTAAGATCACGCTGATCTCTGGATGTTCAAAGAGCATCATTGGAACAAAACAAAGAATCCCGCAGACAAAAAACTGAATACATGACATTTTCACTCCATCATTAAATTGTGTAAAATAATCGATCACTAAAATATGAATCGAAAATGCAATTGCACCTAAAAATACAGAGATATCCCCTTTTCCAATCGAAAATCCGTCCGTAATGCATAAAAAATAAAGTCCTGCAAGTGCGATCACAACGCTGATCCAGACGGATAATCCGCACTTTTTTCCTAAAAATAATCCCAAAATTGGAACAATGATAATATAAAATGCTGTAATAAATCCTGCTTTTCCTACAGTTGTATACATGATTCCAAATTGTTGCAAGGTGCTTCCTGTAGCTAATGCGACTCCGCAACAGATTCCGCCTAATAGCAATGTCTTTTTCTCCGTGAAGTTTGTTTTCTTCCTTACTTTTCCTCTGTTTAGAAACGCAATACACGGAATCAATACAATGCCTCCAATCAATGTACGAACACAATTAAATGTAAATGGTCCAACATAATCCATTCCAACACTTTGTGCAACAAATGCAGCGCCCCATATGATCGCAGCTAAAAATAATGATAATGATCCTTTGATCTGTTCTTTTTTCATACTTTTCAAACCTTCTCTTTCGTTAGCATATTGAATTTATTTTACTACGGTAGTTTTTTGTCTGCAAGTAAAAAGAAAGAATGCATCTTATGATCTGATATCGATCATAAATACATTCTTTCTTTTTAAGTTTAAGAATTGTATCTATATTTAATTTTATAGTTACCTATTTGTAAAGGGTCAGTATTTCTTCCCCTACGTTACACTCTCCAATATGTTTCAATGAAATACTTGCGTATTCCGCATTATTACTGATAACTACCGGAGTCGTCATAACATATCCATCTACTCTCATATCTTCTAAGTCGAACTCACAGATGAGTTCTCCTTTTTTTACTTTCTGACCAGCTTCTACTTTCATATAGAAGCCTTTTCCACCTCGCTTTACTGTATCAAGCCCAAGATGTATCAAAACTTCTGCTCCATCTTTGGATTCCATAGCAAGGGCATGTTTTGTCCTAAACACTGCTGCGATGATCCCATCTACTGGTGCATATAGTTTTCCTTCTTCTGGTTTAACTGCAAAGCCTTCCCCTAACATTCCACCAGAAAATGCCTCATCTCCAACTTCTTCTAGTTCGATCGCACATCCTTTGATCGGACAGGCGATACTTTCCTGTTGCATTTTATCTTTGGAATGTGTATTTTCTTTTAGTAATTGTTTGATTTCTTTCTTTGCTCGTCTTGTCCTTAAATAATCTTCCAGTTCTGATTTTAGCACCGTTACATATGGACCATAAATGATCTGAATGCTGTTTCCTCGTTTCAAAATTCCCCTTGATCCTGTTTCTTTGATCATGGCATCATCCACCAGACTTATATCTTTCAGTCCACATCGAAGTCTTGTAACACAACAATCAATATCACCGATATTCTTTTTGCCTCCAAGTCCCGCTGCGATCTTTGCTAATAATTCTTCTGAAAAATCTTCTCTGTATTCATATTCTGACTCTTCTTCATATTCTTGTGCGTGTTCTTCTTCCCTTCCTGGTGTTTTGATATCAAATTTCAAGATCAGAAAATGGAATAAGGAATAATACACTATGAAATAAACAATTCCCAGTGGAATGACCATCATCCAGTTTGTTTTTTCTTGTCCTTGCATGATTCCAAAAAAGAACAGATCGATAAGTCCTCCAGAAAATGTTAATCCAACTGTAATCTTCAATACATGCATCATCATATATGCAAGTCCTGCAAAAACACAATGTATTCCATATAATCCAGGTGCAATAAATAAAAATGTAAATTCCAACGGTTCCGTAATTCCTGTGAGCATTGATGTTAATGCTGCTGAAATCATAAGTCCACCGACAACTTTTCTATGTTCAGGTCTGGCACAACGGTAAATTGCAAATGCCGCTCCTGGCAATCCAAAGATCATCAATGGGAACTTCCCTGCCATAAATCTTGTTGCTTCCACATTAAAATGTGTTGTTGCTGGATCTGCTAATTGAGCAAAAAAGATATTTTGTGCCCCATCGATCATTTTCCCAGCAACTTCCATCGTTCCACCTAGCGATGTCTGCCAGAACGGGAGATAAAATACATGATGAAGTCCAAATGGGATCAATGCACGTTCCATCACTCCATAAATAAACGTCCCTAAATAGCCTGAAGCTCTCACAATTCCTCCAATGGAATACATCAGATTCTGGATCGGAGGCCAGATAAAGAACATTAATATTCCAACTCCAACATATACAATGGTACAAATAACCGGCACTGCCCTTGTCCCACCAAAAAACGATAAAACTTCTGGAAGTTTTATTTTATAAAAACGGTTATGAAGATACCCGACACCAAGTCCGACAAGAATTCCTCCAAATACACCTAACTGTAGTGATGTTATTCCAAGAATCTGATCCGTTGCTCCCGCATGCATTGTATATGTATCACCATACAATGATAACATCGATGAAATAGCTTCGTGCATAACAAAAAAAGACAATGCCCCTGATAATGCTGCTACCGCTTTCTCTGCCTTTGCCATCCCAATTGAAACTCCCATTGCAAATATCAACGGAAGATTGTCAAATATAATACTTCCACAATCACTTCCAACTTTAATTACTCCATACAAAATAGTCCCCGGACCCATGATCTTCATCAGATGATAGGCCCGAAGCATTGTTTCATTTGTCAAAGATCGTCCAATTCCAAGCAAAAGACCTGCAACTGGCAAAACAGCGATCGGAAGCATAAATGCACGTCCGACTCTTTGCAAGACGCCAAATACCTTTCCTGTTTCCTTCATATAAAACTTCCTTATTCTATATATTCTTATAATCCTTCTTTATCTATTATGGTCATGATCATAATGTGGAAATCATGACTTCCATATCTCCATCAAAAGTAACTTCTTTCTGATCGGAACAGATCACAAAATGGTCACCTTTCTTTACTTCATTTCCTTCAAAAATTCCTGTTCCCTCTATGATGCTTACCATCATAAATGGTTCGTCATTCTTGATCACATTTTTTCCATTCAACTGATAACGATCCACTTTAAAGAATTCACTGTCAACATATCTTGTCTTTGTACCATTCTCAAGCATTGTCTGCGGAAATTCTTTGTTCTGATCAATATCTGCTGGTACATTTGTCACATCAATAGACTGCTGTACATGAAGCTGCCTTTCATTTCCATCCGCATCTTTTCTATGATAATCATAAACACGATATGTAATATCAGAAGACTGTTGTGCTTCATAGATCAGCGATCCGCTGCAGATCGCATGTAATGTTCCAGATGGAATATAGAAGAAATCTCCTGCTTTGATCTTGAATGAATTTAACAGATTGTCATAATCATCATTCTCGATTGCTTTGACGAATTCATCTTTTGTCTTTGCATGGTGTCCCATGACCATCTTTGTTCCTTCATCCGCTTGAAGAACAAACCAACATTCTGTCTTTCCTAAAGAATTCTCATGTTCTTTCGCATACGCATCGTCTGGATGCACCTGTACGGACAGGTCATTTTTTGCGTCAATGATCTTTACAAGTAATGGAAACTGATCTCCTTCGATATTTCCAAATAATTCTCTATGGTTCTTAAATAACCAAGATAATGTTTTTCCTTTATATTCTCCATCTGCGATCGTACAATCTCCATTCTTATGTGCAGAAATTGCCCAGCACTCTCCTGTGTGATCACTCGGGATCTCATATCCATAAATATCTTTTAATTTTGTTCCGCCCCAGATCATTTCTTTAAAAACTGGATTCATTCTTAAAATGTGTCCCATAGCCATCTTCTCCTTCTTCACCTTGTAATTCCAAAAATTACATTTATTTTTTAATCTTCGCATTCTTCTTTGATGGCATAAAATTACGTTTCAACACATCAAAAAAGCTTAAAGAACGCACCAGACGTTCGGATGGTATATACTGGTTGATTGCACGTAACACCTTCTTAGGTTCTTTTGATGAAAATGAAAATGTTCCATTTTTCTTTGTCTGGATCGCATAACGTGGAATTTTCTTTCCTTTAAACATCACAGACGCGATCACATAATCAACTTCTTCCCATGGAATCTGAATATAATCATTGACATTTCTTGTATTAAAGAATTCAAATCCTTTGTCTCCGACCATGATCTTTCCATAGTTTGTAAGTCCCTGATACGATGTTGCTTCCACAACAACATCAACTCTTGTATTAATTGATTGTGCCATAAGCTTTCCTCCGATTCTGTAGGTTCTTCTTTATTTATTCTATACAATTTTCTTTGCTTATACAAGATGACTTTTCGTTCATTCTTGCCGATATATTTTTTATATTCTTCTTATATAAGCAAAAAGCCCGGACTTCCGGGCCTTTTGTATATGTGCTAGATCATCTCTTATAATAATCCGATAACGTGTCCACCAATACCAATGATAAATAATGCGATGATGATGATGATTGGAGAAACGTTTTTCTTTAATAACCACATGCATAACAGTGTTAGCAGTAATGGTACAAATCCAGGAATCAATGAGTTTAAGTTATCCTGAAGAGTTGTAACTTTTGTTGGATCAAGTGCCATACCGGATGCCTGCTGTGCTAATGCTGTTTTGATTCCTTCAGCTCCTGCTGGAAGTTTAGCCCAATCAATGTAAGCTCCTTTACTTAATGTAACCTTAGATACTACAGGTGTAAAGTTGATACTTACCCAACGTTCGATCAAGGCACCAAGGACGAACATACCAAGGATAGATGCTCCTTTTGTTACTTTCTGAAGTAATCCACCTGATAAGTCTTCTGTGATCTTTGTTCCTACATTGTAACCAAATTCCTGTGTATACCACATGAATGCCCAACGAATTACATTCCATAATACGAAGAATAAGATTGGTCCAAGGATACTTCCACCCATTGCAAGGGAAGCTCCTAAAGCTCCAAGGATAGGTCTTGCTGTGAACCAGAATACTGGATCACCAACACCAGCTAAAGGTCCCATCATTCCGACTTTAACACCTTGGATCGCACTGTCTTCTACAGGTGCACCATTTGCTTTATCTTCTTCCAGAGCCAGTGTAACACCGATAACTGGAGATGCAACATATGGATGTGTATTGAAGAATTCCAGATGACGTTTTAATGCTGCGATCTGATCTTCTTTTGTTGTATATAATTTCTTGATAGCTGGGATCATTGCGAAACACCAACCACCATTCTGCATACGTTCATAGTTCCAAGAACCCTGAAGGAAAGTAGAACGTAATGCTACAGACAATCTATCTTTTTTACTTAATTGAACTTTTTTCTCTGCCATTTTTCTTACCTCCTTCTTAATCAATAATCATTTAAAATATCGCCTAATGGGTCACCAGTATTGCTTCCACCGTTACCAGATCCTGCATTCTCAGACAGTTTCAGGTAGATCAGTGCCATAGATACAGCGATAACACCTAATGCGATCAGTGTTAAGTCTGAAACAGCAGCCAGACAGAAACCAATTGCGAAGAAAGGCCATACTTCTTTTGTAGCCATCATGTTGATAACCATTGCGTAACCTACGGCTACGACCATACCACCACCGATGGACATACCATCTGTTAACCATGCTGGCATACTATTTAATGCTGCTGCTACGGCAGATGATGGAATTGCAAGTAATGCTGCTGCTGGGATCGCGATACGGATACCCTGTAAACAAACTGCAATGATATGCCATGCTTCTACACCTTTGAAGCTACCTTTTGCAGCAGCTGCATCCATCTGATGAACACAGATAACGGAAAGTGTACGAACGATCATTGTTAAGAATAATCCTGCTACTGCTAATGGGATTGCTACTGCGATGGCAGTATCAACACCAGCTCTTCCCTGTCCACCTTGAACAAGAATGATTGCAGATGCAACGGCTGCTAATGCAGCATCTGGGGCAACGGCTGCACCGATGTTAGCCCATCCTAAAGCGATCATCTGAAGACTACCTCCAAGGATGATGCAAGGAACAAGCTGTCCGGTTACAAGTCCGATTAATGTACAAGCTACTAATGGCTGATGGAACTGGAATTCATCCAAAACACCTTCCATACCAGCCAGGAATGCAACGATAACAACTAATACCATTGAAATAACTGACATGATAATTCCTCCTATATATTTTTCTAAATTGATTATTTAAGTTCTGCTTTCGCTTTCTTAAGCATTTCATCCATGTTTTCTGGAGAATCGCTTGGTACTTTACGTACATTAAATGTAACACCTTTGTCGATCAGTTTCTCGAAAGTCTCTACATCTTCTTTACCCATCGCAACAGCTTTTGTTACTACTACTTTACCTGTTGAATGTGCAAGTGATCCTAAGTTAACATCTTTGATGTCAACTCCACCTTCGATTGCTTTTAATACATCCTGAGGTGTTTCAAACAGAAGCATTGCTTTTGTCTCACCAAATCTTGGATCTTTTGATACTTCGATCATCTTCCAGATTGGGATAACGTGTGCTTTTACTCCTGGAGGTGCTGCCTCAATGATCATTCTCTTACGAAGATCATCTTTTGATACGGCATCAGATACAACAATGATACGGTCTGGATTTACCATCTTTGTCCATGTTGTAGCCACCTGTCCATGTAATAAACGTGTGTCGATACGAGTAAGACCGATCTTGATGTGACCGTCTCCAAGTACTGTTCCTTCTGGGATCGCTCCCTGAGGTGCTGCCACAGCAGCTGGTGCAGCTTCTTCTTTCTTAGGTTCTAGAGATTCTGGATAGATTCTCACACCTTCTTTTCCACTTCCGGAAATCTGAGCTGCAACTTCATGTGCTGTGTCCATCATCATACGAGATGCGTATGCATCGATCAACATTGGAAGATTTAATCCAGCAACGATTGCCCATTTATCTTCATGTCCGGCAATTAATCCGTTAGCCTGATTAAATGGAGTTCCACCCCATAAATCAACCATAATCAGCACTTCATCCTGGTTTTCGAATCCGGCAATGGCATCTTCCATCTGTTTTTTGATGTCTTCTGGTCCCATACTTGGCTGTAATGTACAAGCCGCAACATTTGGCTGGTCACCAAAAATCATGGACCCGGACTGTAAGATACCCTTGGCGAAATCACCATGTGTAGCAAGAATAATTCCTACCATTTTTTATTCCTCCTTTTCTATATTTTCATAAGCTAATTAATTATATATATTATAAGAAAATTCTTATAAATAAAAAAACCTGATTCAAATCTGTAAATCTCCACCATCCAAATCCCCCTGCAAAAATACTTTCACAAAGAAACCTGGACCTTCTGGAAAATCCATGATTCAAATCAAGTTTAGCCTGCATTACCAGTAACAATCCTGATCAACAATATAAACTTTTATCTTGTCGTAACTCGCTTGATATGTACGGTTAAATACATAAGTTCTTCATCTGTAATATCATGATTGCAAGTCTTCTTCACGTAGTCTTTGATCTCATCTACGCATTCAATACATTCGTGATACTTATTCCTTATGATCTCCTGGAATTCTGTATCATCACTTTTCACTTCTTTGCCAATATAAACTCTTTGTGCAAAGAACTTCAGATGCGTGATAAATCTCTCATAGAAAACAGACTCCTTATCAATCTGCTCTCCAAAATGTTTATCCACGATCTTCAAAATATCATTCACAAGCTTCGTCATAGAAACCATCTCTGTCATGTCCAGATCAAGTTCCGCATTCACAATATGCAATGCAATGAACGCTGCTTCATCCTGTGGAAGTGTAACCTTCAGTTCTTTCTCTATCATACCGATCGCTACTTTCCCGATCAGATATTCCTGATAATAAAACTTCTTGATCTCCCATAAAAATGGATTCTGGAATGGTACTCCCATCTCAACTCTCTCAATCGCAAAATTGATGTGGTCTGTAAGCGAAACATATATATTATCATTAATATTCTTCTGTAATGTATCCTTCGCATACTGAATGATCTTATTACAGATCTTCACTCTCTCGATCGGAATATCAGTTAACATCTCCTGAAAACGCTGTGTCATACCATGATCTTTCATGACATAAGTCTTCTCAATCTGACTCAACTTGATCTCATCTCCCTTGTGCTTTTGAAAGCCAAGGCCCTTTCCCATCAGTACAACTTCTTTATGATTCTTGTCCTCTGAAATTACAATGTTATTATTTACAATTTTTGTAATCTGCACAACTTTACCTCATACTTCTCTAACGAAAAGACTTCCTGTTGCGCATTCACAAAAAAAATAAACCTCACTTATAAACTTCCCTTCTGTGAAATTCAATAAGTTGGTTTAGCCTGCACTACCAGTAACAATCCTCCTCGTAATCTCCTGTTAACTTATGTCTACATTTTAACAAGGTATCTTCACTTTGTCAATAGAATATTTAAGAATTATTTTATAATTTATTTATTTTCTTTAAATAATTATAATTCTTTTTTGACTCCGTTAGGAACTATATCACAATTTTCTTTACTATGCAATAGGTCTTTTTGTCTGTTTTAGATATTTTTTCTCTTTTGGCGCAATTCCTTTGCTTTTAGAATGCTTGTATAATCAATCAAATTATGATATTATGAGGTATCAATTAAGAGGTATAATATTATGTTAAAATTAATTTCTATGATCGGATCCGTGATTGATAAAGCTCAGAAAGACCACGTTACAGCGTTTTCTGCGCAGGCTGCATTCTTTACGATCCTATCATTTTTTCCATTTATGATCGTATTGCTTAGTCTTACAAGATATTTTCCGATCACACCGAATGATATGATCGAACTGGTACGCACCTATCTTCCACCAAAGTACAGTGGTATGGTAGTCCCGATCATCCGATCTTTAAATGGAAAACTTACTACTACGTATATGTCGATCACAATTCTTACATTATTGTGGTCTGCATCCAAAGGGATCTTATCCTTGATGACTGGACTTAATACGATTCATGAAATTCCTGAAAAGAGAAACTATTTTGTTTTGCGTTTTATCTCAAGTATTTATATTGGACTTTTCGCAATCGCAGTATTATTCGGTCTGATCCTTTTATTATTTGGTAATTCCCTGCTCATTCAGTTATATCGCTTTGAACCAGTCCTCGAGAATAAACATGTATTTTTTGCAACGATCCGTTTTTTCCTTGCATTTTTTACATTTATGGTCGTTTTTATCATTATGTATCGTTTTTTACCGAGTGAAAATTTCAAAACAAAGCAGATCCTTCCTGGAGCATTTTTTAGTTCTGCTGCATGGTTTGTATTATCATTTTTCTTTTCAATGTATTTTGATAATTTTTCTTTCTTTAGTACTATGTACGGAGGATTGACCAGTATCTTGTTAACTTTGTTCTGGTTGTATTTTTGTATGATGATGCTTTTTATCGGTGCAGAGATCAATCATTATTTCATCTCACAATCGTCAAAAAAGCCTGTAAAACCAAGAAGCAAAAGACCTGACATTCCATATGAACTTAAATAGAAAGAATCCTGCACAGCAGGATTCTTTCTTGTCTTTTATAAAATAAATCGTTTTGGAATTCCATTTTCATATGGAATCTGTACTTCACCTTGGATCAACGGTTTTAAATATGTCAGTAATTCGTCTTTAATATCATTCCCTTCTTCATTGATCCATTCCATCGGAACTTTCTTTTCATAATTCGCAATCTTTGACAGATCAGAAAGTACGATTTCTACCTGATATGGATCATCTGAAATTCTTCGCACTGCAGACATTTTTCCACTCTTTCCGCGAATCGCACTGACAGCCGCAAATGCTCCAAGATTTCTTGATTCCATGATGTCAGTCTCACTTAACATATATCCAGCACATCTCTGAAGGATGTTTAATTCTACAGATCTGACTTTACATCCGATCTTCTCTCCTACCAGTCCTTCCAGATATTTACCAACACCAGAAAGATATTTATGTCCAAATACATCTTCTTTTCCTGATTTGGTTTCTTCTCCAACGTAATTTCCGTCAGCAGTTTTTACACCTTCACTTACCGCAATAATGATGTTATTTTCTTTTTTTAATGCTTCATTTACATCTTCAATAAATCGATCTTCATCGAATGCTTTCTCGCAAAGATAGATCAACTGAGGAACTTTTCGCCCTTCGATCCTTGCAAGTGCAGATGCGGCAGTCAACCATCCTGCATTTCTTCCCATAACTTCTACGATCGTTACGGATGGGACATCATAAACAAAGCAATCACACGCAATCTCGGTAAACGCAGTCGCGATAAATTTGGCTGCAGAACCAAATCCAGGGCAATGGTCAGTCTCTCCAAGATCATTATCGATCGTCTTTGGAGCTCCCATTACCTTAATGTCATCAATATTATGTTCTTCACAGTAAACAGACAGTTTATATACGGTGTCCATAGAATCATTTCCACCAGTATATATAAAATATCCTATGTCATTCTTTCTTAAAATACGGATGATCTCTTCAAATTCTTCTGCATTTTCTTTGGGATCCCCCAGTTTCCATCGACAGGAACCAAGCGCCGCTGCCGGTGTGATCGCTAATAGATCTCTTTTTTCTTTTGTGTCACATACTTCATCGAGATTTACAAAATTCTCGTTCAGCACACCTTTAATTCCATTCAGAGCACCATAAACATGGCCCACACGTCCACTCTCAATTCCAGCATCGATCACTCCTGTGATCGTCGCATTGATTGCTGCAGATGGTCCTCCTGACTGAGCAACTAGTAAATTCTTCATAAGTTTCTCCTTTATACTTTTATATTTGTTCAATCCCGATTATACCGTATTTCTTTTATTTTTTTCAACTTTTTTGACAAAATACCATATATTTTTACATTTGCTTTTTCTTTACGAATCCCTATTCATCTACTATAATTAACATAAACCGATCCTGAAATCCTATATAAAACATATATTTTCAGGATTTTAATACGACAAAATGGAGGTTTTTGGACATGAATCTAAATTTTATGAAACTTCGCGAACAAATGAAAAACCAAAAGGTTTCTTATTATCTTGTTCCAAGTGAAGATCCGCATCAATCCGAATACGTAGATGATTACTTTAAATGCAGACAATACATTTCTGGTTTTACTGGTTCTGCTGGTACCTTTCTAGCTGGATGCGAAGAAGGATGGCTTTGGACTGATGGACGTTATTTTACGCAGGCTGAAGGACAGATCTCTTCTGATATCACATTGATGAAACAAGGGGTTTCCGGTGTTCCTACGATTCTTGAATTTTTGAAAGAGCACCTGCAGGAAGGTGATACACTTGGGGTAAACGGCTTTACGATCTCAGCTTCTTACGGAAAAAAAATCGCAAAACTAGTGAAGCAGCATGGTGCATCTTTTCGTTTTGATCTTCGTTTTGTAGAAGAACTCTGGGCCAAAGATGATCGCCCCGCGATCACAAAATCCACAATTTACCGTCATGATATCAAATACAGTGGAGAACATACTGATTCAAAACTGGCACGTGTCAGAGAAAAAATGAAAGAACTTGATGCCAATGCATTTTTCTTATCCTCTCTTCCTGATATTGCATGGCTTTTTAACTTGCGTGGAGATGACATTGCATGTACTCCATTATTTTATAGTTATGCATGGATCACGATAGACAAATGTTTTCTTTTTCTTCGAAAAGATTGTATTTCAGCAGTTGCTTTTCAACGGTTTAAGGAACACGGCATTTCCATCCTCGATTACACAGAAGTTAGTGCTTTCTTAAAAGACCAACATGAAACTGTTTTGTTAAATCCAGATCTTACAAACTATCTGCATTATAATCTCTTGTTCAAATGCAAAATCATTGAAGATAAGAATCCAACAGAACTAATGAAAGCTATAAAAAATGACATTCAGATCGATCATTTGAAAGCATGCCATATCAATGATGGGATCGCTATGACAAAATTTATGTACTGGCTTAAGAAAAACGTCGGAAAAATCCCTATGACAGAACGTATGATCTCTGACCATCTCGAGGAAGAAAGGAAAAAACTTCCCGATTACATGGGCCCTAGTTTCGAGACGATCTGTGCTTATAAAGATCATGCTGCAATGATGCATTATCAATCCACTGAAGAATCCGATGTCGATGTCAAAGCTGAAGGTATGCTTCTCATCGATTCCGGTGGACAATATTATGGTGGTACAACCGATGTCACAAGAACTTTTATTCTTGGTCCAATTTCAGAGGAAGAAAGAAAATACTTTACACTGGTATTAAAATCTATGCTGACTCTTGCCAATGCAAAATTCCTGTTTGGATGTAGAGGAAGTAATCTTGATATTCTAGCAAGAGAACCTCGCTGGGAGGATGGCGTTGATTATCGTTGTGGAACCGGACATGGTGTTGGATATTTTCTTGGTGTTCATGAAGGTCCAAACGCTTTTCGTTGGAGATCGAATCCCGAAAATCTTGACGCAGTACTACAGCCAGGTATGGTCATCACAGATGAACCAGGTGTTTATGTTCCTGGAAAATACGGAATCCGTACAGAAAATATGCTGATCTGTAAAAAATGGCAGCAAAATGAATACGGTGCTTTCCTTCATTTCGAACCCCTGACACTTGTACCGATCGATCTTGACGGTGTTGACCTTTCTTTATTTAACGAAAAAGAAAAACAATTGTTGGCTGATTACCAACAGTTCGTATATGACACACTTTCTCCACACCTTAACGAGGAAGAATCTGCATGGCTTCATACACTCACACTTTGAATCTTACAAGAGCCTTTCTTAACAAACAAAATGGCAGGAACTTTTCATCTTACATATAGTTCCTGCCACTTTCTTATCTTTTATTCTTTTGTCTTGATCCACTGCTCCTTAAGCTTCTGATACGTCCCATCATTGTTAAGAACCTGAAGTGCTACATTAAACTGATCCAGATATTTGTATCCCTTCACAAACATAATCCCATAATTACTTTCCTCGGAATTAAGTTGTTCATTCAACACACTAAGATTCGTATTATCTGCATGTTCTTTCATATAATTCTGGATTCCTGTTGTATCATAAATCGTTGCATCGATCGTTCCTTTTTCAAGATCGTTCCATACTTTTGTAATGTTTTTATAATATGTGATCTTGTTATCCTCTGACAAATAATCCTCCGCATATTGTGCACTGGATGTTCCTTCTACAACACCGATCTTCTTCTCTGTAATCTCCTTACGATCTGTGATCTGGCTGTCTTTTCTGACCACGATCTGAAGATATGTTTCATAATAAGTGTCTGTAAATGAAAACTCTCTCTGTCTTTCATCTGTGATTGAAATTCCTGCGATTGCAAGATCTAATTCTTTGTTCTTGATCTTTTGCTCTAATTTCTTCATATTCATTGGATATAATTCATATTCAAAGCCCAGATATTCACTGAGTTTATCAAGAAGATCAATATCAAACCCTGTGATCTTCTTCTGCTCACTGTCATAATATGAAAATGGTGCCATATCATTCGATACACCAACCTTTAATTTCATTCCTTTCATTGTCCCTTCAACTTTATCTGCCTGAATAACTTTCGTAGCCTTCGTTTTCTCTGTCTTTTGTTTCATCCATGGAACGTTGCATCCACCAAGACAAAAAATAAGTCCAACCATCATAAGCGATGCTAATATCTTCTTCATCTTTACTCTCCTTTGATCGTATTTATCCTCATCATAGCACCTGAAAAAATATAAGTCAATTTCCTCTTCCATTTTTTTCAACGTATAAATTCCACCAGATCTGTACATGATTTTATTATACGAATCACAAATGGAGGAACTTATTATGGCACGAAAAAAAGTAGAAATCTGTGGCGTTAACACTTCTTCTCTCCCTTTACTTTCTGAAGAAGAAAAAGAAGATTTATTTGAGCGGATCGAGCAAGGTGATCTTCTTGCCAGAGAACATTATATCAAAGGAAATCTACGACTTGTTCTCAGTATCATCCAACGATTTTCAGGAAGTAGTGAAAATGCAGATGATCTTTTTCAAGTTGGCTGCATCGGTCTTATGAAAGCCATTGATAATTTTGACCGGAATCTAAATGTGAAATTCTCTACTTATGCTGTTCCCATGATCATTGGTGAAGTCAAACGCTATCTTCGTGATAATCATAGTATGCGTGTAAGTCGTTCTCTTCGTGATACCGCATATAAAGCGATCAATGCAAGAGAAGTTCTTACCAAAAAATTAAATCATGAGCCTACGATCGACGTCATTGCAAAAGAAATCGATATGAAAAAAGAAGATGTCTTATTTGCACTTGATGCGATCGCAACCCCTCTTTCTCTTTATGAACCTGTTTATCAGGATGGAGGTGATACTCTTTACCTTATGGATCAGGTAAAAGATAAAAAAAACAAAGAAGATAGCTGGGTGGAATCCATTGCCTTAAAAGAAGCAATGGAACATCTTCCAGATCGAGAATATGATATTATCAAAATGCGATTCTTTGAAGGAAAAACACAAACAGAAGTTGCAGACGAAATCGCCATTTCCCAGGCACAAGTCAGCCGTCTGGAAAAAAACGCCCTAAAACACATGAAGAACCACTTAGTGTGATTCTTCAATATCTTATAGTATATGTTTCTTCTTCAAAATATACACCGCGATCAAACAGACGATCAAAGAAAAAATCGAGATTGCTGCAAACCCATATGCTTTCGTCGCAAACGGCATTCCAACACCATTGACGTTCATACCATACAATCCCGAGATCATCGTTGGCAATTCCAAAATAATCGTGATCGCTGCCAAGAATTTCATAACCTGATTCAGGTTATTATCAATGATCGATCCAAACAAAGACATCGTACTTCGCAGGATATTATGATAAATATCCGTCATCTCCATCGCCTGTTTATTCTCAATGATGACATCTTCCAACAGTTCTTCATCTTCTTCATAATGTCTAAGGCCAATATGTTTTCTTAATTTCTCCAATACTACTTCATTTGATTTTAATGCTGTTGTAAAATAAACTAGGCATTTCTCTAAATCATACAATTGGATCAAGTCTTTGTTCTCATATGTCTCATGCAACAGGTCTTCCACTTGATTTGCTCTCTGGTCGATCACACGCAGATAATACAGGAACAATGCTGCATTATTGTAAAGAATCTGATATACAAATCTTGTCTTCATAAATGTATAAAAATTTGATACCAGTCCATCAACAAATTGTTTTAAGATATTCGTCTGCTCCAAACAAACAGTAAAGACGATCTTATTAGTAATAAAAATCCCAAGCGGTATCGTCTCATACCATTTCTTTTCTTCCTCTTCCTCTACGACCGGAATATTCACAAGGATCATTGTATAATCATCTTCATTCTCCAGTCGGGAACGTTCTTCCGTATCCAGTGCTGCCTTAAGATCATCCATATCAATCTTATAATCTCTCGAAATATTCATGAGTTCCTCCATCGTTGGATCTGTGATCATCACCCATGATTCCAATTCGATATGATCTAATTCTTCTAACTCTTTATGTCCTTCATAATTCTTATAAATCTGGATCATCTTACCGCTCCTTCCTGCTTCATTCTTATTAAGTATAACTGATAGCAAAAGCTTCGTCCAGTAAAAAAAGAAATGTGTGTTTGGCACATTTCTTTTTGATAAATTCTTATATGATCATCTCAGATCCTTATTCAAATGGGTATTTCATTCCCCACTGTGTCTTAATACTTGTTAAAATTCGCATCGTATCTTTTGTAATGATCTGGCAATCATCCTCCAAGTTTCCTTCGATCGCTGCTTCCATTGCTTCTACCTCATATTTTAAAGCATCTTCTGTCTTTCCTGCTTCAACTGTCTCAACTTCTCCAGTTGCCGTATTGGTGATTGTTGCTTTGCATGCTCTTGGATATTCATATACTTCAATATATCCTTTATCACCTGTCACAACTCCTCGTTTTGGCTGTTTTGCACGAAGTGTCAGACACATAACAACCATCTCCCCTTTTGTATTCTTCATAATGATCCCTGATTGTTCATCTGCACCTGTCTCTAAATATTCTACAGTCGTAAGAATCGTATTTGGCATCTCACTTAAAAATGTTCTCGCAAATGCTGTTGCATATACTCCAATATCCAATAAAGCTCCGCCAGCTGCTTCTAATGCAAAAAATCTCTGTGTAGAATCATAACCTTTGTTACTTCCAAAGTTTACCTGTACCATCTTTGTATTACCGATCGCACCTTCTTTGATTCGTTCTTTTAATTTCTTATATAAAGGCATATGTGAAATTGTCATTGCTTCTCTGACTACCACACCTTTTTCTTCGGCAAGTTCCAGCACTTCTTCTAACTGTGCTGCATTCACTGTGATCGCTTTTTCACATAAGATATGCTTTCCTGCATTGACTGCCTGCTTCATATTTTCATAATGCATACTATGTGGTGTTGCAACATAAATGATATCGATATTTTCATCTGCCAGCATCTCTTCGTATGTTTTAAAAACATGTTTTACTCCATATTTGTCTGCAAACTTTTCTGCTTTCTCTGGTGTACGATTGGCTACTCCGTAAATTTCATGTCCCATCTTCTGAAATGTTGCTGCCATCTCATTCGCAATTGTTCCACAACCTAAAATTCCCCATGTACTCATCTTATCTTTCCTTCTTTCTTACTTGATCACTCTGATTCCTTCTTCACCTGCAACCAATGCTTTTGTTGCAACCTGATAAAATAATGATGTCTCGATCACCCCTGTGATCATCTTTAAGTTTTTGTCAATCTCTTCTAGTTCTGGTAAAGTGTCATAATAAACTTCCAGTAAATGTTCATCACGTTTCTTCACTGTTGCACCCATTGCTTCCACCTGACTTGTCACATAGTTCACTGCTTCTGGAATAATATCTAATACAACTGGTACTTTATTATTTAACTTATCTGTTACTTTCGTTTCATCGACCAGTAATACATATTCTTTTGCCATCTTTGCAATAATCTTCTCTAATGTGTGAATTCCGCCTCCACTTTTATATGCATCAAGATCAGAATCAACCTGATCACACCCGTCAAATGCAATTTCGATCTCTTTTACTTCTTTGGTATCAACAATTTCTAATCCAAGCTTTTTACATACTTGTGCTGTATGATCTGATGGTGTCACAACTTTGACATCTTTCCTTGCTTCTTTGATATCTTCTGCAAGATAACTGATCGTCTCTCCACCACCAAGTCCGATAATCCCATGATCTGGCACAAGATCAAGTGCCGCTTTTGCACATAAACGTTTCACTTTATTCCTCCTCTATGTTTTGCAAAGTTTTATTTTATATATTTATTTTACTATGAAATTTTGTTTTGTCAATCCTACATTGCATTTTTTTTTGATTCATTATAAAATAATAATAAAAAAGAAAGGAGTTTTTCGTTATGAAGAAAACCATAAAAGACCTTTTTAAACTGATCACTACCATCGCTACCGTTGCTGGTATTTTATATGTTGCCCGTGATCAGATCAAAGCGATCATTGCAAAGATTAAAGAAGTATCCGACGATGATGTTGACGATGATGAAGATGACGAATCTTATGATGATGATTCTTTTGATGATGATGAGATTTTCCCTGAACCATCAAAAGACGACAGAGATTATGTTTCTATCAACATCACAGATACTGATGATGATCCATCCGTAGCTGAAGAAGAAGCACAAGAAACAGAAACTCCATCCGAAGAATCTGACGAAAAAGAATAATTCGTAAATCGAAAAAGACAGATGAGAAGAATCACCTCATCTGTCTTTTTTCTCACATCATCACTTCTTTGGAATTTTGACTTTTTTCGTTTTTGAATATTTTCCAAAGTATTTCTTGGATTGATATGTTTTATATGCACGTACTTTCACATAATACATCTTTTTTCTTTTTAACTTTCGACTCTTATACGTACGGGTCCGATTGCCTTTATATGTTTTAACAACTTTATACCGGCCTTTCTTTCCCTTCCTTAAATATACTTTATATCCACTGGCTCCGCTTACTTTTTTAATCTTTACTTTTATTCTTCTTCCCGATTTCTTTGCCTTTATCACTGGTTTCCCCGGTTTTGTGATACATTTTGCGATATTGGAAGATGAACCATTCACAACCTTGCATAAATTTCCAGCATTTGTATATGTAATGGAACGATATGGCACAATTTTATAATAATATGTCTTCCCAGATTTTAACTTAGAATCTGTATAGGAAGTCTCCTGTGTTGAAACTGTTTTTATCTTTTCATATCGCTGTTTCCCAGAATCATAACGATAGATTGCATAACCACTGACACGATCAAGTTTCTTCCACTGAAGAAAAATCTTTGATGTAGATTTTATATTTGCCTTTAATGTCATCTTATCTAACGGCTTGATCGTTGCCTGATGTCCTAGTCTCACAAAATCTGTGACTTCTCCTATGATACATCCGTCTTCATATTCAATCATCAGATCATCGAACACACACTGCTTTGTATCTAAACTGTATTGATACAGGTCATTGACCAGTTCTTCTTTTAACTGCTTGATATAAGTTGGTTTCAGACGGATATTCACTGTATTATAAGCCTTGATACCTTGATTCTGAGCCTTGATATCGTATGATCCATCCGAAAATGTATAATTCCCACTTTGGTATAAATGAAATGCTTTCACTCCCTGATTTCCTTGTGACTGATAGGTAAAAGAAATCTGTGCATTTTCCTGATACACATCAACAATCCCAGAGGAGCGATATTGCTCTCCATCTAAAACGCCCCATGTACCAGACCATGAACTTAACGTTTGAAATCCTGTATCATGCACATCTCTTATGTATGGTGTCATGTAAGCGATCGCAATCTCCCTGATCACATCATTGCCTTTTTTTACAAGAATCTTCCCATCCCAGTTTAAATCAGTCGAAACATACCGGTTCGAAAAATTCACACAAATCTTTGCGGTATTCTTAGACGCAAATATAAGCTCAACCTCAAGATCCTTTTTGGCCTGTTCATTTGAATCATCGATCAAAACTTCGATGTCACTTAGATCAACCGTCTCCGAAGTAAGACATAAAATACGGTCTTTCGGCATCATGATCGCACCTTCTCGGTCCCTTGTAGTTGCAGACAATGTATATACTGTCTCTCCTTTACTATTCGTAAACGGCACATCTTTATCATTCTCAGATTCCTGTGTTACCTTGACCGGATTTTCTGTCTTCTCTCCATTCTCCTGTGCATATACTGTTACATTCAAACTTATGATCAGTATGAAGACAAACAAAAGTATATTCTTCGCTGTTCTCATCAGTTTTCCTCCATTATTCAAAAAGAATCCTGCAAAGCAGGATTCTACACATTTAAAACGGCTTATCTTGTTGCCTCATTTAACATTCTCTTAAGATCATCCACACTGTAATGATAATGTGTATTACAGAAATGGCAGTTTACTTCAATTGGCTCTCCATCATCGATCATGTTCTGAATCTCTTTTTTCCCAACAGAAATCACTGCTTTTTCTACTCTCTCTTTGGAACAGTTACAATGAAATTGTGTTGGAACTTTCTCATAGATCTTCATATCCATATCACCTAAGAGATCCTCCATCATCTTCTCTGGTGTATGTTCATGCTCTAATGCATAAGTTACGGATTTGAATTCTGCGATCTTCTTCTCTAACTTACTGATCGTCTCTTCCTCTGCATATGGCATCATCTGAATGATAAATCCACCTGCCTGACGAACCGTGTTATCTTTGTTCATTAAAACTCCAAGTGCTACAGATGTTGGAATCTGCTCACTTGCCGCAAAATAATATGTTAAATCTTCTGCAATCTCTCCAGATACTAAATGTGTCTGTCCTGAATAAGGCTCTTTTAATCCAATATCCTTGATCACTGTCAAAACACCTAGATCTAATGCTTTCCCAACATCTAATTTTCCTTCTTTACTTGGAGGAAGCATCACATCTGGATTATTTACATACCCTTTCACATTTGCCTTAGAATCAGCTGTTACTGTCAACCCACCGATTGGTCCACTGCACTGAATCTGTAATGTGATCACATCACTGTCATTCTTACACATACTTCCCATCATAGCTCCGGCTGTTAATAATCTTCCAAGTGCTGCCGTTGCTACCGGACTTGTATTATGTTTCTGTCTTGCTGTCTCCACGACATCTTTTGTATATGCAGCAAAAAAACGAACCTGGTCATTTGCTGCTGTTCCTCTGATAATATAATCGTTCATCTTTTTTCCTTTCAATTTGCAATATAATATAATCTTTGTGTATCTTCTTTAACTTCATCCATTGTCTCTGCATCCAGAACACACACGGATGAAAATCCCGCTTCATAAAGAAAGCTTACAACCTCTTCTTGTTCGTAAGCTTTCTGTAAATGTAATTCTTCGTACTTGTTATATGTACCTTGCTCATTCTGAATAAACAGGCTCAACTGATATTCATTGATACGTTCTTCTTCATCATAAAAATTATCCCAGATAAAGCTCGCATCCTCACGGTCTTCTGCAAATGTATTGCACGCAAGGATCTCTTTATACTTATAATGACTGTTCATATCAAATACAAACACACCATCTTCTTTTAAAAATTCTCTGACTCTTCTGAATGCTTCTTTTAAATCTTCTTCCTCTAGAATATAATTCATACAATCGCAGATACTAACCGCTGCATCTACCTGCTGCGGAAGCTCTAATGACACCATGTCCTGCAATACATATAAAATATGATCATCCTCTTCACTAGCCGCGATCTCCAGCATATCCATAGAATTATCAACAGCCGTAACATGATAACCTTCTCTTGCAAGCTTTCGTGCCATCTTTCCTGTCCCACATCCAAGATCTAATACCTGTGCATCTTTATCAATCTTATATTCTTTGAATATATTTAAAATATTTAAAAGCCATTCATCATATGGGGTCTGATCCATAAATTCATCATACACCCTTGCAAAATCTCTGTAACTTTCCATCTTATCCTCTTATAGTAATGGTGCCAGTAATCGTAAGACACTCTGCGTCAATGTTTTTCTTAAATTTCCTTGACACATCGCTTTTGTGATCCTCTGGCTGATCTCAAATGTTTTCTCCATATCATGTTTTAACTGCATAACTGCATCATTCTTATACATAAAAACACCATTTTCAAAATGCAGATAAAGGCTTCGATAATCCATGTTGATCGTTCCAACTGTTGCCACCTTATCATCACTTGCAAAACACTTTGCATGAATAAACCCAGGAGTATATTCATAAATATGAATTCCAGCTTCCACCAACTGCTTATAATAAGATTGTGTCAATAAGAATACTAACTTCTTATCTGGAATTCCAGGAGTTACGATCTTTATATCAACCCCTCTTTTGGCAGCAAGGCAAAGAGCTGTTGTCATCTCGTTGTCAATGATCAGATATGGGGTGTAAATATAAACATAATGATTTGCAGTATTAATGATATTTAAATATACGTTCGCTCCAACGATCTCATGAATTATCCGCATAAGGTTGTATAAATCCCTTTCCTTTAAAGGCATCTTCGTAATGCTTATGTGGCAGAAAGGCTCCATATCCTTCATCTGTCTTACGGATCGCATTCCATACCTGCAAAAACATAACAGTGAAATTCCACACTGCATCTCCCGTCACCTTAAGTCCGGCATCTTTCCAATATCCAAAACGCTTTTTCGTATTGATATATTCATCCGATATATTACATCCACCAGTAAAGGCAACCTTGCCATCAATAACTAAGATTTTTCTATGATCACGATTATTCATCTGCATCGCAAGTTGCGGACGCAAACGGTTGAATACATGCGTTTTAATGCCTCGATC
>OHAU01001837.1_pt1 | contig 22627 bp, 14 predicted proteins | sample 1577181 | NCBI WGS metagenome assembly OHAU01 (sample SAMEA3541472, study PRJEB24748) | human gut metagenome | biome: human gut; feature: human-associated habitat; material: faeces | place: China | collected 2012 | reverse complement strand
TATTTCTTTTTTCTGTGTTTTGGCTCCAGAAGGAATGAATTCAATAGTCTTTGGGGAGATAAAGGGGGATAGGTCAGAAGTCTACTGCTTGCTCGAAAGATATCTCATCAGAAGATTATATTCTATCTTTAACGAGTAGTAAAAAGAAAGGGCATATGAAGTTCATGAAGATGGTGGTTTCGGAAACTGAAATTACTGGTTAATATTGGATGATTTAGAAGGAAATCAAAGCAGAAATCTATTCTTTTCTTCATTAGTTAACTGTGTTACTTTTATTCCTTTTTCTTTGGCATAGTTCATCAATCCTCTTAAATCCACTTTTTTTTGAATTTGGCTTAACATAATAGGTTCTGGCATATGTCTTAAAGATTCTTTATATTTCGTCATCTGTCCAGTCATAATCATACATCTCCATAATTCTTTTCGCATTCTCCTCATCAATAGCAAATTGATAAGGGTGTAACATCGCTATTATTTCCCCGTTAAACACTTCAACATAATGCTGAAGCAAATTTTGATTTGCAGCAAATCCATACATAAATCCACCCAAATCACTAATTTGCTATTTGTTATCAAAACCAGACAGCCGTTGAAACAAAATTTTATGCTGAATTGTAAGAAGACTATGATAAAGAAAAAAGAATTGTTATAAGTATTGCATTTTGTGACTTTGCGCTATGGAATTCTGACCATAGGAACTTGGGACTCGTTTTTCCCAAGTTCCTGTTTTTCTGGGCAGAATGGAATGTTTAGCGCAACGGAACAAAATCAAACTTATAACAATTCTTTTTTCTTTAGAAGACTAACTACAATTCAGCCCAATATCTTCTACTAAAGCGGTGTCTGTGTCCCCAGCAAATTAGTAGATTATCTTTTCTTTAATTTTGGAGCCAGTGGCATATCCCATGCGTGATGGTCCGTATGTAGCAGCTTATGAGACATACGTGAGAGTGGTTTCTCAAGGTATTCCTCGTAAGTCTTCAATACTTCCGGATTCTCATGGGAGAAACGGCGCTCGTTGTGGGAATCGAGGAAGTAGAGATTCTTAGAGCGAATCTCAGCCATTTCTTTTCCTTCATGGATCGGCTGTCCGCCACCGCCTACACAGCCGCCAGGGCATGCCATAACTTCTACGAAGTGGTAGAATACTTCACCTCTGCGGATAGCTTCGATTAACTTTCTTGCGTTACCAAGACCGCTTACTACAGCGACTTTAACTTCTGTTCCGGCGATATCGATGGAAGCTTCCTTCCAGCCGTCCATGCCGCGGACACTGTGGAATGCATCAGGATCTGGATTTTCTCCGGTCGCAAGGTAGTAGCAGCTTCTTAAAGCGGCTTCCATAACACCACCGGTAGTACCGAAGATAACGGCAGCGCCTGTTCCTTCTCCGCAAGGAGAATCGAAGCGGTCTTCTGGAAGTCCATAAACATCGATATTAAGGGACTTCATATAATCAACGAATTCTCTTGTATTCAGTACAACATCGACATCAGGACCGGTTCCAGTGCTGTCCATTGTAGGAAGTGCACATTCTGCTTTCTTTGCGATACATGGCATGATAGAAACGCTGAAGATGTTTTCAGGGTCTTCATGGATTTTATCTGCAAAGTAATTTTTAATAATTGCACCCTGCATCTGCTGAGGAGACTTTGCAGTAGAGAGGCAGTCTACCATATCCGGATACTGGGATTTTAAGAAACGAACCCAGCCAGGGCAGCAGGAGGTAAACATTGGCCACTGATAGTCTTCTTTATGTTTTAAACGCTCTAAGAATTCGCTTCCTTCTTCCATGATGGTAAGGTCAGCAGCGTAGGTTGTATCGAATACATAATCAAATCCCATTAAGCGGAGCGCACCGGCAAGACGTTCTGGAGAAGCAAATTTTCGGGAAAGTCGGAATGCTTCTGCCCATGCAGTACGAACAGCGGGAGCTACCTGAACAACCGTAGTTTTTCTGCGGGTATTTAACATACCGTTTTGGGAGAATACCGGGCGTTTATCATCTCTTCCGGACAGGGCAGCAACCGGGCAGTGGGTGATACACTGTCCGCAAAGTGCACAGTCCGCTTCTTTGATATTTCTGCCGAGAGAAACATTTACCGTAGTACGGGAACCTGTTTTTGCGATATCCCAGACTTTTAAAGACTGTACTTTATCACAGATCTGGATACAGCGCATACATTTGATACACTTGCTTTCGTCGCGAATCAGAGGAAAGTCCATAGGCCACTTTTCTTCTGTAATATGCTGTTTGAAAGTGCCGCTTCCAAACTCAAGATCGTTCGCTACTTTCTGAAGCTGGCAGTTTCCGCTTCGAACACAGGTAGGGCAGAAACAGTTATGCTGTGAGAGAATCATCTTGATATTGATTCGGCGTGCGTCACGAACCTTTGGAGTGTTGGTATAGATTTCCATACCTTCTTTTACTTTATGGTTACAGGAAGTAACGAGTCGTTCGATACCTTTTACTTCTACAACGCAGACACGACAGGCACCGATCTCATTGATATCTTTTAAATAACAGAGAGTCGGAACAATCATTTTTGCCTCTCTGCAGGCTTCTAAAATCGTAGTTCCCTCTTCCACAGAGATAGGAACGTCATTTATCTTAATATTTACCATTCTTCAACTCGTCCTCCTTTAAATACTCCATAACCAAAACGGTCACAGCGCAGGCAGCGGTGTGCTTCCTGATTCGCTTCCTTGCAGGTCATACCGTTTTCTACGATATTGAAATCTTTCTTACGTTCTGTAGTATTTCTTTCCATCATAGTAACACGTCCGCAAGGTGTCTTGTTCTCAATACGAGGTTCTGGAACAACAACGCCGCTTTCAATCTTGTGATTGAATCCGAGATAGTTGTCGATATTGGCAGCGGCTACTTTTCCGGCTGCGATGGCACGAATAACAGTAGCAGGACCGGTTACACAGTCACCACCGGCAAATACACCATCTTTTTCTGCGATAGAGCTGTCCTTTTCTGCTAAGAAACATCCACGTCTGGCAGGAATGCCGGCACGCTCAAATGGTTCAGAAACAATATTTTGTCCGATAGCAACAATAACGATGTCACAAGGGATATGTATTGGTTCTCTTCCGGAATTTGCCGGAGAAGGACGACCGCCGGTGATCAGTCCGATAATCTTAGGGTCAGCAACCATAGCAGTTACCTGTCCTTTTTTATTGGTTTCGATTGCCTGAGGAGCATGAAGTTCAAGAATCTCAGCACCCTCTGCGATAGCAGCTTCGATTTCGTCCATGAGGGCAGTCATATCAGCCTTTCTGCGTCGGTACATAACACTAACGTTTTTTGCACCGAGACGGATAGCAGAACGGGTAGCATCCATAGCTACATTACCACCTCCGACAACAATGACATTCTTGCCTGTGAAATCTGGTGGGTTACCATCTCCGATATCACGTAACATCTGGATGGCAGAGATAACACCTTTGGCATCTTCTCCTGGGATTCCAAGCTTTTTATCAGTGTGGGCACCGATCGAAACATAAACGGCATCGTAATTCTCTTTTAACATCTTAAAGGAAATCTCGCCATCACCATCACCAATACAGGTATTCATCTTTGTCTCAACACCTGTAGCAAGGATATTCTGAATATCTTCTGCAAGACGGTCTTTTGGAAGACGATAGTTCGGAATACCATAGTAAAGCATTCCACCAAGTTCTTTTCTCTGTTCAAAAATAGTACACTGATGTCCCATCTGCTGTAAGTAGTAGGCAGCACTTAAACCGGAAGGACCACCACCGATGATAGCAACTGTTTTACCGGTAGATTCACAGCATTCTGGAGGTGGCACGAGACCGCAATGGTCAGCGGCATAACGCTTTAATCCACGAATATTAACGGCATCATCCACAAAGTTACGGCGGCACTTTGTCTCACATGGATGTTCACATACAAGTGCACAGGAAGTAACAAAAGGATTATCTTTACGAATCAGCTTAACGGCATCCGCATAGCGTTCATCAACGATAAGAGAAATATAACCGGGAACATCAACACCGGCAGGGCAAAGAGCAACACAAGGAACAGGCTGTTCTAAATGACAGGAACAATGACCGTTCGTGATATGCTCGATGAAATCTTCACGAAAACCTTCCAGACCTTTTAGAACCATTCTTCCGGCTTCGTAACCGATAGCACAGTCAGCACTGTCATAAATGGCCTTTGCAGTACGTTCAATTAAACTAAGTGTTTCTAAAGTGGCTTTTCCGTCCAGTACATCTTCTAACATATCTTCAAGAACGCCCAGACCGATACGGCATGGAACGCACTTTCCACAAGTCTGTGCATGAAACAGTTTCAGGAAAGAAGCTGTCATATCAACAGGACACAGTCCGGGAGGACTGGCAATAATTCGGCGTTCCAGATCTTCGTACAGATTGTCAACGACTAACTGGGCCTTGCTTTTTTTTCTGACCTCAAGTCTACTCATAATTTCCTCCATTCACAGGGCTATCACCCTGATAACAAAAATAGTCTCAATGGAGCGATTATATCATATGAGAAAAAATTTGAAAAGAAATGATAATTTATTATCATTATAATAAAAACGTTATAATAATAACAATTTACAAAAGAAAACAATTTAAAGTCGTGAAGAAGACATTCATTTATAAAAAAGACAGAAAAAACCACATTGACTGATAAAAAATTATCATCACATGTGGCTTTTCTTTATATTTTATTCAAAAATGTATAGCAAAATATTTTGGAAAAGTATTAGAAAAAATGCTGCTTACAGGAGAAGTCCGGCAGATTGTAATCTTTTTTTAACAATCGGTCCTACGAGGACAACGAGAATAATCTTTACAAGGTCACCTGGAATATAAGGAATTACTCCGGCAAGTAATGCCTGGTAAAAGGTAAGATGTGCTTCGATGGCAAGCCATGCTGTACCGAAAATGTAAGCAACAATAGTACCGATAGCAAGACCGGCAATCTGCATACCGCGGTTAGAAAACTTTTCAAAAGCAAATCCACAGATGATTGCCATTGGAATAAAGCCGATCAAGTATCCGCCGGTTGGTCCTAAAAGTTTTGCAAAACCGGAACTAAAACTGGAGAAAACAGGGAGTCCTGCAATACCAATAAGAAGATAGATCAGATAACTTATTGTTCCAAACTTCCAGCCAAGCAGACATACAGTTAGGTAAATTGCCAGATTTGTTAAAGAAATCGGAACAGGACTGACTGGAATCGGGATGGACAGAGGCCCTAAAATACAGGTGATGGCAGCCATAACAGCAATAAGAGCCATCTGAAAAGTTGTAAAAGACTTTTTCTTCGTGTTTACAGTAGAAGTAGTCATAATAAATTCCTCTCTAAAATAAAATATGATATTTGTTAAATGGAAACTGGGTTCATTATATAAGAAAAAAAACTTATTGTCAACCAAATGCACATAAAAAGGTTAACAATATATTTTTTATTAGATACCAGGGTCAAAAGGTTAGAAAGCCGATGCAGGCTTACCTGCAGGTGTGCTCAACTTGAATTTTAAATGAAAAAAACTGACCGTTCACGACAAAAACAAGCCATTCACGACAAATTAATTGAAAAAAGCTGAATTTTCTGAGAAAATAGAAATAAATAACGGGTGACCGGAGAGAGGAGAAAGTGATAGTATGAAACAACGATTTTTAAGTATTTTTCTGGCGTTATCGTTAATCGTTCCATTTCTTCCGCAGATAACTTTACCAGCGAAAGCAGCGGAAACGACAGCAAAAACGCAGGATGAGAACAGTAACGAAAACACGGATGCTTTTGGAATCAAGATGGATACAACCATTGATACCCAAAAGGAAAAAGCGAATAACCCTTATGGAACAAAAGGATGGGTGAATCTTTTTACCGTACCGGAACTGTTTGTTTCACAGGGGTATGATGGCTACAGAAGTTTTGAAACCTATAATTATAATAATGACAGAGATCATAAAGAAGGTTCCATTGGAAGCATAACAGACGGAACTCGGACAGGTAAAAAAGAGGAAGGGAACAAAAACGGATTTACCATTATGGATACGGCACCTGTCGATGCAAAGGGCAGAAGCGCTATGTAGCTGTTCTTGGTTACTGGCTTGGAGGAAAGCGTCTGGAGCTTTATATTGCAGATAAAGACGGAAACAGGGTAAGTAATACTTATGCTATTGGAGGGGAAAAAACTCTTGATTATCTGGAACAAGCAGATGCATTTGAAGATACAGGATTTGTTTCTGTAGCAGCAGGCGATTTTAACGGAGATGGAAAGGATACGGTTATAGCCTATGCTCCGTTGATGGAATCGGACAGTGAACAGCCTCAGTTGTGGGAGTTCTCTATAACTGCATACGGAAATAATATGCAGTTACAGAAAACAAAAACTGTCTGCAATATATTTGATATTTTAGGTACAGGGAATATAGCAACAAAACATTCAAACAATGGAAAAGTATTCAGAAATACACCAGTTGTTCAGATGACAACAGCAGATACAGACAAAGATAGCGTAGATGAACTTGTTGTCACAGCGGGAATGAATAATACGAAAGCGGATGTAAATAACCGCCAGTCGAGAATGTTTATTTATGATAATATCACAGAGGACAAAAAAGGGTCTTCTTGGAATAAAACTTTTGAGTTAGATACCAAAGGATATAATAATGGTAACCAGAGACTCAGATGGGCTTCTTCTTCTGTTGGAAATCTTGTTATGACTGGCAGCGGTGCGGACTATCCGGAGATTATCACAGCAGGATGGGTAGATAAGAAAACAAATAAAGATTCAGATCTGACCCATGATATCGGTGCATATGTAACATCTTGTAGTAAAACAACTAAAAAAGGTAATTCTGCAATAGGAACGTATGCGAAAAGTGAAGTACCAGCAATAGGAAGTAATGGACAGCCACAGGTCAGTGGATTTACAAAGGATGGACATTACAGAGATGATGTGCAGTCGCTGGTCGTTGTAGATACCTTTGCTGCAGATGGTGTGAACGCAGAAGCCTCTGTACTGATCATGGATACGATATATACCTATGAAGCAGGGAAGGGTCTTAATGAGGAATTCCGTACGGATTATTTTAATCACAGTGATAATGGAATTGGCACCTCTATCATTACAAATGGATTGGTACAGGATGCGGTATCCGGTAATTTTTCCGGTAATGAAGAAGGCAAGGAACAGATTGTATTTACAACCTGCCAGAAACGTGCGTCTCATAACCAGTATTTCTATAAGACCTACACATACAAAAAGACCGGTAAATCTTTCTGGAAGTGTGATTCAACAGGATATCGTATTAGTAAGAAAGGAAATGCGTACACCTCTTTATGTGCACCAGATATTGACTCAGACAGTACGATCGCAAGAATTAAAGATGTATCTTTAACTTATACAGAGCCGGAAGTGCTTGCACTTCTTGAATCAACTCCATATTTTTCTGAGGTAGATGAGGGAGATATCGGTAATAGTGAAACTGCCTACGGCAAGGAGAATGGAGAGGGGACTTCTGTATCAACAGCAGAGGGACTTACCACAAATATCGTAGCTGGTTTTGAGTGGTCTGTTGATGATATCTGTGCCGGCTTTGTATGCGGTGCCGGCTTTGAGACGAGTGTAGAACAGGGATATACCTGGGAGACTGCTACGAGTACGACAAAGAAATTTTCCTTAAATTACTCCAATGATACGGGAGAAAATCAGGTTATTGTTTACAGAAGACCGGTTACAACATATCGGTATGAAATTAAAGGAACAAAAGACACGATGGTACTTGCTAGACAGGGTAACCTGCTGACAAGTATGCTTCCGGTGGATGAATATAATGAGGCAGCTCAAAGCTATGAACTGGAAGAAATCGCAGATGGAACACTTGGCACACCGGGTAATCCATTCTCTTACCGTTCAAGTACAGCGGGTCTTAATAATGTGGCAGAAAGCAAAATAACTACCCAGTATGGAAAGGAAGGAACGGTAACACAGGAATTTTCAACAGAGACAGAACAGGAAAAGACATTTACCTATGATCTGGATGCTTCGTTTACTGCTTATGGACTTGTATTTGGAGTAAAAGCAGGCGGCGGTGCCGGTACAACCTATTCAGAATCGCAGTCTACGATTAATACAGAGGCGATTACAAAGACTGGTGCAGTCACAGGTAAACAGGTAGAAGGCTATGATTTTAACTGGAAATTTGCACATTGGACAACAAAGGTAAATGGCACAGAAGTACCGGTTCTTGGTTATGTGCTTACGAATGTTATCGCACCTCCGTCTCCGCCGGAAAATCTGGCAGTAGAGAGTGTAACATCTGATTCTGCGAAGATTACATGGGATGCAGGAGAAAGAGGAGCTGATGAATATCGTATTTATCAGATTTATTCTGATGGAAGTGATATTCAGATCGGAACAGTCGATGGAACAGAGAGTACATACGAAGTAACAGGATTAAAACCAGATACATCCTATACTTACGCGATTAAGGCTTATAAAGAAGGAAAGAAAGGGGATGCAGTCTCCGGAGAATCTGTTTTCAGTGAGAAGCTTATCGTTACGACACTTCCGGAGAAGATGGGAACTGTCACAATCACTAATCCGGAAGACGCAAGTGTAAAGATTGGTGGAAGTGCTGTATTTAAGGCAGATCTGTCCAGTACGGCTTCTGATTACAGAGCAACTAATTACAAATGGCAGCGAAGAGAAAAAGGTGGTAAATGGCAGACGATTGACGGAGCAAAATCCAGTAAGCTTACACTTAATGATCTTACAGAAGAAGATAATGATACAGAATATCGCTGTATTTTCCGCGTGAGTTACACAAGTGCCAGTTCCCTTATTGAATATTACAGTAAGGCAGCGACGCTTAAAGTTGGTGAAACTGCGGTTGCCCCGAAACTTACGATAACCGGACATGATAATACGGGAGATGGAACACTTGCCATACCGTATGCCGGCAAGTCTGATTATAATAAGAAGACAGGTACAACAACGCAAAAGATAGAGACAACACAGAATATTACGATAGAAAAATCAGGTACGCATCCGGAGTTAACAGTGTATACAGATGGAGATAAGACTGCTCCGAAGTATTACGGTATTGGAAAAGATGATAAGGAAAATATAGTATATTATCAGGTGGTTAAGAACGGCGATACGTACACTGCAGGCGACAAGATTACATTTGCTGAAAAGTATTCCTATACGAATCTAAACGGTGATGCAGTTACAGATGTTCCAACAGAATTTAACAGTGGAAAGGATTCTGTAACTGTAACGAAAGATAATGTTACCTATTATCTTCAGGCAAAGATTACCGGAAAACCGAGAGCAGGAATCAGTACAGGAAGCAGTGGAGTTAAGTCAACAGACAGCCGTCTGGAATCCATGACAGGAATCACATATTACTGGAAATCAAATAATGGATACTATACATATGATCCTTCCGCATCAGATACGCCTGGAAGTGCTGTGACTTTATCAGATGCAGATAAAAATGCATTATATGATGTTTACCACAAGGCAGGTACGAAAGTTGTTGTTGGAAGAAATGAAACCTATACAGTAAGTGATACAAGTACAGTGAATGGAAAGCAGGAGACTACTTACGAAGATGAGAGTCAGTACGGATTTGCTCTTATAACGATAAGTAGTGGCGAAACGACAACATATACGATCACTTCGATTCAGGAGGATGTAGAAGAAACTTACACAGTAGGAGATACAAAACTTTCTGGTTTTGATCCGGCGAAGCTTGATATTGTGACAAAACAGGTTACAAATACTGTGAAGACTCCGATATATGAAACACAGACAGGAACTACTTTGACCTTGCATACAAAAGTAATGGAAAAGGATAGTAATAATGCAGCAGCAGGTGCTTCTATAGAATTTAAGATTGTAAATACACAGACAAATGCTATCAATACGATTAGTGCGGTAACAGATTCTAATGGTGAAGCAAAGACAACCTGGAGAGCAGCTACGAGTGGTCTCTACAGCATTCAGGTGAATGTTCTTGCCAAATCCGGTTACACAGCATCGGCAACGAAGGCACAGTATTATAATGCAGGTGGAACGTACGAGACAAACACAACAGAATACCGTCTTGTATTATCCAGTGCAGGAAAGTCTTTGACAGGAGCCATGACCTATGGTGGAATTGTTAGTTATGAGCTTCAGGAAAGAGCCATTACCGTTTCCTCAGACGAGGCAAAGACACAGACAGTTGGGGAGTGGAAGAAGTCAGAAAAGACCAATCTCACTTATACGGTAGAAACAACAGAAAAAGACAGAAAGAAAGTGGATGAAGTTTCACAGCCGTTATCAGTAGCAAGCTATAATTTCCGCGTTTATGATGGAGATACGATTGATGCACAGAAAGAACTTGCAGCAGCAGCTTTACAGGTAACAAAAGCATCAGTGACAATTACACCGGAAATTAAAAATGGTGTAACCCCGTCTGGTGCCTCTGACATTACTTTAAAGGTGAAACCGGAAGTTTCGGGAGTGAACCTTAATGATGTTCTTAATGTGAACTGTGGATATTTTACCGATAAAACAGCGACAGGTAAGTTCGATATCGTGCTTTCCTACAAGACAGACAGCAATGGTGCGGTAACAGATAAAGTAAAAGCATTCCAGAATAATTACACAGCAACATTAGAAAGTGCAAGTTTTACTGTAAAACCAGATAGTGCACAGGTGAAGTTCTCCTGTGGAGAAAATGGTACGATTGTTGGACGTTATGCGGATAACTGGTATCCGATGGCATCTGGAAGTAACCAGACCAAAGGAACAAGACTTCGTTTTGCAGTGGCTCCAAACAATGGCTATGGCGTAGCTAAGTGGATTATCAACGGAACAGATTATGAAGTGGATGCAAAGAATCTTCCAGAAGGAATGACGATTTCTGAAGACGGAAAGATCTTAGATGTAGCTTCATTTAATCCGGCATCACAGACCGCATCAACAAATCCAGGTCATACAAAAGACGGCGTTCTTACAGTAGAAGTGAGCTTCAAGAGTACCTCTCATGAGATTACTTACAATGTAGATGGTAAAGGTGGAACCTTAACAGCCGTTAATGAAAATGATAAGAAGATTAATTCTGGAACTAAGATTACACAGGGAAGCAAGGTAACATTTACCGCAGAACCAGAAGAGGGATATATCGTATCTGGCTGGAAAGTAGATGGAAAGACTTACAAATGGCAGGATAAAGACGAGGCTTACCTTGGAACAACATTAGTTCTTGAAGATATTTCCAAGGATGAAAATGTAATCGTAAGCTTTAAGAAGAGTACAGCTTCCTACAAAGTAATTACCAGTGTAGCAGATGAAGATGGAAAAACCGATACTTCTCTTGCGAAGGTAACAGCAATAAACGCAGAGACAAAAGAAGCGGTAACAGATCTTACTTCTATTAAAGAAGGAACAACACTTACCTTTACAGCATCTGTAGCAGATAAGACAAATCATATGGTAAAACTGTGGCAGACAAGTAAGGATGGTAAGACCTGGGAAGATGCAGCGTTAAGCGGCGGAAGTAATACATTTACCCTTTACAATATCAGTGGAAATCTGTATATTCGTCCGGTGATTACCATCGCCCAGAAATACAGCTTAAAGTATAAGGTTGTATTAGATGACGGCAAACCTGGTGAGACAATAGTAACAGATAAAAAGATTGCAGAACTCACAGCGACAAGCAGTGGTCAGAAAATTGCAAGTGGGGAAAGTCATTCCGCATATATTCCGGTAGAATTTGCCCTCACTTTAAACAATGATTACTATGTCACTGGCTGGAGTAAGAATGTGAAGGCAGGCGAAGATTTATCAGTAGCAAGTCTTGATGCACTTGACAGCAATACAGAAGTCGTTGTTACTATCAAAGAAAAACCGGTTGTGACAATACCATCCGGTATCTCGAATGGAACTCTTACAGTAATCTACAAAGATGCTGCTAACAAAGATATATCGGTATCAAATGGAGATCATATTCCAAATGGTACACAGCTGCTTGTTACATTAACACCAGATACAAACTATATTGTAGATGATGAACAGTTAGGTTCCATAAAGGCAGAATATGTGGATGGAACAGGAAAAACAACGGATGCGAAGTCATATACAATAGATAATGTGACAACGAATGTAGATGTAACAACAGGAATGAAAAATGCAGGAAAGATTTTCAAGGAAAAACCAATTGTAACGATTCCTTCTGTTGTAAATGGAACGATAAAAGTAAGCTATCTTGATGATGACAGCAAAGAAGTTATCGTTAAAGATAAAGATCATGTAGATATCGGAACAAATTTAACTGTTGCATTAACACCAGAAAAAGGCTATGTTGTTGATGAGGATGCGTTAGGTACATCAGTAGAAACAGAATATACCGATGAAGATAAATCTGGAAACACAACAGACACGAAGTCTTATAAGGTAGAGAATGTAATAGCTGATGTAACTGTTGCAGGAGCATTTAAAGCCCTTGGAACACATAAAGTAACTTATAAACCTGTAATTGCTGCAGGTGAGAGTGCAAACGGAACCTTAACCGCAAAGGCAGATAGAAAGCAGATGGACATTTACAAGGTTGACGAGCTTACTACTGGCGAAAAGGTATATGAAGGAAGTACACTGACATTTACGGCAGCACCAGATACGGATTATTCTATTCAGGAATGGCGTATTAATGGTACGATTTTGAAAGAAGATGGAATAAAAGTTACGGATTCTGTTTTAACTCTCCCTAATATCGCAAAAGATTACACAGTAACCGTACAGTTTAAGAAGTCAGGAAGTGACACAACAATCGCTGCTGGAGAAAATGGAAAGATCGTCAGTGCAGTGGCAGGAAAGGTAGATCAGATTGCCAATATTGAATCTGGATTTGTACTTGCTGCCGGAGCAACAGTAGATATTACTGCACAGCCGGATACCGGATATAAGGTAGGATGCTGGAAAGTAAATGGAAAGGTTGTTGATGGACAGACAGGCAATACGTATACTTACACAGCCGATGAGAACGGCACAGGAGCCGCAATCACTGTACAGTTCGTACAGATTGATTATGCAGTAAGCTGGAGCGCAGTAAACGGTACAGTGAAAGCAGAGGATACATCGGGCACAGAATATGAAGGTAATAAAGCCGACATACGTGGTGGAAGTCAGGTGACATTTAGTGCAACACCAAAAGAAGCTTATAAAGTAAGCTGCTGGAAAGTAAATGGAAAGGTTGTAGACGGAGAAAATGCAAATACATTTACATTTACTGTTCCAAGTGGTGCAAAAGAGACACCAGAAGTTGCTTCTTATAAAGTAGAGGCAGTTTGTGAGAAAGACCAGTTTACATTAACTTATGCACAGCCTTCAAACGGAACGCTCACTGCAAAGGGAGCGGCAGGTGAAGTTGCAAGTGGTGATAAAGTAAATGGAGATGAAAAATATACATTTACTGTGAAACCGAATGCAGACTATATCGTTGAAAGCTGGAAAGTAGACGGTCAGGTAATTGACAGCCACAGCACTTCCTATGAAGTGACAGTAAAGAAGAATACAGAAGTTTCTGTACAGCTTGTTCCTGCATCTTATAAAGTAACTTATAAAGTAAACAACGAACAGGGAAAACTTCTTGTTGGTAAAGATACTGAGGAAAAGACCGATGGAGAAATTTCAGCAGCATATGGAACAAGTATCAAGTTTACTGCAGTATCTAATAAATTCTGTCATATCAAAGGCTGGAAGCTTGATGGAACAGAAGTCATAGACACGACAGAGGGAATAAGCATAAGTGCAGATGGTTCTGAACTGACTCTTTCCGAAGTTAAGAAAGAGCATAGTGTAGAAGCAATATTTGATGCAGCTACAATGTATGAAGTTTCTTACGAAGTTGATGAAACAAGTGAAGGTGCTGCTTCTAATGCAGGGACTCTTAATGCGAAAGCTGGCAGCACAGACCTTAAGCTGAAAAAAGATCAGACAACTACAGTAGAAGGTGGAAAAACTCTTACATTTACGGCAGTTCCAGAGAGTGCAGACTTTATGGTAGCAGGCTGGTTCATAAACGGAAAAGAAGTAGAAGGTGAACTGTCCAATACGCTCGTGATTGAAGAACTCGACAGAAAAATACATGTAACCGTACAATACGCCAAGTATAAAGGTTACGCACTGCCGACAGCAAATGAAGGATATCTGCTTTCTGAAATGAAGAGAACTCCGGATGATACAACACCAGAGACAGAAATTCGTGAAAATGGAACACTTTCCTTTGTAGTAACACCAGACACAGAGAATAAATATATCCGTATTGATAAGCTGGTTATTAACGGATATGACTGCCTGACCGATAAGCTTTTAGAAGAAAAAGAACAGCCGGATAACTGCACTTCAGTTGAGGCACAGAAAAATAAAGATGGAAGTTATGCGATAACTATTTCAGGAATCACAGGAGAAATCCAGACTGACATTACTGCTCATAAACATACACTTAAGAAAGTGGACAAGGTAGATCCAACCTGTACAAAGGAAGGAAACAAAGAATACTGGATCTGTGAGGATGAAAACTGCAAGGAAATGTTCTTAGAAGAAGCAGCGATGAAGGCGGTACAGTGGAAAGATATTGTACTTCCGGTAACAGGTCACAACTATCAGAATGGTATTTGCGGAAACTGTGGAGCTAATGATCCGACATATGTAGATATTCATCCAGGAACGCCAAAAGTAAAAGCAAAAGCGAAAGGTGTTCGAAAGATTAACCTTAGCTGGAGCCAGGCAAAAGATGCACAGGGCTACATAGTATATCGTTATAATACAAAGACAAAGAAATATGCTGTGATCGCTAACACAAAGAAGACTGCCTATACAGATAAGAAGCGTACACCGGGAACGGTATACAGATATCTTGTAAAAGCATATGGTGTATCTTTAAACAAAAAAGTAATTTATGGACAGGTATCTAATTGTGCCGTTGCTGTTACAAAGCCGCAGACTCCAAAGATTACATCTGTAAAGAAAGCTGGAACGACAAAGGCAGCAATTCAGCTTAAAACAGAACGTAATGTTAAAGGATATCAGCTCTATGAGTACATGTGGCAGACGAGGAAGTTTAAACTTGTTGGAAAGATTGAGGGTAAAAAATACTATAAGTATGACAGTAAAAAGAAGAAATTTACCCGCGATAGAAAGTCTAAAGTTGTACAAAATACAAAGAAAAAGACAATTTCTGTAAAAATCACAACAAACAATGTAAACTTCAAACGTTACAGAAGATATCGTTTCAAAGTACGTTCTTACGTAAAGTATAATGGCAAGCAAATTTTCAGTAAGATTTCTAAACAAAAGATTGTAACTCGTTAAATAGGAAATATAATCTGCGTTTAAACTAAAAGAGACTTCCCGGAAGGTTCGGATGCCTCCTCCTTCCGGGAAGTCTTTTTTGTGTTTACAGATGGATATATGGAAATAAATACATAGAGATAAATATGTGGCTTGTGAGAGGTGTATTCTTTCTTGACTGTATGGCAAAATCAGCCTATTATAAGAGTTAGAAAAAGGCAGATATTTTTTATCTCAGTCGAGAAGACTCCCACCTCTTTCAGGTGGTGAGTGACAGCAAATTTGTCTCAGTGGGAGTCCAATCTCCGACTGAGATAAACGCTCCGCGAGGATGCGCAGTGATTCTGTAAAGAATATGTCAGCTTACGCTGACCAGAATCACGCGCCAAGTCTCGCGGCAGCTCGACTTGAAATTTTTTTATAAATATATCTGCAGGTGTTGGAGGAAAATGTAGTATGGAAGGCAAGAGACTGACAAGTTATGCGATGGAAGAATTAGAATGTCCAAAGTGCGGGCATAAGCATTCTCTTAAAAAGTATAAGGTTATTAATGTAACAGAGAAGGCAAAATTAAAAGAAGAAATTATGAAGAACCGGCTTTATCAGTTTAGCTGTGAAGAATGTGAGTATATGGCACCGCTTACATATGACAGTTTATATGTGGATAGCCGAAGAAATATTATGATTTACATGGCACCGGTCATGAATGCAGAGATTAAAGCAGAGATTGCGGAGCTTGAACAGGAAAAAGGTATAGATAAACGTCTTGTAGATAATATTAATGATTTAAAGGAAAAGATTATGATTGTCGATAATCATTTAGATGATCGTGTGATCGAGATCATTAAGATCATGTATCTTGACCAGATTAAGAAGGAGATGGAAGATGATACACTGTTAAATATTCTTTTTGATTATAACAGAGATAATTATTGTTTTCTTGTCTTTTTCCAGAAAAAGGGAATTGGAAAGATTCCATTGACAAGAGAGTTCTACCGTCAAGTTGAGGATAAGTATAAAGAGGCAATCAAAGAACATTCTACAGATGGTTTTATGAAGATTGATATGGAGTGGGCAGGTAAGATTCTTTTTAAGAATCACAATAAATTTAATTAAAAAGAATTGATTAAAAAGAAGTAAAAAGTTCTTGCACTCTACATACTGTTATGGTATAATAAGAACGCTGTTTGAAATAAGATAACTATTGAATATAATTAATTAATGAAACATATATTGGAAGAGGTGAATAAGATGCGTGAGGGAATCCATCCAAAATACTATCAGGCAAAGGTTGTATGTAACTGCGGTAATGAATTTGTTACAGGTTCTACTAAAGAAGACATCCATGTAGAAATTTGTTCTAAATGTCATTCATTCTACACAGGACAGCAGAAAGCTGCTAAGGCTCGTGGACGTATTGACAAGTTCAATCGTAAATATGGCATGAATCAGAATTAATAACCGGAAGGTTTTAAATTAGGCGGCGGTGCAATGTATCACAGAGAATGTTGTGATGTTGTACCGTCGCCTAATTTTGGTTATACCAGATGTGAGATAACGCACATCTCGCAGCAAGAATGTGAGGCATTCTTGAAAGGAGGTGCTCTTTGAAAAAGACAAGTATTGGTGGACAGGCAGTAATGGAAGGGGTCATGATGAAGAATCTTGACCGTTATGCAGTGGCTGTCCGGAAACCAGATCATGAAATAGAAGTAATGACGGACGAGTATAAAAGTCTGGGAAGTCGTTATGCGGTTCTTGGCTTACCGATCATACGTGGAGTTGTTAACTTTGGAGAGTCTTTATATATCGGGTTAAAAACATTATCCTATTCTTCTTCTTTTTATGAGGAAGAGGATTATGAGCCGGGAAAAGTGGAACAGTTTTTTACAAAAATTTTTGGAGATAAGTTAGAAAGCGCTCTAATGGGAATCACAATGATCATTTCTGTTATATTGGCGCTTGGGATTTTTATGGTACTTCCATTTTTCCTTACGAATCTGATGAAAGGATTTCTGCCATCTTACAGTATACGTACCCTGATTGAAGGAATCATACGTGTGGCGTTATTTCTAATATATATATGGCTTATATCTAAGATGGAGGATATAAAGCGGGTATTTATGTATCATGGTGCAGAACATAAGACGATTAACTGTTTAGAACATGGGGAGGATCTGACACCGGAAAATATTAAAAAGTATTCGAGGCTTCATAAGCGTTGTGGAACCAGCTTTCTGCTTATTGTTATGATTGTCAGTATCGTAGTGTTTATGTTTATTCGTGTAGATAGCTTATTATGGAAGTTTGTTTTACGAATCTTACTTGTTCCGATTGTAGCGGGGATTTCATATGAATTTATCCGTCTGGCAGGAAGAAGTGATTCGAAGCTTGTGAATACGCTTAGTAAGCCTGGCTTGTATCTTCAGTACTTTACAACGAGAGAGCCAGATGCAGAGATGATGGAAGTGGCAATCAAAGCGGTAGAAGGTGTATTTGATTGGAAAGAGTATCTTCGGGCAATGCATAATGGAGAGCTGGAGGATTGAACATGACAATTCGGGACATTTTAACAAATATACGAGAACGCCTGCAAAAAGCAGGAATTGAAGATTTTGAATATGAAAGCTGGGTTTTGCTTGAGTGGAAGCTTCACATTGACCGGGCAGAATTTTACATGAATCCAAACGGGGAAGTAAAGCAGGAACTCCTGGAGAAACTGGAAGAAGTTCTTTTAAAAAGAGAACAGAGAGTTCCTTTACAATATCTCATGGGTGAATGTGAGTTTATGGGATTTGATTTCAGTGTTGATGAGAGAGTTTTAATTCCAAGACAGGATACAGAGTGTCTGGTTGAGCTGGCTGTCGAAGATATTCGGAATGTAAAGACACAGAACCGATGTGAGTTTAATAATGCAGCAGATCAGAAAAATGAACAGAAAGTCAAAGTACTGGATTTATGTACAGGCAGCGGTTGTATCGGTATTTCTGTAAAAAAGCTTTGTCAAAATGCAGAAGTAATCCTTGCAGATATTTCTGAGGGAGCGTTAGCGGTTGCTAAGAAGAATGCAGAAAACTTGAATGCAAATATCACTTTAATAAGAGGAAATCTTTTTGAAAATATAGAAGGAAGATTCGATTACATTTTATCAAATCCACCGTATATTCCCTCGCAGGTAATTCAGGGACTGATGCCTGAGGTAAAAGATCATGAGCCACGACTTGCTCTTGATGGAGAGGAAGATGGTCTTGCTTTTTATCGGAAAATTATAGAACAGGCTCCGGATTATCTAAATTCAAATGGAAGAATCTATTTTGAAATCGGAGCAGAACAGGGTGAAGATATGATTCGTCTTATGACAGACAGAGGATTTTCTGAAGTAAAAGTGCATAAAGATCTTGCAGGACTTGACCGAATCGCGACAGGCATATATAGTAGAAGATAATCTGTAATTTCGATTACAAAACACATCATAAATGTATGATCATTTGGCAATAGAGTAAAGCCAGATGGTTATAAAATATAGAATAGCAGGAGGAAGAAAGATGTTTGATAAATTAGAAGATCTTGTAAAACGTCTGGATGAGGTTATGCAGGAACTGAGTGAGCCGGATGTAGTAAATGATCAGAACCGTTTCCGCAATCTGATGAAAGAACAGAATGAGCTAGCTCCGATCGTAGAGAAATACAAAGAGTATAAAGAAGCCAAACAGACAATTGAAGACAGTGTGGAGATGCTTGAAGAAGAACACGATGAGGAAATGCGTGAGCTTCTGAAAGAGGAATTATCTGAAGCAAAGAAGAATGTAGAGCAGTATGAAGAGGAATTAAAGGTTCTCCTTCTTCCAAAAGACCCTAACGATGATAAGAACGTTATCGTTGAGATCCGTGCAGGTGCCGGCGGGGATGAGGCCGCATTATTTGCTGCTGAAATTTATCGTATGTATAAAAACTATGCAGAATCAAAACGTTGGAAAACAGAGTTCATCGATGTGAATGAGAATGGTATTGGTGGATTCAAGGAAGTTTCCTTTATGATCAATGGTCAGGGCGCATACTCAAGACTGAAATACGAAAGTGGTGTTCATCGTGTACAGCGTATCCCTGCGACAGAGTCCGGCGGACGTATTCACACATCTACGATCACTGTGGCAATTATGCCGGAAGCAGAAGAAGTTGATGTACAGCTTGATATGAATGATTGTCGATTTGATGTGTTCCGTGCTTCCGGAAACGGTGGTCAGTGCGTAAATACAACCGATTCCGCTGTTCGATTAACACATATCCCAACAGGTATCGTTATTTCCTGTCAGGATGAAAAGTCACAGCTTAAAAATAAAGATAAAGCAATCAAAGTACTGCGCGCACGTTTGTATGATTTAGAGCAGTCCAAAGCACATGATGCAGAGGCCGAACTTCGTAAAAGCCAGATTGGAACAGGTGACAGAGCAGAGAAGATTCGTACTTACAACTTCCCACAGGGACGTGTGACAGATCACAGAATTAAATTAACTCTCCATCGTCTTGATGATATTTTAAATGGAGATCTCGATGAGATCATCGATAGCTTAACAGCAGCAGACCAGGCAGCCAAATTAAGTAAATTACAGGAAATGGAGCGTTAAAAATTATGCAGGAGTGGAAGAAAAATATCAGACAGGTTGTTCCGTACGTACCTGGCGAACAACCAAAAGAAGCGAATGTAATAAAGTTAAACACGAATGAGAATCCTTATCCACCTTCACCAAAGGTAAAAGAACAGTGTGCGAAAATCTGTGCTAAAACAGAAGAACTGCGTCTTTATCCGGATCCAACAGCCGGAATGTTAGTGGAAGCAATCGCAAAATACAAGGGATTAGACAGCAATCAGGTTTTTGTCGGAGTCGGCTCCGATGATGTACTGGCTATGGCTTTTCTTACATTTTTTAATAGCGAAAAGCCGATATTTTTCCCTGATATCACGTATTCTTTTTATGATGTGTGGGCTGATTTATTCAAAATCCCATATGATAAGAAGCCATTAGATGAAAACTTTATGATTAAAAAAGACGATTACTACTGGAAAAACGGTGGAGTCGTATTCCCAAACCCGAACGCACCTACAGGAGTTTTGATGCCACTTGATGAGATTGAGGATATTATCGCTCATAATCAGGATGTCATTGTTATTGTAGACGAGGCGTATGTAGACTTTGGCGGACACAGTGCGCAGCAGCTTCTTTCTAAATATGAGAACCTTTTAGTTGTGCAGACATTTTCCAAATCACGTTCTATGGCAGGAATGCGTATCGGATATGCTATGGGTTCTGCAGAATTAATTAAAGCTTTAAATGATGTGAAGTATTCCTTTAACTCCTACACAATGAATCGCCCGTCCATTCTTTTAGGAACAGCATCCGTTGAGGACGATGCTTACTTTAAAGAAACTGTAGAAAAGATTGTTCATACGAGAGAGTGGTTTAAAGCTGAAATGAAGAAGCTTGGATTTACTTTCCCGGATTCTCAGGCAAACTTCCTGTTTGCTTCCCATCCGGATGTACCGGCAAAAGAAATCTTTGAAGCCGCCAGAGCAAACAATATTTACGTAAGATATTTTGATAAACCTCGTATTAATAATTATCTGAGAATTACCATTGGAACAGATGAAGAAATGAAAAAGTTCTTAAAATTCTTAACATCTTTTCTGAAAAGTCAGAAATAAACATGGTATTATGATGAAATATATTGTAAAATATAAGTATTACAATATAAGATAATACAGGGAGGATTACTATGAAAAAGATTCTGTTTGCAGCTTCTGAATGCGTGCCTTTTATGAAAACAGGCGGACTTGCAGACGTAGTAGGAGCGTTACCAAAAGAATTTGACAAAAACGAGTGGGATGTGCGTGTTGTAATGCCAAACTACCGGGGAATTCCAGAAGAGTATCGTAATAATTTTGAATATGTTACGCATTTCTATATGGGAGTAGGTCCATATATTCCTAATGTTCATGTAGGTATTATGAAATATGTTTATAATGGCATTACCTATTACTTTATTGATAATTTAGATTACTTTGGAGCGTGGGAGCCATACTCAGATACAAGAACAGACGTTGAAAGATTCACTTTCTTCTGTAAAGCAGTCCTTTCGATACTTCCTGTTATCGATTTCCGTCCGGACCTCATCCACTGTCATGACTGGCAGACAGGACTGATTCCGGTTTACTTAAAAACAGAGTTTGCAGCTAATCCATTTTTCTGGGGAATTAAGACAATTATGACGATTCATAATCTTCGTTTCCAGGGAGTATGGGATATTAAGACTATGAGAGGTTTAAGTGGACTTCCAGATGAACTGTTCACACCGGATAAGTTAGAGTTTAAGAAAGATGCCAATATGTTAAAAGGCGGAATCGTTTACTCTGATTTCATCACAACCGTAAGTAATACTTACGCACAGGAAATCCAGACCGCATATTATGGAGAAGGATTAGACGGACTGTTAAGCGCACGTAATCAGAGTCTTTTTGGAATTGTAAATGGCGTTGATTATGCATTGTATGACCCATCTAATGATGCAAAGATTTATCGGAATTATACAGAAAGAGACCATAAAGAAGGAAAGGCTGCCAACAAGGCAGAACTTCAGAAGCAACTTGGCCTTGAAGTGAATCCAAATAAATATATGATCGGATTGATCTCCCGTCTGACAGATCAGAAGGGTCTTGATCTGGTACGCTACGCAATGGATAAGATTATCGATGACAATACACAGGTTGTAGTAATCGGAACAGGAGATCCGGCATACGAGGAAATGTTCCGTTATTATGCATGGTGCAATTCAGATAAGGTGTCTGCGAATATTCTCTATTCCGACGATCTGGCACATAAGTTATATGCTGCAGCAGACTCCTTCTTAATGCCATCCTTATTTGAACCATGTGGTTTAACACAGATTATCGCTTTCCATTATGGAACGATTCCAATCGTTCGCGAAACAGGTGGATTAAGAGATACCGTTATTCCTCTGAACGAATTTGAGGATACCGGAGACGGATTCTCCTTCAGTAACTACAACGGAGAAGAACTCATCAATACAGTAAATTACAGCAAGTATATTTACTTTGAACAGCCAGAGCTTTGGAACCATATGGTGGCAAGAGCGATGGAAAAGGATCTTTCCTGGGGCGTATCCAAGAAGCGTTATGAAGAACTATATAATACTTTAATCGGAAGATAATATTTCGTATAGACGAAAAAAGAAAAAATACCATATCCCATCTGCTCTGTAGTCGC
>OHAU01001826.1_pt1 | contig 22713 bp, 20 predicted proteins | sample 1577181 | NCBI WGS metagenome assembly OHAU01 (sample SAMEA3541472, study PRJEB24748) | human gut metagenome | biome: human gut; feature: human-associated habitat; material: faeces | place: China | collected 2012 | reverse complement strand
CTGCTTCTTTTGCAATTTCTGTTAATTTGGCACCTCTATAATCCTTTTTATAAAATACTTTTTCTGCTGCTTCGAGTATTCTATTTCTGACTTCTTCTTTTAATACTTGTGCCATAGCACACCTCTTTCTATCCTAATACTGAATTTATATTTAATAATAAATTAAAATTCAATATTTGTCAAGATTCTTTATTTTCAAGAAAACATAGTCTACCGCAATATAAATTCATCTTTCTACTTCTTTCATCTTTTCTTTTTTCTCTTTAGAAATTTTCTTATCTTGTTCCTTATGTCTACTAATTTTTTCTATAACTGACTCTTTTTTCTCCCTCTTATCTCTACCAAGATACTCATTCATATTAACTTTCAGATGTTCCAACTCCTCATATTTTACTGATAACGCATTATATTTCTTTGCAATTTCCTCTTGTTTAGCCTGCAATTCTTTTGAATGCTCATTTAATTTTCTAAAAAGATTTTTACCTGATTTTGTCTTCAACTCTCCCAATACCATATGTCTCAAGTGTGGGAATTGCTTAAGAAAAATATCTATTTCCTCATAAGCTTTCTGATAGGCTTCCACATCTTTTCGGTTCATCATCATATAAATTCTGTCATTTGGATTTTTACGATAACCTTTGTAATGTTCTCTCTTACTCTAATACAAATTTGAATATGTTTAACGACTTCCTTTATCCTCTTTTGCTCCAATGACAGCTTATCAAATTCTCGTTTTAACTCGTTCTTTTCAATGGAGATCCGGCTGATACCACGCTCTAATTCTTCAATTGAATTAAAACCTTTATTCCTGATTTCAACAAGCGCAGACGCTGCTGTTTTAAGATTATGTTTTGTTACCCAATGTTCATAGCCTTTGCTTGACTTTACTTTTTGACTATTTTTAATATCAATGATATTTACAAGTTCTTTATCTTTATTCAGGATTCTATCCTTAATTCTTTCTTCAGTATAGTTAGCTCCAATGGTCTTTGCTCTGGTAAATCTCTGCTGATTTTTACTTCTAGAAGCTATATGCTTCCCATATTTTATTTCATAGCCATAGCTTTCCATCTTAGATAAAAATCCCTGCCAGTTGATTGACTGCTTTATAGTTCTATCAATATCAAATTGAAGTCTTGACTTATAGCTACTGCCTTTTTTATCCTCATTCCAGTCATACCAATTCACAAATTTTCTTCGCTTAATTTCATTGATTTCTCTTTGTGTTTCTTGGTCAATTACAGACAAATTATGTTCCCTTTGAAGAAAGCAATGTAAAATTCTATAAAAGCAGAATAAATGCCAAAGTTCCACCAGATTTAAAATAAGCACAGAAAAAGCACATAGCTGAAAGATTTTACAATCTTAAAGTCATGTGCTTTCGCTATATTATTTATCGAATGAGCCCGATAAACTGGGAGTTATCATCATGTAATGTGTTTTTTATACGTCCCAAAAGAGAACCTGCTCAGGAGTATTTCATACTCTCTCGGATCAAAGTGATCAATATCAGATGCCAGCACAGAATATTTTTCACCTTCATCGACAAATCTGCATCCAGTATCAAAAATCCCATTTCTGCTATAAAAAGAGATTCGCTTTTCTCTCTGCAAAGCATTTTCGGCGGAAGGATCAAGCGATTCAACATTCAAAACTATTATTTTTTCTGTGCTTTGTTTTAGCCAGTCAAGTATCTTAGTGCCATAGCCTTTTGATCTGATTTGGTCGTTTACTGCCAGATAAAGAACAAAGATATATTTATTATCCTCAGCCGTATATAAAACTCCGCAGAACTGTTCATCCTCGTAAAGGACTCTGAAATTGACACTTTTGCGAAATGCTAACACTCTCAATAACCACATCGGTATCTGCTCATTTTTGGGGAATGCAGTTCTCATTAGACAACAGATATCGTTGTATTCATACAGTTTTCTGGAAAAAGTTTTATCAATAATCATTTCTATATTCATCCTCACAAATTATAATTTGGTTAATATCTTTTCCCATATAAACTTTTTGCTAAATTTGTATATTTTCTTATAAAATCTGTTTTTGCCTCAGTATATCCATCTCTATCATATTTAAATTTTTTCCAAAGCGATAGTTTTAAGATTTCATATTCTTTGCCTATTTCCTTATGCTCATTCAAATAATCTCTAAAATACAGTTCATCATTATCTCCGACAATTCTAATATGAAGATGGAATACTTTTTCTGCAAATCCTTGTTCTGTGTAGCCTTTGTTTAATGTAATGCGGGCTTCAGTCATATTCATACATAGCCAACCCTTGTTTATTAGAATATTTTTAACAATATCTAAATCCGCCTTGTCGTTTACTTCAACTAATACATCCACAATATTTTTCGCCGATATTCCTGATATAGCCGTGCTTCCGATATGAGATATTCTTTTTGTGCTTTTACTCGGCACTGCTGATAATATTGATTTTCTTTCCTCTTCATACCATTTTATCCACTCTTTATTATGTTTAACTAAAAATATCGGAAACAGTTGCCAAAGCTCTTTTAAACTCATTTTCTCCAATTTTTTATTCATATCTAACCCCTACAATTCTAATTTATATATTTACAGCATCTCATCTTCTTGACCTAACGGTCAAGAAGTATCCCTCGCTCTGAAGAGCTCGGTCAATTCTAATTTACCATTCTCTATTTTCCACAAAAGCCTCCCACCAAAACGATGGAAGGCTTTCTAAACAATTTACCTAAATTCAACAACTCCCTTTCAGACCTACTTTTTCTTACTTTTAGTATCAAAATAGTATCGCTCAAGAGTTTTTTGCTCCTGTAAAACGCCGAAACACTGTATTTTCAAACGTTATATAGCAGAAACATATCAGTTACTGTTACTCCCACTCGATATGTCCTTTAATATCATTTTGTATAAATGGCATAAAATCAGGAATTTTATTATCAAATTTAGCCTTATTATCCGTTTTATTTCTGTTTCTCCGATTTTTTGCAAGCATATTGCAAGCACAAAACTTTTCTAAGCATTATCTAATTCTATTATTTTTTTAAAATCAGATTCTGCATTTTTGATTTCACTATTTATTTGTATCACTATATCATTTGCCACTTCATTAAATAAATCGTTGTATGAATCATCCAGCTCAAATTCTATAAGTTTTTTTCTCTTAATTACTTCTTGAAAGATTAAATTAAATAAATTTTCAATATCTTGCGTATTGCTGTCAGTTATATTAACTGAGCTATTTTCTAAATCTGGTATTAAAAATTTAACGGTTTCATTATTTTCACTTCTATCTACTTTGAATTTCATTATTATTGATTCCATATGTTTCTCCTTATATTGAACATGTGTTCACTTCCTTCTAAATGTTTAATCGCTTCATCTTCCCACGATATTATATTGTCAGTATTTTTAATTGATACCAGTTCATTTGCATACATATTACCAGCAAAATATATTTCCGCTTCTGAATCTCCTACATAGTTGCAATATATTGTTTGGGTTGGTAATGTATTAATTGCAATATTGGCATTATGTGTAGATAAAACCACCGTTTTCCCTATATCTCTTAAATATTTTAATTTAGGAATTATATATTCCGATATATATTTATTTCCAAGTCCTCGTTCTATTTCATCAAACAAGTAACAATCAAAAGCTAGATTTTCAATCAATCCACTAATTGATAGAATTGATTTTTCACCTTCAGAAGGTTCATATATAGTATCGTCTTCTCTAATAACCATGCAAGACTTCTTTACACAATCACTAAAATATTCTGCACCGCACTTTTGTAACTCATCAATCGAAAATAATTTATTCATTTCCAACAAATCTTTAACAGAAAAATTTGCTATTTTTTCTATTACGCCTCGATTAACAGAAATCTTATTTCTATCAAATGGAGAACCTTTAACATATTTTTCATTTTTATCCATTACTTTCACTTCCACTTTGGAATAAATCTGCCCCTTATCTGGTAATTCTCCAATTTTAATTTTTTTAGATGATTTAATATTCTCTAAACTCTCATTAATATTTTTGATTTTTTCAAAAATAGCTCGTCTCTCAGAAACCATTTTTGAAAATCCAATATTATTTGGTTTAGATTTTTTCCCTGTTTTTTTATCTATTATTTCTTTAATATTCTCAATAATTATACCTGTTTTAGAAACAGAAAATATTGCTTTAGCTTTCTCTATTGTATCTTCATAAATTTCTTGTTTAAGCTTATATAATTCATCAGATAAATTTTCTTTATGCTCGTTTTCATCATTTCTATACTCTGTATTTATATTATTGACTTTATTAATATAATTAATATTTTCCCTATGTTTTGTAGAAACATCTTGAATAGTTTGAGATATATTTTTATTATACAAACATTCTGTTTTTCTTATTTTCTTTGCATTTTTTGACACATTTTGATTTTCATAGTACTTCAAATATTTACCAATAAAATTAGTGTAAGTACTCGCTTTATAATTTAATACAGAGTCTAAATCATTAATTATACAATCTTTTAAAACGCTATCTATTTCAACTTCATCTTCATTATTTTTCAATATTTCATCATAGACTTTTTGATAATCTTTTCCTTCGTGAATAAAAATCTTTTTCCCATTTTCACTTAATTTAGGAAAAATATGATTCTTCATTAACACAGTCTTTCCTGAACCCTTGCCACCAAAAATTACATTAACATCCTGATATATGTCCAACTTGTTATTATAATCCAAATCTATTTCCATTTTTTCGCAATGATTCAATACGGATTTTATAAACACATTAGATGATGTTGCTAACTCATAAAATTTACCGAAGCTATCAATTGCAAATTTCATTTCTGGTAATCTTTTTGCATCTTCCGAATATTTCCCCCAATCTTTTACATCGCTTCCTATTAAAGATATCTCATTATGCGCATTGATTATACCCATGGTTTTTAGTTTTGGTTCTAGAATAACTGTGTATCCAACTAAATCTTTTTTCAAAAGATTTTTTTCTTCAATACTTATTGATCTATCTTTATCTTTATCTAAAAAGTGAGGAATAATTAAAATTTTATCTGTATTAAATTTCTTAATATTGAGTATTAAGTCATTATATTCCAGTTTATAATCATCATAATTTCTATTGTCATCTTTAGAAAAAATGTCTTTAAAATCAATTGCACACTCTGGACTGCACACTAAAATAATATGCCTTATTTTGTTTTCATCAAATCTAACATCTAACTCTATGCCCGGAAAAATAATAAAATTTATTGGTTTACTTGAAATCGCATTATATTCATTGATATCAAATTTATTATGATTCGTAATCGCACATAATCCAACGTTATTTTCTTGAATTTTTTCTATGAATTTTTCTGCATCTATTACTCTCGACGCTCCATCACCTTTTTTACATTTTTGTGTATGTAAATGTAGATCTATTTTTTTCATTTTTGCCCTTCTCACAACCCTGTGTAATTCATATATTAATTTTGAAAGTTCATATTTTTTATGCCTTATACTCTCCCGTAGCCTCTTTTATCATCCCATCATGCCAATCTACAGTCTCTAATGGCATTTCATGGTATTTATCAAATACTTCATACAAATACTTATACTTGACCTTATTTTCAATTATCTTCTTGAGAGAATCAGTATCCATTGAAATAATCTTCATGCCTGTGATAGTTCCTTCATCTCTAGTATATGGAATTATCTTTCTATATCTAAAATCTGAAATCACATTTTTATCTAAGTATGTGCTTACAAATAGGCTGTAATCAAACGGATTATTAAATCTAATCCTATAATCTCCTAAATGTCTTGAAACAGGCTCCATTTCCATTCTTCTTTGATTATTCCCATCTGCAAGCGTTGCTTCAAGCAATAATGAGTGTTTCGGATAAGAAGTACAGGCTTCGTATTCATAAATGATATCTGCATAACCTCCAGCCGCATGTGTCTTAGGTAACAGATTGGCTTCTAATGATAATTTCATAAAATCCAATATATTTCCTTTTCTTTCGCTGACTTTGTACCAGATAATTCCTAATACATATTCGAAAATAGTTGGGATAGCCGCCTCGTCTGTTACAAGTTCTTCTATTCTCTTATCATCACGTTTCTCAAAACAATTTAACAATTCTACAAGTATGGAATCATTAAATTTCTTGTCTATTAAAGCATTGAATCTTCTGTAACGTTCATCGTTTACATAAGTTGCCGCCTGTTCAGATGACTTGATTTTGATGCCTAAATCCGCACTTAATGTCTGATAAACCTTATTGATATCAACATCAAACGCACTTGAAATTTCAATCAATGGGATGCTCTGTGTTAATGTATCACATCTCGTAAAAGCTTCTGTATACAAATCTTCCATTATTTCTTTGAAAAAATATTTCGGGAGCATATCTAATTTGATTAGTTGATCTTCAAAGATTAAGGTATCTGTAATATTAAAATATCTTCGATTCAAATCAAAGTAATCCGACAAGGTTGCCATCGCTTTAAATACATGCAGATACTTAAAGAAAACCTCTTTTAATTCTCTTTCGCTTGAGCAATTTAAAAATGGACACGCAGACGAAATAGAGGATTTCCCATTTTTTCTTATTACACTAATGTTCGTTGTCCTAAATAATAAACTCCTCCATAATGTTCCGGGCTTTTGATTGATGCTCTTAGCAGAATTTAATAGTGCTTCATAATCATCCCCGTTATCAAGAAAGATTTTCTTAATATTCTCATACAATCTATAATAAGGCTTATCATAATTTCTGCTTTTTCGATTCATGCCAATGAGGCAAATCAACTCTTCATCAACCGCATGATCAATGAATTCTGAAAGTGCCTCTTGGTAATTCTCCATAACAATCAATCTTTCGTATATCACATCTTCTAATGTGATTTTTTCTTCCCTATATAGCCGGATGCTTTCGATAATTTCTTCAGCACCCTCTCTATCATTAATCAGAGGAATAAAATAAGTAAACTCATCATAAGTCAAAAAATCAAGTTCCAATAAAGTTTTTAAGGTAACCAAAAAAGGTCTTACAATATTGTTGTTCACATTTATCGTAGTCTTTAATAATTGCTTCAAATACACGAAGCTATCGCTGTCCAAATTAAAGAAATTATTGGTATCAAAAGCTCCTTCTCTTGCAATATTTAGAAGTTCTTTACCTGCATCTGTAATTAACCTATCCGGAGTAATCAAGCCTATATCAACTAAACCCGATGTTTTTTCTCTGGCATCTTTATCTTTTCTTCTGGCATCTCCATATAGAAATCCTCGTTCTTTCATAAAATCATAATACTCTTCTTGCAGAGTATTATTCCAATTCCAAGCTGATTTATTTGATACAGTTTTATAAAATTCTTCTAATAACAATAATTGCTCTTCAATCTTTAAATTTAGTTTTGCAGTTCTAAAACTTGTAGTTCCTATAACCCAACAAAAACTTTGATATGGAATACTTTTATTTACCATTTACTCATTCCTCCAATCAACTGGATAATTAGTAATCAAAACTTCTTCAGATATACTATTCTTATTTTTTCTGTGATAACTGCTATTTGAATAACTTTTATTCAGATGATTGCAGTAATACCCCTTACTTTCAATCCAATTATATAAAATATCATTTCTTTTATTTTTACTTTCCAAAACATTAGACAAAGCAAAACTAAAACCTTTTTCATTGGCTTCATCCAAAAACTTAAGTAAAGCTTTTTCTTCTATTTCAGTCCACATTCCATTTTCATTATATGTTGCATTTGTAATCAAATAAGGTGGATCACAATAAATAAAACTCTCCTGAGAAAAATCATCTAACGAAATCTCCCTAAAATCTTTTTTCATGAACTGGACATCTTTACTTTTTAATTCTTCAGAAAATAATACAAGTTTACTTCTCATTTTGGAATTAAAATCTCTCTTACCTACCGGAAGATTAAAAAGTCCCTTTCGATTAAACCGAATCTGATTATTAAAAGAGAACACCATAAGTACATACAGCATTGGATAATCTATTTCTCCAGCAAGAACTTTAGCATTAAAATCATCTCTTAACTTGAGAAATCCTCCTTTATTGTATTCGGCTAAGCCTCTACTACTATCACAATCATAATAAGAATACCCATATAATGATGTATTGGATAAATTATACGCCTCAATAATATTGTCTATTTGTTTTAATAAAGCATCAGTATCAGTGTCTTTTATAAATTCAATTAAATCTATCAAATTTTCATTCGTATCATTAAAAATAACTTTTGAAGAAGATGAATTTATTCCAACATTTCCTCCTCCGGCAAACAAATCTAAAAATACTTCCTTTTCATCAAATAAAGGTTGCAACTGTTCTAGCAACTTAAATTTTCCACCTGTATAATTAAACGGGCAAGGTATATTCATTTTCTTTTTTTCTTCGCTAAACACTTCACATAAAAATAGTCTTTCTTTATTATCTTTTATATCTGATTTCCCAGTCGAAAAACTCTTGTAGTCTGATTCAAATATAATAACTTTCCCCTTTTTACTAAGAATTCTCATAATATCTTCATCTGATATTTTCGCATTCGACCTATCATTTCCCTTGTCAGACATATTGTTATATGAAAGTAAGATATACTTTGTATCAGCCCTTTCAATAAGTTCTTCAAATGCTTTTGTAGCCGTAATCATGCAGTAATCACTTTTAAGTGAAGTCCTATCCATCTTTCTTGCAACCCCATAAACTTCAGGTTTTTCCCATCTTGCCACATTTTCAAGTAAATGATATGCATCACAATACTGCCTTGAATTATATGGAGGATCCAAGTACAACAAATCACCCCTAATACTTTTAATAAGTTTATTTGCATCTAAGTTATAACAAATATTATTAGAGTTTACCGTTTCTTCAGGTAATAAAACATTTAATACTAATTTTTTCTCAAAATCAACATTTTTTCTATATGCATCGTAGTGTCCAACTGTGTTTGCAATCTTATCCATTGCATATAGAAGCGATGTAATCAATATTGCATATTCCTTAAAATTTATTTCTTTATTTTTATACTTTGCTTCTATATCTTCTCTTATATATCCTATCTTGCTACAATCATCAGCAGAAAAGAATGTATCTGCAAAATTTTCTCGCATATAATTATTTTCTTTTGTTTTAACTTGATTATAGTCATATATAAGCTCAATTATCTTTTTGCTTGAATATTTTTCATATCCAAACCATGCATAATTGGAAATATAATTACTATACAGTAAATCATTTGTGATAAGCATTTTATCCTTAAAAGTATTCGCAACTGCACCGGTTCCACTAAATATGTCAATAACAATATTTACACCTTTACAATTTTCATCAACTGTTTTTCTTATAAAATCGGAAAGAGAATATTTATTTCCTAAATATCGTCTATTGTTTATGAATGACTGCTTTAATCCTAATTTAGATATTAAAAAATCTGTGTCATCCTTATCCTGTAAACCATCTATATGCAAAAATCTTTTTATAATTTCAACTGTATTTTCATCCCAAAAGTACCTTCCTGTATCACTTCTCGGAATTAAGATATTTTCTTTATCTATTAATTTATATAAATATGACTTAGAAATGTCTAATTCTTTTATTACATCAGTAACATTAAGACTTGCCATCTTTATCCCTCCTTGCCACATTTTAATCTATTTAGTAGACATTATAGCATATTTCACCCATTTTTTCTATATTTTTATTGAAAAATCAGATGCTAATTGCATCAAAAAATGGAGGGTATCAAATTTATAATACTCTCCATGTATCGCTATAGCTCTATATCGTTACTCATACTATGACTCTGCTCAATTGTTTTATCTATTTTCCTTTTATGTTTCTTAATTGCTCCAATAACTGATTCCTTTTTTTCTGTTTTATCCCTTCCAAGATACTCATTCATGTTATTTTTCAGATGTTCCAATTCCTCATACTGAGATGCTAATGAATTATGTTTATTGGCAATCACCTCTTGCTTAGCTTGCAATTCTTTAGAATGCTCGTTTAATTTCCTGAAAAGATTTTTGATCGTTTTTGTCTTTAACTCGCCTACCACCATATGTCTCAAGTGTGGAAATTGATTAAGAAAAATATCTATCTCTTCATAAGACTTCTGATAAGCTTCCACATCTTTTTTGTTCATCATCATATAAATTTTATCGTTCGGATTTTTACGATAACCCTCGTAATGCTCTCGCTTGCTGATACAAATTTGAATATGCTTAACCACTTCCTTTATCCTCTTTTGTTCCCATGAAAGTTTATCAAATTCTTGTTTCAATTCATTTTTTTGAAATGATATTTTTTGAATTCCTTTTTCCAATGCTTCCATAGAGTTAAAGCCTTTATCTCTTATTTTTAACAGAATTTTGGATGCTACTTGCATGTTGGTATGAACTACCCAATCCTGATTTCCATATTTGGTTTTATCAACAAATTCTCCTATTTCTTTATCTTTATTTCGGATTATTTCTTTGATTTTTTCTTCTGTGTAATTATCACCTATGGTTTTCGCTCTGGTAAATCTCTGCTGATTTTTCTGTTTGAAAGCAATATACTTTCCAAACTTAATTTCATATCCATATTGTTCCATTATTTTAAGAAAATGTTCCCAATTTATTGCTTTTTGAATTACTCTATCCATATCAAATTGAAGTCTTGATTTATAACTTTTACCTTTTTTATCTTCATTCCAGTCATACCAATTCACGAACTTTCTTCGCTTAATCTCGTTGATTTCTTTTTCTGTTTCTTGGTCAATTACAGTTAAATTATGCTCATTACAAAGCTTGTCGCTTTGATTTCGGATATTCATATAGGAACCGTAATAGGAATGATATATCTTACCTTCTTCGATATCAATGGAATTAAAAATGATGTGATTGTGGATATGGTCTTTGTCGATATGCGTTGCTAAAACATATTCATATTTGCCCTCTAAAATCTTTTCACAAAGTTCGATTCCCACTTGATGTGCTTCTTCAAAGCTCACTTCTTCCGGAACAAAGGATTGGATTAAATGATGGGCTAAAGTCTTTGTCCTCGACTTAAACTGTTTCTTGGTAAGTTCAAATTCCTTATGAGCATTTTCTCTGCTGCAAAGGTGGGTTGTAACATAGATTTCATTATCGGTTTTATCGCCATTGCAAATATAGTCTATGGCTTTTTTAAGTGTTGTTTTAATGGGATGTATCTTTGTAACTGCCATCAGCTTATTACCTTGTTGATGATATAATCAGAAACTTTTTCTCTAAATTCCGCAAGAAATAACAACTCCAGTTCTAATCCAGAATGGATTAATTCAATATCTTTTTTGTAAATTACTCCTGTACTGTTTATATGCTTTGTTATTTGATTTAAGTTTGCTGAATTTCTACTTACAAGAGAAGATAATTCTCTTAATTCTTTTCTAAAAGCTCCTGATATATCAATGCTGATAATCTTGTTTTTAAAGATAGCATCTCTGTAAAATTCTCTTTTACTCTTGAAACTGGTCAATACAAATCGTCTATTAAGTTCTTTCATATCTTCTTCGTTCACCATAAAATGAACGGTACAATTATTTTTACGATTAACAGTCTTTGACATTTTTCATCTCTCCTTTCATCTTCGGGGTATTAGGGTTCTCCCTAAAATTGATTAAGCTGAATTACCAGCTTACAAGCCTACTTTTTAGACTGTGGTCAAAAAGTATATGCTTGCTACTAACATGTAATTCATGATTTTTATAAATTAGTCTTTAACTTACACAGAAAAAAATGGATGTAAATTCTTCATTTACCGTTTGTACCGTTCATACCGCACGATATTCCCTTACACATGAAACATCAAACGGTACGAACGGTCTGAACGGCATTTTAGTAAATTACATCCTCTGAATTATATTTAACTTGATAGTTATTATTGTTTTTCCCTCGCTTCATGGTAATGCTAATTCCATTTTTCCTGAGAATATCTTTATTACGATTTAATGTCTTTCCAAACTGCTGAGGACTTTCAATTTCTAAATTGATCTTGGAGCAAATATCTACGATTGTTCCTTCGATTTCTTTTAATTTAGGCATGAGTTGAACTAATCTTTGAATGGACGGTTCCAGCATTTCAATCGGATCCACTTTATCAAGTTCCAATATCTTTTTTGACGGATGAATCTTAACTTGATATACCTTTGATTCAAAGAGTCTACTTGTAATGTCTAAGCTAAACTCTGTATCAAATTCCGATGATTTATTAATAGCTATTATGGTGTCTACTGAACCGGATAATGCTTGAGAACCTATCACTTTTTCACTCACACTTTTGATAGATGAATCTTTTTTCGTGTGATACATCATAATAAAGGTGCAACCATATTTTTCTATAAGCTCATAATACTTTGCCATAACCTCATAGGTATCATTGTAATCATTGGCATTATATTTTCTGTCATATTTTATCTTAGAAAAGGTATCAACTACGAACACCTCATAACCCGATTCAACATCAGATTTTATAATTCTTTCAAACTCACCAAAGTCTACATAACTTGTGCCTTCATAAAATTTCATAGTGTTTGAACAAGGTATATCTAATCTCTTAATTCTTTCTTGAATTAGCCTTCCGGATAGTTCGTTACAATAGTAAACAACATTTGTTTTACGCACCTTGTTTTCAAGAAAATCAATTCCTTCATTGATACATATCCCAAGATTAAGTCCTAATGCAGTCTTTCCTTTTTTAGGAGAAGCTACTATCAAAGTAATGCTTTTTCTTGCAATGATGTTGTCAACAATATACTTATAAGAGGCATCAAACTCAGTATCTATCGTATATGCTTTCAACGAACTGCCTCCCTTATTTTTCTGTGATAGTTATAATCCCAATAATTCGTTCCCCCTACTTCCTGTGCCTTTTGGATGCTTTGATTTAAGTATTTAATGTAGGCTGCTTCAGTTCTTCTCTTACTCATATCACCCATTCGGTTCAATGCTGATTTCAGGAAGATCTCAAGCATTAAATCTGCATTACCGTGTGTAAAGCTATTTAAAATAAGAAGCAATTGAAAATCATCTTTACTTGCATCCCCTGTGGAATATTCGCCTCTAAAAAGCTCTCTACCTTTGCGATTAGTCATATACATTGCCTTTAAAATCCCTTCAATATCCGGAACATCACTATTTATATTTTTATAATAGAAAATTTGCTCTCTAATCGTTTCTTTAATGGCATATTTTTCATAGTAAAGGTTTAACTTATATTGTTCATTCTTTACTTCTGTGCAAGTTCCTATGACATCACCGGTCATAGCAATGCACTTATTTGATTTATACATTTCAAAACGATCAGCTTGATTGTTGATATTCTTATGAATTCTGCCCTTGGCAAATATGTGGACTCCGTTGCCCGATACGGAAATTTCCTTATATGTTTCGCCAAAATCACTTATGATGTCTTGCACATCCTCAAAGCTGTCCTTAACATTATCTAAATCAATGCAGACAAACGGATCATCTTCAGTTAAGACAAATGATAGTCCATCACAGCCGCTTCTTTCCAATCCATCTAAAGCAGTTTCAAAATCTGTCCAGTTCTCTTTTTTGTTCCATTCATTTGATTCACAAGTGATTGGACTGATTGGAATCTTAACCATTTTTATATTTCCATTCTTATCTTCATTATGATAAATCTTGAACCATAACCATTGCTTGCATTCTTTTAATTCCTGTGGAATATTGTTAATATATTTTTCTTTATTCATCGTTATTACCTCCATAATAATGTTGATGATAGAAGTACAACCTGATAAAATGTTATTTGAGATTTGCAATCTTATCAGGTTGCTTCTTGGCTCTATCTATTGCCGTAGGTAGAGTCATTTTTATTTCTATTCACCGTTTCAAACATTTCCAGAATATATGCCAGAAGTTCAAGTTTATTTTCTTCAATATCGCAGTCCAAATTAACATTTTTAAAATAATCTTCAAGCATCTTCAATTTCATTTTCAGTTCATCAAACACTCTTATATTTCCAAATACCTCAACTTTATGATTTATGCTCATTTGAATCATATAATCCTGTTTGTTTAATCCTGATAATGCTATTTTCTCTTCCAATAAACTTTTTTCTTCCGGAGACATTCTGAAATTCACTATAATATTTCTTTTTCTGTTGTTATCGACTTTCAGTTTTCTACCTTTTGACTGTAGACTTTCTCTTTTAAATATCTTACTCATCTTAATCAATTTAATTCCTTTCTTTCTCTATCGTTTCAATGATTTCCAACTGCTTTGACGGATATAAATGTGCATAATTTAAGGTTATCGAGATACTTTCATGACCTAATCTTTCTGCAATCACCACAGGAGAAAAGCCTTGCTCTATCAAATATGCAACATGAGAATGTCTTAAATCATGAACTCTAATTCTTTTTACTCCTGATAATTTACAGCCTCTATCCATTTCATGATGTAAATATGATTTTGTAAAATTAAATAGTCTCGTCTTTGAATCCAGATGATAATACATTCCGAAGAAATCAGACATTTCATCACATAGAAATTGTGGTAATTGAATTGTTCTATTACTTTTTTCCGTCTTTGGAGATGTAATATAATCTTTTCCTTTTAACCTTTGAAATGATTTGCTAATAGTTAGAATTTTCTTCTCAAGGTCAAAATCATCTTTTGTAAGTGCAAGCAATTCACCCTCTCTAATGCCACACCAATAAAGAATCTCAAAGGCATAATATGAAGCTGGCTTGCTTTTAATACTTTCAGCAAATTTTTCATACTCCTCTTTCGTCCAAAATAACATCTCCTGAGCTTTTGATTTTCCCATCTTAGTTGTTTTATGAGCGGGATTGCTTGTTAATCCGTAATATTTATTGGCATGGTTAAGAATAGCATTTAATTGATTCTGAATTGTTCTCAAATATGTTTGAGAATATGACTTTCCTTCACCATCAGATTTTTTAAGTAATTCATTCTGCCACTGTAAAATATCCGGAGCCGTTATTTCAGCTATAGATTTTTTGGCAAAGTAAGGTATTATTTTAGTTTCTATAATATGCACCTTTGTTAAGTAGGTGTTGAATTTAATTCTCGGTCTTAAATCATTCAAATAGATTTCAACAAATGACTCAAAAAGCATATTCAAATCTCTCGACTTACTTGCCAAAAACTCTCGTTCATACTCCAAAGCCTCTCTCTTTGTAGCGAATCCACGCTTTGTGTGAATCTGTTTCATCCCTTGCCAATCAACATACCTTAAATAGATTTTCCATGTACCTCTTTCTTTATCCTTGCTGGCTGACACATCATCACCTCCTATACTTCTTTTGTTTGTCCATAACAGTTTTCTTCATAAAATTTTCGATTAACCTTACCTGCAATCACTATCAGGTTCGGATTGTCTTTTAGCATTCTCTCATTTAATTCTTTTATCATTTTGTATGCTTTGGGTTTGGAAACTCCCCAATCTTTGCTGACTTCATCAGCATCAACATACATCTTTCTCATATTTTTCCTCCTTTCTCATTTATTTAGACTTGCGATATATATTAGTATAATAATTTATATAGTAGATGTCAATAGTTATTTCTAATTTTTATCAGAATTTCTCTTTATTTTTAGTATACAATTTGATATAATAAGGTATAATAAATATAGGAGATTATAATATGAATAATAAAACTGTATCGGAACGATTGAAATATCTTCGTTCTATAAATAAAAAAACACAAAAAGAATTTGCTGAGTTTTTAGGAATACCTCAGCCTTCTATGTCTGCATATGAAAATGGAAAAAATAATCCTACAATAGATGTTCTGGTAGATATTGCCGATAAATGCAATGTATCTTTAGATTGGCTTGCCGGAAGAAGTGACTATACTTTTGTTCTTTCAAGCATGAGAGATTTTGTATTATTTATGTATGAACTGGCAATGAAAAAAGAAATCGGATTTGAAATAATTGTGGAAGATAAATTCCATAATGATATTGAAACAGATGAAAATAAATGGAATGTTAAGCTTGTATTTTATGGTAATGACAAAGAGCATCCGTTTAATGCTGATGTATGTAATATCTTAAAAGAGTTGTCTGATAATCTGTTTGACTTGGAGTCCTACTCCATTACAAAAGAACAGTTTGATTCTATGAAAAATAAGTCTGTAGAGTATTATTCTCTACCACTAACACAGAAAGAATTTGAAGAACTTTCAAGAGATGAGATTCTAAAAAAAAGAATTGAATATCTGAAAGAAAATAATTTAGTGTAATTTAAATACAGTATAGGAGGAGATTCTTGAAAAAAGTAAAGCCTGATGATTATTTTAATAACGGAATATTTGAAATGGCAAGATTTGGAAGACACACGATTTTGAGAAACAATATGTCTACTAAAGAACATATTGAATATGAAAAGTATCTTAAATCCGAATACCCTAAACAAATTTCAAAAATAAATAATGAAATCAAAAAAATAAGAGAAGAAATTTTAAAATGTGACCCCCTACAATTACTTTCTTTTTCTGCTGACAATACATTGATGGGATTTATTAATTGCTTTTCCGAATCTGAAATCAGTAATGACAACATACACAGATCAACAGAATATATACAAAGCATTTTTGTTTCTTCTCCACAAACTAAAATAGAAACAGAAGATACAGATCCTAGTGAAAAATTTTATCAAATCATTGATGAAATTGATAATCTACATTCTATGATTAGGCAATTTTATTTTTCTTTTGCAGCCAACATAAAAGAGCTATATCCAGACATAAATGATTCAACTATTGAACTTATGATAGAAGCTCAATTAATGTACTTAGTTAGAGGACACAGATATCAGATTTTTGAGTTGGAATATTATGAAAATTTATTGACGGAACATAACGATATATTTTTAGAATTATTTTATATAAGCTCAAAAGATATAATTAATGGAATTAAAAATCTTCAATACTCTCTAACACAGGGAAAATTAGATGTTTTTAAGTCTTTATATAATCTTTTTGAAGATTTTCAGTCTAGCAATAAAACTATTGAAGAATTTTCAAATGAGAAAAAAACCGAACACTATGATATTATAGATAAATGTTTAGGTGCAAAATTACGAAATGTTTATGAAGTAACCGGTTGGCCAAACTCGCTATTAAACGAATTATCTTGGGAACTAAATGACCACCACCTCAATTTTTATGATGGAACTGATTTTTCAGGATGGCCTGTTACATATTTGCCGGTTTTTAAAAGACCATTTATAAAAATAGATGAGCAATACTATTGTTTTGACTACTATGTTTTTATAGATAATTTTTATAGAGTAATCCAGAAAACCATTACTAGACTGAAACCACAATATAACTGGAAAGATAAACAACAAGTAGCTAGCGAAAAGATGGTAGAAAATATTTTTAAGTCTATTCTTCCTAACTGCTTAACTTTCACATCAAATTACTATCCTATTAATAATTCTAAGAAAAATTTTGCAGAAAATGACTTAATAATTATATATGATGAAGTACTTATAATAGTTGAAGTAAAAGCAGGCTCATTCGTATATACATCGCCAATGGAAGATTTTGAAAATCATATAAAATCATATAAATCCTTAATAGAGAAAGCAGACCATCAATGTAAAAGAACAAAAGACTACTTACAACAATATGGATCAGCAAAAATATTTGATCAAAATTACAACATCAAATCAACTATAGATATGAATAGAGTTTCTAAAATATATATGCTTTCTGTAACTATTGATAATATCAATACATTTGCAGCCAAGGCAGAAAAAATCAGTTTCTTAAACCTAAATGATTCTACAATCAGCATTGGAGTGGACGATTTAATGGTATATAGAGAATATTTTGATTCACCATTAACTTTCTTGCATTTTTTAGAACATCGAACACTGGCAACTAAAGAGCCTAAATTAGCACTAAATGATGAATTAGATCATCTAGGTATGTACATAAAACATAATTACTATACTTTAGAACTTCAAGATACTAACGACTATAGTAGAATCAATTTTTATGGATATAGGGCTGATTTAGATAACTATTTTAGTAAACTGTACCACCCTCAACTTAATCCGGTAAAACCCACTCAAATTCTTCCTGATATATTTTGCGAAATGATAAATTGGTTAGATAATTCAAATATATCAAAACGAGTTTCAATGGCAAACTACTTATTAAATTTCTCTACAGAGGCAAAAGAACAATTATCTGAATCAATTTCATATGTAATTAACAAGCAAAATTCTTCAAAAGAAACAATTCCTATACACGTAGCCGGTTTAGGTAGCAACTCTTTAAGATATACTTGCTTTATAAATCAAATTAATATTTCTAATTTCACAGATAAATAAAAAAAAGAATATACTTTGGCTAATTTGCTTAGAGATAAAGATGATGATAGGTGCTTAATAGATCTATATTTTAACGAACAAAATAAAATAGAAAAAATTAATATTAAAAAACTTCGTAAAAAAGATATTTTAGATACAGAACTAGATGACATAAAACGATTAAGTGATACCATTGCTAAAAATAGATTTATTCAATTTAATAGAAATCACAAGAAAAAAATAGGAAGAAATGATTTATGTCCATGTGGCAGTGGACTGAAATACAAAAAATGTTGCTTATTAAAAAATAAATAAATATATTTCAACATAGAGAAAACGCTAATGAGTCAAATTCTAATTGATTCATTAGCGTTTTTATATGCAATAATAAAATCTGCAAGCATTTTGCAAGCACACCACTTGTAAAATGGCTATTTATAAGGCTTTAGAACCTGTTTTTAATCACTCCCACTCGATAATTACCATAGCATATTTGTTTCTTTTAGATGTCATTAGTATCTATTAAGTTTCTAAAATCAGGCTTTTTTATACCTATTTTTTATAGTTTTTGAGATTTTTAGTATCAAAATAGTATCAGTGGTGATACTATCCAATAATTGATATATCAAATATACAGTGCAATTTCAAAGCCTTTTATCCAATCTGACTTGACTTCAAGGTTTATATTTAAATCATCAGCCAATTGTTTCACAAGATACAATCCCATACCTGTTGATTTTTTTCTCGTATCTCCGGAATCTCCGGTAAATCCCTTTTCAAAAATATGTGGCAGATCACAAGCTTTCACTCCACAGCCATTATCTACAATGAATAAGACATTTCCTATATTTTCTTCTTTCATTGAAATATACAGTTCCGGATTTTCTGCACTATATTTCACTGCATTACCAATCATTTGAGATAATATGAATTCAAAGCTACGATAATCTGTATAGATAGTTCCATTTATATTCTCTACATGTACTCTAAAATTCTTTTCTTCCAACAAAGGTTTAAAGTCCTCTAAAACATCCTGAATACATTCTTTTAAGTCAACATTCTCAAATAAGAAATCCTTTTTATCTCCTTTTACTCTGTAATAAAACAAAATTTGCGATACATTTCCTTGAATTTGATTTCTGACATAATCTAATTTATATTGAATGTCCTTTGGTAAATTATCACTTTGATTATCCAAAACAAGATTGAGAAGAGAAAGAGGCAATTTAATTTCATGCGCCCAAGTTTCAACAAACTCTTCATATTCTGATAATAATGAAGAAATATTTTCAATCTCTGTTTGTTTTGTATAAAGCGCTTCTGCTAAATCTCTCACCATTTCTTTTTCAGATACATTACATAGTCTGAGTAATTCCATTTCCGTTCTTTTATCAGGATTAGATATAAAGGTTTTATATGCGTTTACTTTTTCCCCTTCTTTAGCTGCAAGCACGATAGAAATTGCAAAAAACAGTATTGCAGTGGTTAAAATCAAAAGTACAAGAAGTGCTTGAAATGCCCTCACATCCGAAAGCCAAAGCAAAATAGCTATAAACAAATCAAAGGCAAATAGAACAAAAAACCAAGGGAAATAAGAACGCAGATACTTCATATTATTATTATTCATCTTGTTACACCTCTGTCAATTTATAGCCAATCCCTCTAACCGATTTCACTTTAAGTTTAATACCGGATTCATTCATCACTTTTTTTAGCCTTGTGATATTGACTTGCAATGCATTTTCATCAATAAATTCCATTGTATTCCAAAGCTTCATACTTAGTTCTTCTTTCGTTACCACCTCATGATCCGAAGTTAAGAAAACTTCTAAAAGCTTGCCTTGGTTTTGAGGAAGCAACACCGAATTCCCGTTTATATAAAGAGTGTAGGTATTTCTATCAAGTAAAAAACTATCCCTTTCAAGCAGATTACTCCTTCCCTCATATCGTTTAAGAATATTTTCAATGCGTGCCAAAAGCCTTTCTTTTCTGAAAGGCTTTGTTAAGTACTCGTCTGCACCTAATTTTAAGGCATATATTTCATCATTTAATCGATCACGAGAAGTAAGAATCAATATTGGCATTGATTCTTTCGCTTTTAAGTTTTTACAAATTTGAAATCCACTTTCTCCCGGTAGGTTTAAATCTAATAGAATTAAATCAACATCATATTTCATGGCTTGCTGCGTTGTGTCTTTGAAGTCGGTTATCTCATCAACTTGATAGCCAGCCTTTTCCAGTAAAATTACAATTTCATTTCTTATCAACAAATCATCTTCAATGACGAGAATATGCTTCATATTTGCCTTCCTTCCCATATTGTTTACTCTACTCTCCTCTTCTCGGTTCCATCAATGACCATAAATACTTATTACTATTCTTTTTAACAGCTATCATATATATACACTCAAATACACCTAACAAGAGTATAATAAACCCAGCCATAGCAAACTCTTGTCCAATATATATCCTTGCACTTGATGGCAAAATGCCTGTAAATAATGAACTCACACCAAAAAAGCTATTTATAACTGCAATGGCAATAGGCAATCCGAAATACCAACTGATTTGTTTTTCAGATGATTTGCAGAGTGTTTTATATGTTGCTCCAAGATGTATCAATGTTTGATACCGTCTATGTGATTTTCTTTGCCCCATTAAAAACTGAACACCGATTATTGTATTCGCAACCACAAGTAAAATGATGGCAAGGTAAATGGTAATATAGCTCGCTGAGATGATAAAGAATAATTGTCTTCCCATGTTTTGTATATAACTTTCAAATTCAAGTGATGTTTGACTAAGCTTTTCATTTGTATCAGAAATAGCACGCATCAATCCTTTTTCTTTAACAATATCAGGGTGCAAAATTCCACTGACATAGGTTGAATATTTACCGTCCGTATATCTTTGAAAAATATCATCCGATACTATCAATGCTACAGATAGGGTGATTTCTCTATCTGTGATAAGCGGTAATGACTGGACTTCGCCGTTAATTTTCAGTTCATCTCCCATAATTTTAACCGTAGGATTGGTTTGCAGGATAGAATTTATCATGACTTCATCAATATTAAAATCTTTTCCCATATATAAGCAAGCTTCATTAGCTTTTAATCCTATTGTATTCATTTTTGCAGCCTGTCTTATTTCATTATATCCGGTAAGCGAAATTAAATAACAGTTCTCGTACTGCTCTAAATTATGAACCATTGTTTCCTTTATTTTGCTATCTTTCTGTTTTTTTATTTCATTAATAATATTTTCAAATGACACCGTATTGTCAGTTTTTGGATTACCTATTCTAATTTCAATTATATTTGAAAATTGAGATTCCAATCCTTTGGCTGCAAGCTTCTTTTTTATTGTATCCGCATCAAGGTTTTCTTCAAATTTTAAACTTTCGTCCTTAAATGTATAATCTAAAATATGAGTTTGTTCATTTGTACTATTGGTTGAAATTGCAACACCGGCTGCAAACAAGCACAGTGCAGAGAATATCAAAAGCGAGCAAACAGCAAGCATGGTAGAACGATGAATCACCAACTCTTGAATCTGTCTAAAATTATAGGTATGTAGTTTGCGTTTGTTTCCCAACTTAGCGAATAATCCTATAAATAGCCGCATCCCAAAGAAAAGGCAAATAGTACCGGTAGTACCCAATAAAACCGTAATGCCCATATTTATTGTGCTATTCCAAGCTTCACCGCTTATTCCATAGTAGTATGCTTTTGCAAGTAGCAGAATACCTAAAATAGAAACAATAAAATAAATACCTTTAGGTAGCATTCTTTTCATTCCGGAAGGGGTATAGGATAGAAGCTCTCCAATCTCCCTGCTTACCGTACTCACACTTAAAAAAATATACGCTATAAATTTTACTAGCAAAAAACCTGCAATGGTAAACAAGAGTGCCATAAATGATAAAGAAAACCGATGTCCTATAATGCCAAGTCCCACTGCTTTAGCCGTTATTAAGCTTATTAGCTCAGAAATAAATATGGCAATGGGAAGTCCAATACCAAGTGCTATAATATTATTTCTCAAGTCCTCCAACAAAAGCATTAAAAACAGCTTGTTTCTACGCATTCCCAGTGTGAGATACATCCCAAACTCATGCTTTCTTCTTTCCATCTGCATGCTACTTGCAAAATATACCAAAAAAAATAGTATGACCAATGTTGATACGTAAAAAATCGGAATAAGGGTAAAAAGTCTGTCTACTGCATCACTTTCCATCTTCTTTAGAAAAATCATAATATCCTGATGAGATAAAGAAAGTATAATATAAAAAGCAATAATAGATATAATCATTGAGCTAAAATACAATCCATTACTTTTTCTGTC
>OHAU01001816.1_pt1 | contig 22787 bp, 19 predicted proteins | sample 1577181 | NCBI WGS metagenome assembly OHAU01 (sample SAMEA3541472, study PRJEB24748) | human gut metagenome | biome: human gut; feature: human-associated habitat; material: faeces | place: China | collected 2012 | reverse complement strand
CGGCGAAAGCGCAACTGCCTCCCCGAGATTCCCACGTCGCTTCGCTCCTCGGAATGACAAACTTGGGGGTCTCATGCCATAAAATACATGCCCTGAATATTGCCAGCCTGCAAGGCGCTCATTGAGCGCCGCTACAGATGCAATTGGTTGGTACGTTTTTATCGGTACCTTGTACGAACTGGAAGTGCCTTCCCGAGATTGCCACGTCGGCTGCGCCTCCTCGCAATGAACAAGTCGGGGGCGGTTGCCGTTTTGACGATGGCTCGTTCCGAAGGGCAGTGCCTTCCCGAGATTGCCACGTCGGCCGGCGGCCTCCTCGCAATGACAAGTCGGGGGGCCTGCCGCATCGACTGCACCTGCCAAATGCGGGCGCATTCTCCCACAACCACTCACCATTCCCGCCCCATTCCCAAAAATACACACAAAGGAGATCACACCATGTTCTGTACGAAATGCGGAAACAAGATCCGGGATGACGCGAAATTCTGCACGTTCTGCGGTGCGCCGGTGCGCCGTCCTGTCCCGCCTGCTCCTGTCGAGCCGCAAACGCCCGGCTCAGTCCCGAATGCCGGGGAAATGCCTCCCGTCGAACCGCCCGTTCCCGGCGTGATCCCGCCCGTGGTTCCCGTGCCGGACGAGCCCCCCATCCCCGCCGAGCCGGTCCTTCCCGAGGAGCCGGTCATCCCTGAAGAGCCCGCCGTTCCCGAGGAGCCCGTCGTCCCCGAAGAGCCCGTCGTCCCCGAGGAGCCCGTCGTCCCCGAGGAGCCCGTTGTCCCCGAAGAGCCCGTTGTCCCCGAGGAGCCCGTTGTCCCCGAGGAGCCCGCCTTCTCCGACATGCCCCCCATTCCCCCGGAGCCGCCCGTCTCCGACATGCCCCCCATTCCCCCGGAGCCGCCCGTCTCCGACATGCCTCCCATCCCGGAAGCTGCCCCGCGCAAGCGCCGCAATACCGGTATGCTCGTCTCACTCATCGCGCTGGGCGTTGTGGTCGTCGGCGCGGCCGTCGGCGGCTTCCTGCTGTGGCACGGCATGAACGCCAAGCTCGAGCGCGAGCGCTCCGACCATGCGCTGGAGCAGAGTCAGGCCGAGGCCCAGCTGAGCGACCTGCAGGACGCCCTCGACCAGTCCAACGAAAACTATGACGCACTGTATAACGACTACTACGACCTCGTGCAGGAATACTCCCTCCTGCAGCAGCAGAACGAGAACGTCTCCGACCTGCAGGCCCAGTACGATGCCCTGTCCGACGCCTATGACGAGCTGTCCAAAAATTACAACGAATTTGCCGATATGGCAGAGTTCTACAACAGCAATGCCTGCGTCGCCAGCGACGGCAACGACTATTACCACACCTACGCCTGCGAGGACTGGGACCGTCAGGCCTTCTACATCTTCAACACGGCCTATGCCGAAAACGAGCTGGGACTCAAGCCCTGCCCGAAGTGCCGCTGAGGCACGGGAAAGGATCATCCATGGAATCGAGATTTTCTGTAGACACGACCATTGACGCCGGTATCCAGTATGAGGCGTCCAAGAGCCTTATGCCGCGCTATGTGCAGCTGCTGACGTGGGTCTGCTTCGGCCTGTCCGTCGTGCTGCTGGGCATCATGGTCTGGCAGTACGTTATGACGAAGAACACCATGCATCTCGTGCTGGCCCTTCTGCTCGTGCTCGTGGTGGGCTATGCCCTGTTCAACCAGCTCCGCGGCCCGCGCACGGCCCTGCGCCGTTGGCAGCAGAACATCCAGTCGAAGTACGGCTCAAACGCCCTGCACCTCCACACGGATTTTTATGACCTCACCCTCGCCCAGACCCTGCAGGAGAACGGCGAGGTCCTCGACGCCGGGTATTCCACCATCACGGAGCTGCGCGAGACGGAGCATCTGTTCCTCCTGCACTGCGGCCGCCAGCAGTGGTACTTTGTGAATAAGGCCGGTTTTACGAAGGGCACGCCGGACGAATTCCGCACGTTCATCTCCGAAAGGATCGGGGGCTGATCATGCGCAGCAATTCCGGCAAGCCGCTGGGCATTTACGTCCACATCCCCTTCTGCAAGAGCAAGTGCGAATACTGCGACTTCTACTCCCTCGGCGGCAGCCGCGATCGCCGCACGACGGACCAGTACCTGCAGGCGCTGGCCGACCACATCCGCGAAACGGGCCGCCTCGCGCCGGACTACACGGTCGACACCGTCTACTTCGGCGGCGGCACGCCGAGCTTCTTCGGCGCGGAGAATCTGGAAAAAATTCTCGACGAGCTGCAGAAGCGCTTCCACTTCGGCGCGGATCCCGAGATCACGCTCGAGGCCAACCCCGACAGCGTCACGCCGCAGGGGCTCAAGCGGCTGGTCCGCGCGGGCTTCAACCGCATCTCCATCGGCGTGCAGTCCGATCAGGACGACATGCTCAAGCGCCTCGGCCGTCCGCATACCTACGAGCAGGCGCGCATGGCCGTCGTCCGCGCGCGCGAGGCGGGCTTTGCCAACCTCTCGCTCGACCTGATGTTCGGCCTGCCGAACCAGACGCTCACCGGCTGGCGCGGCACGCTCGAGAACGTCCTGCGCCTCAAGCCGGAGCACATGTCCTGCTATGCCCTCAAGGTCGAGCCGAACACGCCCCTGTGGGAGTACCGCGACTGCGCCAACCTCCCGAATGACGACGTGCAGGCCGATATGTACCTTGCCGCCTCGGAGATCCTGCAGGACCACGGCTACGAGCACTACGAGATTTCCAATTTTGCCAAGCCCGGCTTCCGCTCCCGCCACAATCTGAAGTACTGGACGGGCGGCGAATATCTCGGCTTCGGTCCCTGCGCGGCCTCGGACTTTGCGGGCAAGCGCTTCACCATCGAGCCGGACCTGCGTGCCTATGTCGAGGGCATCGCCCACCATGGCTCCGTCCTCTCGGAGTGCGAGACCATCCCCCCGCGCGAGCGCGCCGGGGAGTACGTCATGCTCCGCTCGCGCATCGTCTCCGGGCTGGACGCGCAGGAGTACGAGCGCAGCTACCTGCTGCCCTTTGCGCCGCTGCAGCAGCTGCTCGAGCGCTTTGCCGCGCACGGCCTCGCCGCGCAGAGCGGCTCCCGCTGGTACCTGACCCCGCGCGGCTGGCTCGTCTCGAACCGCATCATCCTCGCGCTGCAGGACGCACAGGAAAAATCCACCCCGCTGGCCAAGAAGCGGTAATGCGTTGTAGGGGCCGGGCTGTCCCCTCCCGGCTGTGCACTTCCGACCCGTACCAGCTATCGTTAAAACGGTAAAGTCTCCCGACTTGTCATTGCGAGGGCGCTTTGCGCCCGTGGCAATCTCGGGAAGGCATTTGCAGCCCGTACAAGCCATCGCCGAACGAACACGCCGCCAAGTTTGACTGTAGCGGCGGTCAGTGACCGCCTTGTGGAGGAGCATTAAACCGCGCAAGGGCGCTGGTGCACCACGGAACCACCCTGACGTGTCATTTCGAGGAGCGAAGCGACGTGGCGCCCTGGGCGCGAAGCGCGAGGAAGTGCCCTTGGGGTGCAATCTCGCAGAACCGGGGTGGATAACAGGACACTTTCGGCGAAAACGTAACTGCCTTCCCGAGATTGCCACGTCGGCCTGCGGCCTCCTCGCAATGACAAATCGGAGGCTGTTGCCATTTTGACGGCGGTTTGTACGGACTGCAAGTGCGTCGCCGGGAGCGGCATGCCGCTCCCCTACATTGGCCGGTACCGTTTTAACGGTGGCCGGTACAAATCGGCAGTGCCGGGCCGGGCTGTCCCCTCCCCAACATTCGCTCCATCTCCATCGGCTAATCTCGCTGAATTCAGTGGTGTTTTTCGAACAAAATGCAGTGATTTTCCCCACTTGATTTCTCTTTCACCTGTGCTATAATGTTAGCGGTAAAACTCTGCGGCGGCGCATTTTCGGGAAGAAAACACCGTGCCCCGCAACGATAGCGGCATGCGGCCCTTCCACTGCCCGCACTGCCGAAAATACAAAAAAGGAGTGTTTTCACAATGGCTCTCGTTACCAGTACCGAGATGTTCAAGAAGGCCTATGCCGGCGGCTACGCCATCGGCGCCTTCAACGTCAACAACATGGAGATCGTGCAGGGCATCACCGAGGCCTGCGGCGAGCTGAAGGCCCCCGTCATCCTGCAGGTTTCCAAGGGCGCGCGCGCCTATGCCAACCACACCTATCTGGTGAAGCTGGTCGAGGCTGCCGTCATCGAGAACCCGGATATCCCCATCGTCCTGCATCTGGATCACGGCCCCGACTTCGAGACCTGCAAGAGCTGCATCGACGGCGGCTTCACCTCCGTCATGATCGACGGCTCCTCCCACAGCTTCGAGGACAACATCGCCCTGACCCGCAAGGTCGTCGAGTATGCCCATGACCACGGCGTCGTCGTCGAAGGCGAGCTCGGCACCCTGGCCGGCATCGAGGACGAAGTCAGCCACGCAGTCGGCTCCTACACCCGTCCGGAAGAGGTCGAGGAATTCGTCACCAAGACCGGCGTCGACTCTCTGGCCATCGCCATCGGCACCAGCCACGGCGCTTATAAGTTCAAGCCGGAGCAGTGCACCCGCAATGCCGACGGCATTCTCGTGCCGCCTCCCCTCCGCTTCGACATCCTCGAAGAGGTCTCCCGCCGTCTGCCTGGCTTCCCGATCGTCCTGCACGGCTCTTCCTCCGTGCCCCAGGAGTATGTGAAGATGATCAACGAGAACGGCGGCAACATGCCCAACGCCATCGGCGTGCCGGAAGAGGAGCTGCGCCATGCCGCTCAGCTGTCCGTCTGCAAGATCAACATCGACTCCGACCTGCGTCTGGCCATGACCGGCACGATCCGCGCCTACTTCAACGAGCATCCGGATCACTTCGACCCGCGCCAGTACCTCAAGCCCGCCCGCGCCAACATCAAGGCCCTCGTCGAGCATAAGCTCAAGGACGTCCTCGGCTGCGCCGGTAAGGCCTGATCGAACCCAAAAAATCTCCGGGACTGCAAATCGCAGCCCCGGATTTTTTCGGCTCTATGTTCAATAGTTGGGGTGGAGGCAAAAAAACAAATAATTGCAAGTCGTGTCGGAGATTGCTCTCCGGCACGATTCTTATGTACGGCAGATCTATTTCTGAAATTTCGGAAGTTACGCATTCCGAAGCGGGCCCGTTTGTGCCGCGGCAATGACAGAATTTTTCCGGTTCAGGAAATTATCCGTGGACCGGCTGTACGAGCTGCTCCTGCATGGCCTTCAGCGTCGCGATCTGTGCCGTCTCTTCAATCAGCTCGGCGGTGTGCTCCGCTTCCAGAACATCCTTGCCCAGAGCGACAATGCCGTGCCCGCGCAGAATAAAGGCACGCAGCTTCGGATTGGCCCGGAAAGCAGCCTCGAGCAGAGGCGCGTCGATCGGGCGCACGTTGGCGCTCGGAATGTCGAATACGGGAATGTCATATCCGATCTTCAGCTGCACATGGAGCGTCGTCATCGGAAGAACGTCGTGCGAATAGGCCCAGGCCACGGACCACGGGCTGTGGCAATGCATTACGCCGCCGCATTCCGGGCAGAGCTTATACATCAGGCCGTGCAGAACGACCTCTCTTGTGGGCTTGCCGGACGGGGAAAGAACGCTGCCGTCCAGATCCGTCTCTACGAAGCCGGTGCCGTCTGCCAGACAGTCGGCAAAGGAGCCGCCGCTGGATTTTACGATCATGCCGAAGTCCGCTCTTGCGGAGAGATTGCCGCCGTTTCCCGTCTGGATCCCGCGTGTATAGGCACGGTGAGCAGCCTCTTCCAGCATCTCATAGGTATTCATCAAAAAGTTCCTTTCATGTAGCGATTTAATACCTGCACGATCAGATCGATACAGGCCGGATCATTGATATGAGCCGGTGTCGTGATACATTCGACCGTCTCCGCTGCGGTATTCCGGACGCCCTTCTCGAATCCTGCATTGGCCTGCGCGTCATACAGGACGTGCCCCACGCGATTTTGCATACTGTAGCCGCCCTGCGGAATGATGATCGCATTTTTCCCGCGGCACAGGTTGTGCTTCTCTGCGATCAGCTTTCCTGCCGCATACATTTCTGCCTCGGTCGTGCGCAGATGGGTGTGGAAGGGTGTGTGGGCATAGTGCGCGCGGCTCTGAAGCGCGGCGGGCAGATCCTTATACGGCCCCTTCAGCATGACATCGATGCAGCCGGGCAGCGAGATCAGGGGAATCTCACTGTTGTAAATGTGGGAAAAGCGCTCAGGGCCGCACTTCATCAGGCCGTCAAACAGGAAGCCGCCCCATTCATGGGTCGTGATATCCAGCACGGCCTGAATTTTCCCCTCCTGCGCGAGCTCGTCTACGACCTCGGAGCCGATTACATTGGTATGGCACACGATTGTCTCATACCCTTCCGCGTCGAGCTGCTGCTTGACCCCCATCACACAGGGCGTTGTAACGCCGGCCATCGTCAGGGCTACGACCGGCTTTCCCTTCGGCACCTGCACGGATGCCTGCGCCTGCGCCATCCCGACGACAGCGCCGCAGCCGGAGGCGAACACTGGAATGGTAATGGAATTCAGGCCGCAGATATCTGCAATGGAGGGAATCATCGCAATGTCGCGGTTTCCGACATAGTCGTCGAACTGCGCGCTTCCGCAGGCTACGGTAGATACCATGACCTTCGGAAAGCCGATCGGCAGGCCCTGCATGGCGGCCGTGGAGATTGCAGTGCCCTGTGCGCCGCCGACGGACAGAATGCCCTGAATCCGCCCTTCGTCATGCAGCCTGCGAAGCGTTTTCTGCAGACCCTCGCGCATCTTGTCCTGTGTTGCGGCCTTTCCCTGCTCCGCCAGATAGGCGCGGCAGTCGCTGACGCCTGCCTCTGCAAACACGGCATCCCGTGCAAGATCCGGCGTGATGGTCGGGGCGGCGCCCATACCGGAGTCGATCAGCAGTACGGAGCAGCCCATCTTCTCAATCGTCTGCTTTAAGAATGCGGCCTCTGCACCCTTGGTGTCCAGCGTCGCGATCACAGCAATCACTGCCATAATTCATGCCTTCTTTCCGGCCAAACGGCGCAGAGATCTGCGCCGTTTGACAAAGTATTGACCTTAGAGACCCAGAACCGGGGTTTCCTTGAAGCGCTCGATCAGCGTCGGTTCATGCGCAGGAAGCACCATCTTGATATCCGGGCAGCGGCGCTTGATTTCGCGCACGCTCTCCCACCACTCGACGATGTTGGCGAAGCGGGCGGTCGGCGTCAGGTCATAGTGGATCTGGGGAACCGGCTTCAGGTTGTCGAGCAGGAAAATCGCATCGCCGACGCAGTGATAGGTGCCGTCTTTGGTGTCGACCTCAACGGCCTGATGTCCGGGGGAATGACCCGGCGTCGGGTAGACGCGGACGCCCGGAACGATCTCGGCTTCGCCGTCAATCAGCTCGAACTTGACGCCGATAAACGGAGCCTCGATGCCGAGGTCCTTGTACTCATAGGACTTGTAGTACAGGGGGATGGGGTTCATGGCGAACTCATATTCCTTGCGCTGAGCATAGTACTTGGCGTTCTTGAAGTCCTTCATATAGAAGGTATGGTCCCAGTGCAGATGCGTGAAGATGATTTTCGTCACATCATCGGGATTGTAGCCCGCCTTCATCACCGCACGCGGCATGGCCTCGTCCGGAAGCTGGACAGAGCCGGGATGATGGTACGTGTTTGCACGGTCGGTGTCGGACATGCCGGTATCAATCAGGATCAGCTCGTCGCCGGTATTCAGCAGGTAGCAGAACACGGGCAGGGCCTTATCCTCGTTGCTCACGTTGGTGTAGTACTTGTGGGTTGAAGGATGGTAGTGGTAGGTCTTGGGATTCGACGTGCACATACCGGAATTCAGCGGGGTGATTGTAATGCTCATTTTGTTTTCTCCATTCAATATAGAAATTTAAATCAACTTGCTTTTCTCAGATCAGAGGACTGCGTTGTTCCGATCCTGCAGCAGCTCGATCCGTTCGCCGTCCGGGCCGCGCAGGAAGGCAACAAGCAGATCCATCGGGCCGACGTTTGGGACCCGGCGGATATCTGCCTCCTCAAAGGTAAGCTCCGGATCCTGCTCCAGACGTCGCCGCGCTTCGGCGACGTCGCTTACCATGATAGAAAAGTGGGTGTTTGTGTTCAGACATGCCGTCCGCAGACGTTCGGTGGGCCATTCGTCCACGGACAGCAGCTCAAGCACGATGTCCTTCAGCTTCAGCATGGCGACCCGCTCATGCGCCGCTTCCACATAGCCGGTGAGGCAAAGCCGGAAGCCAAAGCAGCGCTGATAAAATCGGATACTCCGTTCCATGTCACCCACAAACACGGCGACATGATGCTGGCGGAGGACAAGCTCCTCGATCATATTACTGATTACCTCTGTTCTTCTGGATATCCAGGAACACGGCCAGCATGATCACGACGCCGCTGACAATATCCTGCCAGTACATATTCACGCGCAGCAGATCCATGCCGTTGTTGATCACGCCGATGATGCAGGCGCCGACGATGGTATATAGCACGTTGCCCTTGCCGCCGGAAAGGCTCGTTCCGCCGATGACCGCAGCTGCGATGGCTTCCATCTGCAGGCCGTCGCCCAGGTTTGCAAGACCGGACTGCACGCGGGAGGTAAGCAGAATGCCGCCCACGCCGGACATCAGGCCGCAGAAGGAATAGGCAACGATCTTGGTAAAGACGGTGTTGATGCCGGCCATCTTGGCGGCGTTCTCATTGCCGCCGACCGAAATGATGTGGTAGCCCAGAGTCGTCTTGCGCATCAGGAACCAGCTGAGCAGGACCACGAGCAGCAGCACAAAAATCGGGGCAGGGATGCCAAGCAGCTTGCCGCCGCCGATGAAGTTGAACGCATCGCTGAAGTGGTTGATTGGGGTGCCCTTCGTGATCAGAAGAGCGATGCCTGCGAAAATCGTCATGGTAGACATGGTAACGATGAACGGCGGAATCTTCAGCTTGGCGACTGCCAGGCCGTTGATCAGGCCGCAGACCAGACCGGTCAGAAGGCCGACCATGATCGGCACGATCAGCGGGAAGTCGCCCGGGTGTGCCGTCGATGCCACCAGGACGGAAACGAGGCTGACGATTGAGCCGACCGACAGATCCATGCCGCCGGCAATGATGACCGCCGTCTGGCCGCAGGCCAGCACGCCGATACAGGCGATCTGCTTCAGAATGTTGAGCAGATTATTTTTTCCGATGAATGTTCCTCCGGTCCGAATGGTCAGGAAGGCCATGATCAGAATCAGAATCAGAATGATACCATACTTGCTGTAAATATCCAGCAGCGTTTTTTTGGTGTTCCGCTCTCGCCGCTTTTCCACTGTTCTTTCCCCTTTCATCCGACGTTCTCCGCATATCGCATGATCTCGTCCTGTGTTGCTCCGTCCCCGGATAAGGTCCCGGTGATCTTACCCTCGAACATGACGACGATGTTGTCGCTCATGCCGATGACCTCCGGAAGCTCCGAGGAAATCATGATGATTGCCTTGCCCTGCTTGGCAAGCTCGCGCATCAGGTGGTAGATTTGCGTTTTTGCACCGATATCGATACCGCGTGTCGGCTCATCCAGAATGATGATATCGGGATCGAGCATCATCCAGCGCGCCAGGACCACCTTCTGCTGATTGCCGCCGGACAGATGGCAGACCTCTTGATTCAGAGAGGCCATTTTAACCTGGAACTTCTCCGCACCCTCCTTGCAGGTGCGGTTGATCTTTGCATTGCTCACGGCAATCCCTTTGAGATAGGACTTCAGGTTCGGGATCACCATATTGTGACTGATGCTCAGACCGAGGAACAGGCCGGTCAGCTTGCGGTCCTCCGTGACCATGACCATGCCGCGGTTAATGGCATCTCTGGGGCGGGTGATCTTTACCTGCTCACCCTTCAGCCAGATATCGCCGCTGTCGGCCGGATTATAGCCAAACAGCGCTTCCATGATCTCGGTGCGTCCCGCGCCGACCAGTCCGGCAAAGCCCAGAATCTCACCCCGGTGGACTGAGAAGCTGATGTCCTGGAATTTTCCGGCCTTCGTCAGGCCGCGGACCTCCAGCAGCTTTTCGCCGCACTGGGAATCCCGCGGCGGGAAAAACGTGGATATTTCACGTCCCACCATTTTGGAGATCAGCTCCTGCATCGGCATTTCGTTGACCGGCTTGCAGTCGATCGTCATGCCGTCACGCAGGACGGTCATCTCATCAGCCACGGTGTAGATCTCATCCATCTTGTGGGAAATGAAAATAAAGGTGATGCCGTTGCGCTTGAGCCGCTCCACGATGCGGAACAGCGTCTTGCACTCGTCCTCCGTCAGGGAGGAGGTAGGCTCATCCATAATAATCAGCTTCGAGTGATAGGACAGCGCCTTGCAGATTTCAATCATCTGCATTTTTGCAGTGCTCATGCCCCGCAGCGAATCCGTGGGGCGAAGGAAGGTGATCTCAAAGCTGTCCAGCAGCTCCTGCGTCTGCCTGATCAGCTTCTTGCGATCGACGATTCCGGTCTTGCCGATCTTCGGCTCACGCCCGATAAAAATGTTTTCAGCCACGCTCATGTCTGGCACAAGGCACAGCTCCTGAAAGATCATGGAGATGCCCTTTCCCAGTGCCTGATGGACCGTCAGCGTGGATGGCTCAAGGTCTTCTCCGTTGAACCGGATCGTTCCGGAGTCTGCGCGATGCGCGCCGATCAGGATCTTCATCAGTGTCGATTTCCCGGCGCCGTTTTCTCCCATCAGTGCGTGCAGCGTTCCCTTCCTGACCTTCAGATTAACATGATGCAAAACCTGTACACCGGAAAAGCTTTTGCAGATGTTATCCATCTCTAAGATATATTCACTCATACGATTTCTCCCTTATTTTCTTCCGCGGGGAGGACTTTCCCTTCCTCCCCGCGGTAGTGCAGCGAAGCCGTATCAGCTGTTCAGCATTGCATTCAGATCGTCCAGCGTAGCCTGTGCGGTCTCGGGCGTGACCAGAACGCCCTCCGTCACATAGCTCTCCTCCAGCGTTTCGCCGTTCAGATACTTGACGGTGAAGTCGATTGCATCATAGCCGTTCTGATATGCGGGTTGGAAGACCGTGCCGTCGAAGTCGCCGTTCAGGATCGCGGTCAGACCTTCCTCGGTGCCGCCGACGCCGATGATGATCGGGCGCTCAACGTTCGCGTTGGCGTAGGCAAGAGAGATGCCGATAGCCATGGCGTCGTTGTTGGAGAGGATGATGTCGATATCGCGGCCGGAGGTGATCCAGTTCTCTGCGATGGCCATGGCGTCGTCGCGGTTCCAGCTGCCGACCTGCTCGTCAACGATTGTTGCGTTTGCGTAGTTCTTCAGCTGCTCCTCGTAGCCCTGGCAGCGCTCCACGGCGTTCTGGTTGTCCAGCTTGCCGGTGACGATGCCGACGTTGATCGTGCCATTCATGTCGCCGCCGCTCTTCTCGAAGATCTCCATGGCGTAGTCGACCTGCATTTTGCCGAAGCCGACGTTGTCAAACAGAATGTTGGTGATGGGAGCGCCTTTGACCTTGGCATGGAAGCAGATCAGCGGGATGCCCGCATCCTTGCAGGCGTTGATGATCTGGTCGCAGCCTGCGCCGTCGACCGGGGTCAGAGCGATTGCGTCAACGTTCTGGGAGATCAGGTTTTCGCACTGCTTGAGCTGGGTGCTGACGTCCTTATTTGCGTTGTACTCGATCAGCTTGACATTGGAATGCTCTGCAGCATAGGCCTGGCAGCCGGCCGTGGCCTCGCTCAGCAGGACCTCCTGGTCCAGATAAAGAACGCCGATGGTATAGGTATCTTCGCTGGAATCTGTGTTCTTGTCGTCTGCATTGGTGCCGCCCGAGCAGGCAGCCAGTGCAAGGACCATCGCCAGTAACAGGATCATTGCAGTAATCTTTTTCATGGTCTTTCAATACTCCTTTTTGTTTTTGGGTCTGATTGGGTCTGCACAGTGCTTTGGGTTAACGCTTTGGGTCATCCGTATTTGTTTGGGGAAACTCACATTTCCCTTTGACTTTCTCAACAATAGCATGGATTTCCAACGTTGTCAACTTGGAAATTGGAATATTAGGGATTTAAGGGTGGATTTCGTTGGATTAAACAAAAAGATCGCGGAATTTTTGTTGATATCCACGAAAAGCCGCATTCCTGAGGCAGAAATCCTCTCTATATCCGGCGAAAATCAGGGGTCACAGAAGAGGCTTCGTCATTTTTTACGACATTTATTGTGAGAAAAGACCTCGATTTCTGCTTGCTTTTTCTGCAAGTATCTGATACTATAGCAACAGAAACAGCGAGAATATCCACATATCCAAGCCCCTTTGCAGAAACGAACCGGTTTGCCTGCTGCACAAAAATCCACAGGTACCAAACGATAAAGGAGAGATTTCTATGCTTCCAATGCAGCGCCGCGAAAAGATCAAGGCAATTCTCCGCGAACAAAAGAGCGTGACCGTTCTGGAATTAATGGAGTATTTCAATGTGACGAACGAGACCATACGGCGTGACCTTCTGGCACTTGAGGAGGAGGGCTTCGTGAGCCGCGTTCATGGCGGAGCATATATCGAGGGCGGAACAACCAATGAGATCAATATTTCCCTGCGCCGCACGACGCACTCGGCGCAGAAGCAGCAGATCGCCGCGGTCTGTGAAAGAATCATCCAGAATGGCGATTCCATCTTCCTGGATTCCTCCACCACGGCGAATTATATTGCCGAAAAGCTGACCAACTACCGTCTGACGGTCCTGACCAATTCCATTCAGATCATCAATACGCTGGCCTCCTTTTCCGGGATCTCCCTGATTATGGTCGGCGGCAACTTCGATAAGAAAAGTCAGTCCTTCTATGGAACGCGGGCTTTGGAATTTGTCAGATCGTACCATGTGGACAAGGCGTTCTTCTCCTGCCGTTCGATTAACTATAAATCCGGCGTAATGGATTCCAATGAAAAGACCTCTGATATCCGTCGGATGATCATTGATCAGTCGGACCGGGCCTATCTCTGCGTGGATTCGTCCAAATTCGGTGCGAATTCCTTTGTCAGCATCTGTAATTTCGATGCACTGACCGGTCTGATCACCGATCATATCCCGTCGGAAGAATGGCGTACCTTCCTTTCCAAATCCGGCCTGAGTACCTATGCCTATGACGAGTTGGACACTGCCGCCCCGCTTGCGTCCCCTGCAGAGGAGCAGCAGGCAGAATAAAAACAGGAATCATGAAAAAGGAGCCGGGCGTATGCATACGCCCGGCTCCCGCTTTTGTTTCTGCCGTGTTGGATCAGTAGAGGAAATCGAACACCATCTTATCATAGGAAGAGGCGCTCATATAATCGCGTATCGCCACATGATCCGGATAATAAAGATAGTACTCCAGCGTCGGCTGATCGGCAAAGGTTTCGTCGACGCAGAGATCGAATGCTTCCTCGCCCTCATGCAGGTTTACGCCGATGGAGCAGCTGAGAATTTCCGGAAGGATCTTCTGCAGGTCATCCATCATCTCGCGGAACCGGCAGACCACGCGCTCCTGCTCCTCCGCCGTTCCCTTCAGCTTCCAGCAAACAATATGTCGCAGCATCGTTTTCACTCCTCCTGCTCCGCGCACTGCAGAGCTGTATTCCTGCTCATTTTATCGTGATATGCTGAAAAAGTCAATCGTGAAATTGGATTTCTGTTGAGAACAGAAACGAATTTCCCCGAATTTCACACTGTAATCCATTTAATTCACTAAATTACACAAAATTATTTTGCGATTATTATTGACTTGTGTGGAATATTGTGTTAATATGGGTTCAACGTCATCCGTAACCGCATTCATTCGTATACGACGATTCCATGCTTCAACCGCTGCGGGAGCAGCACAGATTTCGAGAGGAGTGTTTTTCCGGTGAGTATCCCCAAAATGATGAAAGCAATGACCCTGACTGCCTATGACCACCTCAAGCTTGCAAGTGTTCCGGTTCCCCAGCCCGGCCCCGGCGAGGTCCTTTGCAGGATTAAGTCTGTCGCGATCTGTGGCTCGGATCCCAAGATGATCCATGGCGGCTATGCGTTCACCAACTGGCCCCCCTATTACCCGTTTATCATGGGTCACGAATGGGCCGGTCAGATTGTTGCACTCGGCGAGGGCGTTGAGGATTTCAAGATCGGCGACCGCGTCGCGGGTGAGGCCCATGTCGGCTGCGGCAAGTGCGATAACTGCAAGCGCGGCCATTACACCGTTTGCCTGAACTATGGTCATGACGGCCACGACGGCGGCCTGGATCTCGGCCATCGTCATTACGGCTTCTATTGGCAGGGCGCCAATGCCGAATATAATGTCTATAAGACCAGCGCACTGCACCGGATTCCCGACAACGTGAGCTACGATGTTGCCTCCATGTGCGACTGCGCGGGCGTTGCCTTCCACGGTGTGCAGCTCGCGGGCGTTACGCCCGGCGGCACCAGCGTGGTGTTCGGGCCCGGCCCCATCGGCCTTTGCGCCATGCAGGAGTGCAAGGCGCTCGGCTCCGGCCGCGTGATCATGATCGGCCGCGGCAAGAAGCTGGAAAAGGCACGCGAGCTTGGCGCAGACGTCTGCATCGACTTCGAAAAAGAGGATCCTGTTCAGCGCGTTCTGGAGCTGACCGGCGGCGTCGGCGCGGACGAAGTCATGGAGTGCTCCGGCGCTGCCGACTCTCCCATGAAGGCCTGCAAGCTCGTGCGCAAGACCGGCAGCGTCGCACTGATTGCGACCTACCATGATCCGGACGTCCTGATCCCGGTCAACACGGTCAACTTCAACGAGATCCGCATTGTCGGCTCCAAGGCAAACCCGAACGTCTCCGAGGAAGTGCTGAACTTCTTCTCGACCGGCGCGATCCAGGGCGAAAAGCTGATCACACATACCTTCCCGCTTGAGGAATATGAAAAGGCTGTTGATATCTTCGAGCATAAGAAGGAGAATTCGATCAAGGTCGTGATCCATCCGTAAGCCTTCCGCGTGTGCCGCGCGGCCGGAGCCGCAGAAGCGCCCCGGCAAAAGAAAACGGAAGTCCGGTCCTCCTGAAGGTCTTCAAACCCCCGTGTGCCATCCTCCGGCACATGGGGGTTTTGCGCATTGCGCCGCAAGGCGTGGCGCCCTGAGCGCGCAGCGCGAGGAAGTGCCCTTGTTGCAATCTCGCAGTACCAGCCCGCAGCAACAGGAAAGTCCCCGGCGAATTCTTGACAGCCTCCCTGAGATTGCCACGGATGGAGATTCCTGCGTCGGACTCACCCCCGGCAATGAAACGGGAAAAAACGCAGGTACTCTGCTTTCACGGAACAGGAGCCTGTATTTGTCTTTTGAATAAGCTGCAGCCGGGACGAAATAACGGAACTGCATAATTTGTTCAAAACAGTGAAGAATCATGAAAAAAATATAAATGATTGGTTGCCAAACTATGAAAATAGTGACCGGGTGTAAAATGAAGTTGGATACCTGAGAAAAAGAAATCCATAGTGACTTCCCGTATGGTAGAATGAAGTTCCCCAACACAAGTGGGGGATGTTTTTTGCCGTTCCGGCAATTCTGTTGTTCCGGGAAATGCGGCCGCCGCCCCTTCCCGGCTGCCCGGCCCGGCATTTGGAAAGGAATGCGGGAACTTTTCCGCCCGATTCTTCCCTTTTCCCGGGAAATATGGTATGATAAGCTAGTAAAAAAATGTGCCGCTGCGGCGGCTGGATCAGGAGCGAAAAAACTATGGACATCCATCTTCTGGAACGTTTGAAGGACATCGTCCGCTCGGCGGGCACGACGGTCCGTTCGGCGCAGGATGCCGCCATGGGCATCCGCGAAAAATCCTCGCATGTCGACCTCGTCACGCTGTATGACCCCATGGTGCAGGAATTCCTGCGCAGCCGTCTGATGACGCTGCTGCCGGAGGCGGGCTTCCTCGGGGAGGAGGACGCGACGCATGACATTGCGGGCAGGCGCCAGCTGTTCATCGTCGACCCCATCGACGGCACGATGAACTTTATCCGCGGCCTGCACCACAGCTCCATCTCCGTCGCACTGGCGGTCGACGGCGTCGTGACGCACGCCGTGGTCTACAACCCCTATTACGACGAGATGTTCTCCGCCCAGCGCGGCAAGGGCGCGTGGCTCAACGGCCAGCGCCTGCACGTCACGCAGCACGCCGTCCACGACAGCCTCGTGCTGTTCGGCAGCGCCATCTATTACCGCGAGACCATCCCCGAGACGCTCCGCTTCGTCGAGGCCCTTCTGCCGAACTGCCTCGATTTCCGCCGCGGCGGCTCGGCCGCGCTGGATTGCTGCTATGTGGCCGCGGGCCGGGCGGACCTGTTTTTTGAGTGCAAGCTGTGCCCGTGGGACTATGCCGCGGGCGGTCTGATCGTCACGGAGGCGGGCGGCATCGCCACCCAGCTCGACGGCAGCCCGCTGGCCCTGACGCAGCGCGGCTCCGTCGCCATGGGCAACGCCGTGAATCATCCGGAGCTGCTGGCCATTGCCAGCCGCATCCGGGAAGGAGGCGACGCATGAAAAAGCGCTGCTTTGCTCTGCTGCTGGCCCTGTCGCTGCTGCTGACGGGCTGCAGCCCCCTGTTTGACCTCTATTCCGCCGCGCGCGGCGAATATACCCGCCCGGATTATTCGGACGGCGCGATCTCGTACCGCGATTTTCAGCGGCCGTATCAGCCCCGCGTGAAATACACGGCCGAGCCGGACATCGAATACGTCCGCCCGGACGTCGACAGCCTTTGCAGCACGCTCAAGTCCATCGGCGCATCCGCGACCGGCGGCAAGGCCGCTGCGGCCGACATCATCAACCAGTTCGACGCGGCCTATGACGACTATGTTCTTTTCAACACCATGGGCGAGCTTGCCTACCTGCGCTACACCCGCGACCTGAGCGACAGCTACTACGAGGCGGAGTACACCTGGTGCACGGACCAGACGACGCGCGTGGAAAAGGCCATGGAGGACTGCTACACGACCATGGCCAAAAGCAGCCTGCGCAGCGCGCTCGAGGAGCAGTATTTCGGCGAGGACTTCTTTGCGTCCTACGACTCGGACGGCGTGTATTCCGACGCCCGGACCGTCGCCCTCCTGCAGCAGGAATCCGAGCTGCAGGCGCAGTATGTCGCCCTGCAGAACGACCCGGCGATCGAGTGGAACGGCAGCACGCGCTCCGTCTCGGAGCTGCTGGAAAACGCTGTGACGGCCGACCTCTATTACGAGGTCCTCGGTGCGTATTACGACGCCTACGGCGCGCAGGCGGGCGAAATTTACATCAAGCTCATCCAGACGCGCCGGGAGCTTGCCGGGCGGCTGGGCTACGGCAGCTACGCCGACTATGCCTATGACGCGCTCTATTACCGCGACTACACCCCGGCGCAGGCCGAGCGCTATATCGAGCGCGTGCGCACGGAGCTGGCCCCCGTCTACACGGAGGCGGCCGAGCCGATGCAGCTTTCCGCCCTTTCCGCCGACGAGACGATGCAGCACCTGCATGAGGCGGCCGACACGCTCGGCGGCGAGGTGCAGACGGCCATGGGCTTCCTTGATGCCTACGAGCTTTATGACATCACGAGCTCCGCGAATAAAATGCCCGGCTCGTACACAACGTACCTTGAGTCCTACGAGATGCCCTACATCTATATCTCGCCCGAGGGGACGCTGGCGGACCTGCTGACGGCCGCGCATGAGTTCGGCCACTTTGTCGACGGCTATGTGAACTGCAACCAGACGTTCTCCATCGACTGCTCCGAGGTCTTCTCGCAGGCGCTGGAATATCTGACGCTCGGCAGCACGTCGCTGGGCTTCGCCCGCGCGGCAGAGCTGCGGCAGTACAAGCTCTATGACTCGCTCGAGACCTTCCTCACGCAGGCGTGCTACTATGCCTTTGAGTGCAAGGCCTATGCCCTGCCGGACAGTGAGCTGACGGTCGAGAAGCTCAATGAGCTGTTTGCGGAATGCTGCGTGGACTTCGGCCTGTTTGACGAGGCGTCGGCGGAGCAGGCCGCGCGCAGCTGGATCGACGTGCAGCACTTTTTCTCCGCGCCGTACTATGTCATCAGCTACTGCGTCTCGAACGACGCTGCCCTTCAAATTTACCAGCTGGAGCAGGAAACGCCCGGCGCGGGTCTGAAAGCCTTCAGCGACCTGCTGTATGCCGCGCCGGAGTCGACGTTCCTCGCCATGCTGCAGGACGGGAGCCTGACCTCGCCGTTTGACGAGAGCCGGATGCAGGACCTGGCGGCATATTTTAAGGAAGCGCTGTAATTTATAAATTTTTGCGCGGACATCGATAGCGCGCTGTAGGGGCGGGGACAGCCGGGCCCGGCTGCGCACTGCCGAGCGAAACAGGCCTCCGTTAAAATGGTAACCGCTCCCGAATTGTCATTGCGAGGAGCGAAGCGCCCTTGGCTCTCCCTTTGGGAGAGCTGTCACCGAAGGTGACTGAGAGGGCATTGCAGGCGCTGCCGATAGGTTCAGGCCATCGCTAAAATGGCACGCACCTCCGACTTGTCATTCCGAGGAGCGAAGCGACGTGGCAATCTCGCGGTACACAGCCGGATAACAGGGTACTCCCGGCGAAATCGTAACTGCCTTCCCGAGATTGCCACGGGCGCAAAGCGCCCTCGCAATGACAAACTTGGAGGCATTACACGGTCGGCAAAGCCCCCTGTAACTTGTCAGCCCGCAGGGCGCTCACAACCCGCAAGGGGCACGCCGCATCCGTAAGGCGGCAAAGCCGCCAACGGCTGCGCAGTGAGCGCCGCTACAGACGCAATCGGTTAGTACGCTTTTATCGACAACCTGTGCGAATCGGCAGTGCCTTCCCGAGATTGCCACGGGCGCAAAGCGCCCTCGCAATGACAAATCGGGGCCATCCTCGTTTTATCAACAGCCTGTTCGGATCGGCAGCATTGCGCCACTTTCCATTTTCAAATTTCCATTTGCCTCATTTCCCGCACTTACCGAAAGGATCACATCATGTCTGACATCATCGCTGCCATCGCAACAGGGCGCGCGCCCTGCGCTATCGGCATTCTCCGCCTGTCCGGGCCCGGCTGCGCCGCGCTGACGGGCCGCGTTTTCACCCCGAAGCAGCCGTTTGCGGACGCGCCGGACCGCCGTCTCGTCCTCGGCCTGCTGCACGACCGGCAGGGGCGCGTCATTGACGAGTGCCTCGGCGTTGTGTGCCGCGCGCCGCACAGCTACACCGGCGAGGAGACCGTTGAGCTGCAATGCCACGGCTCGCCCGCCATGCTGGCCGCCGGGCTGGAGGCACTGCTGGCCGCCGGAGCACGGCAGGCGGGACCCGGCGAATTCACGCGCCGGGCCTTCCTGAACGGCAAGCTCGACCTGACGCAGGCCGAGGCCGTCGTCGACCTCATCGACGCCGAAACGGCAGACGCCGCCGCGAACGCCGCAGGGCAGCTCGGCGGGGCGCTCAAGCGCGCCATCGAGCCAGTCTATGACGGGCTGACGGACCTGTGCAGCCATTTCCACGCCGTGCTCGACTATCCGGACGAGGACATCGAGGACTTCGGCGCGGCGGAGCTGAGCGGAGCACTGGACCGCGCGGGCGTGGCCCTGCGGGAGCTGCTTGCGACCTATGAAAAGGGCCGCCACCTGCGGCAGGGCGTGCGCGCCGTGCTGCTCAGCAAGCCGAATGCGGGCAAATCGTCGCTGCTGAACCGGCTGGCGGGCTATGACCGCGTCATCGTCACGGACATCGCCGGAACAACGCGCGACACCGTCGAGGAGCCGGTGCGCGTCGGCCGCGTGCTGCTGCGTCTGACGGACACGGCCGGCATCCGCGAGGCTGGGGACGCCATCGAGGCCCTCGGCGTGGCCCGCTCGGAGCAGGCCGCGCGCGAAGCGGAGCTGGCCCTGTTCGTCTGCGACGCCTCGCAGCCCCTGACGGACGAGGACCGCCGTGCCATCGAAGCGGCCAAATGCGCCCCGCGCAGTCTGGCCCTGTGCAACAAATCAGACCTGCCCGCCGCCGTCTCGCCGGACGAGCTGCCGTTTGACACCGTTCTGACCGTCTCGGCCCGCACGGGCGCGGGGCTGGACGCCCTGCCCGCCCTGCTCGAGGGCTGGTTCCTCGGCGAAAACGCCTGTGACGGCTCCCTCCTGACCAACCCGCGCCAGTTCGGCGCGCTCGACCGCGCCTCCCGCGCCATCGAACGGGCGAAAACCGGCCTCTGCCTCGGCGTCACGCCGGACGCCGTTCTCACGGACGTGGAGGAGGCCATGGCCGCCCTCGGCGAGGTCACGGGGCGGACGGTCCGCGAGGATATCACAAATCGCATCTTTGAGCGTTTCTGCGTCGGAAAGTGAGCGAATATGAAAGAAAAGATCGAGGAAATTTCCCTCTCCATGGAGCGCGGGCACCGGCGCGTCCTGCGGGTGCTCGGCGCGCTGCTCGCCGTTGGCCTGTTTGTCCTGCTCTGGAAATGGCGCGGCCTTACCGCGATGCAGCCGCTCGTCGACGGCGGCATGGGCCGGTGGACGTGCGCCGTTCTGGAGAGCATCGTCATCACGCTCGCGGCGCAGTGGGTGCTCTATCTGCTGCCGTGGCCGCTGCTGGCCCTGTTCGGCCGGATGACCCCGTTCTGCTCCATCTTTGCGCGGCGCCCGTGCGTCGGCTCGAATGCGGAGCTGGGCCGTGCCGCCGTGCTTGCCGTGCGGCTGCTCCCGCCCGTGCTCGTAGGCGCGGCGCTGTGGTTCGCGCTGGCGCGCGTGCCGCTCGTGTGGTTCTGGCCCGTGGCGATGGCAAGCGCCGGCTGCACCGTCGCGGCGCTTGGCATGGTGTATGACGCCGTGCGCGTGCTGCAGGTCCCCGGCCAGGCAACGTTCTGCGACCTAGGCATTGTTATTCAGGTTTACCGGGAGGTATCGTAATATGCTGCAAACCCTGTTGGATTCCTGCGCAGCGCTCGGCGTACCGCTGACGGCGGCGCAGGCGGAGAAGCTGTGTGAATTCGGCGCGCGCCTGCTCGAGCAGAACCGCGTTATGAATCTGACGGCCATCACGGAGCCGCAGGCCGTGGCGAAGCTGCACTTTGCCGACTGCCTCGCGCTGCTGCGCATTGTGCCGTTTTCAGGCAAGCGCGTCATCGACGTCGGCTGCGGGGCGGGCTTCCCCGGCGTGCCGCTGAAGCTCGGCGAGCCGAGCCTCGACCTGACGCTGCTCGACAGCCTCGGCAAGCGCGTGACGTGGCTGGAGGCAACGCTGCGGGACATGGGCGTCCCGGCGCAGTGCGTCTGTGCCCGCGCGGAGGACTATGCCGCCAAGGCGCGCGAGCAATATGACATCGCGACGTCCCGCGCGGTGGCACGGCTGAACATTCTGGCGGAGCTCTGCCTGCCGTTCGTGAAGCCGGGCGGGTATTTCCTCGCCATGAAGGCCGCCGCCGCGGCCGAGGAGCTGGAGGAGGCCAAGCGCGGCATCGCAAAGCTGGGCGGCCGCGTGGAAAAAACGGAGACCTACGACATCGACGGCGCGCCGCGCTGCGTCATCGTCATCCGCAAGGAGCACCCGACGCCCCCGGCCTATCCCCGCCGCTATGCAAAGATCAAGCAGTCACCGCTGTGATTTGAAAGAAAGATGAGCGTAAATGAGCTATTTTGCAGGAAATTATGACATTGCCGTCATCGGCGCGGGCCATGCCGGGATCGAAGCCGGTCTCGCGGCCGCACGGCTGGGGCTGCAGGCCGTCGTGTTCACGATCAATCTGGACGCCGTGGGCAACATGCCCTGCAACCCGGCCATCGGCGGCACGGGCAAGGGCCATCTCGTCCGCGAGCTCGACGCCCTCGGCGGCGAAATGGGCCGCGCGGCGGACGCCTGCTGCATCCAGTACCGCATGCTCAACCGCGGCAAGGGCCCGGCCGTGCACTCCCTGCGCGCGCAGGCAGACCGCCGCCGCTATCAGGAGCACATGAAACGCCTGCTCGAGCGCGAGCCGAACCTCTATCTCAAGCAGGCCGCCGTCACGGAGATCCGGACGGAGGACGGACACGTCAGCGGCGTTGTGACGCAGCTCGGCGCGGAATACCACGTGCGCGCCGTCGTCGTCGCGGCCGGGACGTACCTCGACAGCACCGTCATCACCGGGCAGTGCGTCCTGCACTCCGGGCCGGACGGCCTGCGCCCCGCGCCGGAGCTGAGCCAGTGCCTGCGCGCCCTCGGCCTACGGATGCGCCGGTTCAAGACCGGAACGCCCCCGCGCATCAACGCGCGCAGCGTCGATTTCTCGAAAATGGAGGTCCAGCGCGGCGACGACGATCCGGAGCCGTTCTCGTTTTCCACCCGTGAGCCGCCGAAAAATCAGGCCGTGTGCTGGCTGACGTGGACGAACGAGCGCACGCACGCCGTCATCCGCGAAAATCTGCACCGCAGCCCGCTGTTCGACGGCTCCATCACCGGCGTAGGCCCGCGCTACTGCCCGAGCATCGAGACGAAGATCGTCCGCTTTGCCGACAAGCCGCGCCACCAGCTCTTCCTGGAGCCGTGCGGCCTCGGGACGGACGAGCTGTACCTGCAGGGCCTGTCCACGAGCCTGCCGGAGGAGGTGCAGCTTGCCATGCTGCACACCATCGCGGGGCTGGAGCACGCCGAAATGCTGCGCCCGGCCTACGCCATCGAATATGACTGCATCGACCCGACGGAGCTTTCCGCGACGCTCGAGTGCAAAAAGCTGCCCGGCCTCTACGGCGCGGGCCAGTTCAACGGCACGTCCGGCTATGAGGAGGCGGCGGTGCAGGGCTTTGTGGCGG
>OHAU01001813.1_pt1 | contig 22826 bp, 12 predicted proteins | sample 1577181 | NCBI WGS metagenome assembly OHAU01 (sample SAMEA3541472, study PRJEB24748) | human gut metagenome | biome: human gut; feature: human-associated habitat; material: faeces | place: China | collected 2012 | reverse complement strand
TTCGGATTTCTATCGGTCTAAGTCCGCAGCATAACATCGTAAGCACCATTGTTCCTGCATAGTGCTTTGGTATGGTTTCAAGTATCATTCGGCGTTCGTCATCAGTGATTGGTCTGTGCTTGTTCTCGTACACAGGCACCCTCCCCTTTTTGCAAAAATGCATAGAATTCTAATACAAGTGTACCACACCCGACCGTCTTTTGCAACACAGCATTAACACACAGGATGCAAAAGCGACGCACCGTTTGGTGCGTCGCTGCGTAGAGTCCTATTTACCTGTCAAATCGGCGACGATCCTAGCGCCAAACGCCGGCGCATCCTCCATAACGAACCGCTTCTCCCGGGCGTTTATATTTACACATTTCCGCATAAATGGCAAATAAATTCAGCTTACCTATCTAAATACTTTGCGATAAAATCCTCGACTGTACGCCAATACAGCGTGGGCGCAACAGAAGACGAGAGCGCATGGCCTGCGCCTTCTACGGTAAGTTCCTCTTTTTCGCAGGCTGCAGCCGCATACAATTCGCCCAGCATACTGTACGGCACAAGCTCATCCGACGAGCCGTGAATAAACAGCGTTGGTATGCGGCTCTTTTTCACCTGCGCAAGGGCGCTGGCCTGCTTAAAATCATACCCGTCACGAATCTTTGACAACACCGATGTGGCGTTGAGCACGGGGAACCACGGAATATGCAGGGCATCCGCCTCCCGTTGGAACTCATCCCATTCCGACGTGTAGCCGCAATCTGCAATAACAGCCTTCACATTTCCGGGTAAATCTTCACCTGACGCCATCAAAACCGTTGCCGCCCCCATGGATACACCGTGTAGAACGATCCGGGCGTTCGGCTCCCATGAAAGGATCCGGTTTATCCACTTTATAATATCCACACGCTCCGGCCAGCCCATACCGATTTTTGTTCCCTCGCTGTCGCCGTGGGCTCTTGCATCTACTGCCAAAACATTATAACCAAGCGTGTAAAATTTATGAACAAATCCGGCCATATGCTTGGCTTTGCTTGTGTAGCCGTGGCATACGAGAACATATTTTGTGCCGGTATTTTTGAACCGTTTTCCGTGCAGGCGCAGCGAATCAGACAGAATATACACATCCTCTCCGTGTGTAGCATACCATTCTTTAATTTCCGGCGTACCTGTCATACCGCTGTATTTTGCACTTGCTTCCTCTTCATTGCCGGCAGTATTCGTGGCTTTTTGAACCAAGTTGTTGAGTTTGCTCATATGGATAGGCGATTTCGTGTTGATTGAGATATCATAGAATATTTCCGCTGCCGTTGCAGTTAAAGCTGCCAGCCCACAAAGCGCGCCAAAAGCTATACCTATATTCTTTCTATTCATAAAAATCTCCTCCTGCCGTCAAAAGCATAACATTGTCGCAAAATGTCATTTTGCAATCTGAAGCTGTTTTGTGCGCGCCCCGGCTGTCTTTACAATACCAAAGCGCTCTGTGTATATCAAATCACATTTTTGGACGGATGTCAATAAAACCGCTGCCACATTTTGCAAGAAAAAGATAAGGATTCGAAGAATCGTTATTACGAGCGAAGCGAGTAACAAGGTTATCAAGACCCATTCAAAATCTGTGATTTTGTAAATGGGTGATGTTCTTATTATGGGTTTATAATGCAAATAAACCCGTAACATCGTTCCGGCTCTTGACAAAGTAATGGCATTATTATATTATGACAGTGTGAGTTAGCAGTAAACCAAAGAACAATATGTCGATCATGAAAGAATGCTCCTTTGTGTTTTCCGTGCTTAATGATTATAACAAGCAAAATAGCTATCGGCTAAAACATTTACACAAAATCAGTGTTAAAAATATAGCCGATGCAACAAAAACAAAATGCCACTGAATTTGGAGAAAAATTATGATTTTTAAGAAACCTGTTTTGTCAGATGGAATTACAGAAAGCACCTTTGAATGCAAAAGAGATGGATTGACGATTCGTGGAACAATCTACCGTCCAAAAGGAGACCATCTTCCAATTGCAATCGTATGTCACGGATTTATGGCATGGCAAGACAGTGTGAAACATTATGCGGCTTTTTTGGCTGAAATGGGATATGCTGCATTTACATTTGATTTTTGTGGCGGTTGTGCTATGTGTGGAAAAAGTGACGGAAAAACTACAGAGATGTCTGTTCTGACAGAAACCAAAGATCTGGAAGCGGTCATTGAATATGTTAGAAATCTTTCCTATACAGATTCTGAAAAAATTTTATTGATGGGATGCAGTCAGGGCGGTTTTGTGTCTGCTTTGGTGGCAGCAAAAAACAGCTTTCCGATAGAAAAACTTGTTCTGTTTTATCCGGCATTGTGTATCCCGGATGACGCCAGAGCCGGAAAAATGATGATTGTAAGATTTGATCCGCAAAATGTTCCCGATACTTTCCGCTGCGGACTGATGAAATTGGGGCGTTGCTATGCAATGGATGTCATGCAAATGGACGCCTTTGCAGATATTAAGAACTACGCCGGCAGAGTGTGCATCGTGCATGGTACAAAGGATAAAATCGTAGATGTTTCTTATGCCAAACGTGCGGCAGAAGCATATAAAAGTACGATGCCGATCGGAATGCAAGAGTCCAAACGGGTGCAACTGCATTTTATAGACGGCGGAGGGCATATGTTTTCGAAAAAGCATGATGTCATTGCAATGAAATTATTAAAAGAATTCGCCGCAAAACACGAATAATTTTTAAGGCTTCTGCCCTGTTTTGTGCAGAAGCCTTTTTGCATATTTAATAAGATTTTCTTCTTCGTGTAATATTAAATGTGTCGGCTGTAAAATTAACATAAATTTAATTGGATTTTCATTGACACATACAACACCTTACAATATAATAAAAGCAAATATATAGCTTATAAAGGAAGTGACTTAATGACGAAAAAAATAACAGCAATATTGTTGGCATTGTGCATGGCAATCTCAATTTTGCCGATGAGCGTTCAGGCGGCATCAAAGCCCGATATTAAAGTTGGCGACTATGTTAAAATGGGCGCGTATAACAATGCCTCAATTCTTTGGCGATGTGTAAGCATTGACAATAACGGACCGCTTATGCTTGCAGACAAAATTGTTGACACCCTTGCATATGATGCCAAAACAAATGACAACAGCAATTCAAAATCACACAGCAGAAGCTATAAGCGTGATGATTACGGTTCTAACTATTGGAAAGACAGCAATATGCGTTCTTGGTTAAATTCGACCGCAGCTGAAGGCAAAGTCGATTGGCTTTGCGGCAACCCTCCGAAAGACGGATATGTAAGCGGTGTGGGAGCGTACAACGAAAAAGCGGGTTTTCTCAACGCTTTTTCAAAATCTGAAATTGCGGCAATGAAAACCGTTACCCAGCGTTCTCTCGTTTCTCATCCCGAATACAACAAGGGCATAGTTGATGGAGACGCAAATTCGGATTTGTTATACTACACCGATATTTCGGAAGCAGTAGCAAATTACGACAGTTCATATTTTGAAACTACAACCGAAAAGGTTTTTCTTCTTGATGTAAAGCAGGCTAATGCCGTGTGGAAAAATCTCAAAGGTTATTATATTGCTTACAATAGCAACGGAATGGCTTGGCCTTATTGGCTTCGCACTCCTGTTACCGATTGCAATCACGATATGCGTTATATCAGTTCATCGGGTCAGGTCGGTCGTTATGCTCCGTGGTATTCCGATTTGGGCGTAAGACCTGCATTTTATCTTGATTCCGAATATTTTGTTACAACTTCCGGCAGCGGCTCACAAAGCAGTCCTTATATCGGCTCTGCTCCAAATAAGCAAGAGGATGATTATACAATTTCGGAACCTGCCGAGGACGCAAATCCCGATTGGAATGTCAGCACCGAGCAAAGCATTCAGCTTACCTTGGGGCCGTGGTATTCAGGTGACGGAAAATATTCTAATCCTACCATCCCTGTTTATACTATTCAAAAGACACGAAGCGATCTTGAAAATATGGTTGTTGTCATTTGCGGCGAGGGATACACAAAAAGTCAGCAGGGCAAATTCATCAATGATGTCAAACGACTTTGGCAGGACGCTATGAAATATGAACCGTATCGCAGTTATGCCGACAGGTTCAATGTTTACGCTCTTTGCACAGCTTCCGAATCGACTTTTGACAATGGCGGAAGTACCTTCTTTGATGTCATAGTCGACAAATATAATTCGCCTGTTATTTCTAATAATCTCCACGGAAGTCAGTGGAAAAATCATATTTTTGAGAGATGTATCGGTCCTGAATTTATCGAGAAAATTCACGATGCTCATATCAAAAAAAAGAGTGATCCAAACACAATTCCGTCCGGTTCGGAATATGAGCCTTATTATTATGTTCACGATTATATTGCTCAGTTCGCCATGGTTGTAAACACAAAATCAGATTTCGGCGGTGCATATAACAACCGTGAATATGGCTTCCATTATTTCATTTCGCCATCAGACAGCTATCGTGCGTCAAAAACTTTTGCACACGAGTTTGGACACGGTTTGCTCGGTCTCGGTGATGAATACAGTAACGGATATTTGCTTGACGATAAGGAACTTAAATCACTCAATCTTTCCTCGGTTGAAGACCCGGAAAAGATAAAATGGCGACAGCTTTTGGGTTTTAGAAACACATATACCTGCCGCAATGCTTACGGCTCAAAAATGCTTGTTTCAAGTTATGAGTGCATAATGAGAGACACAAACTATCAATTCTGTGAGGTTTGCCGTTTGCAGGGTTTCAAGCGAATGTCTCAGCTTGTTAAGGATGTAGACCTTTATGTTGCACCTCCCGAGGTTAAGGAATATACAGGTGCTTATTCAAATCCCTCCGATTTTACGGACCTTGAAACAAGTTCATATTATAATTACACATATAATCGCAATGGCCGACTTCTGAGCGGCAACAGCAAAAGCAGATTTAATACCGATATGAACGGCAAAAAAATCGAGCTTAGAACTGTTATTCAAAACATTTCAGATAAAAATGCACGACAATTAAAATTCAAAATGTGGATTAAGCATTCCGACGGAAGCGTTGCGACTGATTCATCGGGGAATCTGCTTCAAACGGTACAAACCTTTGACATTCCTGTTTGGAATGATAAGGCAAATTTCTGGCCGCTCGGTGCTTTGGATCACATCAAAAGCGACTTTAATTCAGGCTTAAAGAGTTGCTCGCTTATTTATCAAATTCCGTCAGACGCACAGCTAAAGAACGGCGATACCGTGGCATTTCAGGTGCTCGATGAAAACGGAAATGTGCTTGCTGACGACAATACGGAAACACAGCGCTACACAACCGTTTCAATTCAGTATAAATTTGAGGACGGCTCTGAAATTCCAAACACTGCCGGCGGAACATTTACCGTGCCATATGGCACAAAACTTGATTTGACACCGGCAAAAAAGCTTTATGATTACGAATTTGTAAAGGCTGACGGCTTAAATAAGCCTATTGTTTCGGACGGAACGGTTGTTACATATTATTACAAAAATAAAAACGAAGAACACACTCACAATCTGACTTTGGTTGCTGCGAAAGCTGCCACCTGCACTACTGCGGGCAATTCCGCATACTACACCTGCGATGGCTGTGACAAGTGGTTCGCAGATGCAACAGGATCGGTAGAAATTACCGATAAAACCAGTGTAGAGATTGCACCTCTCAATCACGATTGGAACGCACCTGCTTACACTTGGAATGCAGACAACACCGTTTGCACAGCAACACGCACCTGTAAGCGTGATGCAGGTCATAAGGAAACTGCAACTGCTACTGTAACAAGCGCACAGACAAAGGCTCCGACCTGCACAGCAAAGGGCGAAACAACCTATACAGCAGCCTTTACTGAAGCTTGGGCAAATACACAGACCAAGACTGTTGACAATATCGCAGCTCTCGGTCACGATTGGGGTACCGCTTGGACCGGCGACAGCACAGGTCACTGGCATAAATGTACTCGCTGCGATGCTACAACAACCAAAGCGGCTCACGATTACGGTTCTGACAATGTTTGCGACACCTGCGGATATTACAAAACTGTACCGCACACTCACAATCTGACTTTGGTTGCTGCGAAAGCTGCCACCTGCACAGAGGGCGGTAAGGAAGCATACTACAAGTGCGAAGGTTGTGGCAAGTTCTATAAAGATGTACTCGGTACAAAGGAAATAACCGACCTTGCATCTTGGGGCAATATTGCTAAGATTGCCCACACCACAAAGCAAACCGTAACAAAGGCAACCCCAACAGCAAACGGCGAGATAGTAAATTACTGTTCGGTATGTAAGAAAACTCTTTCAACAACAGTAATTCCAAAGGCATCAAGCATAAAGCTTAAAGCAACATCATTAACATATAACGGAAAGGTTAGAACACCTAAGGTTATTGTTAAGGACAGAACAGGAAAGACACTTGTTAAGAATACTGACTATACTGTGTCTTATGCAAAAGGCAGAAAGTATGTTGGCAAGTACGCAGTAAAGATTACCTTTAAGGGTAAATACAGCGGAACAAAGACGCTTTATTTCACAATCAAGCCAAAGGCAACAAGTATTTCCTCACTTAAAGCAGGTTCAAAGAAGTTTACAGTAAAGTGGAAGAAGCAGGCTACACAGACAACAGGCTATCAAGTTCAAGTCGCAACCAATAAGAAATTCAAGAAGAACAAGAAAACCGTAACAATCAAGAAGCAGAAGACTACAAAGACTACCGTTAAAAAGCTTAAGGCAAAGAAAAAATATTATGTAAGAGTTCGCACCTATAAGACAGTTAAGATTAACGGCAAATCCATAAGGATTTATTCAGGCTGGTCAAAAACTAAGACTGTTACAACAAAGAAATAACAGATAGCTAACCATTTAAGGATGGCGGTAGCGGAGCTTCCGCTGCCGCCTTTCGGAAGTCCCTTTCCGAAAGGCGGCAAAAAAGCGCTTTGCCGATTTTCGGAAAGAAATCGAACAAGGAGAAATCAAATGGACGAACAAGAAAAAGAAATTGAAGAAATACTCAGAACATTTGACAAAGCACCTTCGCCTTCGTCAGAGAATAGTGTTCAAAATCAAGCACAGCAAAACAATAAGCAGCCTCGGCAAATTTCCCAAAAACCAACTGACACCGAACGGACTGCCCGCACATCAAATCAAACAGAATACAAAAGACAAGCTCAGTCAAGCAAAATGGATATTTGGTTTGAAAACAAATAGGAGTGTAATTAAAGGATAGGCTTATTATGTTTAAGTTAGGTATTTATTTGCCGCCATATATGACACTTTGTTTGTGAAATTAAATAAAGAGCTTTTATATTCTTCGTCACCAAACGGTGCATTACCCTGCTGTAAAAGATAATGTGGATTTAGAACTTTTTTCGACACCTCAGTGTAAGGTTCGCAATTTCTCATACGAATTTGCGGTTATAAGCAAAAATAAAATTCTGAGAGATTTTTGAGAGACGCAAAGTCTGAAAAATGGCTTAAATAGGCGGTTTTGAAAAAAGATTGCAAGCCTCTGACTCCGTCATTTAAGGTTCGAATCCTTATACCTCTGCCAAAGAGGAACGAGATACTCAAGCGAGTATCTCGTTTTTCTTTTACAAAAAGAAATTAAGAATTCGAAGAATACTTATTACGAGCAGAGCGAGTAACAAGGTTATCGAGACCCATTCAAAATCTGTGATTTTGTAAATGGGTGATGTTCTTATTACGGGTTTATAATGCAATTAAACCCGTAACATTGTTCTGTCAAGTCTTTAAGGTGGAGATTTGCAAAGCAAATACTACCGTGACTTGACAGGTTGATATAATCTGCCATCACCTCGGAATTCGTGTTCCGAGGCTTTTTTATGCCCGAATACTGCTTTTTACGGTGGTATTCGGGTATTTTTTCTTTGCCTCAAAATATCGTGAGAGCGTTTGAGAGATTCTAAGAGACAGCAAATTTCAAAATTTCAAAGTCATTTTAGTGCGATTTGGGGCATTTATGACTGAGACTTTTGAGAGACATCACTCAAATCAAAATAGTAACACGAATTGAAATGAGCAAAAAATTTGAGAGACATTTCAAAAAATAAAGAGGGCTTAAAGTAATAAAACTTTAAACCCTTTCTTTTAAGTTTGCCTTTTTATATTGTTTATCCATCAAAAATGCAAAGGTAGCTATCAAAAAACTAAAGCGGTCTGTAATAAACAGATCGCTTTTTTACTTGCAATTCATATCAGGTCAAGTTAACATAACTTTAATTGGTTTTTCGTAGAACTATTACATCTACACATACTTATTTACAATAGTATAATATCACATTTTTATCTATAGGTCAACTAATATAAATGTTTAGTTTTTTCTATTCAAATACAGTTAATTTATATCAAAACAATTATGTGAAATTTATTCTTATTTTAAAGCAAAAGGAGTAAATCAAATGTCCAAATACGGAAGCAGTATTTATAAACGAAAAGACGGCAGATGGGAAGGTCGTTATGTTGTAGGATACAAAAATAATCGTTCGATTTATAAATCAGTTTATGCAAAAAGCGTAAATGAATTAGAACAAAAAATGCAATGTGTTTTAGTCAATAATATAGACAAACCTATTGCATTTATAGAACTGATTTATTCTTGGCTATGCTATGGTAAAATTAAAAATAAAAAATCAACTCATGATAAATACAATTACATCATTGATAAACATATAAAAAACGAAATCGGTGAAACACGACTAAAAGATCTTACATCTGTTCAAGTCAATCAATTTTTAAATAACAAATTAAAACATTATTCCTCGTCATATGTTAAAACAATGGCAATAATTATTAAGTCTGCAATTGATTATGGGCATAAGGAACAGTTAGCTGAGTTGTCTAATATTCAAGTGAATATGCCCTTTTCACCTAATAAAGAAGTTATTATTTTAGAACTTGATGAGCAACGACAATTAGAAACATACATCAAACATAACCAAAGTCTTACGGCATTAGGTGTAATGTTATCTCTTTATGCCGGATTAAGAATCGGTGAAGTGTGTGCTTTGCGATGGAATAATATTGATTTTAAAAATCATGTTATCACAGTAGATTCCACTATTATCCGTATTAAAAATGAAAATAATAAATGGATATATAAAATCGGACCACCTAAAACCATGCATTCAAAACGAGATATTCCGATTACAGATAATCTTTATCAGTTGCTAACAGCAGAATTTAGCAATAAAAAATCGCCATATATTGTTTCAAGTCAAGAAAGTTTTTTAAACATAAGAACTTTTGAATATAGGTATCACAAGTTATTGAAAGATGCAGATTTGTATCCACATCATTTTCATACATTTAGACATACTTTTGCAACACGATGCATTGAAAGCGGAGTCGATATCAAGACACTTAGTGAAATATTAGGTCACTCAAGCGTTTCTTTTACCTTGAACACTTATGTGCATCCGTCTTTTCAAGAAAAATGTATTCAAATGGAAAAATTGAATAATCTGACGGGATAATATTCTCGTCATTATGGTCAAAAAAAGTGAGCAATTTATTTATATAAACAGATTGCTCACTTTTTTCGTAGATGTAATAGTTCTACGAAAATTTCAAATAGTACGCTGATGGCATATAGAATTACGGAAACTGTTAATGTAATATTAATATGATTGGATATTGACATTATGTGAATAAGCAAAACCCTATAAATTCACATTACTATATAGCATATCTATTTTCGTTTGAAAGGAGAAATAATTATGGATGAAAAAGAAGTACATTTAAGATTATAACACATATATATTATAACCAAAAAAACAACAAAAATAAAACCAATGGAGGAAAAAATGAAAAACTCAGTATGGAAAAAGGTTCTTTGTACTGTTTTAGCTGTTGTTCTTGCTGCAGGCGTTTCCGCTGGTACTGCGACAGTTGTAACTAATCAAAGAGCAAAAAGTGTCAGCGGTACACACGCAAAATCCGCTTATGATTTAGCTGTTGATAATGGCTATGACGGCACTATGGAACAATGGCTTGCATCTCTTGTTGGTGAAGCAGGAGAAAACGGCAAATCCGCTTATGATTTGGCTGTTGATAATGGCTATAAGGGTGATACAACCGAATGGTTAAAAACACTTATCGGTGCTAATGGTACAAATGGTACTAATGGCAAATCAGCTTATGAGCTTGCAGTTGCCAATGGTTACAAAGGCACTGAACAAGAATGGATTAACAATCTCATGGATAAATCCGGCGTAACAGTTAAAAACGGCAAAGATGGTAAAGACGGCACTAATGGCAAGGACGGTAAAAACGGTACAAATGGCAAGGATGGTGCTAACGGCTTGAACGGTCAATCTGCATATGAACTTGCTGTTGCCAACGGATATAAAGGTTCTCTTACCGATTGGTTGCTCTCGCTCTCAGGTACAAAAGGAACAGACGGCAAAGACGGCAAATCAGCTTATCAAATTGCAGTTGACAATGGCTACACAGGCACTGAATCAGAATGGATTTCATCTATTCTTGATAAAACAGGAAAAGATGGCAAAGATGGTAAAAACGGTGAATCTGCTTATGAAGTTGCTGTTAGAAACGGTTATACCGGAACAGAGGCACAATGGCTCGCATCTCTTGTTGGCGAAGCCGGAGAAGCAGGACAAAATGGTTCTAACGGTAAATCTGCGTATGAACTTGCTTTAGATAACGGTTTTAGCGGTTCGCTTCAAGACTGGTTGCAATCACTTGTCGGAGCTAAGGGTGCTGATGGCGTCAATGGTACAAACGGTGTTGACGGAAAAGACGGCGTCAATGGTGCTGATGGTAAATCAGCATATGAAATTGCTGTTGATAATGGATATATCGGAACTATTCAAGAATGGCTTGGTTCTTTAGTTGGCGCTAAGGGTGAAACCGGAGCAAAAGGCGACAAGGGCGATAAAGGTTTCGATGGTAAAAACGGTAAGTCTGCTTATGAAATTGCAGTCGATAAAGGTTTTACCGGAACGGAAACTCAATGGCTTGCAACTCTTGTTGGCAAAAATGGTAAAGACGGTGTAAATGGCACTGACGGTAAAAACGGAACTAACGGTAAATCTGCATATGAACTTGCTGTGGATCACGGATATACCGGTACTGAAGAAGAATGGCTCGAATCTCTTAAAGGTACAGGAACCGGAACAGGAACTAACGGCAAGGACGGTAAAGATGGCAAGTCCGCTTACCAAATTGCAGTTGATAACGGATATCAAGGCACAGCTTCAGAATGGCTTGAATCTTTGAAAGGTACAGCTGGAAGCAATGGTAAATCAGCTTACGAGATTGCTGTTGATAATGGCTTTAAGGGAACAGAAACCGAGTGGCTTGCTTCTCTTGCTGGAAAAACCGGTGCTTATGGTAAAGACGGTAAATCCGCATATGAACTTGCAAAAGATAATGGTTTTACAGGTTCCCTTTCTGAATGGCTTGATTCTTTAATCGGTCAGGACGGTAAAGACGGAGTTGATGGTAAAGACGGTAAGAACGGTCTGTCGGCATATGAACTTGCTGTTCAAAATGGATATGAAGGTTCATTAACCGAATGGCTTGCTTCTCTTATCGGCAAAAACGGAACAGATGGTAAATCCGCATATCAGCTTGCAGTTGATAACGGTTATGTCGGCACACTCCAGGAATGGCTTGCTACTTTGGTCGGTGCAGTTGGTGAAGACGGTAAGTCTGCATACGAAATTGCTGTTGAACATGGTTATCAAGGTTCTGAAAGCGATTGGTTAAAATCTCTTTCGGGCAAAGATGGTAAGTCCGCATATCAAATTGCTGTAGAGTATGGCTATACCGGCACTGAAGAAGAATGGCTTGCTTCTCTTCATGGCAAGGATGGTAAAAATGGAACAAATGGCAAAGACGGTGCTAACGGTACTAATGGTATAGGCGTCAAGAATGCCTATGTTAATTCAGACAAACATCTCATTCTTGTATTGGATAACGGCAACGAGATTGATGCGGGATATGTTGGCGTTAAAGATACAACAGAGTCTACAACTACATATACAGTTGTATTCAAAGATTATGACGGCTCTGTGCTTAAAACTGAAACAGTTGCTGCCGGTAAATCCGCAACCGCTCCTGCTGCTCCTGACAGAGAAGGTTATGTTTTCTTTAAATGGGATAAGACATTCACAAATGTAACAAGCAATATGATTGTTACTGCGCAATATACCAAGATTACGAATCCGACATTTGTTGTTGGTAATGTTTCTGCAAGTGCAGGACAAACAGTTACTGTGCCTGTATCTATTGTCAATAATCCGGGCTTATTGGGTATTGGATTAAAAGTTACTTATGACGATAGTGCATTAACTCTTAAAAAAGGCGCAACAGGTTCTGCTGTAAGTGAAGTTCTTACATTTACTCCACCGAAAAATCTTGTAAGTGGATGTAAATTCGGCTGGGATGGTCTTGAAATTTCACAGGACCAAACAAAAGACGGTCAGGTATTGCTCCTTACATTCGAAGTTAAGTCAAATGCTTCTGCAAAAACATATCCTATTTCTATTACATACAATGTAAATGATGTATTTGATAATGATATGAACTCTATTTCAGTTGATGTTAAAAATGGTGGTATCACTGTTAAATAATATTTATGAAAGGATGAGAAACTATGGCAAAAACTAAAAAGTTGTTGTCGGTATTTTTGGCATTGCTGATGATGTTAACTGTATTTCCTGCATCAATGATTGCAAATGCCGCAAATGCTACAACTGTTACAGTTGAAAGTGTTAATGCTGTTCTGGGTTCTAATGTTGAAGTAAACATCAATGTTAAAAACAATCCGGGCATCCTGGCTGCAAACTTTACTGTGACTTACGATAAAGGGTTGACTTTGATCGACTCAAAATCCGGAGATGCATTTAGTGCTCTGTCAATGACTAAACCGGAAAACTACAATTCGCCGTGTAAATTTGGATGGGATGCTCTTGAAATTGCCGATGAAGATATCAAAGACGGAACTATCTTGACTTTGACATTTTCAGTAGATAAGGGCGTAAGTGCAAATTCAAAGCTCAATGTAAAGCTTTCTTATCAAAACGGAAATATCATTGATTCAGATTTGAACGATATTCCGGTTACAATCAATAATGGCAGTGTTACTATTATCGATTACATTCCCGGCGATATCAACGGTGACGGAACTATTGATCTTAAGGATGTCACTTTAGTAAGAAGATTAGTTACCGGTTATAGTGTTACAGCTAATAAGTTGGCTGCAGATGTAAACGGTGACGGCGAAATTACAATGAAAGATGTCGTTTTAATCAGACGATATGTTGTAGATGCCGAAGGCTATGGTGTTACATTAGTTCCAGGAGGAAGTAATGTTCATACTCACACAATGACTGCAACAGCTGCTAAAGCGGCTACTTGTACTGAAAATGGTAATATTGCATATTGGTACTGTTCATCTTGTAAAAAGTATTTCACCGATAAAGATGGCAATAATGTAGTATCACAGGCAGATACTGTTATTAAAGCAAAAGGACATACTATAGTTATCGATGCAGCCGTAGATCCTACTTATGATAAGACTGGCTTAACTGAGGGCTCTCACTGCTCAACTTGTAAAGCTGTTCTTAAAAAGCAAGAAGTAATTCCTAAACTTCAAAAATCAGAATATGCTATTACATATCATATTACTAATAATGATAATTATTTGCAGTCATTGAACATCAATAATCCTAATCCATCGATTTATACTTCCCAAGACGGACTTGAATTGCAAGACTTAATTGTTGACGGTTATGAATTTAAGGGATGGTACACCGCTCAAACAGGCGGAACAAGGGTAACTGAGATTTCAAAAGGTTCAACGGGAAACAAAACACTTTATGCTCAATGGAACAAGGTTGAATATGTAATTGATTTTGATTCTCCTGATGCACCTGTATCGAGCCTTACATATACTGTTGACAGAGGCACAACCTTAACTAATCCGTCATGGTTTGGATATACATTTGTAGGTTGGTCTAAAGACGGGAATATAGTTTCATCAATTAAACCGGGTACTACCGGAAATATTGTGCTTCATGCCAATTGGACAAGCAACAGAAACAAAGCCCGTGCAGTTGATAAATTGGAAAATCCAAATATTATTGAAGATGCTGATAACGGCAGATATGTATTCGTTTATGAAATAGGAACAATTGAAAATGTTCCACTTTCCCAAGACAGCGGTGAACAAATCAATTCGGAAGGTATTACAATCACCAAAGAATTATCTATGTCAAAAGCAGTTCAGGAAGGAACCGCTGATAAAATTGCAAAAACGGTTGCAAAGGCAACCACTGAAACTTCTTCGTGGACTTTATCTGAGAACTGGAACAAATCAACTTCTGCAACAAACGAACATGATGAACAGGTTGGTAAAACACAGCAACGAACTGACAGTGAAGGCAATGTTGTATCTGGAAAATACTATGTAAGTAACAGTAAGGGTGGCTCTACATCTGTTTCTTCAAGTGTTGGCGGTTCTTCATCCAACTCTTCTAAAGTAACAGCAGGAGCGTCTATCGGTATAAACGGGGAGTACTCTCATAAAGAAAATGACGGAACCAGTGTGACAACAACCACTTCAAAAACAAAGGAAAAAGACTTTAATTGGAATCTCGGTGGACAATATGGTCAAAGTAGCAGTGCAAACTTAGGATTTGATTTAGGCAAAGGTCTTTCAGCTGGAATAGAAAAAGGAAGCAATTGGTCTATTAACGGTGGAATCGGCGGTTCGACAAAGAATTCTACTACTAATACAAAAAGCAAAACCGCAAGTCATGATGAAGAAAATGCATTTAAAATTTCTAACTCAAGAAACTTTAATGTAGGTACCGAGAATAGTTCTTCCTCAGAAGGACATTGGGACACAAGCAGTTCGTCATCGAGTAATTGGAATTCAACCACAGGTTATGAATCAAGTGAACAAACAAGCAAAAACACTACTGTGTCTAATGCAATATCAGAGGTTATCAATGACAGATACTCCTACACAAGTACAGATTCAAGAGGAGGAAATAACAGTTCTACCAGATCAACCGCTGACACATCTTCCTCATCGGACGAATATGCTTCTACCGTTGAGTATTCAACTGAAAACACCGAAAGTGAAAAGAAAACCCTTCAATTTAAGAGTTCTGCAACCGGTTATTACCGTGTTATAACAGCCGGAACTGTTCATGTATTCGGTGTTGTAGGCTATGATATCGCCACAAACAGCTATTTTACTTATACTTATAATGTCCTTGACAATGAAAGACATGCATATCTTGATTATTCAAAAGAAAATTCAAGATTTACAGATTGTGAAAACGGAATTATTCCATTTGAAATTCCATATGAAGTAAATGATTATATTTCTGTAAAAATCGGACGCTCTGACGGTCTTGTTATAAATGAACAAACCGGCGTAGTAAAGGGATATAACGGAAATGCCGATTATGTGGTAGTACCAGAATATATTTCTGCATCCGATGGATTAAATAAAGCAAAAGCCGTTAGGGTTACCGGAATCAGTGAGAATGCATTTAAGGGCAACACAAAAATTAAAGGTGTATTGCTTCCAAAACATATTAGAGAAATACCGGCTAACGCATTTGAGGGATGTACTTCTTTGCAGACTTTGATTGCAATGGGTATAAATACCATAGGCAGTGCAGCATTTAAAAATTGTACTTCTCTTCAATCTTTTGTTATGGATGAGTATGTGACTTCACTTGGTAATAACGCTTTTGTCAATGTTCCGGAAATTTATGTTAATGCTGCAAATGAAAATGTAGCAAAATCAGCATTTAACTCCGGTGCTAAAAAGATTTTGGTTTATTTGTCAAATATGACAGGCTCATTAGATAATTATAAAATTTCTATACCTGCCTCAACTGAATTCTTTGCTTTAATGAGTGATGGCAGAGAGTATAAGAATTTGTCAATCGACTCCTCTGCTGACAACACTTTCTTAAGTAATTTTAAATTAACAGAAAATTCAGATACTCCTTTAAAACTTAATTCCAAAACAATAACATTGAGCAGAATTAAGGTTGAACAAAGTCCGGGATTTTCACTTATATCAACTAAAGATGATGTCAATTTGAGATTATACGGTAATACCGAACTTATGTCAAAAGGTGAAAATTCTGTTTTAACTAAAAATGTGAACTTATCCCTGGTTAATAATGATATTGACGGATTAATTGATATTACAGGAAATTGGTTGATATGCGGAGACATATCTAACCCTCAAAAGTTGTCTGTTAACTACACTAATGGTAAACTCATTCATATTACCGATGATGAATTTAACAGTTATTTAACATCAAGCAAATTGTCTTTTGATTCAAATGGCGGTAATGCCGTATCTGATATTAAAACTATTTATTACGGTCAGAAGTACGGTGAACTTCCAACTCCTACAAGAGAAAATTATACATTTGACGGTTGGTTTACAGATAAAGAAAACGGTACAGAAATTACTGCAAATACAGTTGTTAATGCACTTGTAAATCAAACTTTGTATGCACATTGGACGCCAAATCAATATGTGGTTTCTTTTGATGTAAACGGAGAAAATGCAACTGTTGATGTTAACAAAAAAACATTGACTTACGGTGATGCTTTGGGTTCATTACCTACTCCAACAAGAGATTATTATACATTTGACGGTTGGTTTACAGATAAAGAATCCGGTAACCAAGTCAGTGAAGAAACTGCATTTGATACAGCAAAAGATGTGATTTTGTACGCTCATTGGACAAAGAATCCTACTTCTGATTGGGTACTTGAATCTGCACTTCCTGAAGGAGCAAGTATTGTAGATCAAAAATGGACATATGATCTTACTTCTAAAACATCTTCAAGTTCATCAAGTATGTCCGGTTGGACTAAGTATGATACTAAGAGAACCAGCTGGGGTGGTACACAAGGTCCTGTATATTCAAATCCAAACAATGGTTCAAGAAATGTTTGGAGTGAACAGTACGAGACTGGTAGAACACATAAATATAAATATTATCATTATGCTAATTCGGCTATGACAAGATTTAGTTCTGGACAATCAAGTACATATACTACTTATCATGAGTATATTACTACTTCACCATTATCAGCTTATGGACAATATAATGCATACAAATATTGGCATAGTAGTTCAAATTACTGGCTTGTTTGGTATAGTACTGAATGGGATGATATTTCATACGGCACACGCTGGTATTATCAAGAGCCTGTATATACTTATTACTACAAGAAAACTGAAGCTAAAGAATCGTCAACAGAAGTTAAAGCTTCCGATTCTATCAGTAATGTTAAAAAGTATGTTAAGTATATAAACAAGTAAATCAATAACTTTGGCTGGAGCATCGCTGCTCCAGCCTTTTTTCGTTTGAAAGCTTTTTCTCTGTCAATGGTTCGCTTTTTGGGACAATTGCTATTTATTTGTTGATATTATGCTTTCAAGATATATTTTGCCAAATGCAGAGCAAATCTTTAGAGAAGCACTTACGCAAACTCGTGCCTCATTATCGTCTACGGCGAGAGACCACCTTTACAATACTACAACGAACAATCTTAAGTTGGTTCTTAATAGCAATGGTACTTTTTCAATAGAGATTGCAAAATAGAAAAATAAAGTAGTAGACTTTGCGTTTCAAACGACACCTCATTGTAGGGTTCGCAATTCCTCATACGAATTTGCCATGCGAAGCAAAAATAAAATTCTGAGAGATTCTAAGAGACAGCAAATTTCAAAATCCCAAAGTCATTTTATTGCGATTTAGGGCATTTATGACTGAGACTTTTGAGAGACATCGCTCAAATCAAAATCGTAACACGAATTGAAATGAGCCAAAAATATGAGAGACATTTCAAAAAATAAAGAGAGCTTAAAGTAATAAAACTTTAAACCCTAACTTTAAGTTTGCCCTTATCTATTCGTTATCCTATTCAGTTTAAAACTCTGTAAATACTGCCAACACTATTAGTTTAGCAGGATTTTATTTTTCTTTCAACCTGTAATTTTATTCAAGGTTATATTTCTTTCTATACTCTCTCGGAGTGATTCCAAAATGATTTTTAAAGGTAATGTTAAAAATTCTGATTGTTGAAAATCCGCATTCATTTGCAATTTCACAAGAGGTTTTATTTGTGTATTTGAGCAGTTTCACAGCTTCATCAAGTCTGATTTGATTGATATATGCAGAAAAATTCATACCGAAGTTCTTTTTGAAAATACCAGAAATATAATGATAGCTATAGCCTAAATCGGCACACATTTTTTTAAGGGACAAATCATTTTTGATGTTTTCTTGAATGTATTGGGAAATCTGACTGAGCAGATGATAATTCTTCTGTTCGTATTTTCCTTTCAATCCGGAATCTATGATTGAGGCACAGTACTTATATAGCACTGCTTTTTGTTTAAATATATTTTTATTCTGTTCACTCAGTGTATTTAAATCTTTGTGCATAAAAGAAAAAACAGGACTTTCAAAGTCAAAGTTCTTAGTCGTATCATAAAAATCCTGTAACATATCGGGGGAATAAATGCAGCTGAATACATCGTTATATTCTATTGTTTCAAATGAATGAATTTGATATGGCGAAATTATTATGGCATAGTTTGGTTTTATTATATATTCAGTGTTTTCAATGGTAACTTTGAGTATTCCTGCTTTTATAAATATCATTTCATAACTGCGGTGTGTATGCTGACCGAAATTCAGATTGTGAATATCAATTGTGTGATAATAAGCATTACCGCTTCTTTTGCTTTCAAAATCAATCATGGCCTTAAACCTTAACTTTTTTCTATAATTATATAACAAGGTTCTTGAATTTTCAACGAATATGTTTAATAATAAAATTGAGGTGAATTATATGAATAATACGGTTATAAAAGATAATGCAATTATTTTTTCAAGATACGGTGAGGTGGTAAGAATTACTGCCTGCTATAATGATTCAATACGCTTTGAGGCTTTCCCTGAGGGCAGAATATATAATGAAAATTTTACGCTGATGCCACAGGCGGCAGATGCAAAAATTACGGAAGATGAATATTCTGTTTCAATGCAGGTCGGCACACTGACAGCTAAGCTTGAGCGAAGCGGAAAAATTATATTTTACCATGATGACAAGGTGATTTTAGAGGAAAAGCCCGAACTTGCATTTAACGGCGGTTTTCGCCATTACGAGTGTAAGCCGAGTGGAGCGTGGTCTGCACGAGTAACCTTCAAGCCAAATGATAATGAGCATTTTTACGGTATCGGTCATGAGCCTGTGGGAAAATTTGATTTGAAAGGTTGTTCTTTTGACATCAGAAATGTGAATACAAAATGCACAATACCGTTTGTGTATTCGTCACTCGGATACGGCTTTTTGTGGAACAACCCTGCTATCGGAAATGTAGAACTGTCAAACAACCGAACACGCTGGAGCGTGAATGCAACAAGAAAAATTGATTACATAGTGATTGACGGTAACCCAAAGCAAACAGCACAGGCACTTGCAGATTTAACAGGTCATTCGCCGATTATGCCGCACTGGGCAACGGGCTTTTGGCAGAGCCGTTTAAGATATGAAACGCAGGATGATTTGCTTGCTGTTGCAAGAAGATACAAGGATGAAGGGATTCCCCTTTCTGTTATTATAGTTGATTATTTCCACTGGACAGAGCAGGGCGATTATAAATTTGACCCAAAATATTGGCAGGATGTCAAGGCTATGACGGATGAGCTGCACAGCATGGGCACAAAACTTGTTGTATCCATGTGGCCGACAATAAACGGAGCAAGTGAAAACTATAATTATATGCGTGACAACAATATGTTAATGCGCACAACAAAGGGTGCAAACAGAGTGTTCAGCTTTTATGGCTGGCAGAGTGAAATTGATGTCACAAACCCTGAAACACGTAAATTTGTTTGGAGCAAGCTGAAAGAAAATTATATTGACAACGGTGTTGATGCACTTTGGTTTGACGAGGCAGAGCCTGAGATTCACCCTGAGGATTTTGATAATCTGATCTGGTATAAAGGCAGAGGTGATGAGGTTGCCCTACTTTATCCGTATTACTATTCAAAAATGGCATATGACGGATTTAAGGAAATAGGCATTGATGACAGTGTAACACTTGTTCGCTGTGCATATACCGGCAGTCAGAAATTCGGTGCACTTGTGTGGAGCGGTGATGTATTTTCGACATTTGAGAGTTTGTCCGAGCAGGTTAAAGCCGGTCTTAATATGTCTATGTGCGGTATTCCTTGGTGGAACACCGATATCGGCGGATTTTTCGGCGGTGATACGCAGAGTGAAGAATTCAGAGAGCTGATTGTTCGTTGGTTTCAGTACGGCGTGTTTTCTCCTGTTATGCGTCTGCATGGCAACCGTAACCGCCATGGCGAAAAGAGCAATCTTAAAGAGCCATCAGGTGATCCGAATGAGCTTTGGAGCTTCGGTGAACGCATTTTTGAAATACTGAAAAATCTTGTTTTTCTTCGTGAAAGACTCAGACCGTATATTGAGCATCATATGAAAATTGCATCCGAAAAGGGTTATCCTGTAATGCGTCCGATGTTCTTTGATTTTCCTGATGATAAGGAATGCTACACTCTCGGTGAGCAGTATATGTTTGGTGATGATATTTTGTTTGCACCGATTGTAAATAGAGGACAGACTAAAAAAACAGTTTACCTTCCTGAAGGCGAATGGATATTGACAAAGGATAAAAAGGAATACGGCAAGGGTTATCATACTGTTACAGCAGAAATTGATGAATTTATTGCATTTATTAAAAAAGGTGCAGATGTGCTTGATTGTTTTGATTAGGAGAGACTTATGACAACTAAGGAATACTTACAGCAGATAGATGATGTAATCACAAACGGAAAATATAAAGATAGTTGGGAGTCTTTATCCAATCACAAAACACCGGACTGGTATTACAACGGCAAGCTCGGAATTTTTATTCACTGGGGAATTTACAGCGTACCTGCCTACGGCAGTGAGTGGTATTCAAGAGCAATGTATGATAAAAACTGCCGTGAGTTTGAATACCATAGGGAAACCTATGGCGATAAATTCGGTTACAAGGATTTTATCCCTATGTTCAAGGCAGAAAAGTTTAATGCAGATAAATGGGCAGCACTTTTCAAGGAAAGCGGTGCAAAATTCGTTATGCCCGTGTGTGAGCATCATGACGGATTTGCTATGTATGATACAGTGTTTAACCGATGGAATGCCAAAGCAATGGGACCTTGCCGAGATATTACAGGCGAGATAAAGAAAGCGTGTGAGAATAATGGCTTGACCTTCTGTGCATCAACACACAGAGCCGAGCATTATTTCTTTATGAATATGGGCAGAACATTTGACAGTGATGTAAATGATGAAAAGTACAGAGATTTTTACGGACCCGCTGTTTATTGCCCTGAATGGGACAGCCATACAATACACAAAACGACAGCAGATACTTATTCCATCGGTGCAAGTAAAGAATGGCTTGAGGACTGGCTTGTGCGCACCTGTGAACTGATTGATAAATATCAGCCAAAGATTCTGTATTTTGACTGGTGGATTCACAACCATTCCTTTAAGCCGTTTCTTAAAAAGCTGTGTGCTTATTACTACAACAGAGCAGAGGAGTGGGGCGAAGAGGTTACCATCAACTATAAGCATGAGGCATTTCCACCTACTGTGGCAACCTTTGATGTTGAGCGCGGCGCGTTAACGTATATTTCACCAATCCCATGGCAGACAGATACGGCAATCGGTAAAGATTCATGGGGCTACAGAAAGGACAATACCTATAAAAACACGAGGCAGATTATTACCGATTTGATTGATATTGTCAGCAAAAACGGTATGCTGCTGCTCAATATCGGTCCTAAACCAGACGGAACAATTACCGATGAGGAAACGCAGGTGTTAAAAGAACTTGGCGAATGGATGAAGCTGAATGGTGAGGGTATTTACGGTACGACTTTTTGGAAACAATTCGGCGAGGGTGATGTGAACAATGAGGAGGGCTTTTTTAAGGACAGAGAAGAAAAGGCGTTTACAGAAAAGGATTTCCGATTCACATATAAACGCGGTTCAATATATGCTTTTCAAATGCGTCCAAATGGTGAAAATGCTGTTATAAAAGCATTGAAAAAGCACAATCCGCACGATTTTATCATAAAAAGGATTACGCTGCTTTCAACAAGTGAAGCGCTTAAATTTGAAAGAAATGATAATGAATTGATTATTAAAGCAAACGAAAACTTTAACAACAGCAGTCCAATCTGTTTTAAAATAGAAATTGATTAGGAGCAATTTATGGAATATAGTTTTGATATAAATTCTGAAACCGAAAAATTTGAACTGTATTATTTAAAATGTATATGTTCAGGCAGAGTACACGAGGGCTTTTATATTGTTTATCCATCAAAAATGCAAAGGTAGCGCTTTACTGTGTTAAATTTATGATGTTACTTCTTTTGGAATTCTGTGATATATTGTTCATGTTAATTATCGAGAAATCAGCGAACATGCTTTTTCGATAATTACTCTCCCTCGTTCAAAGCACTCGGTCAATTTCTGTTTAAAGATTTCTTTTTCCGGTATTTTCTGTCCCTCTGATTTCCTCATGATAGAAATAATCCACGATTACCGGATGTCCCTGCGGGACTCTGCCATAAGGCATTTCATTATCCACAAAGGCACAATCATACTTCTTAGCCATTTTCTCAGCTTTTACTTCAAGTGCTTCAAAGTAGCTGCGGTTATGCTTGTTATAGATCTCAT
>OHAU01001809.1_pt1 | contig 22898 bp, 22 predicted proteins | sample 1577181 | NCBI WGS metagenome assembly OHAU01 (sample SAMEA3541472, study PRJEB24748) | human gut metagenome | biome: human gut; feature: human-associated habitat; material: faeces | place: China | collected 2012 | reverse complement strand
AACCCGTAACCTTTTATAATTATCTGAACTATAAATATGCCCCGATAGACCGCATGGAATATCTAAAGAAAGTGCATAAACCGGGTATCTATCCAACCGGAGGAAGTCGTAAAACGATAGAAATAGATGATACTGAATAGAACTGATATGAAGCCAAGGTCTTTTCTCTTAGTTTTGTTCTTTATGCTAAATGCTGCAATGTGTTTAGCACAAGAAACCCACGTTATAGAGCCGGCAGAACTTGAAATAGTTTATTCGGTAAAAGAACAACCGCACTGGGATACTTATATCTTCCGTTGTGGTAGGAATGTGAGCCAATATTTTAGCCAACCTGCACTGCAAAGTGATAAGATGTTAGCGAATGACGACCCGGCTCTCTTTATTATCGCAAATGAAAGAATGAAAGCTTTAGACACACCCGAATATGCAAAAAAATATCCTGTTAGTACAGGTCGTCATGATATTATTTATCGGAACTTTGAGGAAGGAGTATTAAAAACTTATTCAAGAGTGTTTGGTTCTAAGTATTTAATAGTTGAAGATATTACTATTCCCGACTGGACAATGTACGAAGACTCCACAATTACGGTCTTAGGTATGGAATGTAAGAAAGCTACAACAAATTTCCGTGGCCGTTATTGGGAAGTTTGGTATACAGAGGATATTCCTATTAGTCAAGGTCCTTGGAAACTATGTGGATTGCCGGGTATGATATTAAAGGCGAATTGCCCGGGCTTTATGTTGATAGAAGCAATGGGTATCAACAACAAAAACCTTGAACCCGTAACCTTTTATAATTATCTGAACTATAAATATGCCCCGATAGACCGCATAGAATATCTAAAGAAAGTGCATAAACCTGGTGTTTATCCAGGCGGTGGAAGTTGTGATACTATTGAAATAGACGATAAAAAATAATACCAATATGAAAAAACTATTTGTATTAATTGTTATAACGTTGTTTTCAGAAATATTGCAGGCACAAGTAACAGTAACGGGAGTGATAACTGATGTAAATGGAAGTCCGTTATCCGCAGCAATCATAAAAAGTATTGATGCTTCAACAAAGAAAATGCTTGCATTTTGCAATACCAAAAATGATGGTAAATTTAGTATTAAAGCAAAAGTGGGCGACTTACTGCAAATTTCTGCAATGAGCTATAAGAAAAAGCAAATAGTGATAATAGCAGATATGCCAGAACAACATATCGTGCTTGAAGATGATGCAAAAGCATTGGACGAGATAACGGTAAAGGCAAAGCCTGTAAGGATTGATGGCGACACGATAAAATATCTTCTTGGCGTATATGCAAAACCTGGCGATCGCACATTAGCTGATGTATTAGTTCGTGTGCCAGGATTTGAAGTTAATAAAAACACAGGGCAAATTTCGTATGAGGGAAGAAGCATCAGCAACTTCTATATAGAAGGAATGGATATGTTGGGCGGAAAATATGGTGTTGCTTCAAAGTCGCTGCCTCAAAACGATATAGCAACGGTGGAAGTGATGAAGCATCATACCCCCATTCGGGTATTAGACGACTTTGTTTATTCAGACGAAAGTGCCATTAACGTTCGTATGAAGAAAGGTGCTAAAGCACATTGGATAGCTACGTTTAATGGTGGCATAGGCTATAAGAGTGGTGGCGGGCTGTGGAACTTTGAAAGTTTTGCCATGCGTTTAAAGCAGAATTGGCAAACCATGATTACCTATAAAACGAACAATAGTGGCAGAGACATTGTTCACGAAACGAACAAAGCCTTTACTTATGGTGAGTTGGACAGCAGGCTGATCCCATTTATTTCGCTGCCTTCCCCTGCAAGTTCCAGATTGGGAGAACGCTCTTTGTTCAACAGAAGTCATACGTTGAACTTGAATATGTTGCAACGTATAAACGAGACATCGCAAGTAAATGTTCAGGTTACTTACATCAACGACCGCCAAGAGACTTTCTCTAAACGTACAGCGGAGTACTTTTCAAAGCGAGGAAACAAAGTATCGGACAATGAAAAACACTATATAGCAAAGACTAATGAACTCTTTGCAAAGGTTAAATATGAGAACAATGCCAACAGTCAGTATCTAAAGAATGAACTTTCTACGAACTTAAATTGGAACAAACAGCTGCTGATAGAGCGTGGCACAAATCCACACGAAATGAATGGTAACCTTCCTGTATTCACATTGAAAGATAATCTTTTGCTAATGCGTAAGTATGGCAAGCGTTTGTACTCTTTCGAGTCGAAGAATATAATGGAAGCGCGCCCCCGGCAGTTAGCTATGGACACACTGCACCAAGACATTAACCAACATTATTACGAGACTGACAATAAAATATCAGGTAGTTTCCGTTTGGGTAAGTTTGTTCTGACAGGGAAAGTAGGAGCCAATGCAGCACTGCACGCATTTTCTTCGCATCTTGTAGGTGTCCCCGACAGCATCGGAATGCTTTCCGGTAACAGCCGCTTTTCCATGTTTCGGTTCTATGTAAGTTCAAATATAGAATACAAGTTATCCGATTTTATCTTTAATTTTTCTTCGGATGTGTCTTACAATCGCTATAAATACAGTCTAAGCACGGCTTACAGTCGTGCACTTTTCTCGCCCAACTTGCACATTCGTTGGAATGCCACACCGCATTGGACGTTCGCTGTTGATGGAAGAATAGGGCAGAGAGAAGTAGACGTAAATCAGTTTTATCCCACCCTCGTATTAGCCGATTACGAATATATAAACAAAGGCTTTGCCGATTACAGAATAGGTAAGGATAAGACGGCAGGCATCATTGTTCGGTACAACAATGCACTACAAGGCACGTCGGTGTTTCTTACTGCCAACAGAACTTTTATGACCACACCTTATACAGCTTCGCAAGACTATGTAGGCAGCTATATTGTATTGTCGCTTGTGCCACAAGAAACCAAAAGCAATGCGTGGACAATTAACTTAATGGGGTCGCAAGGTGTTGGCTTTCTAAAAGGAAAGCTGAATATCAGAGCCATATACAACAGTTCAAAATCGTATATTGTGCAAAACAACGAGGTGATGCCTTTCAATACAAGCACTTACAATGTGAGAGGAGGCTTAACAGTTGGACTTGTCAGGAATACCGATTTGGGTTACAATATTGAATATAGCTACTACCAAACCGACATGCCGGCACTCTCTTCCGCCTATACACTGAACAACTGGAAGCACAATGCTTACTTGCGACTGTTTCTTACGAAGAAGTTTACAACCGAGGCAAGGGCAGAATACTATCACAACCAAATAGCGAAAGATAAGTTTAAAGACATCTTCTTTGCCGATTTAGCAATGCGATACAGCTTTAAGAAGTTCGACATTACGTTAGAACTCAACAACTTATTGAATAAGAAAGGTTACGGTTATGGCGTAAACGGCACATTTGTTCGCAGCTATAACAGTTTGAATATTCGAGGAAGAGAGATAATGGTAAGTGTCTATTATAAGCCTTAAAGTAAGAAAAGTATTTTTAAAAAAAGTATTAAAAATTATCCCATATATTTATTTTCAACTTTAAAATGCAACAATTTCCATTATTCAAACAGCACGACTCTATGCTTTGTGGCATAACTTGTCTTAAAATGGTGTGTAAATATTACGGTGCATTTTATTCTATTGAGTTTCTTTCTTCGCTGTGTAAAGAGGGACGCGAAGGTATATCGTTACTTGCAATGAGTAAAGGGGCAGATAGCTTGGGATTAAAAAATGAATGTGGATTAGCTGAAATAGCAGAATTGAAAAATAGTCTTCCTTGTATTCTCCATTGGAATCAAAATCATTTCGTAGTATTATATAAGGTTAATAAAGGGAAGATTTTCTATATTGCAGATCCTGCAAAAGGACTTACAAAGTATAGTCTTGAAGATTTTAAGAAGCATTGGATTAGTACAAAGTTAGGAGGTGAAGAAAAAGGAATAGCGATGTTTATTGAACCAACTTCAGAGTTTTATGAAAGGCAAATAGAAGAACCCATGGAGAAACGATCGTTTAAATTTCTTTTTGGTTATATAAAGAAGTATCGCAAATATTTCGGGCAGATTGTCTTAGGCTTGTTTGTTGGTAGTTTGTTGCAACTAATTTTGCCTTTCCTTACCCAAGCTATTGTGGATGTAGGTATTAAAAAACATAGTATAAGTTTTATTTGGTTGATACTTTTAGGTCAATTGGTATTGACGATAAGCCGTACAGCTATCGACTTTATTCGTCGTTGGTTGTTGCTTCACATATCAATGCGTATCAATATTTCGTTGGTGAGCGATTTCTTCATTAAACTTTTGAAACTACCGATGTCGTTCTTTGAAACAAAGTTGTTGGGCGACCTAATGCAACGTATGGGAGTCCATAGTCGTGTGAATGGCTTTTTAACGCAGCAAACATTAAGCATTGTATTTTCGTTTTTTACCTTTATTGTGTTCAGTATCGTACTGTTATTTTATAATTGGTTGATATTTTCCATTTTTCTTTTGGGGAGTTTGTTGTATGGTAGTTGGCTTGCTCTTTTTCTTAGACGAAGAAAAGTACTCGACTATGAATTCTTTGAGCAACAAGCTATAAACAACAACAAGACTTATGAATTTATTACTTCTATGCAAGAAATAAAACTCCAAGATTGTGAACAGCGTCGTCGTTGGGAATGGGAAGATGTGCAGGCTGAACTCTTCGGCGTGCAGATGAAGTCGTTGAAACTCCAGCAAACACAAGAAGCCGGTAGTATTTTCATAAACGAACTTAAGAATATAATCATCACAGTGATTGCTGCAACAGCTGTAATACAGGGCCAGCTCACTTTGGGTATGATGCTTGCAGTGCAATATATAATTGGTCAGCTCAATTCTCCAGTTGAACAACTGATGGGATTCTTTTATTCTGTCCAAGATGTAAAAATAAGCCTTGAACGTATCAACGAAATACACAATGTAGACGATGAAAATGGAAAGAATGGATTACAAACAATAGTGAGAGAAGAAAGTAAGGGAATAGACTTTGAAAATGTTAATTTCAAATACGACCCTCACGCACTGAAAGCGATAATTGATAATGTGAACATACAAATTCCCAAAGGTAAAGTAACCGCTATCGTGGGCGCGTCGGGCAGTGGGAAAACAACATTAATAAAATTAATGTTAGGTTATTATCCTGTTTTGAGCGGACAAATTTCCATTGACGGAACAGACATAAATACATTGAATAAAAAATGGTGGCGCAGGCAGTGTGGTGTAGTAATGCAAGACGGCGTTATTTTTTCCGAATCTATTGCACGCAACATTGCCATAGATGATAGTGATATAGACAAAGAACGATTACAAAGAGCTGCCAAGATAGCTTGTATCAACGACTATATTATGGGATTGCCCTTAAAGTATAATACCAAGATAGGGCGTGATGGTATTGGCTTGAGTCAAGGGCAAAAGCAACGTATCTTGATAGCAAGAGCTGTATATAAGAATCCTGACTACATTTTTCTTGATGAAGCGACCAATTCACTCGATGCTAATAACGAACGTATGATTGTAGAAAACCTCAATCAATTTTATAAAGGTAAAACAGTGGTTATTGTGGCACACCGTCTTAGCACGGTAAAGAATGCCGACCAAATAGTGGTATTAGGCAAAGGAAAAGTATTGGAAGTAGGTAACCATGAACAGCTTACTGCAAAACGTGCCGCATATTATAACCTTGTGAAAAATCAATTGGAGCTGGGCAATTAATCTAAAAAAACAGATTATGGCAGATGACAAAATAGAACTTCGTAGCGAGAAGATACGTAATATTATTGATGAACCTCCTTCAAAAATTATTTGTTATGGAATTACGATAATCAGTATTGTTATTTTAGTATTTCTAATTATTGTTTATTTCATAATAAGAAAAACTCCGTACTTTAATATTTAAAGATGAGTTCGGTGTTTTTTATGGTGTTGAATATTTCATTAAAAATGGGAAAGAAATGGTTAATAACTACGAAAGTATATTTCGTCGTGGTCTTAAATTTATCCTTTGGGGGTATATCATTAAAGAAACGCTTACTGTTCGTTAAACTCAGGTAGTTTAATTATTTCTCATTCTGTCAGAATAGAATGATAGAACGCCTCGTATTGCTTTGCTACTTTAATGTGGTCGTGGTGTTTGCGAACGTAGTCGATGCTTTCTTGCTGAAGTTGTGGTATGCGTTCGGGGTGGAGGGCTAACAGCTTTATTTGTTCGTAACAGCTTTCGTAAGTTGGCTGAACGTTGATGATAGGACGTAGTTGTGTTTCGTTTAGTATCTCGTAGTTCTCGGGTTCGCCACCTCCAATACAAATAATACCCCTGCTCATGGCTTCCAATGGGTTCATCGAGGGAGTATAGCTATAAAGCTGGTCGAGTATGACATCAGAACCTTCCATTAGTTTTACGTATTCGTCGAATGGAATTCCTTCGGCTATGCGCAACTCCAACAGTTCGGGATAGTCGGCTTTTACCGCCTTGGCAGCTCTGAGCATAATGTCTGTTCCTTTATATTCTGAGCGGTTCTTGCTTATTCCTATGAATATTTTCAGCGCTCCGTCTTTCCTTTCAGCTTGCGTTTTTTTTCCTTCGGTGATGATGGGAAAGGGAATGAATATTGTTTTGTCGGGAAAGAAGGGCTGGTAGCAAATTTGGTATTCGTATAGTCCTGCCACAATGCCGTCGCAATTGTTGGCAATTGTTTTGTTCAGTTGTTCTTTGTCTGTGCCTACCCAATCGCGTTGCTCTATAATGGCATCTTTGTTTGTTCTTAGTGTCTTGCCGATGTTGAAGTCGCTGTATCGTAAAGGCATGGTGGTGCTATTGACGTGTACCCAATAGTAGTCCATACCGAAAGCACCCATTATTATTTTCTTATTGTGGCGACGCAGGTAGTTGTATATGTACTGAATGCGTTTCGCCTTCAGGTCTATGAAGACGGGATTGATAATTTGCACGATGTCGTAGCCACGCAATTTGTGCAGATTGGCGAATAGATGCAACGTAAGCCGAAGCCCTGCAAACCGTCCTGACGGTCGGGCAAGGTCGATGTCGCGGGGGTATGCCTTCCAGTAATCGCCGTTTGAAGCCACAACTACCTTGTGTCCTAAACGCTCCAAACCCGCTTTCAATGTGTTGTGCACATTGCTGTACTCTCCAATCAACAGTATTTTCATTTCGCTATGATGCTACTAATTCAGACGTGGCAGTGTGTGAATAAGGATTTTTCGCCCCGCTTTCGAGTTTATCATGATAGAGAACAGCTTGTACTTTCGTGTGTAATTCTTTTTTGGCAGAGGGAAAAGTCCACGCTTTTCGAGCCGTAGCAGAACGTGGTTAAGATACTGCTCGTCGCGTGTCAGGATTATAATGTTGTAGATATAGTCCATCGTCAGCTGTGCCACACGGCGCAGCATAGCCACTCTGTCTTTGGCAGGCATAAGGTCGGCTTTGTCTTGCAGGCTCTTTATAACCTGTTCGGTATCTTGCAGACGCTTTAGTTTCCAGCGTTTGTCCTTGTTGTGTGTTATCGATTCCTTGCGCTTGCGGTAGAAATAAGCTTGCACTTTGGTGTTGTAAACCTTGTCGGCACGAATAATAAGCTGCGGTGTAAATTCTTCGTCTTCGTGTAGAATCCCCTTTGTGAAACGCAAGTTTACCAATAGATTCTTCTTGAAAATATATCCGCATGCCGATGCACGCAAGTTGTTGTTGTGCATGTATTCTGTACCAGAAAGTTCCTCGTTGTTGGCAAGTTGTGTGCTTGAAACTTCTTTGGTAGCAAAGTCGAAAAGAACAATGTCGGCATTTTTAAACCTTATAAAGTCCAAACACTTATCGTAGTTGCTCGATATAAGGAAGTCATCAGCATCTACAAACTGGAGGTATTGCCCATTTGCCATTGCAATTCCAGTGTTTCTTGCGTGGCTAAGTCCTTGGTTGGGCTGCCGAATGTATATCATTTGGTCGGCAATATCTGTCAATAAGTTGAGTGGCGACACATCTGAACCATCATCAATGACGATAATCTCACGCTCTTCTCTGTTAAGTGTGAGCATAAGAATGCTATCGATACATTTCTTTAGCATATCGATAGGTTCGTTGTAGTAGGTGATGATAAAGCTGATTAGTGGCTGGGCTTTATCGTTTTGTGGAAGAGGGTGTTGAGTTTGCATAAGCATTTTATTCCTAAAAGATGAAGTAATGTTAGTTTTAAGTTGCCATAGAACGGACGAATCGGCAGCAATGGCACAGCCTTGGTTGCTTCGTAAACGTCCAACTGAATGTTCAGAACGTGTGTGTAATAGGTTGCGTCTATCTCGTTGTTGCTATTTATATAAGCCAAATGCGCTTCTAACAGACTCGTTAGGTCTTGTCCGTTGGCATTGGCAGTAATTCCTGCGTCGTTCCAGCAGTAATAATATGTTCCTAAACTTGTGGTTGCGATGGTTTTAGCCGCAGCCATGAGCTTTGGAAGTGTATGTGCATCTTCAAAATTCTTGCCTTTTGAAAATTCAATATCGGTAAAAAGTTCGCGCCAATATATCTTGTTCCATGCGTAAGTATGGCGGTAAGCTTGCCCTTTCAGCCAGTATTCCTGCTGGTTTTGATAGACACAATCGTCCAATATTAATGGGTGTTGCGCTTTTGAACCATATTTCTCGATAACCGAAAATTCAAGAATGTCGTATTCTGGGTGGGCATTCAGCAAATCCATAACACCCTTGTAGGTGTCTTGTGCAATGAAGTCATCGGAGTCTATGAATGTGATGTATCTTCCTTTCGCTGCCTTTATACCCGTATTTCGGGCTGCCGAAAGCCCTTGGTTGCATTGATGTATAACGCTTATTCTATTGTCTGTTCGGGCAATTTCGTCTACCATTGTGGCGGAATTGTCTGTTGAGCCATCATCAACCAATATCATTTCAAAGTTTTGAAACGACTGTCTGAGAACGCTCTCAACACACCGACGGAGCGTTTTCTCAACATTGTAAACTGGTATGATAATACTTAATTCCATAAATTTCCTTGTTGCAAAAATAATAAAAACTTTTAAATTACGTTTAAAGATTAATGAAAAAAACAGACAGCTACAGCCATATTCTGCGATATACTGGACTCTTTGGTGGAGTTCAGGGACTGAATATATTGGTTGGTGTCGTGCGAAATAAGTTGGTTGCAATGATTTTAGGGCCTGACGGAATGGGGCTTATTTCGTTGTTTAATTCTACTTTGAAGTTGATGAGCGACTCCACGAACTTCGGAATATCTATCAGTGCTGTCAAGAGTATATCCGAACACTTTGACAAAAACGAAGAAGAGAAGTTGGCAGATACCGTAAAATTGGTGCGTTCGTGGAGTTTGTTGGCAGGGTTGTTGGGAATGTTTCTTTGCATTGTATTGAGTCCGTTGTTAAGCAAGTTCACTTTCTCGTGGGACGGACACCGCCTGCATTTCATTCTTCTTTCGCCCATTGTAGCCCTGATGGCTTTGTCGGGAGGTGAGCTTGCTATATTAAAAGGACTTCGTGAGTTAAGGAAATTAGCAGTAATCTCTATCTTTAATGTATTAGGGGCATTGGTTTCTTCAGTGCCGTTGTATTACTTCTTTCGCGAAAAAGCCATTGTGCCGTCATTGGTAATAATGGCACTTATTCAGTTTGTTTTGACGATAGCTTTTTCATATCATATTTATCCTTTGCGATTAATGAACCGTTGGCAATCTATGCGTGAAGGAGTGGGAATGCTACGGCTCGGAATTGCATTCGTGATTGCGGGCATTTTAGGTTCGGGGGCAGACTTTTTGATTCGTAGCTATATTAATAATGTGGCGAACATTGATACCGTTGGTTTCTTTAATGCGGGCTATATGATGACGATGACCTATGTCGGTATGGTGTTTGCGGCAATGGAAACCGACTTCTTTCCTCGTCTTTCAGGTGCCAATCAGTACCGATTTACTTTTAACCAGATAGTAAACAGACAGATAGAAGTTATGTTGCTGTTGGTTTCTCCGCTGTTGGTGTTGTTTTCTTTGTTTCTTCCGATACTGCTTCCTTTATTATATACAGGCAAATTCATGCCTGCTTTGGGAATGATGCAAGTAATTATGCTTGCCATGTACTTTAGAGCTGTGAAATTGCCGGTACAGTATATACCATTGGCAAAAGGCGATTCTGTTTCCTATTTGCTTTTAGAAGGCATCTACGATGTTGTATTGGTGGTTGCCGTAATTTTGAATTTCGACCGACTCGGTTTGGTTGGAGCAGGGTGGGCGATAACCATTGCTGGCTTTTTAGATGCCGTATTGGTATTTGTTTATTCTCGTTGGAAGTATGGCTATAAGGTTTCTTCAAGCGTATTGCTTTATTCTTCCATTCAGATACCCATAGGTTTCTTAACCTTTATGGTAACCCAGCAGTCTAATCTGCTGATGTATTGGGGTGTGGGATTGTTGTTGGCGTTGATAAGTGCTGCTACATCAGTTAGCATACTGAAAACAAAAACGAACCTATGGTATAAGCTTACTTCAAAAATATTAAGGCGTTTTAAGCGAAATGGTGAAGATTAGCATTTTAGTAGCTGTATATAATGCAGAGAAATACTTGTCCCAATGTTTGAGTTCCTTGCTCTCTCAGACGCTTCAAGATATAGAAATAATATGTGTTGATGATGCTTCTACCGATTCATCGCTACCGATTCTTAATGCGTATGCTGCAAAAGACGAAAGGATAAAAGTAGTACACTTGCCCCAAAATGCAGGAATAGCCAAGGCAAGAAATGCAGGATTACATATTTCTACTGGTGAGTATATTGCATTTGTTGATAGCGACGACTGGCTGTCGGAAGATGCTTGCGAAAAGATTTTTGATGTCTTCAAGCGTTATCCATCAACCGATACGGTGCTTTTCCACGTAAAAAGCGTTTATGGCGATAAGGAAGTGGATTTCTATATGCCTCCTTTTACCACCTTAGACGGCTTCACGGCATTCCGTGAAAGCCTGACTTGGAATATCCACGGCATTTATGTTATTAAGCGAGAATTGCATCTTCGTTTCCCTTACGATGAGTCTGCCATTGCGTACAGCGATGAAAACGTAACACGTTTGCATTATTTGGAATCGCGGGAAATACGCATTTGCGAGGGCATCTATTATTATAGGCAGCATTTAGGCTCGGTAACGCATAAGGTTAGCTTGCGTCGCTTCGACTATTTGTTGGCAAATAAAAGTATGAAACAGCAACTGGAAGCCTTGAAAGTTCCAGACAAGATACTCAATATATACGAAGAAGTGCGTTGGCGGAATGTGATAGGTCTTTATATGTTCTACTTTCTGCATCGCAAAGAACTTGACAAGGCATCTCGGAAACAAGGCTTGGAGATAATAAAAAGCAGTTGGCAAAGCATAGAACAAAACCGTTTGCCACGGTGGCTGATACGAAAGTTCGGTTATATACCTCTTCAAAAATCGTGGTTTGCTTTTCGTTTGCAGGAGGAGTTCTATTTCTTTTTGCGTGCATTGATTGGTAGAAACAAAGAGCAATTGTAGATTTTAAGCTCTTGTTAATGGTTGTATTATCAGTGCAAATTATCTGTTTGTCTTTATTGTAAGCCTGCAACAGAATAATAGAAGTTTTAGTGAGGATACTTATTTTATGAGTAAAAAGAATATACTAAACGTGTAAAGATTTTTCACAAAAGTAGCTATTGCTTAACTCATTTGTTATCAATGCGTTACAAAACCTATTGTTTTGCGTTCTAAAAGCGTAGGTTTTGCACGGTAAAAGAGCCTCTTTTGGTCGGTAAAACAGCCGCTTTCGCAACGCCAAAACGAAATTGCTGCTTTTTAACAAAATTATCTTTACAAAATCAAAGTGTTTTTGTCATTTTCCTAAAGCAAGTAAAAGAAAAGCAACTCCTTCTGTAAATATCAACTATTGAGTGATTGCGATATTAGCAAGACAAAGCTGTATGAACGTAGTATTGCTGTAATTGACTTTCTGTTTATAATCTGTTGGTAAGTATGAGTACGAAATGGGAAATATTTTCGTAGTAGGCAAGGAGGGAAACAACCACTTATTCTTCTTTTAAATGAAAAGATTTTTTGAAATTAATTCATTATTTGTGCTTTCTGAAAAATAATTCGATAACTCTCTTTGTATTATAGAAAATTTTATTAACTTTGTGCCAAATTTAAATACTACGATTTATACAAACAAGGCGAAGTAATTATGGCTAAGGTCAAAACAATTGGTATTTTAACTTCGGGCGGCGACGCTCCGGGTATGAATGCTGCCGTTAGAGCTGTTACTCGTACTGGAATTTACAATGGGTTTTCTATAAAAGGAATCTACCGTGGATATGATGGGTTGCTTACTGGAGATATAAAGACATTTACAACAGAAAATGTAAGTGGCATTATTGATGAAGGTGGAACAATCTTAAAGACGGCTCGGTCGAAAGCCTTTATGACCAAAGAAGGCAAGGAGAAAGCCTATGAGAATATTGTAAAGGAAGGAATTGATGCACTTGTAGTAATCGGAGGAAACGGTTCTTTGACAGGAGCAATGAACTTTGCTCAAGAATATGACCTTTGTTGTATAGGTTTGCCGGGCACAATAGATAACGACCTCTATGGAACGGATAGCACCATAGGTTACGATACAACCTTAAACACAATAATGGAGTGCGTGGACAGAATACGTGATACGGCGCAAAGCCACGAGCGCATCTTCTTTGTGGAAGTAATGGGGCGCGATGCTGGTTTCTTAGCACAAAATTCGGCAATAGCAAGTGGTGCTGAGGCTGCAATCATTCCTGAAGACTCAACCGATGTAGACCAGTTGGCTCGATTTATGGAGCGCGGTATTCGGAAGTCAAAGAAAAGCTGTATCGTCGTGGTTTCAGAAAGTCCCAAATGCGGTGCTATGTATTATGCTGACCGTGTAAAGAAAGAGTTTCCAAACTTCGATGTTCGTGTTTCGATACTTGGACACTTGCAAAGAGGCGGACGACCATCGGCACGCGACAGAATACTTGCAAGCAGAACAGGCTATGGTGCAATAGAAGCCATAATGCAAGGACAGCGGAATATAATGGTAGGAGTTCGCAATAATGAGGTGGTGTATGTGCCACTTTCAGAAGCTATTCGCTCCGATAAGCCTTTCGACAAGAAACTTATTAAAATCTTGGACGTGCTTAGTATATAAGTATAGTTCGCAATAAATATTATTAACAGAGAATTAAAGCATAAAAAAATAATAAAAACAAAGCGTATGTCACAGATAAATGGACGTATTTCCCAAATTATTGGACCAGTAATTGACGTCTACTTTGATGTTAAGGGAGAAGATCCCGAAAAGGTGCTCCCGAAGATTTACGATGCTCTTCGTGTAAAGAGACCTAATGGAGAAGACCTGATTATTGAGGTGCAACAGCACATCGGTGAGGATACGGTGCGGTGTGTCGCTATGGACAATACCGAAGGTTTGCAGCGTGGCTTGGATGTTGAAACAACAGGAAGTCCTATTGTTATGCCAGCAGGTGAGCAAATCAAGGGCCGTATGATGAATGTGATAGGCAAGCCTATCGACGGTATGGAAGACCTTAGTATGGAAGGTGCATACCCTATTCACCGTGAAGCACCTAAATTTGATGAGTTGTCTACACAGAAAGAAATGTTGGCAACTGGTATCAAAGTCATCGACTTGCTTGAACCTTATATGAAAGGTGGTAAGATTGGACTGTTTGGTGGTGCTGGTGTAGGTAAGACCGTGCTTATTATGGAGCTTATCAACAATATTGCAAAGGGACACAATGGTTATTCTGTATTTGCTGGAGTGGGAGAGCGTACCCGTGAAGGAAACGATTTGATACGAGATATGCTTGAGTCTGGCGTTATTCGCTATGGCGAAAAATTCCGCAAGGCAATGGACGAAGGCAAATGGGATCTTTCGCTTATTGATAAAGAAGAACTGAAAAAATCGCAAGCTACACTTGTTTATGGACAGATGAATGAGCCTCCTGGGGCACGTGCATCGGTAGCTCTTTCTGGTCTTACCGTTGCGGAAGAGTTCCGCGACCATGGTGGTAAGGACGGAGAAGCAGCAGATATAATGTTCTTTATTGATAATATTTTCCGTTTCACACAGGCGGGTTCTGAAGTGTCTGCGCTTTTAGGTCGTATGCCTTCTGCGGTAGGTTATCAGCCTACACTTGCAAGTGAGATGGGTGCAATGCAAGAGCGTATTACTTCTACCAAGAAGGGTTCTATTACATCAGTGCAGGCAGTATATGTACCTGCCGACGACTTGACCGACCCTGCTCCAGCTACAACCTTTACCCACTTGGACGCAACAACAGAGTTGAGCCGTAAGATTACCGAGCTTGGTATTTATCCAGCTGTAGACCCATTGGGAAGTACTTCACGTATTCTTGACCCATTGGTTGTTGGTAAGGAACACTATGAATGCGCACAACGTGTAAAGCAGTTGTTGCAGCATTATAACGAATTGCAGGATATTATCGCCATCTTGGGTATGGACGAATTGTCTGACGAAGATAAGTTGGTGGTAAACCGTGCACGTCGTGTACAGCGTTTCTTGTCTCAGCCATTTACTGTTGCAGAGCAGTTTACAGGTATTCCTGGCGTGATGGTGCCAATCGAAGACACTATTAAGGGATTCAATGCTATCTTGAATGGCGAAGTAGACGACCTTCCAGAACAAGCGTTCCTTAACGTTGGTACAATCGAAGATGCGAAGGAAAAGGCTAAGAAGCTTCTTGCAGCAGCTCAGGGCTAATTAATGTAACAAGTTAAAAAGGTTGCGATGTTAGTTCTAACGATAGTATCACCAGAGAAAGTCCTCTTTACAGGAGAAGTGGAAAACGTATTAGTTCCAGGTGAAGTGGGAGAATTTGAAATTCTGATAAACCACGCACCCATTATTTCTACATTGGTAGAAGGACGAGTTGTTTATACCATTAACTCTGAGAAGAAGACGATTATGGTAAAAGGTGGTTTTGTGGAAGTAAAGAAGAACGTGGTAAGTCTCTGTGTTGAACTATAATTCAACAATAGGATTTATACTCAACAACATCTTTGAAACAGTGGATATTGCTAAGATAGAAAAAGGTTATAACAAGATAAACCTTTGGCTTGTAGTGGCACTTACTTTGTTAGGACTACTTATGTCGCAGGTTTTATTGAAACCAAACTTGGTAACACCAATGGTTGTTAGCTCAATATTTTTCATTGCTACGAGTAAGTTATACGGTAAGGCGTGGAAGTATTTTGCAACTAATTCGCCAAAAGTGTTAGGGCGTTTTTACTTGGCAGGTTCAATGTTGAGAATGTTTCTTGCGGTAATTGTGATTCTTATAGGAGCACTTGTTTATCGTGGAGATAGCGAGAAGATACTTACCTATGTGGCTGTGTTTGTAGTTTACTATATTACAGCAATGATTTTAGACTGTGTATATTTCTTCCGCATTGAGAAAAATAATAAAATAAATAATAAGAAGATATGAAATTTATCAAACAAGTATTTCTCTTGTTGCTCTTATTTATAGCACTTGTACCGACAGTTGCACGCGATATGTCGAAGAAAGGTGATGTAGATGTGAAAGAGATATTGTGGGGACATATCAAAGATTCTTATGAATGGCATATTACGGATTTGGGTTCGGAAGGAAATTTCCACCCAGTTGTAATACATCTTCCTATTATCGTGAAATCTTCTACGGGTTGGCACGTGTTCAGTAGCGAAGAGTTTTCAGAAGAACGAGATGCTAATGGCGATAGACCAGGTCCCTACAATCTTGTCATAAAGAATGGAGAGGATAAGGCAAATCCAAACCTAATAGTTGAGAAGATTGGCAACGAGGAAGTACGTCCTATTGATATTTCTATAACAAAAGCAGCTTGCACTGTCTTTATAGATGGCATATTGCTGTTGTTGGTAATCTTAATACCAGCACGTTGGTGTCGTAAACATAAGGCGAACGACCCTGCACCAAAAGGTTTTACTGGCTTGATGCACATGTTCATTATGAATATTCACGACGATGTCATTAAACCTTGTTTGGGCGAAGATACTCCTAAGTATGCTCCTTGGTTGCTTACATGTTTCTTCTTTATATTCTTTGCAAACCTTATGGGATTGGTTCCGTTCCCTCCTGGAGGCGGTAACCTGACTGGTAATATAACTTGTACCTTCTTTTTAGGAGCTTGTACTTTCCTAATTACCAACTTCACAGGAACAAAAGAATATTGGAAGGAGATTTTTTGGCCAGATGTACCAGTGTGGATGAAGTTTCCTGTGCCATTGATGCCGATTATTGAACTCTTTGGTATCTTCACAAAACCATTGGCTTTGATAATCCGACTTTTTGCAAATATGTTTGCTGGACACGCCATTGCATTGTGTTTCTGTGCAATTATCTTCATTATGTTTAGCATTGCTGATAATGCTATTGCAAACTGGAGTGCAGGTACAGGTATGTCAATTGTTGGAGTTCTCCTAAGCATCTTTATGATGTTGCTTGAGCTTTTGGTAAGCTACATTCAGGCTTTGGTGTTTACAATGTTGAGTGCAGTGTTCATTGCACAAGCTCATATTAAAGAGCACGAGGCATAAAATAAATAAAAAGAGTAAGAAAAGAAAAATTAAAATTAATAACAAATTAAAGCTTAAAGATTATGTTATCATTATTATTAGCAGATGTTGCTATCGCAAAATTAGGTGCTGCCATTGGTGCTGGTTTGGTTGCTATTGGCGCAGGTATGGGTATTGGTCGTATTGGTAGCCAAGCTATGGACGCTATGGCACGCCAGCCAGAGAAGATTGGCGACCTCCGTTCGTCAATGATTATCGCAGCAGCGTTGATTGAAGGTGTTGCCTTCTTGGCTGTGATTGTATCAATCCTCGCAATTGTAATGTAATTATGGGGTATGGCGCAAAGTGCGCATAATGCCCAAATAGATTTTTAGAAAGAACAAAACCAGCGTATGGATTTATTAATTCCCAATAGTGGACTTCTTTTTTGGATGACGCTTGTCTTCCTTATCGTGGCTTTCATCGTGATAAAGTTTGGCTTCCCAGTCATTATCAATATGGTGAATGAGCGTAAGGAATATATTGACGAGAGTCTTCGCAAAGCACATGATGCTAATGAAAAGTTGTCTAATATTCAGAAAGAAGGTGAATCCGTCATGCAGCAAGCACGTGAGCAGCAAGCACTTCTGTTGAAGGAAGCAACTGCTACACGTGATGCAATAGTTGGAAAGGCACAAGATAAAGCACACGAAGAAAGTGCACGTATCATCGCAGAGGCAAAATTGGAAATAGCTGCAGAAAAGCAGAATGCCTTTAAAGATATTCGTGGACAGGTTGCAGAACTCAGTGTAAAAGTTGCAGAGAAGATTCTTCGCGACCAACTTTCCAGCGATGAGAAGCAGATGGAATTGATAGGGAAATTGCTGGATAATGTTTCTTCTCCTGTAAGCAACGGTAAGTAAATAAATAAACTATGGATATAGGTGTAATATCTGTTCGCTATGCGCGTGCGCTTCTCAAAGGAGCAACTGTGCAGCAGCAAGAAGATAAAGTCTATGCGGAAATGCAAACACTACTCGGAAGCTATTCTGAGTTACCACAATTGCGTTTTACGATAGATAATCCTATGCTATCTAAAGATAAGAAGCAAGAGTTGTTAGAAGTAGCGAGTGGCGGTAGCGTCAGTGCTCTTTTAAAGTCTTTCTTTGCTCTTGTCTTAAAAGAAGGGCGTGAAGGAATCCTACTTTTTATTGCGAACTCTTACATCACGCTATATAGGAAGCAGAAGAAAATTATTCAGGGAAAGCTCACAACAGCTGTTCCTGTAACACCAGTTATCGAGGAGAAAATGAAAGACTTGGTACGTGCGAATGCAAATGGTACCGTAGAGTTTAACACGACAGTGAACCCTGATATTATTGGTGGATTCATTCTTGAATATGATACATACAGAATGGACGCAAGCGTGAAGACGAAGCTCAATGCTGTCCTCACACAGTTAAAGAAATAAAAGAAAATAAACATGTCAGATAAAATAAAGCCAAGTGAAGTGTCTGAAGTTCTTTTAAAAGCACTTCAAGGCGTTAATGCGGAGGAAAAATTTGACGAAGTTGGTACTGTGCTGACTATCAGCGATGGTGTGGCTCGTATTTATGGACTTCGCAATGCTGAAGCAAATGAACTCTTAGAGTTCGAAAATGGCACAATGGCGATTGTCATGAACTTGGAGGAAGACAATGTTGGTTGTATTCTTCTTGGTCCAACCGCAGGCATCAAAGAAGGGCAGAGTGTGAAGCGCACGCATCGTATTGCTTCTATTCGTGTCAATGATAACTTCTTAGGACGTGTCGTTAATCCTCTCGGTCAAGCTATTGACGGTAAGGGAGAGATTGATTTGTCTGATGCTTTTGAGATGCCATTGGACCGCAAGGCTCCTGGTGTGATATATCGTCAGCCTGTAAAGGAACCTTTACAGACAGGTCTTAAAGGTGTCGATTCAATGATTCCTATCGGACGTGGCCAGCGTGAGCTTATCATTGGCGACCGTCAGACAGGTAAAACAGCCATTGCTGTTGATACAATCATTAATCAGAAAAAATTTTACGAGCAAGGCAAGCCAGTATATTGTATTTATGTAGCGATTGGTCAGAAAGCATCTACCGTTGCCAACCTTGTGCAAACATTGCGCGACCATGGTGCATTGCCTTACACTATCATTGTAAGTGCAACTGCTGCCGACCCTGCAGCTATGCAGTATTATGCTCCTTTTGCTGGAGCAGCGATTGGTGAATACTTCCGCGACCGTGGATATTCCGCTCTTGTAGTTTACGATGACTTGTCGAAGCAGGCTGTTGCTTATCGTGAAGTGTCTTTGATTCTTCGCCGTCCTTCGGGTCGTGAAGCATATCCAGGTGATGTCTTCTACCTTCACTCTCGTTTGTTGGAGCGTGCAGCACGCATCAACGACCAGCAAGAAATTGCTGAACAAATGAACGACCTTCCAGAATGTATGAAGGGACACGTTAAGGGTGGTGGTTCACTGACAGCACTTCCTATCATCGAAACACAAGCGGGCGACGTTTCTGCTTATATTCCAACCAACGTGATTTCCATTACCGATGGTCAGATATATTTGGAGAGCGATTTGTTCAACCAAGGTTTCCGTCCTGCTATCAACGTAGGTATCTCTGTTTCTCGTGTGGGTGGTTCTGCGCAAGTAAAGAGTATGAAGAAAGTTGCCGGTACACTGAAGATAGATATGGCTCAGTATCGTGAGTTGGAAGCATTCTCTAAATTCTCTTCCGATATGGACAAGGTTACCGCAATGACTTTGGACAGAGGTAGAAAGAACAATCAGTTGCTTATCCAGCCACAATATGCTCCGATGCCAGTTGGCGAACAAATTGCCATTCTCTATTGCGGTGTCCATGGTTTAATGCATGCTGTTCCAGTAGAGAATATTCGTGAATGCCAAGACCAGTTCCTTGAAAGTATGCGCAACACGCATAAGGACGTTATTGATAATCTTGCTTCAGGAAAACTTCTTGACGACGATGTTAAAGTTATCGAAGAGGTTATGGGCAACATAACTGCACAATATAAATAAGACGATAAGAAATGCCATCTTTAAAGGAAATAAAGATTCGAATTGCCAGTGTCAATAGTACTCGTAAGATTACAAGTGCTATGAAGATGGTGGCTTCGAGTAAACTTCACCATGCTCAGGTATCCATTGAGAATATGCTTCCTTACGAGGGTATGCTCGAACATATTCTGAAAGCATTCTTGGTGTCTACCCCCGATACCAATACTCCATACAATGAGGAACGACCCGTAAAGCGTGTGGCTTTGCTTGTCTTCTCTTCCAACAGTTCTTTGTGTGGAGGTTTCAATGCTAATATTATAAAGATGCTCCAAAATACAGTCAGCGAATACTTGGCTCAAGGCGTGTCTAAAGATAATATTATTGTTTATCCTATTGGGCGTAAAGTGGCAGAGAAGGTGGCTAAGATGGGACTTAAAAGCGCAGGTTCTTTCTTGGAGTTGGCTGATAAGCCCAACTCTGAAGAATGCCAACGCATTGCTGTTGAGATAGAAAAACTATGGCTCGACGAGGAGATTGATAAGGTTGAAATGATATACCATCACTTCAAGAGTGCAGGAAGTCAGATTCTTACACGTAAGACCTATTTGCCAATTGACTTAGAGACAGAGTTGAATCTTGACAAAGAGCGTGATTTGACTTCAAATATTGCGACGAAAAAAGCCCAAGAGTATTTGAAGCAGCATGGAAAGAATACGCATTCAGGTGAAAAGGAAGAGGTAAAGCCATTGAACGATGACTTTATTGTAGAGCCAGACCTTAAAACCGTATTGACTTCCTTGGTGCCAAAGTTGCTCCATCTAATGGTTTATACAGCTTTGTTAGATAGCAATGCTTCCGAGCATGCAGCCCGTATGGTGGCTATGCAGACTGCTACCGATAATGCAGATGAATTGCTCCGTGGCTTAAAACTTCAATATAACAAGTCTCGTCAGGCAGCCATTACTTCTGAATTGTTAGATATTGTAGGAGGTACGGTTAATAACTAATCTTCTCTTTCAATTAATAATAAAAATCCCTTGCCATTCTTTTGGTAGGGGATTTTTGTTTTATCTGAAATCTGATTTTATTTTACAGAAAGTGTTAATAAATGTTTTATAATCGCCTATTATTTGGTTTTCTTATTTAATAAACGTATATTTGCTACGTGTTTTTATGGATTTAGAGATTTTCTAAATCATTTTTCTCGAGGTTGGTAGCTTCCTGCACCAACCTCTTTTTTATGTTTAAACTTCTCTTATCCATCGGTTCGCTTTAGTAGGAAAGTAGCAATATTTTTCTTTTGTTGCTTATTGAAATTCCTAAGGAACAGTCTTGATTTTGTAAAGATAGTTCGAAAGAAAAATGATAATTTCGATTTGGCATTGCGAAAGCGGCTGTTTTGCGATGCAAAACCTACGCTTTTACCGTGCAAAAGAGCCGCTTTTGCGTTGCAAAACAATAGGTTTTGCAATGTATTGATAATGAGATGGTTATATGATAGATATTCTTGTAAAAAATATTTACACTTCCTCAGTATTCTTTTTGTTCAGAAAGTAAAGAATATAGGCAAAATAAAGTAACAGATAGAATATTCTTTTTATTGGCAACGATAAATTATATGACTGCCTCTATTTGAATTTTTCGAGTATATTTTTGTGTTTTAAAAGTTTGTTTTCCTTTGCTATTTTGAAAACATTTCTTATCTTTGTAAAGAATTATCCTAAACAGAATTAAATAATAGAATACAATGAAAAAAGCTTATTTGTCATTTTTACTTATCGTATGTTTCTTGTTTGCAAGTTGTACAAAGAATGTTTACGAATACTATGGGGTAAATCCAGAAGCCGAAAATGAACAAGAGGGCGATGGAAGCAATAAGAAAGATGGTTACGAATTTGAATACGACCATAATAGTAAGGTGCAAACAGTAGCTTCTTTTATTGCAACAGACTTTGGCGATGCTTCTGTTTGGGTAGAAGGATACATTGTCGGCAGTTGCACGAAAAGTATTAAGAATGCTGTTTGGGAACCTCCTTTCTCTTCTGACAACGCCATTTTATTGGCAGATGAGCAAGGAGAAACCGATGCCGACAAGGTTATTTCAATTCAATTAAAGACCAAGGAATATAAAGAAAATATAGGATTAGCAACCAATTCTAACAATTATAATAAGCATATAAGGTTTTTAGGCGTGAAGAGAAAATACCTTGGAATATGGGGAATGAAAGACCTTATTCAAGCTTACGAGTGGGTAAAATAGTGCCTTTTAATGCTTTTCATCTACTTTTTTCGTTAAAAATTTGTCAGAAAAGATAAAAGTAATTATATTTGCACACGCATAAACAATAAAATGAATTAAAGATACAAGCCTATAGGAACACCATTACTTAAATATAAATCATTTTAAAGAATGAAGAAACTTAGTGAAATGACGGACGAGGGTTTAGCCTTGTCGTACATTAATGGTGACAATAGAGCTTTCGATTTACTTTTGTCGCGCAATCAGTCTAAGCTCTTTTCCTATATACTTTTTGTTGTTAGGAATCGTGATGTTGCTGATGACATATTCCAAGAAACATTTGTGAAGATAATCACAAAGTTGCAGGAAGGACGTTACAAGCCAAGTGGCAAGTTCTCTGCTTGGGCAATGCGTATTGCTCATAATGTGATTATGGATTGGTATCGTGCGCAAAAATCTGATAAGATAGTCGAGCCAACGAAAGAAAACGACCTTTCTAACATTGGCGGTGCAGACGTACAGATTGGCAATATCGAAAACCAGTTTGTGAATATGCAGACGTTGGCAGATATTCAGAAGATGATGGAGCACCTTCCTGCTTCTCAACGTGAAGTCGTGTTTATGCGCTTTTATCAGGAAATGTCGTTTAAAGAAATTGCCAAGACTACAGGTGTCAGTATCAACACGAGTCTTGGCAGAATGCGTTACGCCATTTTAAATCTCAGAAAGATGGTGCGCGAGAACGATGTTCTTTTGCAGTTAGCGTATTAGTTCCCTTAAACTTTTGATGGTTTCGGTTGGGTTGGGAGATTTGAATACATAACTTCCACTCACCAACATATCAGCCCCAGCCTTTACAAGTCGTGGTGCAGTTTCACCTTGAACACCGCCGTCCACTTCAATAATTGCGTGGCTGCCCGTTTCATCAATAAGTTTACGAAGGCGTTCCACCTTCTTAATAGCGTTTTCGATGAATACTTGTCCGCCGAAACCTGGGTTTACGCT
>OHAU01001806.1_pt1 | contig 22915 bp, 11 predicted proteins | sample 1577181 | NCBI WGS metagenome assembly OHAU01 (sample SAMEA3541472, study PRJEB24748) | human gut metagenome | biome: human gut; feature: human-associated habitat; material: faeces | place: China | collected 2012 | reverse complement strand
TAAGCGAGATTACCAACTTTTACAAGGACTTTCTTAACCCGAACTGGCGTATTATTAATAGAATCGCAATAATAGAAAGCAAATTCGCCAATGCCTTTTACAGTTTCAGGGATAGTTACAGATTTCAGTGCTCTGCAAGATTCAAATGCACTTTTACCAATATATTTTGCTACTGTTGGCAAAACTACTTCATTAAGTCTAACACATTCATAAAACATTCTTTCGCCAATGGTATCATTAGACGAATAAATCTTATTTCCGTCTTCGTCTCTTATATACGATGAACCCCCGGAAACGATGTTCGCACCAGACAAGTCAATTTTGCGTAGCGACCCATGATCACCTTCATGGCAAAAGAGAGCTATTGAGAATACAAACAAGTTAATCAGGCAGTATATACCTAAAAAGGATTCTTTTGATAACTATACGGACAAGAAAATTATGTCCATACTAAAAAAATTGAACGAAAGACCAAGAGAAAAAATCAATTTCGATACGCCGATAAATCGTTTCTTCAAAAATTTTCACTAATTTTGCATTTGCTTTTAGACTCTACACATATTGACCAAAAACAGCTTTTTTGTCACTTTTTATTTTTTTCTTTTCCTATATCAACTTTTTTTTATAATTTTGCAGCGTTATATTAAAATTATATTAAAAAAAGAATACGTATTATGCCATCAATTGGAGTACTAACCCCAGAAGCAAAGAGTAGATATGGAGGTTCCATTTGAGATTAGAAACATAGGAATCCGTCAAGGATTAAAGGGATATAAAGAAACGTCCTCAACGATTAGTCATAAGACTAGCGTTGGTGGGCTATTTTGTATTATATTTTTTTTGATGCCTTGTTGTTCAACCCAAAAATCAAAATATGACGAATTGTATATCCCTATCGGGGAGTTGACCACTGTCATTGATGAGTTTGAGTCTGAATGTGACAACTATAGCGACTGGAAATTAGAGAGCTATGACCATGAGTTGGCAGTTTACACCGTCCAAGCCCCTATTGAGGGTTATCCATCAATGTGTCTTGTACTATATCATGACAGAAATGAGACCAAACCTGTGTCAGAAAAAATATGGCGAAATAAATATGGCATAAAAGGAGGTAAACCTTGCCCATTGTTTAGCAATGGTCATAGCCGCCTATATACGGTTGAGAACAAGCTTACGAAAGAAGCTCCTGTCTATGTCCTTTTCACGGAAGACCTGTTGGATAACGAATATTCAACAATGGATGGAGAACAAAAAACTGACGGCATTTGTGTCTATGCCCATACCTATCCTATTATAGACGGTCAGTTGCAACATAAAGATGTTTTTCTATCCGAAGGGAAGTACAATTATATCACAGAAAGAGACACCACGATGTGGGCAGAATGGCTCACAGATATGCCGAGTGTGTGGCCTGCACGATATGACAAACAGACAATGGAACTTAAGATTGGGAAGGTTGAGACTTATTCGATTCTGCATAGCGTGATGTTAGAAAGGGAATGCTGGCGATATGATGACAAATTAGGATTCTGCCCCATTAATGAGCCGTCTGCGCCAGATTATTACATCAGCGAAATGGTGTCTTCTATTGTAGCCAAGTTGGAGTTGTTTCCCAAGTACAAGATACAGGTTAACTATGATGGCAACTACGAATATCAATATGCCTCATGGCCTGTGCCCAGTTTATGGGCATCTGAGCCTTCAAATGTCGTAACAGGAGGTGTGAAGAATGAGAAGGATGGCAGTATCCACTTCAAGTCGAAGGAAGATTACGAGTATGTTGTATTTTTCAATTCTCATCCGGAGGGTCTATGGCCCTCGCTTCCAGCCTTGGAAGTACATATAAATGGGAAAGTTATCTATAGTTAGGAGGCTAAATATTGATGATTCTGAGAATGATAGTTTCGGCCATTAACCCTTACAAGAAAAAGGGTATTTTTCGGAATAAACCTTTCTTGCTCCGATGTCAAAAAGGTTTGTTTTCTTTCAGCATAAAATGTATGCTAAACCTTTATAAGAGGTATGCCTTTCGCGACACGGTCAATTTGGGGAATGTAAGGATCGTGCAAACTTGTCGAGACGAGGAGTTCGAAGGATGGCTCAAAGCTATTGGCAAGGATGTTAAACCACATCTGGAACTATTTAAGACCGACACATCAGTGCACAGTAATTTGTATGTTTCACAACCCTTATATAGTTTTTTTCACTTTGAACGGCAGTTGACAATATGTCAAAATGATAAGGTCTTGATGATAAACCATTCACCATTTTTTTGTTAATAGTGAAATTCCGGGTACATTCAAGAAGTCTGTCTCAAGCGATATTTTTATTAGGACTGAGTTTAAGAGCCACTTCAGTAAAGTTTCGACGAATTTAAGCACAAAGGACTCAGGCATTGAAATAGAGCTACAACAAGATACTATGTACAATAAGGTTTCGTTAGGGAAACCTTCTGCTCCACCCATATCTAGGTCTGAGCCTATTGTACAAATAAATTCCCCCATTAAACAGAAGAGAGGAGCAGAGGTAGATGAATCATTTTAATAAAATAGAATGACATGAGTAGTATATCAGCTAAAATAAAGGAGTTTTTTCCAGACTTGGCCATCATGAAGAATATGGCCAATAGAGGTCTATTTACGGGACGTAACTTGCCATCGTTTGTCAAGGATTATATCATTCTCCGCTTTGCTGGAGAAGATGGCACAGCTGACCGTGATAAGGTAACAAACTATCTGACAAATAAGATACCTGATAATATTGCTATTATAAAGAACCGCTTGCTTGCAGGCGAGCAAGTTAATGTCACTGTTCGGTTCATCGTTAAGAGTGACATTGCTTCTGGCCGTACTACCTTCTTTGTACCTGACGCGCAAATCACATCGAATGCTTATATATCATCTATGTTGCTGGAAGAATATAAGGATGAACTGACCGATGGTGAGCAGTGGGGTAATATTACTTTAAACTATGTGGAGCCCCAAGGTCGCTACAGTGGCTTTATAGAGATGGTAACCTATAAATCGTTTGATCCTTATCGGGTGGACTATTCATATTTTTTTAAAGCCAGGGAGAATTTCAGTATTGACGAGTGGATTGATGTGCTGATAGCTGCGATGGAGTATGATCCTGATACTTTTGATACCATACAAGAGAAAAAGGAGTTCATTACTCGCTTGCTAATCCTTGTAGAACCACGACTCAATATGATTGAATTGGGGCCAAAAGGCACGGGCAAATCGTATATCTATAGTAATATAAGCAAATATGTATGGCTGCTCAGTGGTGGTAAGACATCGCGTGCCAAGATGTTCTACAACAAGTCAACTAAGCAGTTTGGTCTTATGAAAAGCCATGATGCTGTGGTAATTGATGAAATTTCCACTTTCGGATTTTCTGACCCAGACGAGATGCAATCCATCTTGAAGGGATATCTTGAAGCAGGAAAAGCAACCGTCGATAATGTTTTGTTCCAGTCAGAGTGTGGTATAGGACTTACTGGTAACATTCAACTTACCTCAGAAATGAAACCATTGGACAACAAGTATTTCCAAAAATTGCCAAATATGTTTCAGGAATCTGCTACAATGGACCGTTTTCACTCATTCATTGAGGGGTGGAAGTTGCCACGTCTGGAGGCTGGGAGTATTTTACAGGGCTGGACGTTGAACGCAGAGTATTTTTCAAGCGTGTTACATCACATTCGTACAGAAACACAATATGAATCGCTATTTGATCAATTGGTGGAATACGATAACTCTTGTGACCTTCGTGACTTAAAAGCTGTGAGGAAGGTGACCACGGCCTATACAAAACTGCTTTTCCCACAAGTGAAGTCGCTAGAAGATTTGGCTGAAGAAGACGTTTCCAACTTCAAGGAACTTTACCAAGAATATTGCCTTAATCCTGCAGTCTATCGTCGTGGTATTATCCGAGAGCAATGCCATCTGATTGATAAAGAATTTCGCAAAGAAATGCCAGAATTCAAAATTAAAGGAATAGTTTAAAAGCTAAAGATCAATGAATATGCGAAAAAAGTCTTTTTTAAAAGTGGCTTTAGCTCCATTAAGGTTTCGGTAATCGAAGAAATTAATTTGAAAAGTATAACACTGAATTGAAAAATATAAAAATGAGATTAAGATTAGTTGCTTTCTCAATACTGTTGCTGGCTATATTTTCTGTCCAAGCAAAAAAGAATGAAGTAATGCATCATCATATCATCATTGCGGTAGACAAAGCTGGATGTGATGGATGGATTGGGAATGCTGAGGTTGGACAATATGTTAATTACCTTATACATAGCAAACTGGCTGATGAAAAGACAAAGCGACACTATTTCGAACATGGTGATTACGTGTCTGTTGTCGGTTTCCGCATTAACTCAAATCAAAGAGACATGAGTGTCTATGCCATGCCATTGAGGGCAGGTGGAGGATATATGGCCTATCAACAGTACAATAACAACCAGTTAAACAATCTATTATCAGGAGAGTGGAAAGGGGCAGTTCTACAATCCCACAACACTGGTGGAAGTGCGTTTTCGTTAGTTTCAGTTGCCAAAGAATATGCTCTTTCTGCATTAAAATCAGATGGTCAGAAAGTGGGACGAACTTTTCTAGTAATGATTACAGACCGCCACTATAACGGAAACAATTTCTATGATGAAATGAAAGCTTTTGAAGAACAGCAGGCTTATTTTGGATCGAGAGAATTACTGACACCGCAAAAAATCTTTAAACGATGCTATGAAGTTCAGCAATATTATTTCTGTCGTTACATCAAAACTGGTTTTATTTGGGCAGGCAATAAATTCTCTCCTAAGGGATATGTGGAGCTATATGAATATCTGCCATTGCAGCGAAACTTTTCACTATCCTCGGCCATCAACTATCCAACACATCTTAAAGCAAAACGCAAACGCAACGGGAATTATAGCGTAGAGATTCCTTTGTCTTGGTGTGGAGGTAAGCAATATACCTTCGCCCATTTGGACGTATTCCCAAACTTCGGAGATAAACCTTTATATAGAACACCAACTGGTGCCATTGATGTTGATAAACTAACAGAAAAAGTAGAAACCATTGATGTTCCTGCTGACAAATCAGCTAAGAGCATCCAACTCCGTGCATGGTTGGGGCTTTATGATGGATTCTACAATGCGACATTGATGTCTCCAGAAAAAGAATGTCCCATAGAGTCTGGGCGTGAGGGCTTGAATGCTTTGATTCCAATCGAATATGAGGAAGATGCCACCATATTTGGAGTCTCAGTACCAGGATTTCTATGGCCCCCTTTTGTTGATAATCAGTACACAGCTGTTATGATATGGAAGATTTTTCTATGGGCTCTTTTCTTTGGTTGGCTTATATGGATGGCCTATATGATGGCACGTCCTGAACACTACAAGCCCAAAGCCAATGAGTTCACAATAGGACACAAAGATAATAAACGATAAAAATACAACATATGGAAAAAGAAAAGACCCTCTCACTGGATATCAAGACTAGAAAATTTGAAGTCGATATGGCACAGAACCTCATTTCGCAAAACAACAAAGCAAACGTGACGATGGCAGAGGTTAATGGTACTCTAATACTACCGATAAAGACCAAATATTTTTGGAAGGAAGTTCTTCCAAATGGTGTTTTTGAATACGAAATCAAGTTGACAGGCTCAGCCAATAAAGCTGATGAGTTGAGTGATGGTTATTTCACTATTAATCCTATCACTTGCAAGATACAGGGCAGTAAGCAGCGGGCTAGCAAGGGGAATTTCAAAGTGGAAACTTGCAAAAGCAGTATTGAATTATTTTTTGATGCTTCTAAATTAAAAGACTGCCCACAAAAGCTCACAGAAGACCGCACTTTCAAGCTGCCTTTCCAACTCATTATTAAGGATACGAAAACATCGTTTACCATTAATGACTATTTGGAAGTCACTGTAAAGAAATTCACACCACAGCTTAAGTTCCAGTTCGACAGCGAATACATTGACAGCAAAAAATTAATATATAGTAAAAGTATCGACCCATGTCAAGTAGGAAAACTTACTGTCAGTCATAATGCCTCTTTTAGTTGTGCTCCAGATATTACTAATGAGCATATCCAACTAACCTGTACCATCAGGGATGGTGGGGCAGATACAACTGTTGAGGAAAACGAACGTCATGACCTTTTGCTAATGAAAGTAAAAGACGGAAATTCCATGAATTATACAGATATAAGTCTTAAACCAGGAGAAAATATTGATTTCCCCATTTTGTTTAATATGAAAGACGCATTCAATCCTACCTCTGCAGAAACACCCAACACGATTACTCTTTTAATCAATAAAAACAGAGAAATGTCTTGTGGACATTTCAATTTATGGCGTAACAAAGTATTAACAAAGAAGAAAGTGTACTTCCAACTTCCCAATACCGAACTTCAGGATGGCGATATTACTAAAACTAACAGTAAAGACATGGGAGAACTGTTTTTGGTTGCGAAACCGGAAGGCATGGTTTATTATCTGGTTTTGACTTTTTCCAACGACGCTGATGCTACCGATGATAATTACCCCAACGCATCAGTCCTAGTTTGGAATGTTAAAATCGATAAGGTTAATTATGAAAAAGAACGCATCAAAACACGAAATAACAAAGACCTGAAAGAAATATTTAAGATTACATCTGACAAAAACTATTGGAAACTGAATCCAGAGTCAGGTAAAACCTGCAAACTGATAATAAATCTCAAGGCTAGCGACATTGAGGGGATTATACCTGAACAAAACAAGGATGCAACCTATGCTGACATTACTCTCCAATTAACATATCATGCCATTGAAGATAACGAAGGAACACATCATGTCATTGAAGATAATGAAGGAACACATCATGTCATTGAAGATAACGAAGGAAAATATCATGCCATTGAAGATAACGAAGGGTTAGATGAATATGGAAAACAGACATGCGAGATCACTATCCGACTGAAGAAACAACCTCAAAGCGAATGGCTATGTGTAGACTTTGGTACATCTGCCGTTGCTGCAGCTTATGCCAGTAAAGTCTGCGAATTCAACAAACAAGACTCCTCACAAATTGACCTGAAAAAACTAAAAAATCATTTGCTGAACGTTGCTTATAGTGAGGAGAAGTACAAACCAATTAAAGAACTCATTGACAAGTTCAAAGATGAAGACGAGAAACTAATATCATCTACAGTGTGCTTTCACAATGCTAACGATACTGTGAATTATGATGCCGTTAATGGCAACCCAGACTCGTTCCGTAAATATCCTGTATGGTTTTCACCTGCAGCCGCTGACATATCTCTTGCATACCTCTTGCCTTGTCTAAAAACGATAATCGGTTATAAGCACTTGCCCAATATCTTTCAAGAGGAGCAAAAGAAAAAATTCAAATATCGTTGTCAAGGTGAATTTATTGGACTTGTTGATGAAGTCGGGGAACCGACATCACTGATGAAAGTTAGTGAGATTTCAAAAATTATATACCTCCAGCTATTCAAATATTATCTTTCATATCGCTTTGGCCGCAATGAGCAGTTGGAACCCCGCACCGTTAACAAGTTGGTGCTTTCGGTCCCTAATACATATACTCCGCTGAATATTAAAAGTATCAAAGATCTTGCTCGAGATTCAATGCCAAGTATCTACCCTGAATATCTCCACACTATTAGCGAAAGTGATGCCGTGGCATGTTATTACATAGCCCACCAAAACGAGTTTATGGAAAGCATCAAAGACAAGGAAAGAAAAGGTCAGCTAAGCAAGAAGGAAACGGTCTTGGTGTTTGATATGGGGGCTGGAACTTTAGACCTGACTTTATTCAGTAAAGAGGTTAATCGCGATGAACAAGGCAAAGATATTACTGTTGTCAACATTATTGGGAAATTAGGAGTTAACAAAGCAGGAAACTATATTGATTATGAACTGGCAGACATCCTGCGTGAAATCTATAAAGAGAAGACCCAAAATGGAAGCAGCGAGAATGTCTCTAATGACGTTAAAGCATTTGAAAAAGCCTTACTTCTTGACCTGTCCTCAGCAAGAGACCAAATGATTGACAGCCAAGATCGTATGTATTTAAAGAACTATGTGAAGGAACTCAAGACAAAACTCGGCAACCCCGAAACATCTGCCGAAGAATTTCGACTTCAAAACAATGTTTATATTAAAGGTGAAAGCACTGATAACAATAACTCTCTTCCCAAGTCAGGCATTAGTTTGAAAATGAAGGATATCCTAGAAAACGAGCATTTCAAGCGCATCATCAAAGAGGTGACCCACGAAGTGCTGGCGAACTTCGGCAAGCGTTATGGCGACGAGAACGGCAAGTTAGATATCGATGTGTGTATCTTCTCTGGACGAAGCACCAGTCTGAAGGCCATTCGTGAGGGCGTGAAAGAACACATCAGCAAGTTTTTTAGCAATCCAGATAAAGTGTTATATGCCGATCTATGCATTGGAAAACTCAGCAGTAACATAGATGATCTTACCAGCAGTAACATAGATGATCTTACCAACAATAACAACAGCCAACTGAAAACTGTTGTCACGCAAGGTGCATTGGCTTATGCTACTATGTTCTCTGGGGAAGGTTCTAGCTATAAACTGATAGGAAAGGAGTATTATGCCAATTTTGGACTGGTTAAACATTATGCTGACAATAAATTTGAGTATATCAAAATGATAGACAACCGCATGAGAAAAATACCTAAAAATATAAACGGCACCATCGAGAGCGATATGATTACTATCGATACTAATGATTTGGTGCAGGTTGATCTTATCCAGAGTTACAGCAGCAATGAGACGGAAGATTACAAAGCTGGCAATTTCGACACCATATCAAAGCTCTGCGAAATACCATGTCAGGGTATTGGTAAATTTACTGTCCAACTCATCATGAACACCCAGTCAGGCATCTCTGCAGGTACATCTTTAACGTTTAAAGCGGGACAAGGCAACAACAACCTCGACCCCCATTATGACTTCAACAATCTCTCTCTCCGAAAGAGTCTTTGGCCCGTTATCTTTAATAATGATAATAACCCTAATAGATAGTTATTAGATTCTTTACCATAGACGGATACAGGACGAAGGACTCTATCTCCCAAAGTATATAATTAAATCAGATAATAATAAGAAACAAAGAATATGAGAAAGTTAATTTCATTTTTGACATTTATTGCCCTGTCTTTGTCTATATGGGCAACTAATGACACATGTAAAATCAAGGTGGTCAGAACTGAAAAAAGCTTCAATATTACGGCGGCTTCTAAAAACGTCTATGTACGTCCTGGAGGAAATGGCGACCCCAAGAACTATGTTTTTATTTCATGCAAAAATGTTAAGATTCTCTGTGAGGACTCGAAACCAATTTTCCTCAAAAATGGACACCAAAAAGGAAAAGTCACTTGCTGGTCAGAAGAAAAAGGAACAGGAAAAATGGAAGTCAAGAATGATTTTCACCAGTTAGCACCTGCTAAGCGCATAAATTGGCTAGAGTTTGCCAGCATTGATACAAGTACAGACGTCGATATTACTATTGTTACAAACGATGGAAATAAGAAAGAAGCCAATATTAATTTCCGCAGTTGTAAGGAATGGAAGTACAGTGATGTGCACATCAGTTACACAATAAGTGAAGATGGCAAGAAAAGAAGTGTAAAAAAAATTCTTAAAAAGAATAATAATCGGTATATTTTTGATAATATAGAGTTGAAAAGTAAAGGCTACCTGTCTGTATTAGAGGTAACACACCCTAAAGAAAGCAATATGGTTTTCAATGAAGTACTCTTTGATGGTAATAATAAACAATATACCATTTTCGACGAAAACAGTAATATATTGAAAAAGGATGATATTATGTACTCAACTAAAATCATTGCTGATTCTTTGTTGAATAAGCCATTGTCAGAAGGAAGTCATAATATTTCTTACGTATGTACGGTTTTAACCAAGGATGGTCCTCAAGAAATAACAATAGATGTTCCCATTGAGGTAGAAAAGAGCGATAATATTTTGAGTCGAATAGGTATCATTGTTGGCATCCTTTTTGCTCTCGGTGTTCTTGCTTTCTTAGGAATAAAGTTTAATAACAAACGAAAGGATAAAAAAAGCACAGGTAATGGTGGAATAAATCTTGAAGGTAAGAGCGCTAATAATGACGGCAATAAGAATCCTGATAATCCTGAAAACGGCAATAGTAATGGAGGAAATTGTATTGACACCAATATAGAAGGAGAAGGTGAAGAAAAGTATCATGAAGAGGATCCTGTTGAGCTGATTATCAATAATTTAAAGGAGTTCTATAGCACAGAAGACCTCACTGAAATTAGTAAGAATCTTAAAAAGCCAGAAGATCTTAAGAAAGATGGTATAAGATCTGTCATCAACAAATGGAATACAGAACATCCTGAAAATCCAGTTGATCACAGTCAAGTTAATATAGCCCCGTTCATACATACCATAGGTAATGGCTATATTTCACCAAAAGGAAAGCAACAATTAGAAAATTTCCTTACTAAATTTGATATCAAGTATGGAGGACTAATCGAGGATTCTGTTATAGAGGAACTATATCTAGCCATCTACAACAAAGGAAGTGTTGATGGTGAGAAAGAGGCTACAAAGAATAATGAAGTTTTATTGGAAGAGTCGATCAAAGAATTGAAAACAAAGCATGAAAATGATGAAAAGAACTGGATAGAAAAAAAAGTATTTCTAGAAAAGAATAATAAGACATTGAAAGAGAACTATGAAAAAATATGGGATGAGAACATTATATTAAAAAAACAAACAGAGCAAAAAGATACAAGAATAAAAGAGTTGGAGCAGCAGGTAAATGCTCAAAGTCAAGACCATTTAGCAAAACTGGAAGCTCAAATTAAGAAACTCGACAAAGATATTGCAACTGCTGCTATAACTATCGCCCAAAAAGACAAGGAGATTACTACAGGGCTGAAGAATGTTGAGGCCATCACCATGAAGAAAGAAGAATGGGAGGCTAAATATAAAAAGGTGAATAATGAGCTGAATGCTGTTGGTAAACAGCATAAGGATGAGATTGACAAGTTGAATAGTGATCACAAGGAAGCTAATCTCAAACAGAAACAGAAGTATGAGAAGCTACTTGAGGACAAGGGTACAGAAATTGAAACTATGAAGACACAACATAGTGAACAACTTGCCAACCAAAAAACAGAATATGATAGAAGGTTTACAGAGCAAAACTCGAAAGCTCAAGAAGCAGAGAACAAGCTTAAAGAAGAACATAAGAAAGTAATTAGTGAATTAAACACTCAACATCAAGAAAAAGTTAATGAGTTAAATAAGACAATTGAGGAATTAGGCAAGAGCGTGAATGTTGGGCGCGATGAAACCATCGCAAAGGCCAACCAGATTATGGCAGCTATCAATGAAGACTTATGCAAGGCTGACGAAGCTGTGAAAGCCGTTATCTCCCAGAGACCTATCTTCGTTACTGTTATCAGGAACATTCGTTCTGGCTTACAAAAAACTATTGAACAATTCAATTATTATAAGGAAAATGTATGGACAGCACCCAACAAGCTGCAACAGCAAGTCATAGAAGACATGCAGGGCTTATTTATCGATGCCCTCTCCAGAAGCGGATGGATGAACAACGTGGCCCGTCTGCTCAGCTATAGCCGTCTGCCTAAGCTGCACGACGGTATTGACTTTCCTACGGAGTTGAAAAACCATGGTCTCGACTCTGCGTTATTGGAAAACATCAATGCCAAAATGGCGACGTTGCTGGGTATTGCAGACATGGGAATCCTCGTACCTGCCGTGCTAGCCAATGACTTCGAAATGGGAAGCTACGACTACAAGAATGGTGATACATGGATTGACCAGTTCTTCCCCGAAGTCAGCACTCGTAACTACAGTGAGAAGGTGTTCGATATTATACAGGTGGGATACACCATTAAAGGCCAAACAGAGAAAAAACCATCCGTACAGTACAACTAAATATTTTTAATATAAGTAATATGAAACTGATAACACTATATGTAGGTAACCGTCTGGATCATGTCATTAATTTTGACACAATAGAGGACAGTGTTCCAGAAACTTATATCATTGAGAAAAATGATTCTACCGATCTGTTTGCATTCTACGACAGCATCGGTTATAACGCTTTAAAAAAAGAATCGAAACAGCCGGATAACAATTGTGCTATCGTATATCAAGATAAGAATGGAGAGTCAGCTCTTTACATTAAAAGTATAATAGCAGGAGAAAGACGGGAGGATGAAATTGAAGCAGGAGAAAGACGGGAGGATGAAATTGACATCGACATTGAATTTTCTATAAACTACGTGGATCAGATCTCGTTGAATGGATTAAAAAACTGCGGTTTGGTGTTCTACAAAGAAACTTCGTCTAAACCGACCATGAGGCTGGAAATGGCAACAACAAACCCCGTCATGGTGAACATCTGTTTCAAACTGACCACTGAATTCAGTATTTACGAAAAGAAGTTGCAACTTTGTGTAGCAACAAAGGAGAATATCTCGGATATTGTGCTCGACTTTGGTTCCGAAGCATCTCAGACTGGCATTTTTAAAAGAGGTGAGATTCAAAACATTTCAGGCATCAGGAAATTGTTTGACGAGATGAAGGAACGACTAACTGTGCCCCAACCCAACTCCGACCAATATGTACAACAAGATTCTAACGAACATTTCTTCAGATCGGTTTTCTTTGCCAATAAGAATTTAAATGTTAATGAGATAACCCAAATTCCTGAGTTAGATGAATCAGGAAGGTACGTTAATACTGAGGATGTTATCAAGATGCTAACTACGCAGATAGAGGCCCAGGACTTGGTGAAAAACCATGAATACATTGAAATCCCCAATGTAAAGATGACCCAATTTGGTGGAGTGGATCAACCCAAAATCGATCAAAAACCCATTTTGGAATATGAAGACGGTTTTTTTTATCGTATCAGCATCAATCATTTCATCCTCAATGCACTCAAGAATGCAGATTCTCCATACATTTGTCTCTATATACTGATGCCTAATGTATACTCTCAACTAAGAGTATTCAAACATTTGCGATGGATTAGAGAGGACATCAAAGAGATATTAAATAAGAATTCGTCACTGTCTAATAGGATCAAAGCTGTCGAATTGTCTGCCATTTCAGAGAGTGACGCTTCTTTGTTAGGTGCTATTAGGGTAATTGAAGACGATAACGAAAATAACATATCTGTTGAGGGAGGACAATATATCATCATCGATGCAGGTAAAGGAACCATTGACTTTTCAGTCATCAATTATAAAACCAGTCCTAAAAAGTTATATAGCATCTACCGATCAGGAATCATTGGGGCAGGCAATGCGCTGACATATGCCTATTTATTTGCACTAATGAAAGAGTACATGACTAATCGGGTGGAATCCATACCAGGTGACGAAGATCTTTTGTCATTCGTTAAAGAGAATGTGTTGGGTTGCAATGAAGTTGGTCGTGCTAGAGGTGGTGGCGACCTAGCCGAACTGTTAAAGCTCATGCAAGCTGTTGAAAGCTATAAAAAAGCTGTAGGAACAAACGGTTCCCAACCCGATGAGAGTATTAGACCGCAGACCCACAATACAAGAGCTACTAACTGGACACAAGTCCAAATCCCAGCTTTGACAGATTTCATCAAGAACATGCATACAGAAAACTCGCAATATATGCCTCTTTCCGATGACGCTAAAAAATACGTTACCGGAACCATTAATCAACTTGTCGACAATGTATGCAAAAGTCTCTCCATACTGAAATCCTTAGGATATGAAGATGTCAAAGGTGTAATCTTTGCTGGACGTGCCTTTGCACTTCTAGATTTTAAGAAGGCTATGATAAAAAAGTTGAAAGAAAAAAATATTGCCAATAAAGAGTTGACATACATGAGGAATGGGATTAATATAGATCAAAAGAGTGTCTGCCTTTATATACGAAAGGCCATAAAGGATGGACAATACAACAACCACATGGTCAGTATCCCTATAGTCCTCCGTAAAGAGTCTTCCGAAGGAAGTCCCAAGAGGAATAATTGGTTGACCAGACTACAGGAAAAGCTGGGATTTGGCATTAAGAATGCAGAAAAAAGTGTCTGGCAAGAAGCCAGAAATTTCATTGACTGCCGAGAACCCTACAATACACCAGGAAGCACTGAAAATAATGGAATGGTAAGCGGTTTTACTTTAGAAGTAAAAACTGGAGACTCTCTGATGATTGGCGGCACTAAGTACAGCATTCCAGAAAACAGTGGCGAAGTGACGATTTTCTTTTCTGGCGACAAAATCTATTGCCGATACACTGATGGCGCCAACAATAAGAAAGTAACTGAACTTGATGAAGACGGCGTTGATCTGAGGACCTCTACTTTCCTGTTCCAAACACTATTTCCCAATGTTGGCAAAGATGTTACCATCAAGTTGCCATTCTATCAGGATGCTGAACAAAGAGGGCAGGAAGAAGAAAACCACAATAATAATATAAAGTTTACTGACGAAAATAATGACAACTCTGAAGATGATAAGGCAAATGCTGACATTATCGAAACTGCTGAAGAAGCAGATGATAGCAATAGCTATACTGTAGATGAGTCCGCAACCATCAAAGCCCGTGACTTAGCAAACAAGTTTTGAAATCTTTAATTAAATGTGTTTAAAATATGGATAATCAAAGTATAGAAACCATTTTGTTCTGGCCATTCGTAATAGTCATTATTCTATTGATTATTGCCTTGGCGTGGTTAGTATGGCGATATAGAAAAGTCACACAAGGTGAAATTAAGCAAAAAACGAAAGAGCTTAAGGGTATAATAGCAAAGTTGAAAGTGCAGTTAAAAGAAAACGAGGAGTCATTCAAGACATTGGTTCCTGTCGTAGAGCGGTTCGCAACCTTGCGAGATGGGATGGCCGTAGTTGCGGAAAAACCTACTGCCAAAGAGCGTCTTGAGGCTCTGCACGAACTTTTGGAAAAAGCGAAAGTTTGGGATAAAAATATGACTGACAATCAAGGCCAGACCTTTCTATGTACAGTACTTAACAAGGCAGAGAGTCTTACGGAAGATGCCGAGCAGTTTTTTCCTGTTGTCATGTTGTTACAAAGAAAGATTCAACAGTTCTATGGCAATCTTCGAACCCTTTATCTAGATGAAGTGAGCGAACGTAAGATACGAACAGACTTTCTGGAATTGTCAATGATGATGATAGATGTCATGGAAAGTATCAGAAACCCCAACTACATAGAAGTTCTTCAAGGCATTAATCTGAAACTCCTAAAAGAGGAGATCACTCTTAATGAAGCAACATGCTTGACATCACTCGTCACTTCTTTGGATTCCGAAACACCAGGGTGGGCACAGAACTTATTTAAATCCATCGAGAAATGGGCAGGCTCCAAAGACGAACCGCTCATTGAGAATCGCCCTTACCTTCTGAACGGATTCCGCTTCGAATTTAACAATCAAAAGCAAAATGGTCTATAATCTGTTTTCATTATGAATAAGTCTCGAATTCTCCAAATAGTCATTGTTGTCATTGCATTGGCACTGGCTTTATTCATCAATTCGCAATTCACCATCAATTTCGTTTTCTTGGGGATTCTCTTCCTTGGAGCTGTCATCTTGTTGCCTGCCTTCTACCACTATGCGTGTTCGAAGGATGTCAACGAACGAGCAAATGCCAAGAACGACAAGCGTATGCTAAGCATTGGTAAGTTTGATAATCATTACGGATTTATGGGTGCTGTCATCCTATTGGTATTAGGATGGTTCTGCATCAAAACGCTGAATAACTATTTCTTTGCCGACAAGCACGTATATCGCAACATTGACCACCATGCCATTCATTTTGATGGTGTTCGTGTTGACCAGCCTCAAGGCTTCGTGTTAGCGGGAAACGAAAAAAATGCATTCTTCGACAACAGTCAGAATAATGGTCGAGCCACTATTACTGGTATTAATGACACGGCTGTAACCGTCAGGTTGACAGGATTTACACGCCCAATCTATTTCAACAGAGTCAACAGTAAAAAGCGCTGCTATCGTCAAGATTTGGCAAATGTCTCATCCTTGGTGGCTTTCGATGAACGCGAGCACCTCAATCTACGCATGAAGGACGGCAGTGTCTATGACTTCAGCATCGATGCTATTAACAAGGATTCAGTAATATATTGGCTGAAAATGCCTGATGGAAGAAAAATTAAGACTGAAGAGAACCGTTTCATGCTCCGAGGACTCCCGCTGAGCAAGTTGACACGACACCCTGAAATACAGGATGTCAACTTTGCGGGTATTCATATTGTCCGTGAAACCATCAAGCCTTTAGTTAAGCAAAAGGAGAAAATTGAGGAATATGCCCATAGCCGGTATTGTGTAGAAATTCAACACATCAACCACGCTCCTGAAGACAATTATGTGGTTGCCCTTAAGGTGGGCGACGGTAGCGAATGGCATAGTGTAACAGCTCCTACTGATGTGACTATTCAGATTCCCTACGAAACAACTTTCGTCATCGGATACGACGGCAGTAGCTCTCGCCCTGCTTATTTCTCTCGAGAATGCTCACAGGCCCAAGGTCATCTTGCCCTGCTCTACAGATTGCCTATCTATCATTATTTTGAGCAGACTCCTGACAAGAGTTTTAACAATGTCTGTGTGACCACCTCGCTAGGGACTTTCATGGACAATATTGATACTATGCCCGAAAATATTCTGCTGTTTGACGCCTTCCACCACATGGACAACATCAACAATGTGGCACCAATGACGGTATCATACGTATCTGGTCCCACCAACCAACTGCTGGATTTTATGTACACCACCATCGATGGCAAACAGCGAATAGCCCATGCAGGTGAATACTTTAACAGTACCGAGGCTCCTGTGCATCGTGGCGTTTCGTGGATTGCCGGTATTGAGGACATGAAACAGACATCACCTTACCAGCCGAATACCATTAAATGGTATATCATCTTATTCTCTCTAGCTCTGGCTGTCCTTTTGTTCTTTGGCTCACACAGCATTAAGGACGAACAGTCGGCAGCTCAGAACACTTTTACCACGTTGGAGTTTGTTGCCTATGCTGTCACGCTCTACCTAGTGACCTTCCGCTGGTTCATGCTGTGGCGCACCTCAGTGTTCTTGCCTGTTGAGAACATAAACTATTATGAATTCCACGGTGTTTTCCGAAATATGGAAAACTACAATAGCCTGCTTTATCTCATGATAGGATTTATTGCGGTTGTTTTGATTGCTAAAATTGTAATACGTTATATTCCCCGTCTAACTGAGTGGTCTGTCATCGACTGTCTTCCAGAAAAGATAAAGTCTTGGTTTGTATACATACAAATAGTTATAACCGTTGCCATCTATGTTCTTTGCTTTTTCTTGCGACACGATTCACCTTGGATGATTATATCATTGCCTATCTGGCTCTTTATTTTCAATACTATTATAATTACCAAGCTCAATGCTGGTATCTACAGAAAAGATGATAGAGGCTGGGAATCCTTGAATCGCCATAATCCACCTGCCAAGCTGTTCGCATGGTCGGTTATAAATGTTTTATGCACCAGCGTATTGTTATTGTTTACCGACTCTGGATTCGGCATTCTTTTCTTCACATTCTCGTTGTTCTGGATCTCTTGGCTATTGCACGAACATGTCACCCATTACTTGCCCAACCGTTCCGAATTGCTACGCGATATTGTCGTTCTGATTATTTTTGCCATCATGTTGGCCTTGGTAGCCTGCTACAAGATTGTCATAGGCATGATGTACTACAACACATTTACAGGAGCTCTCGTTATGGGAGTGATTGGTGGCATGATAGGCTTTGGTGTATTTTTCGTCCTGAGATGGGGTAATGTCAAAGTACGCATTGCATGGTGTATTGGAATGGCTCTTTTGTTTGCTGCCACTTCTTTCCTTTTCAAGGAATATGTCACGAAGGAGGCTAAGCATACTGCCCAGCGAATAGTCGTACATTTCGACCAGCCAGAAGTAGCCATGAATAATATTGAGGACGAACAGACCGAGAATCGTTTTCTTCAGGCCGCCCTGAACCACATGATTATCGGTGAATATAGCAGAAGAGGCGAACAAGTAATATTTTTCGGTGAGAAAGGACATGGCTACTTCAAGATCCAGCCTCACTCTAAGGTGGGAGCGATGTGGAATGCTCAGTTGACAGATATCTCATTGGTACGTTTCGTCATTGCCGAGCATTCTGACTTGTTACCCTATTTGATAGTTTTCTTCTTCATTTTCATGCTGGTATGGGCTGTCAGACAGCCGTTTTACCGACGCTGGACCCGAGCGGTACTGATACAGATACCACTCTTACTGATGATTCAATCACTACTCATCTGGATGGCCAATACACAACGATTTATCTTCTTGGGACAGGATTTCCCCATGATCAGTGTCAATTCGCGTCTAACATTGGTCTACTATTTCAGCCTTATCATACTCTGGGTCGTGACAGCCATCTATAGTAAGGTCACCTTTATCGAGGTCTATATACCTAAATACAACAATGATACCAAAGACCATGCTGGCCTTGGCCGCAATGCATTCCGCTACATTATAGCTCGCAACGAAATGAATATGATTCTCGTTGTTATGATGACCTGTATGCTGATGGGCTACATTGCACCCAAGGGCAAGAGCAATGCCACCTTCCGCATGACTGCCCTGATGGAGCAGTTCTGCAAGAAAATCGAAGAGGTGAACGAACGGCTTCGCGACTACCAAGATGAGAAGTTTAAGAGTAAGAACCGTCGGCTCAATGGTAAATACCAAGGCTCACTTACCAACCTTGCTGGTTTCATGCAGGAATTCAACAAAAAAGAGAAGATAGACTCTATGTTTACTGACTTCCCATTTGGTCAGCGTCTATGGAAGCGCTACGTCAACGAGGATTGCCGTAGCAACAACATGAGACAGGTAATACATGCGCACTTGGATAGCCATCACCAGATACAACTGAAAACGGTTAATGCATTCTATAACCGGGAGCTGCCTCAGTTGAAAGAAAATGAGTGGCGTGGCAATATCGTCGCCATTGCCGACACGGCTGGCGTGGCACGTAGTAGCTTGGTGGAGGGCAACCTTCGAGCTTATCGACTCCCTGCAAACTGGCTTGTCGATAGTGAGGAGAAAACGCTTGTCAGCAGTATCGGAGCCCCAATTTTAGGGTCTGAACCCAACTTTGTGATGCAACGTGGCATACGAAGTGCCGCAGTCATCGGACAAGGTATTACTGTGGTACATCCCAACCGTCACAAGTTGAAGTCCGTCATTCAGGAGAAATACTACCTAGCCCGTAATGTCATTGTGAACGGACATCGCACCATGTTCTATCCCATGGGACAAACCCTCTATTGGATTAGTCAGTTGGCAAGTGAGTTGAGATGTCAGCAGAATGGACTTATGGAGGATGCCCGAGGAGAGAATTTCAATGCCGATGTCGAGCTAACACTTATTCCTGACCTCAACAAGGAGCTCTATAATATTTTAAAACGCGATGGAGCTAGACGTAGCAGTGTCATAGTAGCTAATGGAGATGGCGCAATATGGGCTATGCCTAGTTACGACCATAAATACCAATTAAACCCCAACGATTATAAGCAGATAGCCTGCATCGTGGACAGTCTGGAACTCTATGGTCTGCAGGGCAGTGGGCTTGCTCGACGTATCTTTGGCAATCAGAATCTGTTGAACATTCCATTCGGTCCAGGTTCTTCTCAAAAACCATTGGTATGGACAGCGGTAGCCTCTCAGATAGAGTATGCACACTGGGACAGCCTACGAATCAACCCCTACCAAAATGGATGGATAAAACCTATTGGCAAAAAATTTCAAATTACGCGTTTCAACGATATGGCATTTTATCATCATAAGCCCTTCGAACCCTTACAAAGTGACGAGCAATATGGAAAGACTGTTACACTTCGAGGTTATATGACTCACTCCAGCAACGTCTACAATGCACTGATGGTCTATATCGGTTCTTTCTGCGATTTCGACCTCAGCGATAATGGCCTGAGCATTGCATCAACTAATGATGGTCAGTCATTCTTTGCCAAATGGAATGGGCCTTTAACTCGCGAAAACTATGTCAAAAGATTCCCCGTGATGAGCACCAATGGACACTCATCTTTCACACTCAACAGAAAGATTGTCTCTGATGACCAGCCAAACAGCATCTTGAACCTATCCATGTATGAAATGTTTTTCCGCTGTCAGAATGATGACGAGGTGCGTCAGGACCAATATGCCAATCCTGCCGTTGGCCTGTTGAAAGCTGACGAGCAGAACCGCCACGTGGGCTACGCTTTTTTAGAGCGCTCCAAGTTTGACTCCCGTCAGGGTGTTAAGGAAGACGAATTCATGGAAAATGCCATTCGTTCTACAGCTATTGGAGCTGCCAAGGTGTGGTATGTAACTCCGTGGAAGATGGCTGAGGCCTTTGGACGCATGGCTTCGCTGAACCGTAACCTACACCTGAATATTGTCAAACAAAAGAAGGCAAAATACTATGAACCTTTTTCACGGCTGACAACAGGATACTGGCATGGCCGCCCAGAGCAAATGAAAGGTATGAGTGATGTACTGACGATAGGAACAGGTAAAGTTGTTGGAAAAACACTGAACATCAACTCTGGGGGACAAAAACTATCTAACACTGTTGACGGCTACTATCTCTATGCAAAAACAGGAACCATTGGTAAGGGAGACCATCACCGCTTTGGCGTGATAATAAGCGACACCGACTTAACCACAGCCACAGAAGACGAGTTAAAACTGTGTCATTACGTTACGCTTTACTTCACCTTCTCAGAACCAAAGAAATGGAATGCCTATGCAAACGTCATTCGCAAAGTGATGAGTTCTACAGAGTTTAAACAGTATATGAAGAAAAAGAAATAATCATCAAATATCATTATGAAAGAGATATATGAATATGTAAACAAGACCCACAACACCGCATTCTTTGTGGTATTACTTAGCTTTGCCATCCTTATCTTCGGCGGCTTCACATTCCTGCTGCGTACACCCTCCAAAAAGCCAGCCCAGCAGATTCGTGTCACTGAGGAAATTCTAACTATTCAGATGAAACCCTCGGTTTTGAAAGATGCTTTGAAGGAACGGGCAGCCGACTGGTGTACTATTGATCATAGCCGGCTCGGATTCGGCGACATCACCATCAGCAGTACCAGCAATGGAGTAGCGATATATAACAAGGTGTTTCTCACCGACAGCGTAGCTCCTGCCATGGCTCGCGAATATCCGCACTTATATCAGTATCAAGAGGATGGTGACAAGCGTTCATTCACCATGAGTGCCAGCCGTACGTCGGTCACCGTACCGACATGGCTTATTAAGACCCTGATTGAGATGAATGTGCTTCAATTACCCAAGGACTACCCAAGTAGGAGATAACTACTATGAGAAATTTATGGTTTACCATCACGACAGTCCTCTTAGTGGGCTTCGGAATATTCTTAGTCTATGAAGGCTGGTATGTGGTGCTGAAGTTCTTCGACACCATCTACCACTATACATGGATTTGTGTCGGCATTGTGGGTTATTCAGTGTTCCACCACTTTGTCAAGAAGAACCGTGATTTTCTAGAAACATTCTCCCACGAGCTGACACATGGTGTCGTAGCACTGTTATGCCTTCGCGAGATTACATCTTTTCAGGCCAACAAGCACGACGGAGTAATTTGGACACGCGGTGGCAAGTGGTCTCAGACTTTTGTCTCGCTTGCACCTTATTGCCTTCCTGTCTTTACATATATCATACTCCTCCTATGGAGTCTGGTAGCTACACGCTCTTTGGTTGCAACAGGCACCTTGTTCGCCCTTGACATCGTTGTGGGTGTCACGATAGCCTTCCACTTCTTTTGTTTCAAGTCGCAAACGGGCATCTATCAGACTGATATCAACCAATTCCCTATCTGGTTCTCTTATATCTATATATGGGTTTTCCGTTTTTTCAATTTCTTAGTGCTTCTACTGTGCTATATGCCCGATTGTGCCACAGGACATCCTCTGAAGATATGGGGCGCTTTCTGGTATTTGATTACACATATTTGGAAAGACATCATTGGACTATTCTAATATTTACATCATGATTTTATTAATTAGTCGTTCCTTAAAAAAGGTTTATTTTATTGATTTATAGTCAATTATCCTCTTATTTATTTGTATGTTTCTGCATTTTTTGTACCTTTACAGTATAAAACTTGCAGAATTTTATGTTAAACCCAAATCTCTAAGTTTGCAATATGAATTACAATAAATAAAGAGATTTCATCGAATAAAAAGTTTATCAATTTAGAAAAGTAAACTTTTATTCCGGGATTAATTTCCTTACCTTTTTTGTAAAAAGAAGAAAATTAACCTGACAAGGAACAAGACAAGAACCCCAAATGGGCTTCAAAGCCCTATGACCGTATTTGTCCCCTTGTCAAAGCTGCATAGACCGGATAGAATGCTTAGTCTTCGAGACTATTTAGAGTTGTTGAGTCAAGCTGCTTCCGGTTAATCTCTCCATTTATAACTACAAAGATATGTAAAAAATTGGGTTATATAACAAAAATGTTTACCGGACAGCAATAAAATAAAACGAGACCTCTGCAAAACCTTTCACCCACTCAACTTTCATCTCTATAACTTTAAATGATTGAATATTTATAAACAACGTATGTCTTTATGGGGCAACTTTAGTGTAAACACACTCTTTTATGGGTGCGTTTCCTCTTATTTGATACAATTGCACACAATAATCCCCGGTGTCCTGTATAAGTTGTATACGCGAGTTCGGGATAATTTTAGCATGAAAAGAGTTCCAACTGCCTTGATT
>OHAU01001804.1_pt1 | contig 22944 bp, 20 predicted proteins | sample 1577181 | NCBI WGS metagenome assembly OHAU01 (sample SAMEA3541472, study PRJEB24748) | human gut metagenome | biome: human gut; feature: human-associated habitat; material: faeces | place: China | collected 2012 | reverse complement strand
CGATACCACCTGTATGCGGAAGGGCGGAAAGTTTTGTATCAGTTACTGTAACAGTAATATTCGCATTCTCGCCTGCGGAAATAGTCTGATCCGCAACATCTACAACAGAATAACCCTTCGGTGCTTTTTCCTCGACGATATTGTATGTTCCTTCGTCAAGACCTTTCACTACTACAGTTCCGTTTGTAGCTACTACATTTGTTACTTTTGTATCAGCAGCATCATCTGCAGTTGCCAATCTGTAAACACCTGTTTCTACCTCAACAAACTCAAGTTTTGTTCCATCAAGAGCAACACTAAACTCTGCACCTTTCAGAACATTATTGCCTTTATCAACCTTGTTGATTGTGATAGATCCTGTCTCACCTTCTACTTTAGATGGATCAGATGCTTTATTTGTTGTAGCTTCGTTGGAATATTTTCCTGCCTCTGTTACTGTTGCTGTCACTTCTACTGTTACAGTTTTTCCAGCATGTGTATTCTCAGTTCCAATATAATCAGCTGCAAAATTTACTGTTACAGCTTCTGTTGACGGTAAAGTCTTATCTAAAGTATAGTCTGTTCCCGCCTGAAGATCATCATTTCCAACTTTAACTTTAATATCTGTGATTTTCATTCCAGTTGGTGTATCTGTGATTGTAAATGTTCTGTTATTTGTTCCATCTTCATAACTTGGGAAAGTTGTTGTAATTACAAATGGAATGCTGTCACCAAGTTTTACAACCTTGTCAGGATCACCGTTCTTAAATGTTTTAACTACCTGATAATCAGAAGCTTTTGCATTGATTGTTTTCTGAGCAGGTACCATTAAATTATCGCTGTCATAATCATATGTAAAATCACCCATTACATTGTACTCAGTGGTAATACCGTTTGCAGTAATAAGATATGCGCCAATTTCCAGGTTATCAAATTCTGCTGTTCCGTTAGAAACGGTTTTAGCTGCCTGATATAAATTATCATCTGCAGCAACATCTTTCAAACCATCCCAGTTAATCGTTACCGGATTCTTTGTGAGATCAACATAATCTTTTGCCCATGCTTCTGCTTCCCATTTACTCTGTGCTTCATTCCATGAAACTACTTTGTAAATTTTTACAGTTGTTTTTTCCTTTGTCAGACCTTCAACTGTAATCTTTCCTGCTGCCTGAGTAGCTGTTCCAGCTTCCGTTGCAAATGCTGTGATACTCATTCCAAGAACCATTGCCAGTGATAAAATCACTGCGAAGAATTTTTTCATCTTTTTCATCTCGTCGTCTCCTTTTCTTTCGGGGCATTGCCCGTTTATCTTATCCCCTTCAGGGAAGATAGTTAAATTGTTGTCACGGCGGTGAGCCGCCGAAAAGTAAAATAATTTGTTTTTATCTTTTCAGCACCTCCCTGCACTTGTTTTTATATAAGATCCATGCGGCTGCTCCCATAAGAAGGATTCCGCCGATCGTGAACAAGTAAATACCAGGTCCGCCGGTATGTGGCAGTTCGTACAAAGCATTATCTTCGTAGTAGTAATGAACTACTGAGTCTTCAGAAGTTGTCGGCTGTGCAATAACCTCTGTTCCATCTGCTTTCTTGATTGATTTCAAATATCCATTAGATGCAATCAGAATAGTCCATTTTTCTGCACTTACAGAATAACCCGCCGGTGCTTTTGTCTCCTGGAATTCATAAGTGCCCTGTGCCAAAGTACTTACTGCAACCCCTTTTTCTTTCCACTCAATTTTTCCATTAGCATTGGAAGTTCCTGTATATCTTACATTGCCATTGGAATCTTTTAATGTAAATTGAGCACCTTCTAATTTCAATGTATCACTGCTTGCACTTACTTTTACAATGTCCCAGTCTGTAATCACTTTTTCATTCGTGAAAACAGCCTGTCCGACTGTTCCGCCATCATTAGGATCATAAGTATAATCTTTAATTACATTTTCTGAATACTTATTTTCCGTAGCTTTACTGTTTCCCAATACAAATCTTGCAACGTAAGTAGGAATAACAGAGTTTTCACAGTTTGTTTCTGTTCCAGATTTTGCTTCATTCAGCACATATCCAGATATGTTCTGCTCCTCTACTGTGTAAGTACCGCGTGAAAGATTTGTAAGCACATCACCGGTAAAGCTTGCTTCTTTCTCACCATTTCTTACCGTAAGTGGAACTGTTGCTACTGTCTCACCGTCTTTTTTCACTACAAATGTAAATGTCTGATTTTCATTTGATAGATCAACTAATTTCTTTGTAATCTTAATCGTTCCGGAAATTACATGAATATTGTAAATCCCATATGTTCTGTTCGAATCATTTACAGACGTTGCTACTACAGTATGTGTAGTCCTGTCACCTGCAATTTTCACTTCACCATTTTCTAAAGTAGTATTTGCATTACTCTCATCTGTTGGAGCGCCAGCATCATAAGTAACAGTCAGATAATATGTTGTATCATTCTCTACTTTTGTTCCAATTACTTCCAAGCTTTCTATCTTGGTAGATGCATCAAACTTCTTTTCTAATGCTTCTGCTGTATACCAGTTCACAGAAAAGCTGTCTGTTGTCACACCATACTTGCCAGTATTCTTAGCATAATTCTGAACCATATCATTTAATACAGTTTCTGCTGAAGGAACATCATCACCTTTGTAAATCGTAACATTCTTATCATTCAGTTCCAGCTTAGCTTTCACGTTTACTCTCGGCTGTGGCAATACCCCCTCACCATAGGAAGTTGTTATCTTGGAATCTGGTGAAATATTGGTTGCTACATTATTTCCACCAATATAGTCTGTCTGTGCCTGAACAGTTATGGTTTTGTGCCACTTAGCATTATTATTCTTATTCGGAATTGTCTGATCTGTCCATTCGATGTACTGTATTCCATCTTTGTAATATACTTTTCCGCCATTTGCCAAGGTAACACTTTCGATATTTTTACTTGTCAGATATTCTTCCGTAATCTGATCACCATTATCATCAAGAATGATGAATTTCGGATCAATGGCATCTACAACTTTTGCCCCTTTAATCTCAAGGTTATTTGTGATAGTTTCTGAAATCTTGTTAAAAATATCAAGAAGACTATTTGCATCATCCGCTGTCTTTGCACAACCTGAAGATGCAATTCCCGGGAAAGTAGTAGTTGTCCAACCATAATAATTCCACGTCTTGTACTCTCCGCCGGCTAAAAATGCTGATGCTTTATCTTTAAGTCCAAAGCCAATGGTATAAACAGTTACACCCATATTTTTTAATTTCTGAGCGGATGCCTCAGCATTCGTTTGTGCTGTTGTATCCCATGTATTTCCTCCTCCTGTTGGTTCTCCATCTGTAAAGAGGATTACATATTTCGGAAGTTTATCTCCATTTTCCTTTGCTGATTTCAGCATAGAATATGCCTTATCTAAACCAACTGCCGGATCTGTTCCACCATTTGCAATCAGGTTATCAATAAAACTGGTAAGTACAGTCTGATTATCTCCTACAGTAAGTAACTCTGTACTCTTACCATGGCTACCTTGATAATAATATCCATTATATCTCGAAGAACTAAAGGCTGTGATACCTATTTTACTTGTAGCAGATTTAGCCGCTGTATTTGTAACAAACTGTTTTGCTGCATTTTTCAACGCAGTCATTTTACCGTCATCTTTCATAGAACCTGACGTATCCAGTACCAGCATAACATCTGCTTCACCGCCACTTTCTTCTGTTGTCTGACTTGTCAGTTTAGAAGAAGCGGTAATATCGATATCGTATATTCTGTTATCCCAGTCAGTTACATGTGCTGTCTTATCATAATCCAGAATCATCTGCGTATGTTCTTCCTGGGTCTGATTCTGAATATTATAAACTCCGTTCACAGGTGTCACTGCCGTCGTTCCATCTGCCTGATACAAAGTAGCCGTAGCTGTTTCCCCGTTTACCGTTACATTTACTTTCCATGTCGTAGCAGATGCCACATATCCATCCGGTGCAACAGTCTCTGTTAATGTATATGTACCCTCTCTTAATTTTGTAAAGGATAATGTTCCATCTGTTCCTGAAACTGCTGACTGTTTTTCTTTTGTACTGTCATTTTCCAAAGTAAATCTTGCATTTGCCAATCCCTCAGCTTTTGTGTTTACTTTTTTCAATGTCAAATCTGCCATTGGGACCTGACCAACTTCTGAAATATGAGCAGACGGTAATGTAAAGTTCATCTTACAGTTAGATTCACCGGCACCACGCTCCATATAAAGAATGGTAAGTGTATGTTCCTGCTGTTTATCTTCATCAGTTTTAATATAATCCCACAGATTAACAGTCTTATCAGCAGCATCATGGATTCCACCAAGATCGATTACAACCTGTTTTCCATCAAGAACAACCCACAGATCATCATCACCAGTAAAACTATAGTTCAATGGTCCTACATAATCACCAACTTTAAAGGTCACATCATATCTCATACCAAAGTAATAATTGTGGGTCTTATTTCCACCGGATATACTGCTATCCTCTTTCTTTGTATATGCGCCTTCATAGTCACCTTTTACACTATCCAGCGGGAAGAAATCACTGCCCGAAGTTGCCTGTTCTGTTTCATTTCCATCTTTTACAGAGCTTAATGTATAGGTATCGCCAGTCTGATTAAAAGTCAGTTTATAATCTGTATAAACCTTTCTTAAGTATCTCGTCGCATTTCCTACCCGAACAGTTTCGTCCTGATTAACAAAGAATCTTGGCTCATCATAATTAAATATAACGTTTCCGTTTGCATCTAAGCCCTGAAGCAATCCGGTTACAACACCGCCGCCCTTTCCGGTCCATGCATTAACTTCTTTACCGCCTACCTTTAATGAGTCCTGATAACTGCTATAGTTCTGTTTGTTTTCTCCTGCTATGATTTTTCCGTTATTTTTTGCTGTTCCATTTGTCAGCTGATTAAAGGAATAATTCGTATCCTTTACTTTTACTGTATAATCATAAAACGTTGTCGCTCCGTCTACTGTTGTAGTTTTCGGAGTATAGTACACTTTAATTGTGCACTCTTTATTAACTTCAATCTTGTCTGTATTGGTTAATGTTTTAGAGGTTCCATCAATAACCTATACAACATGATCTACTGTCCAGTTATCAGCTTTTGTATAATCATTAATCTTTCCGCCTACAGGTAATCTGCGAACATCATCTGCATAGATCTTTGTATCGGTAGTTTTTGTTGCATCGTAATGCTGAATTGTTACATTAACAGCATTTTCACCTTTCTGAACAATTACATAAGTTGAAAAATGTGGCGCATCAAATACTATATTTCCGTCTGCATCTACACTTCCATCCATATCTTCTACTGAATTGTTTTCATCTACATGATATACGGATGTGTCCTGATCAGAAACAATTTGCGGAGAATCTACACTTACCTGAACAGGGGATGATGGCTGTACTTCCTGACCATTCATCATAAATTTGATATCATACGCAACAATATTTGTTACTGCTGAATCATCGTTTTCCTGTGCCATAACAGCATTCTCGATTGCTTCTTTTTCATTTTCAGCTGTAATTTCGCTTACTGTAAGCTGTGCCCCTTCTGGAAGTGCATCTTCTGTTCCTGTTACTTTCACCGTAGCATTTCCAACCTGTGTAGACCATTCTTTGTCCTGAAGAGCTTCAGTAACTCCAAACACACTTGTCTCACTGTCCATATCAGCCGTAAACTGTAATGCCTTGTTTCCATCTTCTGTCGTAACTTCTGTCACATCCGGGAAAGTCGGATTATTCTGTCTGTCATCGCTGAAAGCAACTGTTTTCTGAGAATCAAGATTTGTGCCCTTTACAGTGAAGGTGATCGGCTGCTGAGGTACCTGTTTTTCACCGTTTACATAAAATGTAACATCAGCCATCACATAATTGTTCAGTGTATAACCTGCTTCACCGTTTGTCTCAAGCTGCTGCTGTACACGGTCAAGAACACCGTCTGCACCGACGTCTGCCTGTACATCCATCTGTATATTTGCGTCCGATGAACTTGCCAGGAATGCGCCTTCCGGAATATCCGCGATCAGTGTTCCTACTTCCTCACCATCTGCATTTTTCATTACTCGCTCCAGCGTTGCTGCCTGACACGCAACGGACTGAAGTCCAACATTTTCATTGGCAAAGGCTGCTATTCCGGTACTTAACACCAGTATCATGCAAAGCACGATTGCCAATATCCGTTTTTTCTTTGTATGTTTCATGGCGTCCTCCTTTTATCTTCATCGCTGTTTTCTTCGTCATCATTACGTTTTTCTAATGCACCATCTATCAGTTTTAGCAGTTCCAGAGTACTTCGAAAGTACTGCTCTCGCTGTTCATCTACCCAGGTAACACTGCCCTGCCAGGTTGCATTCTGCTGATCCATGACTTTTATAATAAATGTTTCTGTCTTTTTCTGTCTATTACTCATGTCAGTACCTTCTTATCTTTCCAGCTTATCTATCATCTTTGTTGTATATTAGCATTATATATTACCACCCATTACACAAAACATTACTTTTCGACATTATGCATTAACTTTTTTATCATTTCTTGTAATGTTATGTTTTTTTGTAATATTATGTAATGTTTTTTATGGACTCAGTCTATCTTACATTTCAATATGTGTTATATTCATTTTTGCAGGAAAATCATATATTTCAGGCATTTTTTATCAGTATTTTTAAATTTCTTTTCTGTCTGTATAAGGAATATGTAAAAAGCGGATTCCCGACATCTGTCGAAAATCCGCTTTTATTAATCATCGCATTACTACTGTTTATAAAACAACTTATTGCATCACATTACTTAATATCTTCAGCAGCTCCAGCACACTGGAAAATGAATATGTCACATCCCCTTCCACCCACTGAATCACGCCCTGCCAGGATGAATTCTGGCGGTATTTCACATTCAGTAAAAATGTGCCTTTCGCACCGCGTTTTTCCAACACTTCCTGGGGTATACAAACCTTTTCCGGTACAGCTTCCATGGTTGGTTCTTTTTTTTCAAAGGAACGTATCTGTGTCGCTGATTGTGGAAATTTAATCTGATCAAAAAATTTATCCGCAGTTTCGATCATCCGAATGATATTGCTGAATTTTAATGGTTCTTTCTTGTAACAATGATAAATCTCTCCTGACATTTCGCCATCTGCAACGCTGTCGATGCAAATGCTGAGCAGGTTTGGCACATGCCAGGCGATTGACTGCTTCTGCTCCATATTCATGCCATTCCCCTTCCAAGTTCTCTGATCATCACTTCATAACGTATTCATACATCAAATATTGTTATATGATAACTGTCATGGAATATTTCATCCGTTACCATACATTTTTATCCTTTTGAAACTGAATCGGAGAATTCGGATTTTCCACATCTGCAATAGAGGACACAAAATATTCCAGATTTTTTACCCAGCTTTTATGCTCCCGTGAAAAATATTTCCGGAGACGGTCAAAAATCATTCCGCAATTTTCCTTGTTTGTTCCGGTCAGCAGAATCAAATACTGAGAAGAACTGTATTTCGTAAAAGAATCTCCCTGACGCAGACTGTGTTGGATGGAGTTTTGTAATTCCTCTGTCATCACTGCCAGTTTCTCCGGTTTCTCCATCGGATGTCCCTTTCCATCTGTGATACTGCAAAGCATCAGATATGCAGACTGACCGTTTCGTTCTAACATTCTGGAAACCAGACGGTAGCTGTCGCGGAAACTTGGCAGACTGCAATAGTAAGCGCCGCCGCGGTCACTGTCTTCTTTCAGACGTTCCTTAATCTCGTTAATTTCCCTCGGATTGGTATGATTCATCTGATTACTCATCTCGTCAAACTGTTTCAGTAAACGATCCGACGGTGTAATACCAAGTTCTTCAAAGAAAAGCTTTGCTGTATCCTCATACTCTTTTAACGCTTCTTTAAAACGTTTCAACCTGATAAAACATTCAATACGCACTGACTGCCACTCATCAAACGGATACATCCTGCATGCAGATTCGCACAGTGCCAGCACTTCTTCATATTCACCTTTTGTCATCAGGCTCTCGCAAAGTTCCTTTAATGATTCACTGTAGATCTTTTTGTACTGAATACTTTCCAGAAGCACCCATTCTTCCCCGGACAATGCCGGAAGGAATTCTCCGTGATACATCTGGCAGACCTGTGTTAACAGTTCTTCTTTACGTTCCTTATCTGTGCATTCTTTTGAAAGGAAACAAATCGTTTCACATCGACTTCCACTCTCATCGGTGCCTGCCAGCTGTAAATACCCTTTTTTATGTGTATATATTCATCTGCCGGAAGTCCTGCATCAACGATAATCTTTTTCAGACGATGAACTGTAACACGAAGGTTATTCGAGGCATCTGCCAGTTCTTCCCGTACATACAATGCGTTCAGCAGTTTTTCTCTGGAAATGCCCTGTTCCCCATGATACAAAAGAATCTGTAAAAGTTTCATTGCCTTTGTGGTTGTGTTCTTTCCAAATGATATTGGTTGATCCCCATACATAACAGAAAAATCCCCAAGCATGTGAACATTCAATATCGGTAATTTTTCATTCATTTTTCTTCCTCGTTTCTATATAACGATTTTCCCTTGCTTAAGATAATTGTAAAAGTCCCCCGATTATTTGTCAATCGAAATCTATGATTTGTATCTCTTTTCCTTAATGCTCAAATGTGGTATAATTATTGTTAATTAACATTATAGCAACTATTTTTGTTTTTACTTTTTTTGGTAATGTTTTTCAGTATAATAACAGGACAACTTTATACTATTTTATTCAGGAAGGAGGAGGATTCGTGCTATATCATCGCAAAAAATATCGACACCTGTGCAAAAACAGCGTCCTCCTTTTTCTGCTTTGCTGTGCGCTGTTTTGTTTCGCCGGATGCACTTCTTCTGACAGTGGTTCCGGCAATACCCAAACAGCGACTGCTGAAAAATCAGATACACAGTCTGCACAGGGCACCCGGGATGCAACGTCACAGGTACTGACCGCACAGGCTTCCGGGGACGTCACTTATGGAAACGATCTGGTGGCACTGGATGCCTCCCACACTTCCGATGGCTATGTGATGCTTCGCTACAGCGGCAGCAACGAAAAAGTAAAAGTTCAGGTGACATTGCCGGAGGGCACAGAATATACCTATCCTGTGACAGCTTCGGAAGATTATTTCGTTTATCCCCTTCCCGGCGGGAACGGCACCTACAAGATTACACTGTTGGAATCCGTATCGGTGGAAGACAATCTGTATGCCGTCTCCTTTACGCAGGATCTGGATGTTCAGATCTCCGATGAATTTTCCCCCTTTTTATACCCGAATTTTTATGTAAATTTCAATTCTGATTCTGCCTGTGTAAAAAAAGGGGAAGAACTGGCACAGGGTTGTAATACAGATCTGGATGCCATCACAAATATTTATAACTATGTCATCGAAAATATCACTTACGATGAGAAAAAAGCCGCATCGGTTCCTTATGGTTATATCCCGGTTCCGGATGACACCCTTTCCTCCGGCACGGGAATCTGTTTCGACTATGCATCCCTGATGTCGGCAATGCTCCGATCTCAACGGATTCCGACCAAATTGGATGTCGGCTATTCCGGTGACGTTTACCACGCATGGATCAGCTGCTATGTGACGGAAGTTGGATGGGTGGACAATATTATTGAATTTGACGGAAAAAGCTGGTCCATCATGGATCCTACACTGGCTGCCAGTAACAGTGCTTCCAATGTCAAAAAATACGTCGGTGACGGAAGCAATTATGTAACAAAATATACCTATTAATCTACCTGATCAAGCGGATATTCGCAATCCGCTTCGCTACTTGCTCATAACCGAATAACTGCTCCGCAGTTTATCAGAAGGAGCTTGCACTCCTCCTGATACAAGCAAGTCCCCACCCACTGCTTATTGCTTTTCGCAATTGAAGCAGGGGACTTACTTGATTCGGTTAAAAACCGAAAACAATATCTCTGAAAATAATAGCTTTGTAAACACTATTTTTTCAAATATTGTACTTATCAGAACCTATACAAAAACCATATGCAGAAATCAAAATGGAGGATACAAAAGAATGGAAAAGCAGACGCAGCAAAAATCGTTAGCCTATCCGGAGATCGCATCGTTCTGCGGTGAGATGTCGATGATCCTGAAATCAGGTATCTCAGCACTGGAAGGGTTGGAGCTTCTGATGGAAGATACCCAGAACGAACTGGAAAAAGAACTGATCAACAGCATGTATCAGTCAATGCTGGAGGGACACACCTTCGCCGATGCCCTGGAACAGACCCATGTATTTCCGGCTTATCTGATCCATATGACAGAGATTGGAGAGGAAACCGGTCGCTTAGACGACGTCATAGATTCTCTGGCTGCCCACTACACCCGTGAGGAGACATTGAGTAAAAATATCCGTAATTCCCTGACCTATCCGCTGATCATGATCATTATGATGCTTGTTGTCATTGTGATTCTGATCACAAAAGTAATGCCTGTTTTCCAGCAGGTATTTCAGCAGCTCGGTACGGAAATGACCGGTTTATCCAGAGGCATTTTAATGGTCGGAAACGGGCTTTCCCGCTATGCGCTGGCATTTGTTGTCCTGATCGTCGCCATCGTCATTGCCGGCATTTATCTGACACGTACTGAAAGAGGGCGAAAACAGCTTGGAAAACTCGGACACGCGTTTTGTTTTTCCAGAGAGATCACAGAAAAATCTTCTGTCTGCCGTTTCGCGGGAGCTATGGCACTTGCATTAAAAAGTGGTCTGACACCAGAACGCGGACTGGAGTTTTCCCGGAACCTGATCGAAGATGCATATTTCCGTGAAAAGATCAAAAATTGTGTAGAAGAAATGGAACAGGGTACAGATCTCTCCGTGGCACTGGTTAAATCCAAAGTTTTCACCGGTGTCTATGCCCGCATGACTTCCATTGCCGGCAAATCCGGCAGGATGGATGAGGTGATGGATCAGATTGCTGACCGCTGCGAAGATGAGTTAAATGACCGTATCACATCCTTCATCTCCGTACTGGAACCGACACTTGTCATTATCCTGTCTGTGATCGTGGGAATTATCCTGCTGTCTGTCATGCTGCCGCTGCTTGGCATCATGGCCGGATTATAGGAGGTGTCTGGTATGTTCCAGCGGAAAAATGAACGATTTTATCACAGCAGACGCTCCCATCCCCTGCGGAATCTGTGTCTGTCACTGCTGATATTTTTATGTGTCTGTGGATTGTTTTTCGGTGGGATCTCCCATCTGTCCGCGCAGGCAAAACAGGAGCAGAAAAATAGTCTGGAAAACGCACTCTGGCGCGGTGTCTCGCAATATTATGCATTAGAAGGGCGCTATCCACAGTCCCTGCAGGAGTTGAAAGACACCTGTGGAATCCAATATGATACGGATTCCTTTTTTGTAGATTATCAGATTGCCGGAGCCAATCTTCTGCCGGATATTACAGTTATTGAACGTTAGGAGGAAGGAACATGAGAGAACGAACTGAACGGAAACATGTCATTGATTTTCTGTTTCCTCTTGCGCTCTTTTTTGTACTGACTGCCACTTCGGTCGCGCTGGTTGTTCTGGCTTCGGGAACTTACAGCCGTCAGGTGCAGGACTCTGAGGATTCTTTTGCCAGTCGCACGGCGCTGTCGTATGTGACGGAAAAGATTCATCAGGCAGACGAATATGGTGCTGTCTATGCAGGAACTTTTGACGGGCAGGATGCCATTGTGATCCGACAGACCTATTCGGAGCAGACTTATGTGACTTATCTCTATGAATATGACGGCTACCTGCGGGAGCTTTTTATTCAGGATGGTGTCGATGCAAAAGCCTCCGATGGACGCAAGATTCTCGCATCGGACTGTTTTTCCTTTGATGAAACTCAGGACGGACTGTTTCATCTGTATTGTACAAACAAAGACGGCAGTATTTCCGATACTTATGTCAGTATCAAAAGTACGCCGTAACGCATAGGAGAATGCTATGAAAGGAACACCTGCAAAACGTTCCAGCTTGTTTTTACTGGAACTGATCATTGCAATTTTATTTTTCAGTCTGACCTCAGCGGTCTGTGTGCAGATTTTTGTCCGGGCACATCTGATCAGTCGTCAGACACAGGAACTGAATACGGCATTGGAAAAGGTATCCGGATTTTCCGAAGTATTTCTTGCCGGGGATTCTTTTTCCGCTCTGCTGCCGGAAGATGCCAGTGTCTCAGAAAATGCAGACGGTTCTGCAGAATATCTCGTATTTTACGATAAAAACTGGCAGCTTTGCAGTTCGTCAGACGCAACTTATGAGATTCAGATCCGGATAGATCCTCAGGGGGCTCTGCTGCACGGTACGTTTACCGCACGTTCTGCTTCGGATGCGGATGATGCCTCTGTCATTTATTCCATGGAAACGGATTATTGTCCGGAACCGGCGCAATAAGGAGGTGACCGATCAATGAGAAAGAAAAAACACGCTTCCCAACCGGGTTTTCAGATTGGGACCTCTTATCTGCTGGTGATCTTTGTCGTTTTATGTCTGGTCACTTTTGCAGCCCTCTCTCTGTCCAGTTCACTGAGAGACCAGTCTTATACAAAAAAACTGGCAGCGCACCAGACTGCTTATGCCAGTGCCAGTTCAGAGGCTTCCGCACGTCTGGCACAGATTGATACCGCTTTGGAGAAATCAGATGCTGCTGCCGCACTGCAAAACCTCAGTGATGTCACTGTCACAGAAGAAACAGATGGTCTGCAGATTGATTACACGATTCCGGTAACCGACAGTCAACAGTTGGAAGTTACGGTTCTGGCAGATCCAGACAACCATTCCAGACGGATTCTTCGCTGGAAAGAAGCAGCTACTTCTGACTGGGAAGAACAGACAACACTTCCTGTGATTGGAAGCGATCAATAAATCGTGCTATATAGTCTTATATAAAAGAACTACATAATTCAAGAATGATATTATTTTGTATACAGATATTACATCATTCATTACAAAGTAAAAGAAAGGTGCATGTTTATTATGAAAGTTACTGATTTGCTGCAAAAAGCAGTTGCCGATCATGCATCGGATATTTTTATCATCGCCGGTCTTCCGCCTTCCTATCGTGCAAACGGGCGGATTCTTCGCGAACATGAAGAAAAACTGATGCCAAAAGAAACACAGGCTTGTATCGAAGAAATCTATGAATTAGCCGGAAACCGTGATATTTCCAACCTGTTAAAACGCGGAGATGATGATTTTTCTTTCGCGGTTCCGGGACTTTCCAGATTCCGTGTCAGCGCCTACAAACAGCGTGGTGCACTCTCTGCGGTCATCCGTGTCATTACCTTTGATCTGCCACATCCGGAAGATATCGGTATCCCTGATTCTGTCATGGATTTTTCCAAATTATCCAAAGGTCTGGTTCTGGTCACCGGTCCTGCCGGAAGCGGAAAATCAACCACCCTTGCCTGTCTGGTCAACCAGATCAACCACACAATGGAAAAACATATCATCACCCTGGAAGATCCGATCGAATATCTGCATCGCCATGACAAAAGTATTGTCAGTCAGCGTGAGATCAATATTGACACCTTAAGCTATGTCAATGCCCTGCGCGCTTCCCTTCGCCAGAGTCCGGATGTTATCCTTCTTGGAGAAATGCGTGATTATGAAACCATCGATGTCGCTATGACAGCAGCGGAAACCGGTCATCTGGTTTTTTCCACACTGCATACCATCGGTGCTGCCAATACCATTGACCGTATCATTGACGTTTTTCCTGCGAACCAGCAGCGCCAGATTGCGGTTCAGCTTTCCATGGTGCTTCAGGCAGTTGTCTCTCAGCAGTTGATTCCAGCGACAGACGGCACACAGGTTCCGGCTTTTGAGGTTATGACAGTGACACCTGCAATCCGAAATATGATCCGTGATAACAAGATTCCACAGATTGACGGAACGGTCTACTCTGCGAACAAAGAAGATATGCATTCCATGGATTACAGTCTGCAGCAATTGGTAAAATCAGGAAAAGTTACCGCTGAAACGGCACTTTCCTATGCAACCAATCCGGAAATGTTAAAGAAAAAACTATAAAAAATACCCGTACGTTACAGCGTATCAGAGATCTGATAAGTGTAATGTACGGGATTTTTTATTATTTCCATATATGTATGGCAACTTTTTTTCGATGCATTTTATAGTATTATATCATCCGTATCAATACCATATATATCGCAGTTCCTGCTGCAATACTGATCAATGTATTGTGTTTCCATTTGTAACTGATGCCAACCGTCAGCACTGCCAGTATTTTTGGAAGTGCATTGGCTTTCCAGTCCACAGCAATATCTTTCAGACAGTATACGATCAATACTGCCATAATCGCTGCTGGAAGCACAGCTCCCAGTTTTACCAGAAATTCCGGCATTTTGCGTTCTCCGTGAAAAATCAAAAACGGAAGTGCCCGCAACGCAAAGGTGATAACGGCTGCCAGCAAAATTGCCAGCAGGACATATTCGATCTTACCTTTTGCTCCTGCCGCTATGCTCAGTACTGCACCTGTCACAGTTCCTGCCTTATTACACAGTTGCATCTGCATCCCGGTCACGCTCCTTTCTGCAGTTCCACAAGATTAATATCGCTGATGTCACGATCAGAGACGGAAGCAGAAAATAATCCACGCCAACAATCAGCAGACATACAATTCCCGCTGCCAGACCGATCAACGCCGGAAAATGACTCTTTGCTTTTTCCCACTGATCAATGAAAATAATGACAAAAAGTGCTGTCATGCAAAAGTCAATCCCCTCCATATCAAAAGGCAGCAACTGACCTAATACACCTCCAAGCACAGCTCCGATCATCCAGTAACACCGGCTGAACAATGCCACAAAAAACATCAGGCCACGCTTCGTTTCTCCCTGTTCCGTCAGGGAGCAGTTTACCGCATACGTTTCATCCGTCATGGTATGGATCATGTAAAACTTCCGTTTTTCCATTTTTGCAAATTCATCCACAAAGGTCAGGGCATAAAAACTCTGACGGCTGTTCATCAAAAATGCAGTCAACGCAATGGTCAGAAACGATGCTCCGCCGGAAAGCAGCGTCACAAGCACAAACTGAAAGGCTCCTGTATACACGGACAGACTGACCAGCAGAGAATAATACCAGTGAAAACCTGCTTCTTCCATCATAATTCCATATGCCATACTGACAAACAGGTAGCTGCACAGAATCGGAATGGATTTTACAAAGGCTTCCTTCCAGATGTTTTTATTTTGTTCATGAGTATTCCTTTTTTCCTGCGGTGTCTTCGTATTCTGCATGCTATACTTCTGTCTTTCTCTTTTTCCTTTATTTTTGTGATACAATTATTTTTGCCCACAACTTGATGAAGATGCTCAATATTTCTGTTCGCAAATGCTGCATCCGCTTCTTCTTATTTATTATTTTAAAGTAGCGTTCATGCTTCCGGTGCGATAACCAAACAGATCCAGTGTCACGTAAGTGAATCCATAGGATTTCAATGCGTTGGCAATCTGTTCTCTGGTTGCCAGCTCCATCAGTTTCGCAAACTCTTTCGGTTCTACTTCAATTCGTGCAATGATTCCTGTGGTATCGCCGGTCTCCATATCACCACCGTGGATACGCACTCTGACCTGATGAAAACCAAGATCTAATAATAACTGCTCTGCTTTGTCTACCATGCCAAGTTTTTTCTGTGTAATCGTCTCCCCGTATACAAAACGGGATGACAGACAGGCAAAAGACTGTTTTTCCCAGGTTGGCAGATTCAGATATTTGGACAGTGCACGAATGTCATCTTTGCTCATCTGAGCGTACCGCAGCGGACTTTTGATATCAAGCTCTGCGACTGCCTGCAGTCCCGGACGATAATCCCCGTTATCGTCGGTGTTGGAGCCTTCCACAATGTTTTCCATTCCCTGCTCTTTTGCGATCACCTGAATCTTCTCAAACAACTCATGCTTACACAGATAACAGCGATTCTTCGGATTCTGTGCAAAACCTTCAATGTCAAGTTCCTCAGATTCGCAGACAAAATGTTTGATGCCTTCCTTTTTACAAAAAGCAATTGCCTCGTTCAATTCCCGTTTTGGGAAGGAACAGGATTCTGCTGTTACTGCGATCACCTGATCTCCCAGTGTGTCCTTTGCTACCTTTAACAGAAACGTGGAATCCACGCCACTGGAAAACGCTACCGCTACGGATTTCAGGGAGCGTAAATAATCCTGTAATACTGCGTATTTTTCTTTCTGTTCTCTCGTTAATTCTTCCATTGTCTTTTTATTCCTCCGTTTTCTTCCCCTTCTACGACTGTGTTTATTTTATAATGTTTATCCATATAATGTCAATATGAATACTATGATTTTTCTAGGGTTATTGGAAACGGACGTAAAATGTTTATTTTGTAAAAAAAGCTCTTTCTTTCTAGTTTGAAAGACGCTATAATGGTGTCGTTACTCATTTCATTTAACAAACTAAGGAGAGAAAGTTATGTTAGAAAAGTTTTTTAAGCTCAAAGAAAACGGCACGACAGTGAAAACTGAAATCATTGCCGGAATCACAAGCTTCATGACCATGGCATACATTCTGGCAGTCAATCCGAGTATCATGTCTGCTGCCGGCATGGATCACGGAGCAGTCTTTACTGCTACTGCACTGGCAGCACTGATCGGTACGCTGGCAATGGCACTTTTTTCCAATTACCCATTTGCTCTGGCACCTGGTATGGGATTGAATGCGTACTTTGCTTATACCGTAGTTATCGGTATGGGTTATAGCTGGCAGTTCGCTCTGGCAGCGGTATTTGCAGAGGGTATCATCTTCATTGTTCTGTCTCTGACAAACGTACGTGAAGCAATTTTCAATGCAATTCCACAGAACCTGAAATCCGCAGTCAGCGTTGGTATCGGTCTGTTCATCGCATTTATCGGTCTGCAGAACGCACACATTGTTATCGGCGGTTCCACACTGCTTCAGCTGTTCTCTGTAGACAAATACAATCAGGTGAACGGTGTGACAGCTACTTTTAATGATGTAGGAATCACCGTTCTGCTTGCAATCATCGGTATTATTATCACTGGTGCTCTGGTTATCAAAAATGTCAAAGGAAATATCCTTTGGGGAATCCTGATCACATGGGGACTTGGTCTGATCTGTCAGGCAGCAGGCATTTATGTTCCGAACCCGGATCTTGGTTTCTATAACCTGCTTCCGGATTTCAGCAACGGTCTGTCTATCCCGAGTATCGCACCGATCTTCTGTAAGATGGATTTCTCCGGTGTATTATCATTGAACTTTGTAGTTATCCTGTTTGCATTCCTGTTCGTAGATATGTTTGATACCATCGGAACGCTGATCGGTGTATCTACAAAAGCAGGTATGCTTGACAAAGACGGCAAACTTCCACGTATCAAAGGCGCATTACTTGCAGATGCCGTTGGTACTACAGCTGGTGCTGTTCTCGGTGTATCCACTACTACAACATTCGTAGAGAGTGCTTCCGGTGTATCCGAAGGTGGTAGAACAGGTCTGACATCTATTACTACAGCTGTACTGTTTGGTCTGTCTCTGCTGTTATCCCCGATCTTCCTTGCCATTCCGTCCTTCGCGACAGCTCCGGCACTGGTAATCGTAGGATTCTACATGCTGACAAACGTTACAAACATCAACTTCAATGATGTTATTGAGGCAATTCCATGTTATATCTGTATTCTGGCAATGCCATTCTTCTACAGCATTTCCGAAGGTATCTCCATGGGAGTTATCTCTTATGTTGTATTAAACCTTATCACAGGTAATGCAAAGAAAAAGAAGATCAGTATTCTTATGTATGTTCTGACGGTGCTGTTCATACTGAAATACATTTTCCTGTAAATTTATAAGAATTTTTATATACTAAGAAAAATCGTGAGATTTTGTCTTCTCAGCTAACAATCGCTTTCGAAGAAAAAATTTCACGATTTTTCATTTACATTACGACGGAAATATACAACTTTTCTCATCCATGTTGCGGCAAATATAAACATATTTCTACCACAGTTCATTAGTCCACAGAGACAGATTTTGTAACAATTTACACAGCGTAAATAAAGACCTCTGAGCATTTTTTTCCGGAAAGCGATTGTTAGCTGACGGGACAAAATGCTCAGAGGTCTTTTTCACTACCCCAAAATTTAAAAGCACGGCTTTTCCTCGTCGATCCATGTCATGTGTTCTGCAATCTCTACTTCTTCCCCGTATGTTCCAGTGAACCGTTCCACTGCCTGCATTCCAATCATCCAGTAATGGCAGGTGTCATCTTCCTGGGCCGGCAGATGATACAAAACGATCCGGTCTGCATCCAGTGCGTGAATACACTCCATTCCGCTCTCACTGCCAAGCTGATACAGATTCACAAAGGCAATATCGATATGATATGCATAACGATGAAATGCTGTCGCATCTTCCACACTAAGGACACCGTCTCCGGACACAAAAAATGCTTCGTTTCCCATTTTGACCAAAAATGTCTCATGTGGATCGTTTCTCCACGGTTCTCCACCGTCATGAATGGTCCGTCTGGTGATGATCTCTGCATTTTTAATGTGTATGCGACACATGTCCTCCCCAAGGTCATGAACCTCTGCATGGGAGGCTTCCCAGTCCGGTGCATATACGGTAAGTTGCCGTCCACGCTCTGCCATCTGACTGCAATATGCCGCCGTCAGCTGTTCCTGATAATGATCCGGATGCCGATGGGTAAAAAGCAATCCGTCTACTTGCTGCAACATTCCACGGCATTGCTTCAAATCCGCCATCCACGCCTCCGGCATGGCAGACATTCCGACTTTACTTCCATCATAAATGCCATCGATCAGAATACCGGTGCCGTTCCGGTAAAAGAACAGACCGGCATTTCCGATATGAAAAATAGCTGTTTCCATCTCATTCTCCCTACTGATGATTCTGCCAGACTTAACTTGCAGGTCTACTCAAGATAAACTGACATATTCTAATAAAATTACTCTGTCAGCAGGCAAATAAAGGCATCTTTATCCAGATGACTGTAGCAGGATTCCAGATCAAAATCTTTCAGGCGCTCTGCCAGTGCCTCTGGCTGCAACGAACATCCCTTTAAGGTCTCCTGTAATTCTTCCGTATCACCATTTCCAAAATAATCGCCAAAACTGCGATATGCGGTAATACATCCGTGTTCTACATTCATACTGATCTCAATCTGTCCACACCCTTCAATTCTGCGCTTTTTCTGTACAGAGAACTCCGGTGATGCGCCGTAATTCCATTCCCAGGTATTGTAACGTTCTTCCTGAATCTGCTGAATGCGTTTTAATTCTTCTTCACTCAGATGATGGATTTCCACGTCTTCGCCCTGAACCATGTACTGTTTTAAAATATTTTTAAAGGTCTCCATGTCCATATCCGCCGGTGCGTACGGTTTGATATTCGTCACACGGCTTTTGACTGATTTAAAGCCTTTGGATTCGTATTTGTCACTGGAAACCTGCAGCGCTTTTGATACCACAGACAGATCCGAATCAAACATCAGTGTTCCATGGTGCATGATTCTTCCATGCTTGATATACTGGGAATTGCCGGAAAATTTCTTTCCGTCGATGGTGATATCATTTCTTCCACTGACTTCTGCCTTTACTCCGATCTGCTCCAATGTGTTAACTACTGGTGTACAAAATGCATGCAGATTTAATGTTTCCATATCTCCGGTATCCGCGATAAAGGTAAAATTCACATTTCCCATGTCATGATAAACTGCCCCGCCCCCGGACAATCTGCGTACTACCGTGATCCCATGCTCTCTGACATATGTCTGATTAATCTCCTGTGCCGTATTCTGATGTTTGCCCACGACGATGGTATTATGATTCTGCCATAGCCAGAAATACTCTCTATCATTCGGCATTTCGTCAAATACATACTGCTCCAGCGCCAGATTAAATCTCGGATCATTTGAGTTACTCTCGATAAAAACTACTTTTTTTCCCATGTCTTCTCCTTTAGTCTTCCTTTTATTGCCATTTTTTAACAGGAAATTATCCGTCTTCACTCGGGTTTATTTTATCATACATTCCATATATGTTCGATAGTTTTTTCGTAAATTTCCAAATTGCAAAAGTTCTCCTATCAGATTCTCAATACTGCAAAAGGAACCATCGCTGCCGATGGTTCCTTTTGGATAGAGGGTTAGATAAGGGTTTTGAATATACTCATCTGTTATCAGAGAGGGATGGCGTCCTTTTCTGAAACTCATATATTCAATCTTCCAGTTTGCAGCGAAATCTGTTTTCATACTCCTGTTTCAGACTTTCTCTGAACGCAGGCGCTGCGATATGAATCAACTGGCGTGCACGCTCTTTTAACGTACAACCATGCAATTTTGCTATTCCATATTCTGTTACGACATAATCCACATCACATCTGGATGTCGTAACTGCTGCTCCTTCGGCAAGCAGCGGTACGATTTTGGAAATGGTTCCTTTTGCAGCAGTGGCAGGCATTGCCATAATCGTTCTGCCGCCTTTTGACATATTGGCTCCACGTACAAAATCAACCTGACCACCGACACCGGAGATCTGTTTTAAGCCTACAGACTCGGAACAGACCTGTCCCATCAGATCCACTTCCACACAGGAATTGATAGATACCACATTGTCATTCTGGCAGATGACTCTCGGATCATTTACAATATCCACCGGTTTCATCTGAACCATCGGATTATTATCTACAAAATCATATAATTTCTTTGTTCCCATCAGGAACGTTGCCACGCACTGACCTTTGTCAATCTGTTTGCATTTGTTGGTAATAACACCCGCATTGATCAGATCAACTACACCATCGGAAAACATTTCCGAATGGATACCAAGATTTTTTTTATTTTTTAAAAACATCAAAACCGCATCTGGAATCGCTCCGATTCCAAGCTGCAGACAATCGCCGTCTTTTACCAGAGATGCTATATGCTCTCCAATCTTTTTCTGCACTTCACCGATCTTTGGTGGCTGAAGTTCAATCAGATCAGTATTTACCGGGACAATGTAATCCAGCTCAGATACATGGATAAAATTATCTCCCATGGCTCTTGGCATTTTTTCATTCACCTGTGCAATCCGAATAGCCGCACACTCAGCTGCCGCTTTGGTATAATCACAGGATACTCCCAGAGAACAGTAACCATGTTCGTCTGGCGCACTGACCTGAAGCAGTGCTACGTCTACATGCATGTCCTTACGAAGCAAATCCGGCACTTCAGAGAAGAAAACCGGCGTAAAATCTGCACGTCCTTCCTCTACTGCCTGTCTGGTAGTTCCTCCGACAAACAATGCATTATGTCGAAAATGTTTTTCCATCTCCGGTGCGCAGTAACCGGCTTTTCCCATAGCAACCATATGTACCACTTCTATCTCTTTCCAGTCATATTTTTCAGCTGCTTCTGTCATTGCATCTGTGAGAACGACCGGTTCTGCGCAGGCATGCGCTACAACGACACGATCTCCGGAATGGATGTGGGATACTGCTTCTTTTGCCGTACAGATTTTTTGTTTATATACTTCTTTCCAGTTCATAAAAACTCCCCATTTCTTGCAGAACCCATTACTACTGATTTTTCTTATAAACCTGGCAAACGAAACACTTGATTTCGTCCGCCGGGTTTGTTCCTGTTTTTATCAGTAAAGTTCTCGATATATTTTGATCAGTCTGTCTCTGTCTAACGGCACGAAGTTATTTGCCAGCAGACGCTGCTGATTTTCCAGTACAGAATCTGCAAATTCTTCAATCTCAGACTCCTTCATGCCATACTCATGTAATGTTTTTTTCTGGATGATCACATTTAACAGTTTCTCCAGCTCCTCATAGACATCTTTCTCATCGCATCCAAGAATATGTGCAATAAATTTATTCAGAACTGCGATCTCCCCATCGGTTTTCAGTTCCATATAATTTTTCATAACTCCGGTAAACATCGCATAATTGGATTCTCCATGTGCCACATGATAAGTAGCACCCAACGGATAGCTCATTGCATGAACGGCTGCACAACCTGCATTTGCAAAGGCAATGCCCGCATAGTTAGAAGCCATCAGAAACTGGCTGAGCAGCGCAATCCGTGCCTCTTTTCCTTTTTCTGCAATTTCTTTATAACCATTTAAGATCATGCTGATCGCCTGATAGCCAAGCAGCCTTGTTGTCTCATTTCCCTTCGGGGAAAGGCTGGACTCAATGGCATGGATCAGTGCATCAATAGAACTTGTTGCAAATACACCAAACGGAAGTCCTTCCAACAACTCTGGAATGAGTACGGCGGTATCGGCATACATCTGATCCACCGCCAGACCTTTTTTGGTTCCTCTGCTGTTTAACGCAAGGATGGAAATGTTGGTCACTTCGGAACCCGTTCCACAAGTGGTCGGAATCAAAATCAGTTCTTTATTTTTTACCGGTGGGATTTTGCCGTCATACAGATCCAGAACCGGGGAAACTGTCCGTAACGCAAACAGCTTAGAAATATCAATAACGGTTCCGCCACCGATGGCAATGACACGTTTATGTTCCCCTTTGATATCCTTATACATCGCTTCTACCATGTCATCGGATGGCTCCCCTGCACCGTATTTTTCCTGAAAGATCACATCACATTCCAGATTCATCTGTCCGAAATACGGATTGTAAATATACTCATTTGTGATAACCAGATCTCCTTTGCCCGGTTTGAATTCATCTACAAATTCCTTTACAGTATCATATTTAAAAATGGTTGGTTTTAACATTAATTCCTGCATTTGTTCTCCTTTCGCCGATGCTTAAAAGTTAATAGCCCGGCCATAGAAAGCTGCCATAAATGCCTCCGGCTTTCCAATCTGACTTCCTTTGAGAACTTTATCCCCTGGCTTTACCAGCAGAGAGCATTTGCCTCCAAAGGACTG